>Ga0154020_10009590_pt1 | contig 11138 bp, 8 predicted proteins | sample Klosneuvirus_201_FD_109709 | JGI IMG/M metagenome (GOLD analysis project Ga0154020, IMG submission 109709) | Active sludge microbial communities from wastewater, Klosterneuburg, Austria - Klosneuvirus_20160825_MG | ecosystem: Engineered > WWTP > Aerobic digester > Activated sludge | place...
GCAGTATCAGCCGCAGCCGCAGTATCAGCCGCAGCCGCAGTATCAGCCGCAGCCGCAGTATCAGCCGCAGCCGCAGTATCAGCCGCAGTACCAGCCCAGAGCCGAGATTCGGGTTCATGTCGCTCCGCCGGCGCCTCAGATGGAAGTCCAGCCGATGGCTCCGTCGCGCAATCACGTCTGGATCCCGGGTCACTGGGCGTGGCGCATGGGTCGCTACATCTGGGTGCCCGGCTACCACGAAATGGCTCGGGGCGGTCACGTCTGGGTGCGCGCTCACTGGGTCCGGGTCGGTCATCAGTGGGTGTTTTCGCCCGGCCACTGGGAGCCAGTCAGTCAGCCGGTGATGCTCGGGGGTCCGCCGCCGCCGAGCCCGGTCGTTGTCCAGCAGGAGCCGCCCGTGATGATGGATGAGATCGTGCCGATGGCGCCGTCGGTGCATCATCAGTGGGTCGGTGGCAACTGGACGTGGAACGGGATGCGCTGGGTGTGGATGCCTGGTCACTTCGTGATGCGTCGCCACGGCTGGAACTGGGAGCGCGCTCGCTGGCAGCGGCAGGGCTACGGTTGGCGCATGGTTCCTGGTCACTGGCGTCGGATGTAAGTTCAAATTTCTGTTGACCACTCTCCCTCGCACTGCTTTTGCCGCGCTGCTGGTCGGCACTGCTCTGATAGTGGGCGCCGCCGAGCGACCTCCGGTGCTTGGCTGGCAGTACACGGTCACGCTGTCCGGCAGTGTGCCGTCGCTGGCTGCCGTGTCCTTGACGATGACGGGGGTGGCGACGCGGCGGGTCTGCGTCGACATGGGCGGTGCCGAGCGCTTTGTCCGCAACGTGGAGCAGATTCTCGACGGAGGCAAGACGCAAGCGCTCCAGCAGGACGGCGAGTGCTGGCGACTTGTCGATGGTCGAAGCAAGGTCCGGCGGCTGAGCTACCAGTACGACCTTTGGGCCGCCGCCGAGCGATTCAGCAGCGCCGATCTGGTGGAGCGCAGTGGCGAGTCGCTGACGTTTTCCGATGAAGCGGTGCTGCTCCGTCCCGATCCGCTGCCCAGCCAGTCGCCCTCCGCGCCGATCGAGGTCGAGTTCATCGTGCAAAGTGGGGTGCGGGTCTCGGCGCCGTGGGAAAAGCTGCCTGGCCCCGGCATTCGCTATCGCCTCGATGCCGCCCAGTACGACGGGGGAAGCTATATTACCGTCGGTAGGTTTCGCACCCTCGATCCGATTCGGCTGGCCAACACCCTCGTCGAGATCGAGCTGGTCGGTAGCCCCAGAGCGAGCGACGGGACGCTGCGCACCTGGATCGAACAGTCGGTGCGTCTGAGCGCTGGCTTCTACCGCGAGCTGATGCCGTCGCCGCTGCACATTGTCCTAGTGGCAGTGCCCGGTCGGCGCGACTTGGGGATCTTTGGAACTGTGCTCAGACCGCTGCGTCCGTCGCTGGTGATCTATTTTGGTGGCGAGGCCGAGCAGCTGTCGCTCCACGACGATTGGGTCTCGACCCATGAGGTGTTTCACGTCGGCAATCCCATGCTCCGTCGCAAGATGCCGTGGTTTGTCGAGGGCTTTACTACCTATTACGCGGACGTGCTGCGGGTGCGCGGCGGGGCGCTGAGTTCCGAGGAGGCATGGTCTGAGCTGTGGGAGAGCATGCAGCGCAACTGTCAACCCAAGGGAACGTCGCTGGCGACGGAGAGTGAGCAGCTACGACAGACCTTTCACTATCCGCGGGTCTACTGGGGCGGGGCGTGCCTGGCGCTGCTGCTCGATGTCGAGATTCGCATCCGCAGCCACGGCAAGCGCTCGCTCGATGATGCGATGCGCGAGCTAAGGGCCCGCAGTCTGACCGGGCGGCTCGACGAGGAAGCGGTGATTGCAGGTCTTGGTCGGGACATCACTCCGGCGCTGGTCCGTCGCTATTTGAATGAACAAAAGGCGCTGCCACTGACCGAGACGCTGCGGTCCATCGGGGTCGAGCCGCTGGGACCGAGCCGGGTGCGTCTGCGCGATGAGGCTCCGCAAGCGAGCATCCGGCGCGCCATGTTCTAGAGACAGCCGGCGACGGTAGGCGATGGGCGAGAGGAGCTACTTGTTGACGTGAACGTCGAAGGTGGGCTCGTCCTCGACCTCTTCCGGTGAGTCAGAGCTTCCGCCCGTCGGAATCGGAATGGGAATCGGAATGGGAATCGGAATGGGAATCGGGATGAAGTTGTTGTTGCTGCCGGTGTTCACTTCCAGCTCGTCCTCGTCCGGCGGCAGCTCTACCGTCGTCGAGATGTGCTCGGTCCTACCGAAGCTCGACCCGGTCGGCAGCGAGACCGGCTTCCAGTCAAACACCGCTGGATCGTCCCATCGGCCCTCGCGGTAATCGAGCTTGTGATTGTAGATACCGGCGACCTGCTGCTGGGTGAGCTTTTGGCCCGGACAATCCGTCGGCAGCGAGCTGCCCTCGACGCCTTCGCAGACGCTGCAATAGGGGTGCGATCGATCGACCATCTGGTGTGACATGGTCCAAAGTATACGCCGCTAACAGGGGCCAATCATTAGCCTTGCAGAGCCGCTGGCGTCACCAAGCGGCCTCGGGATTGCGTCTGTGGCGACAGTCGGGTACCTGTTGTGCATGGCGCAGTTGAAGAAGCGCAGTAAGTCGAGTGCCTCGCCGCCGAAGGAGCCGCCGCTGAACAACCCATTTCACGCGGCGCGCAAGGAGCTGTGGGGGCTTATGGACAAGGCCAAGGTGCAGGAGCCCCCGCCGCCGCCCCCGCCCCAGAAGATGCTGACCTCCGATGAAGAGAAGCTGTCCGATGCCGAGCTGTTCCGTCGCGAGATGCAGGGCATAAGTCGGCTCGCGAACCTAGGCCGTGAGCGAGCGGTCGAGCAGCAGAAGGCGGCGCGGCAGCAACTCTCCGAGGATGCCGAGGCCTACGCGCAGCTGTCGGACTTGGTGTCGGGGAGCGGATCGTTTGATATCAGCGACACCGACGAGTACATCGAAGGCATCGCGCACGGGCTGGATCGACGGCTGCTCTCACGGCTGCGGCGCGGTGACTTCTCGGTGCAGGCTCACGTCGATCTGCACGGGCTCAATCGGGAGGAAGCCCGCCTGCGGGTCGAGACCTTCATGCATGACTCTCAGCTCAACGGCCGTCGCTGCGTGCTGATCGTTCATGGGCGCGGCCTAAACTCCAAGGACCAGATTCCGGTGCTCAAGGATGCGGTGCGGCTATGGCTCCAGCGAGGGCGGATTGCCAAGAACGTCCTGTGCTTTGCAACCGCTCGGCCTACCGACGGTGGGGCCGGTGCGGTGTACGTGCTCTTGCGGCGTTAGCTGACGTTACGGCGGCTTTTCGCTTGTTTCGAGCAGTGGCTCAAGTCCAGCGCGATCGTGTGCCGTCGTCGGAGCCGTCGTTGGCCAAGCCAGTGGTCCTCGTCCGGCCAAAAGCAGCAGAGGTCCATACTTCTCCAGCACCACCGAATCAGCGACGGAGCCATGGACCTCGCCTGCTTGAGCAATTGCCGTCAGAGTGTGCAGAAGTAGCACCCCGTCTTGCCGGCTGAGCAGCTCGTGTTCTGACAGCGCTCGACCCACCGGCTCCTCGTAGTGAACCTCGGGACTTGGTCCGTCGAGATTGATCCGCAGGACGCGTTGCAGCCCCGGCCCCCCGAGTCTCGCCATCGCTCGCAGCCATCGCAGATGTCGCTGACCTTCTGGACTGGCAAACTGCTCCGCCGCAAAGCGCTCGACGACCAGGCTGCGGGCCAAGCGAGCGTCGACGCAGTGAAACAGCTCACTATGCGGCGTCCGCGCAAGGAGAGTCAGCCCCAGTCGGGGCGTCGGCAGCAGATCGGCTTCCTCCAAGCGGGGCAGCAAAAGCTCGTCGGCGGCAGGCAGACTCCCCGGCGCGATCGCCTGCGTCGCGGGCTCATCTTCGGTCGGTAACTGCCGGATCTGCTGCTTGAGCGCTTCCAGCGACGACGGTCGATCGTGCGGTGACTTGGCGAGGAGCTGCAACGAGAGCGCGGCCCAGTCCGTCGGTAGCTGCGGGCGGTGCTGGCGCGGATCGGGCGCTGGCTGGAAGAGGTGCTGGGTGGCCCAGTCCGGCCCGCCAAACGGCAGTCGTCCCGTCAGCAGCTGAAACAGCGTCACCCCCAAGGAATAGAGGTCGCTGGCAAAGCTGAGTGGCTGGCCCGACAGCTGCTCGGGGGACATGTAGGCAAGCGTGCCGACCAGGCTCTCCGTCTGCGTCGCCCCCAGCTGCGCCAGCAGCGCCGCGCCGAAGTCACCGATCTTGGTGTTGTGCGCCGGGTCGAGAAACAGGTTATGGGGCTTGAGGTCACGGTGAAGCACCGCCGCCGCATGTGCCACCGTGAGACCCTCGGTGACATCGCGCAGGACGCGCTGCGCTTTCGTGAGCGTCAGCGGCAACGGCTGCTCTCCGAGGGAGCCGCCCCGCATGTATTCCATCACCAAGATGCCGGCGGACTCCGAGAAGTCCTGGATGGCGACGATATTGGGGTGGGGCAGGGCGCGCAGGATCTTCGCTTCGTCGCAGAACCGTCTCCACTTCTGCGAGCTGTCACTGCTCGTCGCGGTGAGCGGCAGCAGCTTGAGCGCCACCAACTGACGAGTCAGCACATCCTCGGCCAGAAAGACCCGGCCCATGCCTCCCGCACCGAGCAGCTTGTGAAGCCGATAGCGTCCGAGGAGGAGCTTCGGCGGTAGCCGCTGCGCCACCGCGTGCTCGGCGAGCCACTCGTCGACGGTCAGTGGTGTCGTGGGGTGGCGACTACGAAACGCTTCGTGCAGCGGCAGCGCCGCCTCGGGCAGACCCAGCTGACGGAGCCCCGCGGCAATCGCCGGCTCTAGCTCGTCGAGCAGCAGCGAGTCGGGGGTCTGGCGGCCCAGCAGCGGCAGCCGGGCGGCTTGCAGGACAGGAACCGCTTCATCGGGGCGACCTTGGCGCAGCAGCAGCAGGCCCAAGCGCAGCCGCGGCGACCGTCGGTCTTGGCTGGCCGTGGCGAGTCGCAGCTCACTTATCGACAGCGAGTCGTGGGCTTCTCGGTACAGCTGCTCGGCGGTCTGTTCGTCGCCTAGCTGCTCGGCTACGCGCCCCGCTTCCCCGACCAGCCCGCAAGTCATCCACAGGGCTTGGGCCTCGAGTAGCTCACCCAGCTGCTCGCGCAGAAGCGCCGCTCGCTCATGGAGTCCATGCTGGGCAAACAGCGTCGCTGCCGCCTGGACCAGAGGCGAGCTGGCCGTCATCAGCACTTGCCAGTCCGCGTCGATCCGTCCGAGATCCTGAGTAGCGAGCGCGCGCCGAAGCGAGGTGAGCGGCGCTTGGTCTGGTCCTGCCGACACAAGCTCAGAACGTGACGATTCCGACGGCACCAAAAAAATCTACCAGAGCCTGTAAGGCGCGGGGAATGATCGCGTTTGTACCGCAAACGGAGGAAATGAAGATGCGCCTCGCTAGGACTTGGCTCTCGCGACTCACCTTGGTGGGTCTGCTCTCGACGACGCTGCTGACAGCTTGTCATCAATCAAGTCAGAACACTCGCTCGGATGCGACCTATCCTGCGAATCCAGTCGGCACGGCGGGGGGCGACGGCACTTCGTATGCCGCGCCAGAGTCACAAGCTGCGTCGACGGGTCAGCGTGGCGAGTATGTCTATGGTGGGGCAGGGCCAGGCGCAGTCCCGGCAACTCCGTCGGCACCTTCGGCACTGGCCGACAAGAGCGTGCAGCGGGAAGCGATCGCTCGTCGCCAGGTTGAGCGTCCCGGTCTCGGCACCGAGTATGGCGAGAGTCACTACTCGCCGGTGCGTGACGTGCCCTTCGAGCGCGGCAGTGCGACGCCTCTGTTCCTCGGCAGCATCCACTACAATGATGCCCAGGGTGTCGATGCCCAGCGTGACCGACTGCTCAGGCGCTACTTTCCCGGTGAGCCAGTGTGGCGGACGTTTTCAGGCAACCGACCGACGCCGTGGAATGGGGTGACCATCTCCATCATCGACGAGTCAGGACAGCCCCTGCCGGCGTATCACCTGCCGAATCACATCTTGGTCGCGGGCACGGCGGGGCAGCGCTATGCGATTGCGATCGAGAACCGCACCGGGCAGCGCTTCGAGCTGGTCGCCTCGGTCGATGGGCAAGATGTCGTGGATGGTCGCTCAGCCAGCCTCGACAAGCGCGGGTACATCGTTGATGCCCACCGTGTGATTCGAATTGAGGGCTTCCGTCGGAACATGACTGAGGTCGCAGCCTTCCGTTTCGGCTCGGTACGCAACTCCTATGCGGCGCGGACCTCCGAGTTTGGCGATCGCAACGTCGGCGTCATTGGAGTGGCGCTGTTCGGCGAGCGCGGTGCGCCCATTCCGGCCTACGGACCAGACCTCGACGATGAGGCCCGTCGCCGCGAGGCCGCCGATCCCTTCCCTGGCCGCTTTTCCCCGCCTCCGCCCGCGCCGACTCCTCGCCCGTATTACTAGACCTGCCGTCGCGGTGGTTCCGGGTGGTACGATAGGTTATGGAGCAGCTTACCGACGTTGAGCTAAGGCTGTTTCTCGAAGAGCTGTGCAGCGACCTGTGCCGCTTCCGCCATATCGCGGACACCGGACGGCTCCCCGAGGAGTTTGTCATCGAGAGGGAGCTGCCGATCGCCCCGCAGCTGTACGCCGACCTCTACATAAGCGGTCCCGGCATTGCGCCCTACTTCGTCGAGATCAAGTACGGCATGCCGACGCCCGAGATCGTGGCCCGACTGTCGGCCAAGTATGCGGCCCAGCACATCGCAACTCACGCCGCGCTGTCGTCGGCGCAGCGCTTGGTGGTGGTGCTCGATCGCCAGAGTCGTCGGGAGGGCGATCTGCTGGCGAAGCTCCAGGCGGCGATCTCTCCGACGCTGGAGGTCGAGCTGTGGGATGAACCGCTGCTGCTGTCGCTGGTGCAGCGCCATCTGCGCATCGATCGCCACGAGATCACGCCCGAGACGCTGCTCGATATCCGCGAGGCGTCGGCGAGAATGAAGGGCTTCCATGCCTTTGGCGGGGCGCCGATCGAGAGCTACGAAAACGATGCGCTGCGAGAGCAGCTGTTGTGGCGATTTGCCCACTGGCGACTGCGTCAGCTCCGCGAGCGACAGGGGCTTCTGCCACGGCAGATCCTCCCGCCAGGGCAGTACCGTCAGGTGGCGGTGGTGATTGCCGATCTGTGCAGCTTTTCGTCGTTTGTCCGCGACACCCCCGATGAGCGCGTGGTGCGCGAGAGTCTGACCTCGTTTTTCTCGAAGTCTCGTTACGAAGTGGTGCATCGCGGCGGCATGCTCGAGGCCTTCGTCGGTGATCAGATCTTGGCGCTGTTCGGCATTCCGGACCGTCAGGCCGGTTATATCGAGGACGCCCTCGGGGCCGCCAAAGCTCTCCAGCGCGTCGGCACCGCCGTTAGTGAGAACTGGCAAAGGCAGATCGATCGGGTCCAGCCCTCGACGGGAATGCACATTGGCGTCGCATTTGGCGACATCCAGATCATGCCGCTGCGGCCCTCCAGTCGAACCCACACCACCGCGATTGCCGACGTCATCAACGTGGCGGCACGGCTCATGAATACTGCCGGAGCCGGCGAGATCATCGTCTCCAACTCGTTCTATCTGCACCTTCGTCCAGAGTCGCGCGCGGGCTTTGTCGCGATGGAGCCGCAAGAGGCGCGCAACGTCGGGCGACTCAAGGCCTGGCGACACGGTTTTAGCAGCCCAGCTTCGTCGCTCAGTCCAGCGTAAAGACCTGCATCGGCGCGGCGACGCCCTTGAGCAGCACCTCTCCCGCCGCTCTCACCGGCAAGTTCACCTTCACCCGCTGTGCCACACTCTCACTAAAGAGCAGCGACGGCATCGGTGCGCGGGCTTTGCTCTCCAAGCGGGCGGCGACGTTGACGTGGTGGCCAATCACCGTAAACTCCAGTCGCTCGACGGTGCCCAGGTAGCCCGCGACGACCTCTCCGGCGTGAATGCCGATGCCAGCGCTCAGGCTGATGCCCTGGTCCTTGAGTCGCTCGTTATAGTGGCCGAGCCGCTCGCGCATCTGCTGGGCCGCCCGCACCGCCGACACCGCCGGATCTTCTGTGCCTTTTTCGCCAAGCAGACCGAACACCGCCAGCACCGCATCGCCGATGAACTTGTCGACGACGCCGTGGTTGTCGTGGATGGCCGCCACCATCTCGGCAAAGTAGCCGTTCAGCACATCGATCAGTCGCTCCGGCGGCAGGGACTCGGACAGCGGCGTAAAGTCGCGCAGGTCGCTAAACAGGATCACCGCATCGCGCCGTTGACCTCCCAGCTCGGCGCTGCGACCGGACTTGGCGTACTTCTCGATGAACTCGCTCGCCACCTGCGGAGAGACAAAGCGACCAAACGCCTCGCGGATCCGCTCCCGCAGCAGAAGCCCGCTCGCCATTTGGTTGATGCCGCTCGCGACCAGCGACAGCTCATCGGCTCGACTGGTGATCACGCCCGGCAGAAAGTTTCCGTCGCCGACCGAGCGCACCGCGGACAGCAGCCGATCACTGTCTTTGCGCAGGCTCCGACCAAACAGCAGCGCGGCGGTGAGAGCAGCCCCGGTAAAGACCACCGCCAGAAGGGCCGACTCGACGACGTGACGGGTGACTCCGCCTAGCTCGCGCACCACCCTGAGCAGCGTCAGCAGCAGCACCAGCGCCGGGGCGGTCGTGAAGACCACGTAGCCTTCGATGAGCCGCCGTCCCAGTCGCTCGCGGAGCGGTGCTTCGGCCTCGGGTGACGGGTTCGGCAGGGTGTGCTCAAACAGCAGGTACTCGAGCTGCGCCACGATGCCGCCGCCGAGCACCCAATAGCCAATCGCAAACTTGAAGTGACTGCCGAGCGGAAACGACGGATAGAGCAGATAGTGCAGCCCGATCGCCAGGCCGCCTGCCACAAGCCACGAGACCACCGAGCGGAGATACGCCGTGCGGGCCGGCGTGCGCCTCGTCGACGAAAAGGGCCGACTCAGCAGCCGAAAGCGCAGCGCAAAGTGCACAAGCGAGACCAGCGCGATGTTGCGAAACAGCGTCTCCGAGGACAGCGAGCAGATAAAGACGCAGACCAGCCGCGCGTAGACAAAGCTAAACAGCGCCACCAGCACCGTCCCCAGCAGCAGCAGCAGGTGGACGCGGAGGGACAAGCGCAGCGGCGGGGCACTCATGGTCATTGTGCTCGACGGAATCACTCCATTTGACCATAGGATCGAGCGAAGCTGCGGACCGCTTGTGAGCCGGCGGGGCGGCTTTGTGCGCTGCGCAAATGACAGAGGAACAGACCGCTACCCACTATATAATGGCAAGTCTTTCGTCGAGACTGGCCGTCGGCTGGTCGTCTTACTTTGAAGGAGGCTTTGGTCCATGAACAAACTTACGTTGGCTTCGCTCGGTCTTACTGCCGCCGCGCTCTCGTCGCTGGCCCTGCTCAACTGCAACAATGATCCCACCGGCGGTCCGATGGACTCCGCGGACATGGCGGTGGCCCAGCCTGACCTGACGGGCACCGGCGACATGGTCCTTCCGCAGCCTGACCTCGCGGGCGCCAAGGCCCCGGTCAAGGTGACTGGCTTCGAGCAGCCGTCGTCGGCCTACTGGGATGCGACGAGCAACGCCTGGTACGTCTCGAATGTCGTCACCAACAACATCACCGACCCCACCAAGTTCCGCGACAACATGGCGTTCATCTCGAAGGTGCCCGCCAACCTGATGAATCCGAATCACACCTGGTACCCGAAGACGGCGACCAACAAGCTCTCGGCACCATTCGGTATGCGCGTCAGCGGTGGCAAGCTGTTCGTCGGTGACATCGACAAGCTGTGGGCGATTGATATCGCCAACCCGACCACCGTCGCCCCGGTGATGAGCGCGACCGTTGCTGCTGGCGGCATTGCGGCCCTGGCCGGCTACCCGACCTTCCTCATCGACGTGGCTCTCGACTCCAACAACAACCTCTACGTCGCCGATGCCACCGGTCGTCGTCTGCTCAAGTGGACCGCGCCGTTTACCGCGAACTCGAACCCGGCGATCATCGTCAAGGCCGACACCTTTGCCGGCACCAGCGGCGTCTATGTCGATGGCACCAAGGTCGTCATCGCCGAGGCGGGCATCAACCAAGTCATCATGCAGAGCGGTGGCATCAGCACCTGCAACCTCGATGGCTCGGGCCTGACTCGGCTGCTCAACAGCACCAAGAACTCGCTCGCCTTCCAGGGCATCGAGAAGGACACCGTGGCCGGCAAGTACATGATCGCTTCGCCCGCCGACAAAATGGTCTACTACGTCGATCCGGTCAGCGGCGCCCAGACCATCCTCCGCAACGCTGGCGCCGACGGAGCGACCACGGCCACGGACATCGGCTGGGATCCGGTCGGTCGCGTCCTCGCGATTCCCGATACCGGCGCCAACCTGGTCTACTTCTACAGCCTGTAGACGCCCGCCCGAGAAAAAGAGCGGCACCTGAAAAGATTTCCGCTTGACAGGTGCGGCTCTTTTATCGCAATACATACGCACTTCTTGCACGGGCCCATAGCTCAACTGGCAGAGCAGCGGACTCTTAATCCGTTTGTTGTAGGTTCGATTCCTACTGGGCTCACAAACAACTGGCCGTAGTCCTTGACTACGGCCTTTTTTTTACCGATTTTCTGTCTATCGCGAGAGTGGCGGAACTGGCAGACGCACCAGACTTAGGATCTGGCGCCGAAAGGCTTAAGGGTTCGACTCCCTTCTCTCGCACTCAGGTTCTCGACGAAAAAGCCGTCCTACGGGGCGGCTTTTTTATTCTGTTGCCGTAGGAGAACTCGATGACCTCCGTCAACCTCCCAACGCCGGCCCGTCGGAAGTCTACTCACACACCACTTGCTGGGACTCTATCGCTTCCGTTATGGTTTCGATTATTGCGATTGTTTCGTTTGCTTCGATTACACTGGGCGGACAATAGAGGTGTACGGACATGACCGCCCAAGGGAAAACCAGGACACTGCCGACCGCAGAAGAAGTGACGATTGCCCGCGAAAGCAGCCGCACCCTCGCAGCGGTGCTAGAGACGCGAGGCGATACCCAGCAAATCGAGCTGTCGAGTCCCGCCGGAGAAGTGA
>Ga0154020_10009591_pt1 | contig 11137 bp, 7 predicted proteins | sample Klosneuvirus_201_FD_109709 | JGI IMG/M metagenome (GOLD analysis project Ga0154020, IMG submission 109709) | Active sludge microbial communities from wastewater, Klosterneuburg, Austria - Klosneuvirus_20160825_MG | ecosystem: Engineered > WWTP > Aerobic digester > Activated sludge | place...
GCAAATCCATCGCGTCGCGACGAACGTGGCGGATGGCTACGCGACCGTCTTCGGCCATTTTCTTGATGATCTTGACAAATTCCTGGCGTCGTTCCTGGCTGAGTTCAGGAAAAAAAATGCGAATCACCTTGCCTTGCGTCGTTGGTGACAGGCCAAGGTTTGCCTTTTGAATGGCCTTTTCGATGGCGGTGATCTGGCTGGCGTCCCACGGTTGAATCGCAAGCGTGCGCGGCTCGGGAGTGGTGATGCCGGCGAGTTCCCGAATGCGCATCTGTGAGCCGTAACTGTCCACGAGGATGTTTTCAACAAGCGACGCCGAGGCCTTGCCCGTGCGTACGCCGGCGAACTCATTGACCACCACATGCTCGGTCTTTTCCATTTTTTCCTCCGCTTCCATCAAAATGTCATCGAGTGTCATAGATGGGGAAGGTTAGCAACACGGTCGGAAAAGTATAGAGGCAAAAAATCACTGCGGGATTCAGATTCGAAGTCCGGCTGGAACCGATCGAGGAATTGCAACCAGTCGTGTTGACTGTCAGGCGTCTGGAGATCGACGCCGTAGTGCCATCACGAGCATCCCCGAGATGACGATCGCCCCCACGCCGGGTTCGGGCACGATCGTGTACCCAATCACATCGAACAGACGATAGTCGTTCGGGGTAAAATCCATCCGCTCGCCGAAGCTGACGGTCGGATCCATCAACCCGATGCCCAGATTGTCCTTCCAATGACTGGCTTGTCTGCCATCACCAAACATGATTCCCGTGCTGAAAGAGGCGATTGCTGTCATGCCGCCATCCGTCGAAAAAAACTTGTCGCGGGTGTCTGCAGTATAGTCAGTCACACCTGCGCCGACACCCAGGCTCATGATCGAGTAACGAAACAAGTCGATGAGGTTGTCGCTGAAAACAGCGCCGGGATATGATCCGTTGTAATAATCTATGTCATCCACCCCGCTGACGAACCCGAGTGCGTGGCCGATCTCGTGTGCCGCTACCCCGACGAAATCAATCTGCCCGGGATTGATCGTCAGGCCGTGATTGAAGTCGAAAGCAAAATTGGAGCTGAACCGGATCGCGGCATCCAGATTGGTGCTCGATCCAATCAACCCCAACGTCTTTGCGTTGGCCGTTGTCATCCCAACGCGGTCCATCGTGTCCACATAAGGCGTCGGACTGTTCGCCCCGTTGGGATTGTTGCTGGTGTGATTAATCAAGCGGCTGAAGCTAGTTCCAGGCTGCAGCGATGCGAAAGAAGAGAAGTCGTCGGGTGAAGTCCGGCCTGTTCCAAGCGCCGCCACCACGGATGAATAATCCGTCTCAAAGAACGCGCTGCCCGCCTGCCCGATTATGCCTGGTGACAGAGCCGCGTAACCGATCTGAATGTTAACCGTGACGTTGTTGGCGATGACCGATGACCACAGATTTGCGGCGGTCGTGAACGCATCGATCGCAAACTGCGGTGTGCCGGGTTCAGGAATGAGGTTGAACACAAGATTGCCCCGCGCTGCCGGCACGGACAGCAATGCCGCAATGCCTGCGAGTTGAAATGCTCTCCGTGTGTTCATGGCGTGTCCTGAGTGTTTATTCGAAAATTGACCTTCAACCCTTAGCACGCAATAGCGTATCAATCAAATTCGATCATCAGGTTTTATCCGGTGCGATAGTGCGAACCATACGCCGGGTTGATCCCGGCGATGAACGAAGTCGTTGAGCCAAATGCGTCGTTCTTACTTTGCCGATTCCACGACAGGGGTTCGCGAGGAAGTGGCTGAGGAAAGCGCACGCAGTTCGTCGACAAGCCGTGTGACGGATTCTCGCACCGGCGAAGCCGCCTGCCCCAGCCGGGCTGCCTCGTCGGATATTGCGGCCCGCCCGCCGGCTGTGAGGTCGCTTTCAAGGAAATTGCGGACATCCTTCAAATCGTTGAGCACCGGGGAAAGTTTGGTTCGTACTTCTGCACAATGCCTTCTGGCCTCGTTGAATTCGGAGAGCACTTCCAGTTTCCGCGTACGACTTTTTGCCAGGATGAATTCGTTCTGAATTGTTGTGAGTTCCTTGTCCCACGTTTCAAAATAGGCGTCGCTGTTCGACTGCATGTCGCGATCCGCCACATCAATGGCCAATGGTAGCGACTCTGCTGCCTTGACCTCGCCGGACAACTGGCTGAATTGCGGACGTAAATCCTGCGCAGGTCGCTGGATCAACTGGTCCAGCGCTGCCAGCGCACTGTCAAAACGCAGCGCAGCGGACTCGATGCGATATGCGGACGATTCCAGATTCGCGGAGGCGCGATTGCTCCTGCGATAACCTGTGTTTTTGCAACCGGTCAGGGTCAGACCCGCGAGCAACATCGCGCACACGATCCAACGCAGAATCGAGCGTTGCCGGGCGTTCTTCCTGTTTCCTTGGACATGCAAAGTTGAAATCTTCATGCCGTAGAATCAGTGACGCACCGGACTCATGGCAAGATGAATTCCCAATGATTCAACAGAGCCACCTGTCCTCGGCGGTTTCCTCCATCGCGCCCTTTTTACCACTTGCAGGAAGTAATGTCGGCCAGCGGAATTAAACCTGAAGGTTCAGATTCGTAAACCGAAAACCCGTTGATATTCCTGCAACGCGTAACGGTCGGTCATGCCGGCGACGTAATCGCACACTGCGCGGTACCAGCCCACCTTTGGCGCGCGACGACGCGACTGCCCGCCGATCTCCTCGGCGTGAGTGAGGTAGAAGTTGAACAGCTCCTCGAGCATCCGCACGGCCCGGGTGTTGGCCTGGTTTACCTGTGGACTGAAATACAGGTTGTTGTAGAGATACTTTCGCATCTCGATGTTCAGCGCGCGCCGTGCCGGGCTGTATTGGACCAAAGCGCGTGGGTGAAGACGGACATCATCGGCGCTGTTCACGCCGGCGGCAGTCACCAGTTTCTCCGTGGTCTCTACGACGTCGCGCACCTGGCCGTCGATCATCGTCCGAATGATGAAATATCGGCGGCACTCGTCGGGGAGATCGCCATGTTCGCGCTTCACTTTGCGCGCCGCCAGGTTCCAGACGCGGACGCGCCGGTTCAAATCCTTTTCATCCAGCAGTTCGGCATCCAGACCATCGTCAAGGTCGTGGCTGTAATAGGTGATTTCATCCGCAAGGTTCGCCACCTGAGCCTCGAGCGATGAATTCTTCGCGTCGAATCCCTTGCGCCTGCCGGGGTGATCATAGGCCGTGAAGTGTTTCACCAGGCCTTCGCGAACTTCCCAGGAGAGATTCAAGCCGGGAAAGCCGGGATATTTTTTTTCCAATTCCTCCACCACCCGCAGGCTTTGGCGGTTGTGCTCAAAGCCGCCATGCTTGCGCATCAACCGGTCCAGGACATGTTCGCCGCGATGGCCAAATGGCGAGTGACCGAGATCGTGGGCAAGGGCGATGGTTTCGGTGAGGTCTTCGTTGAGTTTGAGAGCGCGCGCAATGCCACGGGCGATGGCGGCGACCTCCATTGTATGGGTAAGGCGAGTGCGAAGGTGATCTCCCGTGCCGTTGAGAAAAACCTGTGTCTTGTATTCAAGGCGGCGGAAGGCTCTCGAATGGATTACGCGGTCTCGGTCGCGCTGATACTCGGTGCGCCACGGTGAAGCGGGTTCCTTGTGAGTCCGTCCCCGGGTGTCGCCGCTGAACTGTGCATAAGCAGCGAGTGTCTGGCGTTCGATGGCTTCCAGTTCCTGGCGGGTGCGGGGCATGATGGGTGAAGGCGATTGGTGTCAGGCGCGAGTATCACGTGCCGGACACAGGCCAGTGTCAGTTTGCGAGCAGTTCCTGGACGGAGATCCCGCGCAGTTCAAACAGGCGGCGGATTGTGTCTTCGATCAGGTTGTTCGGGCAACTCGCGCCGGCAGTGATGCCCACGGTGACTTTTCCGGAGGGCAGCCAGCCGCTTGTTTCAACCTCTTCCTTCCGGTGCTGGTCGTAATGCAGGATGAGTTTGTCGGAAACCATCTTGGCCGCGTTCTTGATGAAGTAGGTGGGCAGTGTGGCTTCACCCATCTCGGCGAGGTGTGAGGTGTTGGACGAATTGTAGCCACCGATGACAATGAGCAGGTCCAGCGGTTGCGCGAGAAGTTTCTGGAGCGCATCCTGGCGATCCTGCGTGGCCCCGCAGATTGTGTCGAAGAATCGGAAATGCTGGTCCACGTTGGCCTCGCCGTATTTTTTTCCCATTGCGGCCTTGAGCCGGCGTTGAACTTCCTCGGTCTCGCCGCGCAACATCGTGGTCTGATTTGCCACGCCGACGGCCTGCAGATGCATTTCGGGATCAAAGCCGACCGAGTAAGCGCCCTTGAATTTTTCGAGGAACGCGTCCTTGTCGCCGCCGTTAAGTATGTAGTCGCAGACATAATCGGTCTCTGCGAGCGTGAAGACAACAAGGTAATGCCCTGTGCCATAGGCCGTGGCCTGGGAGGTGGTGGCCTTGGTCTCCTCGTGCTTGGCCTTGCCGTGAATGATGCTCGTCACAGCTTCCTTGGAATACTGGCGGACTCGTTTCCAAACGCTCATCACGTCGCCGCAGGTCGTGTCCACCAGCACGCAGCCTTTTTCCTCGAGTTTGCGTCGAGTGGCGACTTCGGTTCCGAATGCGGGAATGATCACCACATCCTCGCTGTTCAGCACGGACATCTCATCGTCCGTCGGCTTGTTGGAAATGGTTTTGATGCCGAGGTTGCGAATCTGGTCGTTGACATCGGGGTTATGGATTATTTCGCCGAGCAGATAAATGGGTTTGTCCGCAGGAAACGATTTCCGCGCCGCATAGGCGAGATCAATGGCGCGCTCGACTCCGTAACAAAAACCGAATTCCTTGGCGAGCTTGATGACGATGTTGTCGGCGGCCAGGAACGAGCCATTGGCGCGGATGCGCTCCACGAGTTCGCTGCGGTAATGCGAGAGCACCTGTGCCTGGACGGCCTCCATGATCTCAGGCCGGCGGAGATTGATCTTCTGCGGTGCTGCGGGAGCGTGAGTTGACATAACAGGCATAGATTAGCCCTTCGGCGCACGGCGTCGAGCAGAAAGCCGACTTCAGCCGACCGTCAAGACGGCGAGTTTATTACGCTCCACAATCGCAGCGCACACCTCATGTTCAAGCAACAAACTCCGGCCTGATTCAAACGCCAGCACTGCTACGCCGGAACGCGCGCACGTTTCGAGGGTTTGCGGGCCGAGGCACGGCACATCGAATCGCATGTCATGATTGAGTTTGGCAACCTTCACCGCCACCGCGCCACCATCTCTGCCGGCGAGTTCACCGCCGCGCGCCAGGCATTTGTCCGTGCCTTCAAATCCTTCCACGGCCAGCACCGTACCCTCTTTCACGACGACAAGTTGGCCTATTTCAAGCCGGGAAGTTTCCTTCGCGATGCGAAAGCCAAACTCCACGTCCTTCCTTTGTGAGTCGGAAAGTTTTTTCCCAAGCTGAAACCCCGCTGCTGGCATCAACGGCCCCAGCCACGGGGTTGCTTCGATCAGTTCAACCCCTTCCTTGTTTAATTCGGAGGCAATCGCACTAAAGATGGTGTGCGCGTTCCGCTCCTTTAGCTTGAAAAGCAGTGCCATCGCGCGAAGATCGGGGCGAACGTCGAACAGATTTTTCGGCGCTATCTGTCCCAGCATGACGCATCGTCTGATGTCGCGCTCCGTGAACGCGCAAATCAGTTTCGAGAGCTGGCCGACTTTTACCCAGACGACCGCGTCCACAAGCGAACTGAGGGTCTCATCTGTTTCGCCCTCGAATGCCACCGCCACGATGCGTTTCACGCCAGTCGCTCTCGCCTGTCTCGCAAACAACAGCGGCAGCGATCGGTTGCCTGCGATCAGGCCAATGGAATCAGCGGATGAGTTCATCAGTCAACGTCTCGATTGCCAACACATGCGCCTCATTAGATGACAAGTGGACGGCGTTGTAAATCCGCGTGTCCAGGGAATGGCTGGCAGAAATGAACCGTGCAGGTGGCAGTCTTCTCGGCGCTCATGTGTATTTTTCCCTCAAATAGACTGACTGGGCGTCTTCAAGTTTGTGCGGAGTCGTTGAATTTTGTCACTAGATCGGAGTGCCAGAACGCCGGTTATGCCTGCCTTCGGATTTCCGTCCTCCGGGGCTGAGTGGCGAATGGCCTTCAAGGTGCTTTCTGCAACCGTCATTCCTGGTCGCGCCAGATCCGCACCGTCCGGGAATGTGTCTGAACCTTATGCACGAAGCAACGACATTGCCGCTGACACCCGAGGAGCGGGAGTCGCTCAGCCGGCAGGAGTCCCCGCCCGCTCCCCGGTTGCGCGCATTCTTCCTCATTCTGTTTTTGTTGATGCCACTGGCGATATCGGTGTGGGGATTTCTGGAAGTTTCCAAGGCTCTTGATCTGGCCGGGCCGCACATACCTCCCGGAGGCGACCTTTCCGAGAGTGTAACGCGGATACAAAGATTCAAATGGGTCGGTTCTGTCGGCTTGCTCGTGGTCGGCGGTCTGACCTTCGTGATGATCCGGGCGTTCTTCGCGCATCTGGACCGCTTGTGGGAACGAAGCAATGAAGAGTGCAGGATCACATGGGAATCCACAGCCATGCGACTGCGCACACAACTCGCGGAAAAAATCGCCAACGAGGACCATATCCGAAAATCCAGAAAGGAAATCGAAGTCAAACTTTCCACGTTGACCCGCGTTCACGACGAAACGCTTGCGGAACTCGAATCTCGCAAGAATGCCGAACGCAATCTGACCCAGCAACGCTCGGAACTCGCCCGCACCAAGGACGTGCTCCAGGTGCATGTTCAGGCGCGCTCGGAAGAACTGCACAAACTTCAACGCCAGTATGAGTTGATTCTCAACTCTGCCGCCGAAGGCATCTGCGGGTTTGATTCGCAGGGCAAGATCACATTCGCCAACCCGACAGCAGCACGAATACTGGATGTGGACGTCAAGGATATCGTGGGAAAAAAGGAGACCGATGTGTTCAAAGGATTGAATTCTTCCAAGTCCCCGCCGGCCGACGGAGCGGTGGTCGAGATTACTCTTTCCCGGCACAATGGCAGCACGTTCTCGGCGGAGTATATTCGCTCCATCATCCGTGAAAACGACCGCCCGATGGGCCATGTGGCCTTGTTCAAGGATATCACCGAAAGACGGGCCTCCGAGATGGCGCTTGCCCACAAGGCCTCCGAGCTTGCGCGTTCGAATGCGGAATTGGAACAGTTTGCATTCGTTGCCTCCCATGATCTCCAGGAGCCGCTTCGAAAGATCCGTGCGTTTGGCGACCGCCTGAAGACAAAGTGCGAGACGGCCCTCTCCGGCGACGGAGCGGATTATCTTGACCGGATGCAGAATGCCGCCGCAAGAATGCAGACGCTCATCAACGACCTGCTCACCTTCTCCCGGGTCATCAGCCGTACCGAAGCATTTACCGCAGTGGATTTGAACACCGTTACCCGGGAGGTGCTGAGCGATCTTGAGGTGCGCGTGGAAAAAACCGGAGCCAAGGTCGATGTTGGCGAACTGCCCGTGATTCAAGGCGACGCGATGCAGATGCGGCAGTTGATGCAAAACCTGATTGGGAACGCCCTCAAGTTTCACCCGCCGGGCGCGAAGCCTGTTGTGGAGATTCGCAGCCGTACGCTGGAGACTGCGCCGGAAGTTGAGCCGTCGTGCGAGATTACGATCCGCGACAACGGCATCGGCTTTGACGAGCGGTATCTGGAGAAGATTTTTGCCGTGTTCCAACGTCTGCACGGACGGCAGGATTATGAGGGTACGGGCGTGGGTCTGGCCGTATGCCGGCGGATCACCGAACGTCACGAGGGCACGATCACCGCTCGTAGCAAACCCGGAGAAGGCGCGACGTTTATAGTCACGCTACCGCTTGCACAGAAAGCAGCATGACATCAAACAGACAACCTACGATTCTGGTGGCGGAGGACGACGCGGATGATTGCCTGCTGATGCAGGACGCGTTCACAGAGTCAGGTTTCAACGGGGTGGTTCGTTTCGTCGGCGACGGCGAGGAACTGATGGATCGCCTCCTGCATCGCGGGAGGCACGCGAATACGGACTCCCCCCGACCCGACCTGATTCTTCTGGATCTCAACATGCCGCGGAAGGACGGCCGCGAAGCTCTCGCCGAGATCCGTCGCCACGCGGAATTCTCCCGTCTGCCCGTTGTCATCTTCACCACGTCCAGGGCGGACACGGACATCTCGCGAGTCTATGAACTCGGGGCGAATTCCTTTGTCACCAAGCCTGCGGCTTTTGACGCCCTTATCAGCACGGTAAAGTCGATCACGGGCTACTGGTTTGGAATCGTGGAACTGCCTTATCCATCAGCCGTAACCACATGAACGAACCCGATCATATCCGCATCCTGCTCGTTGAAGATGACGAGGAGGACATGATTCTCACGCGCGATCTGCTCCGCGACATCAAGGGTCGGAGGATCGATATCGAATGGGAGCAAACATTCGATGGCGGATTGAAAACCCTCTGCCGGAATCTGCACGATATATGTTTTGTGGATTACCGTCTCGGCGCTCACGATGGGATTGAGCTTGTCAAGGCGGCCAAGGCGGGAGGCGCAGAAACTCCGATCATTCTCCTTACCGGTATGGGCCAGGAGGAGGTGGATGTGGCGGCGATGAATGCGGGAGCGGCGGACTACATTGTCAAGGGCAGTGTCACTCCCGAGCAGCTTGAGCGTACCATCCGTTATGCCATCGAACGAAAACGGGCGGCTTCACGGGCGGCGTTTGATCAGGCCCGTCTCGCGGCATTTGGTGCGCAGGTCGGTCTGGCCCTGACTCAACGTGCCCCGCTGCCATTCGTGCTTGAGAGCTGCGCGAACACTGCGGCGCAGTACTTGAACGGCTCACTGGCCCAGATTTGGATCCATGATGCAGAAGGAAAATGTTTTACGATCGCCGCCAATGGTGGCCCGTCGTTTTGCGCGACACATGGGGAAGCCAAACTTTTTCCACTGGACGGACCGCTCAGGGGTGAGCAGGCGTTCGTTTCCAGCCTCGAACAGGAAGAATCGTTCAAGACGCGTACGTGGGCCGTTCAACAAGGGTTCGTCTCCTTTGCCGCCTACCCGCTCACGTTGGAGAACAACATCGTGGGATGCATGTCTCTCTATTCCAATGAGCCGATGGCTGCGACGGTACTGCAGGAGCTCGCCTCCGTTGCCAATGGTGTGGGCCTCTACATCCAGCGCAAACAGACCGAAAGCGCGTTGGACGCCAGTGAGAGCCGCTACCTCTCCGTGGTGTCGAGCATCCGCGAAGTGGTCTTTCAGATGAGCGAGTTCGGTTACTGGACTTTTCTCAATCCCGCGTGGACGGCCATTACCGGATTTGATGTCAAGGACACGACAGGCAAGTTCTTCCTCGACTATTTCCACCCGGAAGACCGGGACAGCGCACGGGTTTTCTTTCTCAAGCTTGCCAATGGCGAGATCGAGCAGGGTCATTTTGAATCGCGCATCCTGACCAGGCAGGGGGCACTTCGAGACGTGGAAATGTTTCTGCGACTGACACGCGACCAGAACCGGACCGTTCTCGGGGTGGCCGGAAGTTTGAACGACATCACCGAGCGCAAGCACGCGGAGATGCAGGTTCAGAAGCTCGCAGCTTTTCCCCGCTTCAATCCAAATCCTGTCCTCGAGTTTTCGGCCGACGGCAAACCCAGCTACATCAACGATGCCGCGAAGGAACTGGTGCTGGCATTGGGCAAGGACTCTGTCACGGACATTCTGCCTGCAAGCCACAAGGACATGGTCCTGGAGTCCCTCGCCCAGGGTGCAAAGCGTCTGCACGAGCAGGTGTGCATACAGGCTCGCACGATCTCGTGGTCGTTTTTTCCCGTAAAAAACCTTCGTGTGGTTCACTGCTACGGCACCGACATTACGGACGTGTTGAGTCTGGAACAGCAGTTCCGCCACGCGCAAAAGCTCGAATCCGTTGGCCAGATGGCGGCGGGCATCGCACACGATTTCAACAATATCATCACGGTAATCCAAGGTTACGCGGAATGCCTTCAGATTAAAACCAAGGCCGATGAATCGCTGGCGGGTCCGCTCAAACAGATCGGCGCTGCCGCACGTCGGGCCTCCACGCTGACGCGCCAGTTGTTGCTGTTCAGCCGCAAGCAGGTCATTCAATCCCGCCCGCTCAATCTCAACGTGGTGGTTCGTGATTTCAGCAAAATGCTGCCGCGGGTTTTGGGCGAGGACATTGTTCTCGAGATTGACTTTCCCAAGAGTTCTACGGCCATTGAAGCCGACCAGGGCATGATGGAACAGGTGGTCATGAATCTTGCCGTCAACGCACGTGACGCCATGCCACGCGGTGGCTGCCTCCGGCTGGTCACGCGCACGGTCGAGATTGGCCCGGATTACGTTCGGCAGAAACCAGAGGCGCGCGCAGGCCGTTTTGTGTCGCTCGCCGTGCAGGACACCGGCTCAGGCATGGATGACAACACCCTCGCCCGGATTTACGAACCGTTCTTTTCCACAAAGGAAGTAGGCCGGGGTACGGGGCTTGGTCTTGCCACCGTGTACGGCATCGTCAAACAACACCAGGGCTGGCTGGAGGTAAAGAGCGCGGTGGGAGTTGGGACTACATTCACTGTCTTCCTTCCGGCGTTGGCGAAGGAAATCCCCGAAACCGAGGATCTCTCTGCCGACAGCACCGTTCCGGCGCGGGGTGGGCGTGAAACGATTTTGCTTGTCGAGGACGAACCCGTTCTCCGCGAACTCGTCGGCAAGGTGCTCAAGGATTATCAATACAATGTTATCGAGGCATGTACCGGCGCCGAGGCGTTGAATGTCTGGGACAGACACGAGGGCAAGTTTGATCTGTTGCTCACGGACATGGTCATGCCCGAGGGCGTGAGCGGAGCGGAACTCGCTCAGAAACTCCGCGCACGCAAACCCGATCTGCGCATCATTTACAGCAGCGGTTACAGCGGGGAGGTCGTCGGCAGAAACTTTACCGAGAACGATCCGTTCTTCCTCTCCAAGCCCTACCGCCCGCCGCAACTCGCCCAACGAGTGCGCCAATGCCTCGACACTCCGCCACAACCGGTGCTTGAAGTGACGCGCGGAACCGA
>Ga0154020_10009592_pt1 | contig 11136 bp, 10 predicted proteins | sample Klosneuvirus_201_FD_109709 | JGI IMG/M metagenome (GOLD analysis project Ga0154020, IMG submission 109709) | Active sludge microbial communities from wastewater, Klosterneuburg, Austria - Klosneuvirus_20160825_MG | ecosystem: Engineered > WWTP > Aerobic digester > Activated sludge | place...
CGGCCAGCTTGCGCAGCACTTCCCGCGCGTCGTCGGCGAGCTCTGGGTAGCGCAAATCCGACGCAAGGTCGGTGATGGGTCGCCCCGCGTCGGCCGCGATGAGCTTGATGATCTTCGTGGCCTGCGGCGTGAACCGGCGCACGTTGAGATCCTTGTCCAGAAACAAGGTCGCGATGTCCGTGCTGTCGAGCAGGTTTTTCATGTCGTTGCTGGCGCGCGACAGTTCGTCCACCTTGGTCTGCAATTCGGTGTTCACCGTTTGCAACTCCTCATTCATCGACTGCATCTCCTCCTTCGAAGTGGTGAGCTCCTCGTTGGTGGACTGCAATTCCTCATTGGTGGATTGCAGCTCTTCGTTGGCGGAGCGGAGCTCCTCCTGCGACGTCTGCATCTCCTCGTGAGTCGCCCGCGCCTCGGCCCGAATTTGCACCAGTTCCCGCTCCAGTTCCGACACCCGCGCGCTTTGCGGTTGAGGCTTTGCCAGCCGGCCCATTTTGACAGCCGCCACGGGGGTGGCCACATCGGTGAAGACGACCATCATCAATCCCTGCAAGGCTCCGGGTTGGTCGAGGCGCTGGACGCTGACGTCCACGCCTTGCTTGCCGCCGTTAGTACCCACGGTGAGACCGTGGAGCATCACGCCGTCCTTTTGCTGGAGGGCTTTCTGGAAGGCCCCCGACAGCTCGTAGCGCAAACCTTCGCGGGCCATGGCGAAGAGATTCCAGTTGGCCTTGCCGGCGGCGGGTTCCAGATACTTTCCAGTCCGGCCGCTGACGTAGAAGATATCTCCGTCCTGGTTCGTGAGCACCGCGGGCGGAGCGTAGCGTTGGAGGACCAGTTGATCCGCCAAACTCTGCAGCGTGGCGGACGGTTTTACCGCCGGGCTGGCCTCAGGCGCGGCAACTGGGCTGGTACTGAATGACGAAGGAAACGAGATCGGCTCGGGTCGCGGGATGGATTCCGTGCGTCGGAAAATTCTCGATTTGCCGTTGAGCGCCACAAACAGCTCGCTGGCGTCGCCCACCGTCTCCGAGCTGCCGAGCAGCAACAGGCCATCAGGACGTAGACTGTAGTGAAACAACGGCATCAGCTTCTTCTGCACCTCGGCGGTCAGATAAATCAGCAGATTGCGGCAGCTCACGATGTCCAGCTTGGTGAATGGCGGATCCATGATGAGATTCTGCGGTGCGAAGATGACCATCTCGCGAATCTCTTTTCGCACCCGGTAACTGCCGGCTTCCTTGCTGAAGAACCGGCTCAATCGCTCCGGCGACACGTCGGCCGAAATGTTCGCCGGGAACAGCCCTTGCCGCGCCTTGTCGATCGCGTCCTTGTCGAGGTCCGTCGCGAAGATTTGGAGGGAATAATTCGCCTTGGGCTTCAGACTTTCCACCGCCTCCTTGAACACAATGGCGAGGGTGTAAGCTTCCTCTCCCGTGGAACAGCCGGGCACCCACGCGCGCAGGGCCTTGCCGGGTGCGCGTCCGGCGAGCAACGCAGGTATGGCCTCTTTGCCAAACTGTTCCCAGACGGCGGGATCGCGGAAGAAGTTCGTCACGCCGATGAGCAGTTCCTTGAAGAGCAGATTCAACTCCTGCGAGTTCTCCTGCAGATAGCGAACATACGCCGACATCTTGTGGATCTGATGAATGCCCATGCGGCGTTCGATCCGTCGATACAGCGTGTTCCTCTTGTAGCAGGAGAAATCGTTGCCAGTGTGGGAGCGCAGCAGAATGACCACCTTGTCGAGCGCGCTCTGTGTCTTGTCTTCCAACGCCGCTTCCGTCCGGGCGATCAACGGCGTGCGCCGCAGATAAGCGACTATCCGGGCGGGAAGTTCCTCGGCAGGCGCCACGATGTCCGCCAGTCCCGCATCGATGGCGCTGCGCGGCATGGAATCAAACTTGGCCGACGCCGGTTCCTGCACCAGCACGACACCCGCCTTCTCCTTGATGGCGCGCAAACCCAGCGTGCCGTCGGAGCCCATTCCGGAAAGAATCACACCCACGCTGTGTTCCTGCTGATCCTGCGCCAGCGAGCGGAGGAAGAAATCAATCGGCAGACGTAACCCGCGCGGCGCCGCGGGCGCGAGCAGATGCAACACGCCGTGCAGGATGGACATGTCCTTGTTCGGCGGAATCACATACACGCAATCGGGCTGGACCGAGGTGCGATCCTTGACCTGGATGACCTTCATGCGCGTGGCGCGTTGCAGCAGTTCGGGCATGATCCCTTTGTGCGTCGGGTCGAGGTGTTGCACGATGACAAATGCCATGCCGCTGGCCGCGGGCACCCGACCGAGAAACTGCTCCAACGCTTCAAGTCCTCCAGCCGAGGCGCCAATGCCCACGATGGGAAACAGGCGGGCAGGCGGCGGCGCGACCTCCGCTCCGCCCGCAGCAGGGAGTCGTTTTGATCGGGTGCCCCGCTTGAGACTGGTCTTCATGAATAAATGGAACCGACGTTCTGAAAGGCGTTGAACGGCACGGTTCACGCAGGCTGAACGGCGGAAAGCTCACGCGCGAACCGATTGATTGATCTGACCGACTCTTCCACCATCCGCTGTGTTCTGGCGATTTCTTTCGTCAGGGAAGATTTGTTGCCGCGCGCCGAGGTTCTGAGGTTCACCAGGCGGACATGAACCCCCAACAAAGTCTGGGCGATGACATCTTGAAGCCGTCGACTGATCACGTGCCGCTCGCGCTCCTGCGCCGAAAGGTTCCGGCGGGTCAACCGGCGCATCGTCTCCTGCGCTTTCAACGATGCTTCCAAAAGCTTCGCGGACTCGCCGGCAGCACTTTCCCGACTGCCCTTACTCCGGTTCGCCAGATGGCGGGAAGAAACGCTTTCACCCTCGAGGAGCTTCCTGTTGTCTCGCCGGAAAGCGCGACGAGCGTCTTGAAAACCAATGTTCACGGCATCCAAAAACGCCGCAGCCCGCCGGTTCCGAGATGCCGTGCTGCCAAAACATTTCACCGAGGCCAGAGCTCGTTCATGAATCTGGGTCAGCTCCGCACGCCCCAATTCGAGCGCGACCACCAGCTGACCGACGCGCACGGCAGCCTTCAGGCCGGCACCGTTACCAGCTTTCAGATGGCGGCCCAACTCCGTGCGATATCGCCGCGCAAAGGCGGCCAGCAGACGTCTCATAATGCAACCATCCCGCCGGCGAGAAATCACGACGATGCGTCTCTGCGAACCGGAAGATGGCTGCTACCAAGTATCCTTGCTCCATGGAGGGCGTCCATGGGGAGTACACCCCATGGCAGGAAGGGCACAATTTTACGTAAACAAGGCTCGTCGATGGCGCCGAGGGAAAAGATCGATTCTGCCTGCCCGCTCAGAAGGCCCTGGCTGGGGTGAGTCCATTCGGACTCACCCCAGTTTCAGGAATCACAATGGACCCAGCGAAATGACATCAACACCGTCGCGTCAACGCCGGACGTTCCGGTCTTCTTCCGGATTGATGAATTCCAAATGGAACTTGTGAAGGAAACGATTGACCAGCGGGGCGAGCAAGATGGCGACGGAGGTGATGAAAACGACTCCACTGAAGAGAGCGTAAAACGAAGCGAACAGTTTTCCTGCGACGGTGTGCAGCTCGTTCACCGGTCCCATGCCCGTCAGAATCATCGAAGCATTCAGAAGGGAATCCAGCCAGGACAGTCCCTCGCAGAAGTGGTATCCGACAATCCCCAGCGCCAGGGAAAGTCCGATGATGCCGAGGGCGAGCGAGAGTCCGCGCAGGACACGGAGCGCAAAGGCTCTCTTCGGCAGGAGTGGCTTGGTTCGATGTTCAGTCATGGCGGCAGAAGTCAGGTCAACTGACCAAAGGCCTTCTAGCAGGTTTCCAAAGACCGGCAAAGAAGCTTCATCGAAGGTGAATGCAGGATTACCTCGGACGGTTCGAGTTCGGGATCCACCCCATAGGAACGAGATGGCTCACGAAGTAACATGGTGTTGAACAATGGTGGCGAAGAGATTCGTCATCACAAACGAAAGATCCAATATGTCACTCCTACTATTACCGGTGCTCGCGAATTTCTACTACGTCGGTGGAGGCACGCTCGGCCTCGTTCTTCTGATCGCGGTGATTGTTTTGGTCCTTCGCCGCTGACATGCGTGAGGTCAGGTGGTCCGTATCTTGGACCACTTTGGTCTCACTCGCGAAATCTCATGAAAACACTGTTCACAGCGGAATCCATCTCCAAGGGCGGACGTTCCGGAACTATCAAGACGCCCGACGGCATGTCCATTGTTCCATTGGGCAACCCTCTCGAGAAAGGTCTGGAGAAGCGCGGCCCCAGTCCAGAACTGCTCTTCGCCGGCGCATACTCGGCATGTTACCACGGCGCCCTCGTCAATGCCGCCAAGAAGCTGGGTACTCCAATCACGGAATCCACAGTGCGCGTCATGGTAAGCCTGATCGAAGACGATCAGGACGGCTACCGGCTGGCGGTCGAATTGCACGCCAACCTTCCGGGAATCGATCGCGCCCAGGTGCAACGGATCATGGATGAAGCGCACAAGACCTGCCCCTACTCGAAAGCCGTTCGCGGGGACCTCACCGTGACACTGCGTGTTGATTAGCAGTCGCGACACCTCGCCGATATTCGGCGAACCCATTTTGCCGTCACGTTGGCGGCGAACGAAAAGCAACCAACAAGAGGAATCATTATGACAACACTGGAAATCAAAGGCGACTGGAACATCACCAAGGGCAAGCTCAAACAGAAATGGGCCAAGCTGACCGACGACGATCTGCAGTATGTCGAAGGCAAGCAGGAAGAGCTGCTGGGCCGCATCCAAAAGCGCACCGGCGAAACCCGGGAAGTCGTTGAGAAAGCGCTCAAGGAATCCTGCTCTACCTCCTCCAACTGCTGCTCCTGATCGCACAAAGGCGCGGTCAACCAGTCGGTTCTCTCCGGAGAACCGCCCTTTCGTTGCCCGCGATGCGACGAAACCAGCCGCCCATCACCGGGCGGCTGGTATTTTTTCAAGAAGGTTTACAACTCTCGTTCCGGAGTAGGGTTTCACCCCATGGTCAGAATCACCGCCATCGATAGCATCACAGGCATGACCAAACGAATGAATCACAGAAACCTTCTCGTCGCCACCGTCGTCGCCCTCGCCACAAACGTCGTGCTGCCTGCTCACGCCGACGACGACAAATACCGGGCCCGGGAGACGACGCTCGATCTGTTCGGCTCCGGCTCGGTCGGACAAGAAACGATCAACCACATCACCGATGAACGAGTCCGGGACGACCTCAGGATTGGAGCGGGCGCCGGTCTCAACTATTTCGTCACGCGAAACCTTGGTTTCGGCGGGGAAGCCTACTCCGAGAACACCGGCCATAGCTTTCTGGACAATGCCTCCGCCAGCTTGATCGGGCGGTTTCCGCTGGGACAAAGCGGATTCGCTCCCTACCTCTACGGCGGAGGTGGACGCCAGTTCGATCCCACCCTGTTGAATTTTCTTCATGCGGGCGGTGGCCTCGAATACCGCTTCACTCAGAAACTCGGCATCTTCCTCGACGGCCGCTATGTGTTTACCGACGAAACCGAGAACCACGGACTCGGACGCGTCGGCTTGCGTTTCGCCTTCTGAACATTATCTCCACCTCAACACCGCCGGCACTCCCGTCGGTGTTTTGTTGTATTCAGCAACGACCAGTGGATGAAATCCCCAGTAGGGTTTCACCCCATGGCATCCGCTCTCCCGGCCAGGCAAACTGCCGGCTGTGAATCGACGCGACGAAGAGATGGAACAGGCCAGACGTGCCACCGGCTTCCTGCCGGCTCCATTCATTGCCGCGGTTCACAACAGTCAAATAAACCAGGCGCCCCGCGCTTCACGAAAGACACCATTATGAAACATCACCAATCACTCGCACTTACACTTCTCGCCTCGACTGTTCTCGTTGTCGGCTGCAAACCAAACAATGAAACCACAGAAGCGGCGGAACGCGGCGCGACGGCGGACCAGCTCGACAAAGTCGCCCAGGAAACGAAAGAAGCGGCGCGCGACATGAAGGACTACGCCTACGCACAGAAGGCAGAGTTTGTTGCCGCGATGCAAAGCCAGATGAATGAGATTAACCGCGATCTGGAACAGCTCTCCGCCAAGATCGAGAAATCCACTGACGCCGCCAAAGCCGAAGCACAGCCGAAACTCCAGGCTCTGCGCGATCAAGCCGCCAAGCTGAACAAGCAATTGGAGGACGCGAAGAACGCGACGGAGTCAACCTGGAGCGATGTTAAAAGCGGATTCGCGAAAGGGTTCAGCGAATTGAAAGACGGATTTCAACAAGCCCGCCAATGGATGAGCGACAAGATCGCGCCGTGAACGGCGAAAGCCACGAGCGTCGCCGACAGCACCGAGTCTCCGGATCGACAATGATTGCCATCCTGCTTTTCGCGGTGCGCTAAAGACGTAGGATTCGATGTACGCCATTGCCGCCACGCTCGTCGTCGTTTGGCTGGTGGGGATTCTCACGTCTCTCACCTTCGGTGGCTTCATCCACGCGCTGCCCGTCATTGCGCTCTTCTTCATTGTTCTCCGGGTGCTCGAAAATCCGTGTGATGGTTGGGAGTAGTTCCCGGAGAACGCTCCATCGAGGCAACCCCCGCCTCGAAAACTCTGATCCTTCCCGATCAAGAGATGTCGCCCGCCTGCAGAAACCCATCGAAGCTCTCGGTCGGGTTACACCCCATGGTCCCCCTGCGGATAGCGAACTACGGTGATGATCGCGTTACCACCTGTGACGCATCCAACGAAAAATAACCACCACAAATGAAAACCACCCATCACCTCGCCCTCCTCGGCGCCGCCGTTAGTCTCCTGATTACGACTGCGTCACTTCGCGCGTCCGACACGGACGATCGGATCGAATCCTCCGCCAAGTCCTCCTACGTATTCAAAACCCATCTTAAGGATGATTCCATCACCACCAAATCAGACGACGGCGTCGTCACCCTGACCGGAACCGTCGCTGAAGGTTCACACAAATCCCTGGCCCAAGACACCGTAGAGAGCCTTCCCGGAGTCAAGCGCGTGAACAACCAACTCAAGATCAAAGGCGTGGACCATGCCGAACATTCCGACGGATGGATCGGCACCAAGGTTAAGACCGCGCTTCTCTTCCATCGCAATGTGAGCGCCAGCAAGACGGACGTGTACGTCAAGGAAGGCATCGTCAGCCTTCGTGGCGAAGCGTCCAGCCAGGCTCAGAAGGATCTGACCAGTGAATACGCCCGCGACGTCGAGGGCGTGAAGGAAGTGAAGAATGAAATGACCATCGCGAAAACCCCGGCCAAGCCGGATGAAACCATCGCCGAGAAGATCGACGACGCTTCCATCACCGCCCAAGTGAAGTCGTCCTTGATGTCCCATCGCTCCACCAGCGCCTTGAAAACGAAAGTCTCAACCACCGATGGCGTGGTGACGTTAAGCGGAAAAGCAAAGAATGCCGCCGAGAAGACCTTGGTGACCAAACTCGTCACCGACATCAACGGCGTCAAAAGTGTAATCAACAACATGACCGTTGAAGCAGTGGTGTCGAAGGCATCGCTTCAACCTGCCCCCGTAAAGCATCTACGCATCGTCAGTCAATAATCTACAGCCTCTGCGCCGCTGTCGTCGGGTGAGCAGGCTCATCCGATGACAGCATCTCATTGGTTCAACAAATAAACCTATGCTCTACACAATTGCCGTAGTTCTCCTAGTCCTGTGGCTGCTCGGAATGCTAAGCAGCTACACCGTCGGCGGTTTACTCCACGTCCTTCTCGCCGTCGCCGTCATCATGGTGTTGGTAAACCTCCTCTCCGGCCGCCGGAAAACTTGAAACTTGAGCAACGAAACATCGCGAGGTTCGTCGGTCTTGACACCGCGCGAGTGACTCCTTACCGAGACGCTCTTCGATTCGCTCCAGCTCAAGTCACGCTGTTTCCGATCGCGGTGAAGCCGAATCTCCCGGTGTGACATGACCGGACCGCGAAAACCGTGAGAACCATCGCGGCTTCCACGCCGCATCGGGAACTCACGCGCAACGCCGTTCCACCTACGATCCCGTTTCCGCCCGTCACTTCGCTGCCCGGACCGGCGCCAAGTCCACCTTCCCCGCGAAGAACTGGGCAAGTCGCGTCGTGCTTTTGCCGCTGCGCAGATCCTTGATCTGCGATCCGATGCCGAGATCGTAGCGACGAACGACTTCCGACACGGCCGCCCTGCCCTGCTCCTCCGCGCGAACCTGCGCACACAGAAGATCCAGCGCGTGACTTAATGCCTCTTCCTTGCTGCCGCCCAGCCACGCTTCCACGGAACGCACCATCTCCGCATGAAATACGCGCACCGACCAGCCCGCCTTGGCAACCAATCGAGAACGCGGCGGCTTCACCGCGGTCACCCGCGTCTCGACAGCCCGGACGAAACGCTTGTCCGGTGAGGCCCCCACGGGGAGCACCTCGACACGGACCAGGCTCGTGTCCTTGTGGACCTGTTCTTTGCCCGTGCGCGCGCTCTTCGTTCTTCTGCGGGAATGAAAGTCGTGCAGACCCGCTTCACTGATAAACAACGCCAAAGCGCCGAGCCCGGAAATCTTCAGATGCACCTCGTCCCTCGCCTCGTCCCAGCGCTCCGCCAGAATCTCCGCCTGAAGATGACGACGAGCCGCCATGCCGCGATACGTCTCCGCCAGCTTGCGCACCGCATCGAGCGCATCGCCCTCCGCCTTCACCAGCGAAATAGAAATCCACGCGTCCGCCAGCAGTGGAGCGTCCCGCGCAGAGCTGACAAACTCCAACTGCTCCAGCTCCGAGATCAATTCATCCCGCCGCTCTACCACAGCCGCCGACTCGGTGCCGGAAAGATTCCGCGCAGCTCCCGCAACAAAGCGATCCACGCCCTCACGCAGCGCCCTACAGCGAGCGAGGAATTCGTCGAGCCGGTGCAACTCGTCAAACACCGCATCACGCTCCGCCTGTCGATCGAAGAACCCAGGTTGGACCGTCATCGCCACCAATTCGGACTTGCGCGACTGCATCGTACCGAGCCCCGCTTCCACCGCGTTTAAACGTTCCGTCAGCTCTGCGGCGACTCGATTGTCTGGTTCCTCCTGCGTCGCGCCCTGCGCGGGAGTTTTGTTGACTCGCGGAGGTTCGGAAACCACGCGCACCTCCACCCGGTTATCGCGAGCCACGAGGCTGAGCACCGAATGCTCGCGTCCCCGCGTTCCGGCAATGAACCGCGCGAGCGGCAGGAGAACATGCCGTTCCACCGTGCGCTTGAGCGGACGCGCTCCGAAATGCGGCGAGTAACCTTCCCGCACCAGCAAAGAAATCACCGACGGATCCGCGTCCACCGCGAGACTGCGGCGGGCCATCCCGCTGCGACGCAGGACCAGCTCCAGTTCGCGACGGGCGATTCGTTCCGCGACCTCCAGCGAGAGCGGACGAAAACTGACGATGCGATCAATGCGGTTGAGAAATTCGGGACGAAACACGCGCGACAACTCCCGCATCGTGCGATCCGGATCCGCCACCGCCGGCGTCGATCCCGTTCCCGGCGTCACGAATCCAAGTCGGGAGCCCGGACCTTCCGCGCCCACGTTGGAAGTAAGAATGACCACCGTGCGTCGGAAATCCACCAGCCGCCCGCGCCCGTCGGTGAGCCGTCCGGCATCGAAAATCTGGAGGCACAGATCAAAGACGTTAATGTGCGACTTCTCGATCTCGTCGAGCAGCAACACAGAGAACGGCCGCTGCCGCACCGCGTCCGTCAGCAACCCCGCCTCCTCGCGGCTGCCAATGAGCCGGGCGAATCCCTCCGGTCCGGCGAACTCGCTCATGTCGAAACGCAGCAACCGCGACGGATCACCAAAGATGTATTCCGCCAGAGAACGCGCCAGCTCCGTCTTGCCCACACCGGTCGGCCCGACGAACAACATCACGTTGAACGGCCGGGTCGGATCGGTGAGCCCCGCCTTGATCAACGTCACCACATCGACCACCGCATCGATCGCCTCCGGCTGGCCGATGATTTGTTTCTCGAAGAAGCCGCGCAGCTCCGATTGATCAAGCGCCGTCCCGTCATCCAGCAATTGCACCGGCAGGCCGCTGGACTGCGAAAGAATCTTCAGGATGTCCAGCCGCGTCACCTTGTGCCCGGTCTCCTGCACCCACGCGAGCACCGCGCGCAGCAACGTCGCCGCTCCGCCCGGCCGTGCCAGATGGCCGAGGAAAAATCCGCTGAGCTCAACGATCTCGGAGAGACGTTCATCAGGCACCGCCGCCCTCGCTTCGTCACGGATGCCGCGCAGGACCGCCACTGTCTGCTCGGCGGAACTCTCCTCCACCAACACCTTGTCGAAAAGGCGCACCAGCGAAGCCTCGCGGCCCAGGCCACGCTCAAACTCCTCCGGCGCACTCTCGCCGAGTAACACCACGCTTCCGTCATCCAGATGCGGCGCCAGCGCGGCGGCGATGTTGAAATCGGACTGGCTGCTCCGCCCGGCCGACGAGAGATCCCCGAGACTCGTCACATAGAGCAGCACGCGACGCGGACGTTTGATCGCTGCGACCAACTCCTTCACCTTCGTCTCCCACTCACCCAAATACTTCGTGCCAGACATCAGGTCCGCCGGCGACACGCGCAACACTCTCCAACCGCCGTTCTCCGGACGGGCCAGCGCATACACCAACTCATTCACCAGCGCCGTCTTGCCGGCCCCGGCCCGCCCAATCAACGCAATCGACCGTCGCCGCTGGCGTCCCAGCAAATCAATCAACGTCGCCAGCATCGACTCCACGTGATGCGCGCGCGGCAGCGTCTTCGCCTCCGCCAAGGCCGTAAGATCCATCCCATACTTCGCAAGTTCCCGTGGATTGATCGCAATCGCCGTGTGCCCGCGAAGCCAATTGAGCAGATGATTGTAACGCCCTCCCAACTGGACCACGGTCGCCTCCGCCTTGTACAACAACTCGACGTCCGTCGGCAGCTGTTCAGCCGCCGCCGAACCATCGCTCATCAACTGACGATCCAACTGCTTGGCGCACTCCGAACCGACATCAGAATCCGCGTCCTGCGCCAGCGCCCGCAATAGATCCGCCCCGCCCTGCAATTTGGGATGGCTGCCCA
>Ga0154020_10009594_pt1 | contig 11135 bp, 7 predicted proteins | sample Klosneuvirus_201_FD_109709 | JGI IMG/M metagenome (GOLD analysis project Ga0154020, IMG submission 109709) | Active sludge microbial communities from wastewater, Klosterneuburg, Austria - Klosneuvirus_20160825_MG | ecosystem: Engineered > WWTP > Aerobic digester > Activated sludge | place...
CCGGTTCTTGGAGTGCAGCGGTGCTGCGGACTTCAACCTGTGAGGGTTGGGCGAACACTAAGAGGGTGAGACTCCCTTGTCAAGTGTTATTTTGTGTGCCTCTTACCGAACTGGAAAACGATGACCCGACCGCCTTCCCTGCGCCTTTTTGCCCTCCTGGTCTGTCTTTGGCTCGCCTTGGGCGGGCTGGTTGCCGCGGCCGGACCGACTCCCTCCGAGCCCCAGTCCGGCGCCGGCACCGGCGAGGTGTCCGGCAAGGCGCCCAATATCGTGCTCCTCACCCTCGATACGACGCGGGCCGACCATCTGGGAAGCGCCGGGTGGACCTTTGCATCGACGCCGAACCTGGACGCGCTGGCCGGCCGCGGGGTGCGTTTCGACCGTTGTGACAGCGCAGCCCCGATCACTCTGCCGGCGCACGCCACAATCCTCTCCGGGCTCTACCCTCCGCGGCACGGCGTGCGCGACAACGGCACCTTCGTCCTCGCCGCCTCGGTTCCCACCCTGGCGGAACGGCTCGCTGCCGGCGGCTACGACACCGCCGCGGTGGTTTCGGCTGTGGTGCTGGCGCGACGCCACGGGCTCGACCAGGGATTCCGGATCTACGACGATGACCTCGGCGCCGGCCTCTCGGCGGGGACCGCGGTCGAAGAGCGCCAGGCCGAGGCGACGACCTCCGCCGCGCTCACCGCCCTCGCTGCCCTCCGTCCACCGTTTTTCCTGTGGGTGCACTACTACGACCCGCACGAGGAGTACCGGCCGCCGACCCGCTTCGCCGACGCCGCCCGCGGTCCGAATCGCCTCTACGACGGCGAGATCTCCTACATGGACAGCGAGATCGGGCGTCTGCTCGCCGCCCTGCCGGCAGCGACGGTGGTCGCCGCGGTGGGCGATCACGGCGAGATGCTCGGCGAGCACGGGGAGTTGACGCACGGTCTGCTGCCTTTCGCGGGCGCCCGTCGCGTTCCGCTGCTGCTCGCCGGGCCGGGCATCCCCGGGGCGCGAGTCTCCGATTGCCTGACACGCACGGCCGACCTCGCGCCGACCCTGCTCGAGCTCGCCGGGCTCGCGCCACCTTCCGACCTGGACGGCGAGTCGCTCGTTCCGGGTCTCGCCGACCCGGCGGGAAGCGCCGGGAGTGCTGCCGCCTGCAGCCGGGTCTCCTACACCGAGAGTTTCCTGCCCTACTACGCCTACAAGTGGTACCCGTTGCGCACCCTCTCCGACGACCGCGCGCTCTACCTGCAGGCGCCGAAGCCGGCGCTCTTCCGGCTCGACGGCGATCCCGGCGAGGCGCTCGACCTGGCGGCGGCCGAACCGGAGCTCGTCCGGCTCTGGGGATCGCGCCTCGAGCGCCTGCTCGCGGCGGCAGGGGAGAGGCTCGACGAGGCGCGCTCGCCGCAGGCGACGCTCGACGAAGAGCAGCGCCGCCAGCTCGCCAGTCTCGGCTATCTCGCCGGCGCGGGGTCCGCGATCGGAGGGGTCGGCACGGTCGCGGGCGACCTCCCGGATCCGCGCGAGCGGGTGGAAATTGCGCAGGCGCTCCATTCCGCGGCCGCCCGCATCCAGCAGGGCGGCTGCCCGGAGGTCCTGCGCGAGCTCGAGCGCATCGTGCGCGACGATCCGCACAACTTTCCCGCGCTGGCGCTCTCGGGACAGTGTTTGCGGGACGCCGGCCGGCACGCCGACGCCCTGAAGCTCTACGAGCGGGCGGCGAAGGAGAATCCCGCGTCGGCGGTCCCGGTGGCCAACGTCGCGGGGAGCCTCCTGCAGCTCGGGCGGCGCGACGAGGCCGAGCGCGAGTTCCGGCACGCCCTGGCGCTCGACCCGACCGAGGGCGGCTCGGCGGCCAACCTGGCTCGCCTGCTGCGGGAGAGCGGCCGCGCCGGAGAGGCCCTCGACCTCCTCGACCGCACGATCGCCGCCGGCGGGGTTTCGCAGCAGCTCTTCCTCGAGCGCGGCACGATGCGGGCGACGGCAGGGCGCCTGGAGGAGGCTCTCCTCGACTTCCGTGAAGCGGTGCGCCGGGCGCCGACCGACCCGCAGCCGCTCGAGAACGCCGCGCGCGCTCTCTTCCAGCTCGGCCGTCTGCGGGAGGCGGCGATCGCCTACGAGAGCCTGGCGCGGCTGGCCCCCGCCCGCGCCGACGTCTGGAAGACGCTGGTGGCGCTCTACCTCGAGCTCGGCGCCGGGCCGGATGTCGAGCGCTGTGCGCGCGCGGCGTTGCGGGTGGAGAGCGATCCGGCGGACCGCGCGCAGCTGGAGGAGTTGCTCGCGAGTCTCACCGCCGCTCCCTGACCGACGGCGAGCACTCGCCTAGGAGCGCAGCTCCTTCTCCAGCAGCTGGCCGGCGATGAGCAGGAAGTCGTGTTCGCTGACGATGCCGACCAGGCGGCCGTCCTTGAGCACCGGCAGGCAGCCGACACCGTGCTTGCGCATCAAGGCGATGGCGTCGAGCGTCGAGGTTTCCGGCGTGACGGAGACGATCTCGGTCGACATGACCTCGCGCACCGCGATCGGCCCCTTGCCGAGCTCCGTGGTGCGCTCGGCGAGCAGGCGTACCAGGCTGCTCGCCGAGACGATGCCGATCAACCGGTGCTCGTTGTCCTCGACCGGCACGTGGCGGATCTTCTTCCACTGCATCAGATTGGCGACCAGTTCGACAGCCTCGTCGGCGTGGGTGGTGATGATGTCAGTGGTCATGAACTGCTCGATCTGGCCGAAGTGCTTCTCCCATCCGCCGGCATGCTCGAGGCTCGCCAGCGGCCACTGATGCACCGGCAGGCCGGTCTTCTGGTTCTCGATGATGGCGCCGGTAATGGCGCCGAGGCGCTCGCCGCGGTTGCCGCGACCGCGCAGGGCGGCGAAGCTGTCGAGCTGCCACTGCGCTCCCGTCTTCTTGGTGCGGACGCGCTCCTCGACGATGCCGAGGTAGCGGTCGACGTCCGCCGGATCGATGCCCTTCAGCTTGAGACCGTCGCGGGCGACCGGCAGGAGCTCCTCGAGAATCAGCTCGTCGGCGGGAATGTGCTGGTGTCCCGGCCAGGCGAACTGGGCGCGCAGGCCGAGGCGGGCGGCGGCGACGAAGTTCTCGTTGGCGGTGTCGAACTCCATCACCTTGCGGATGTCGGGATAGACGCGCGACAGCCCCGACAGCAGACCGAACCAGAAAGCGGCGTTGGCGACCTCGTCGACGAGGCTCGGACCGGAGGGCAGGATGCGGTTCTCGATCCGCAGGTGGGGGCGGCCTTCGCAGATGCCGTAGCAGGGGCGCGTCCAGCGATAGATCGTGCCGTTGTGCAGCCGCAGCGCTTTCAGATTCGGCACCTCGTTGCGGCGCAGCATGGCGAGCGAATCCTCGTCGATGTCGGCCGACAGCAGCACCTTGAAGCGCGTGATGTCCTCACGGAAGATCTCGAGCACCGAGTCGTCCACCCAGCGCCGGCCGAAGGAGACGCGCGAAGGCTGCTCGCGCAGGTGGAGTCCGGCGGCGCGATGGTCGACCGACTGCTGGAAGAGCGCGATGCGGGTCTCGCGCCAGAGACGGCGGCCGAAGAGCAGCGGCGAGTTGCAGGCGGCGGCGAGGACCGGACCCGCCACCGCCTGGGTCAGGTTGTAGAGCGTCGCGAACTCTTCGGGTCCGACCTGGAAGTGGGCCTGGAAGCTGGTGTTGCAGGCCTCGACCATCACGTTCTCGTGGCGGATGATGAGCTCGTCCGCCCCTTTGATGTAGAACTCGTAGGCGCTGCCGCGCAGCCGGCGCATCGCCTCGTTGAGGGCCAGGTAGCGCGGCTTGGGCGTGATGTTCTCGAGCGAGAGGTCCGAGATGTCGAGCGTCTGCAGGATGCCGGTCATGATGACGTCGGCGCCGAGCTCGTGGGCGGCCTTGCGGCCCTTGGCGAGGAGGTCGACCAACTGCTTCTCCATGCGCTGCAGGCAGTCGCCGCCGAAGAGCAGGGGATCGGTGTTGAACTCGAGGTTGAAGCGGGCGAGCTCGGTCGTGTAGTGCTCGTCGTCGATCTTCTCGAGCATCTCCATCGCGATCGGCGCCGGGCTGAAACCGCGATCGACCAGGAAGAGCTCCTGCTCGGCACCGATCCGCCGCACGCCGGTCTCGATGGCGCCGTGCTGCAGCATCAGGTCGAGTGCCTGCAGATCTCCCAGGAGCTTCCTGGTGAAGGAGCGCAGGGATTCCGAATCCAGCTCTTTGACGTCGTGTTCGCCCATCGTCGAGGCCTTTCGCTGGGGCTGCTGACTTGAAGCGAGTCTAGCAGCGACCGGTCGCAGCCGGGGACCTCAGAAACGCTCGCTGGTCGAGACGAGGTACTGGATCTTCTCGATCGAGGGGTCGCCGTCGAGGGGGAATGCGATGTCGAGGCGGATCGTGTTGGCGTGCGCGGTCCGTGTCGGAGCGATGCGCAGGCCGACGCCGACGTCGCGCAGCCAGCCGAGCCCGCCGGCCTGGGTTCCGCCCTCGAACCAGGCCCTGCCGACGTCGCCGAACACCGCGGCGCCCAGCCGGAAGAGGCGGAGGAACTCGCGCGAGCCGTACCAGCGCTGCTCGATCGTCAGCAGGGCGCGCCGGTCGCCCTCCTGGTAGCGCAGCGGATAGCCGCGCAGGCCGGTGTCGCCGCCGATGAGGAGCTGGTTCTCGGCGTCGAGGTGGCTCGCCACATCGACGCCGCCGGCGACGTAGAGCGCCTGGTTGCTGAAGTCGCGGAAGAGATAGCGCAGGCCGAGCGCGAAGCGCGCCGGCCCGGTGCCGCCCGCTTCGAGCCGGCCGCCCGCCGCCGCGGAAGTGATCAGCAGTTGGCGTTCGCTGGGCTTCCAGCCGCGCGAGATGGCGGACTCGTAGACCACGGCGTCGCGGTCAGAGCCAAAACTCTCGACCGCGAATCCCAGCCGGGCCGAACCCTGCCAGCCGATCTCGAGGTCCTCCGCCCTGCCGACCCGGTCGAAGTCGTGCTCGATGACGAAGCTGTCCTGGATCCAGCTCCAGCCCACCCAGGGATAGACCAGCTTGCGGACGGGTGGCAGCGTCGTCGGCGGCTCGCCCGGGAGCTCGGCGAACTGAACCTCGTCGTAGGTGATGCCGAGGTGGAGCCGGTGAGTCTCGCCGCGCGCGAGGCCGCGCGAGAGGCCGAGCCAGACCTCGCCCAGGCGGCTCTCTTTCTCGAAGCTCTCGCGCACGTGGCCGAGCTCGTAGAGGTCCGTGGTGCGGCGGTCGTCCAGAAGGTTGAAGCCGCCGGCGTAGCGGGTGGAGAGCGCGAAGAACGGGCGCTCGACCATGACCTGCTCGGTGGTGCCGTCACTGCTGTCGGCGTAGACGAGTTTGCCCCGGAACCGGCTGGCGAAGAGGTTCGGATCGTCGTAGGAGAACAGGGTCGAAGTGCGGTCGACGTCGGAGGTGTGCTCGAGGGCGAGATTCTTGCCGAGGCCGAGGAAGTTCGACTCTTCGAGCTCGATCTTGTACGTGTTGACCCCGCCGCTGCGGCCGAAGTTCAGCCCCGGCTTGGCCGACCAGTTGTCGCGGGTGCGGACCTCGATGTCGACCAGGCCGTCGTGGTAGGCGATCGGCTGGACGCTGGCCTCGGCGATGAAGCGTTGGGCGCGCAGCGTACGCTCGGACTCCGCGATCGCGCTGGCCAGGAAGAGGTCGCCTTCGGCGAAGACAAGTTGGCGCCGGACGACCCGGCTGCGGGTGTCCCGATGGAGGATGTTCGCCCAGCGAAAGACGGTCGCGCGCTCGCCCGGATTCTCGGGGGCGAAGACGTCGCCGACATGGATCGAGATCGTCCCGATGCGGGCGCCGGCCGCCTCGAGCTGCTCGGCCGGTGGAAGGGTCTCTGACGGTGCGGCAACCGCTGGGGAAAGCGGCTCCTCGGCGACCGCCGAAGCGGGAAGAACGAGCCTCATCGCGAGAAGGAAAAAGGCGACTGCGGTGAGGCGGCGGATGGACAAAGTAACCCCCACCGGCGCGACGGTCCGGCGATCGGGCCATTCTGAATCCGGCAAATGAACGCCGAATGACAAGCCGGGCCGTGCGGCCCGGGCGGGTCAGCCGGCGACCAGAGCGGGAGCGGCGGTGAAGGCGGGATGGACCAGGGCGCCGTCGCGGGCGAGGAGCGTCCCCATGACCTCCTGGTCGGTTTCCGGAATGCCGAGCGTCTTGTCCTTGAAGACCAGCAGGAGCAGCGTCAGGAGGTTGCGCGCATAGACGAGGCTCGAGTCGGCGGGAACGGTGGCCGGCAGGTTCGACGGTCCGAGGATGAACACGCCCTGGTGCTCGACCTCTTCGTCGACCCGGGTGAGCTCGCAGTTGCCGCCCTGGCTGGCCGCGATGTCGACCACGACCGAGCCCGGTTTCATCGCTTCGACCATGTCGCGGGTGAGGAGGATCGGAGCGCGCTTGCCCGGCACCTGGGCGGTGGTGATCACCACGTCGGCGACCGCGAGGCGGATCTTCAGGATCGCTCGCTGCTGTTCGAGAAATTCCTTGGAGACCTCTTTGGCGTAGCCGCCGGCGCCTTCGGCGGTCGGCATCTGCGGCAGCTCGATGAAGCGGCCGCCGAGCGACTCGACCTGTTCCTTGACTGCCGGCCGCACATCGGAGACCTCGACCGTCGCGCCCAGCCGCTTGGCGGTGGCGAGCGCCATGAGCCCGGCGACGCCGGCGCCGAGCACGACGACCTTCGCCGGCTGGATCGTGCCCGCGGCGGTCATCATCAGGGGGAATATCTTGCCGAGCTTCCCGGCTCCCACGATCACCGCTTTGTAGCCGGCGATCGAGGCCTGCGACGACAGCACGTCGAGCGCCTGCCCGCGGGTGGTGCGGGGCACGAGCTCCATCGCGAACACCGTCACCTTGCGGGCGACGAGGAGCTGCACGAGCTCGGTATTGCGGTACGGATCGAGCAGGGAGAACAGGTAGGTGCCGGCGCGCAACTGCTCGGCCTCGCTCTTCTCGGGCGGCGCCACCTTGAAGACGACGTCGGCGGCCTGAAAGCCCGCTGCGGCGGTCGCGACCAGCTGCGCTCCGGCGCTGGTGTAGGCGTCGTCGGAGAAGCCGGCGCCGCGTCCGGCGCCGCTCTCGATGGCGACGTCCAGTCCGGCCTTGACGAGTTTCTTGACGCTCTCGGGCGATGCGGCGACGCGCCGTTCACCGGCGCGGATCTCTTTCGGAACGAAAAGCGTGGTCATGGGATTCTCCGGGCGAAAAGGTACAGCCGGGGCATCGTACCGTCCGGATCAACGCTTGCGCAAACCCAAACGGGTAGGGTCGAGGTGTTCGGGGCGGGCGAGGTCGAGCACCGTCTTGACCGGCGCAAATGTCCAAGCGGGGACTTCGACGAACAGAGTGTTCCAGCCGGCCATCGCCCCGTTCCAGAGCCCTGGACGCTCATAGACCCGGAGCCGCCGCCCACCCTCGGACTTGGGCGCCACCAGGGCGCGGGTCGGGTCGACGAAGCGCTCCAGTTCCCAGGGCTCGCCGGCCGGGTCGCGCAGGGAAACGACCAGGTCGACCGGATTGAAGTGGGTCGAGCCGCGGAAGAGGGCGAGCTGCCCGGCGTCGCCGGCCGCGACCTCCGCCGACTCGACGATCTGCAGACTCGCCCCGCCGTCCTTGCCTTCGACCCAGAAAGGTCCGCCGCCCGGTTCGCCACTGTTGGCGACCACGCCGCAGACCCGCCACGGCCGGCCGCCCGAGTCGCTACCGCCGCGGGTGCCGGCGACTTCGAGGAGCTTGCCGGCGAGGATTCGCTTCCAGCGCGCGACGTCGGCGTGACGGTCCCCGGGGAGCAGGTTGTCGATGTTCTTCACGAAGACCAGATCGCCGCCAGTCGCCGCGAGATTGCCGAGCAGGGCGCCGTGCCCGGCCGGACGCAGCAGCAGATGGCCCTCGGCCGTGCGGGCCGGCAGGCCCGCCTCGTCGAGGGCCAGGGCGTGTGTCGAGGGCAGCTGCTCCGAGAAGGCGACATCGAGACGCTCGCCGCCCCCGGCGAGATCGCGGCGCGCGCCTTCGAGCGCGCCGGTGAACTGGCTGCGGAACTCTCCGGCGACGGTGAAATGAAAGCGGCTCTCGCCGTTTTCGTCCCTCAGGTAGTGCTGTCCTTCGGCGAGCTGCTCCGCGAAAGCCGTGCGCGGGCGATCGCCGGCCCAGTGAAACGGCAGGAGACCCTTGGGCAGCGCGGCGAGTCCGCTCCCGTTGGGGTCACCCGAGAAGAAAAGCCCGAACAAGGGGGTGAGGTCGCGGGCGGCGGTGGTGTCGGCGAGCCGAGTGAGGACTCCGGCCCGGCGGTGCTCGAGCTCCTGGCCGAGGGCCATTGCAGGGAGCCTGGCGACGAGGTCAAGGACCTCCCTGGCGTCGGTGTCTCCCTTGTCGGCAGCGGCGCGGATGGACTTCTGGCTACCGTCGGGGAAGCGCTCCGCGACGGCGGCGAAGCTCCGGAACATGCGCGAGGCGGCGCCCGAGGCAGGGACGAACTTGAGGAAGCGGCCTTGGCGCTGGGCCTCCCGGGCGCGCGCCAGGAGGCCGGGAACCTCCTCGTCGCGGATCCGCTCGATGCCGTCACCTACGGTCGCAGGGCGCAGCAGTCGTGGCGCAGCCGGGGCTCCGCCGGCTCCGCTGGTCCCGGAGGCAGCCGCGTCGCCGCCGAGCAGGGCCAGTTGGCGCTCGGCCTCGGCGAGCGGGATCCCGCACTCTTCGAGCTGGGCCCGGTCGGCGGCGGTCAGGCTCTCGGGACCGGGCATTGGCTGCGGGCGGGGGGGCAGGGGGGCGCGGCTCAACCCGTGTAGCGCGGCAGACGGTCGACGAGCTCTTCGAGGCGCCGCGCCAGCCGGTCCTTGGGCGACAGCAGCGGCGCCGCGATCGGCCACTGGATGCCGATCGCCGGGTCGTCCCAGGCGATCGCCAGATCGGCCGGCGGGTCGTAGAGGGTCGTGCACTTATACTCGACCTGGGCGCGGTCGGAGAGCACGCAGAAGCCGTGGGCGAAGTCGGGCGGCACCCAGAGCTGGCGGAAGTTGTCGGCCGAGAGCTCGACGCCGAACCACTGCGCGAAGGTCGGAGAGCCGCGCCGGATGTCGACCGCGACGTCGAAAATCGTCCCCTCGATGCAGCGCACGAGCTTCCCCTGGGAATTCGGCAGCTGCACGTGCAGACCGCGCAGGGTGCCGTGCTGCGACAGCGAATGGTTGTCCTGCACGAAGTCGGCGTCGAGCCCCTGGGCGGCAAACGTCGCGGCATTCCAGACCTCGAGGAAGAACCCGCGCTCGTCTCTCCAGACCTTCGGCTCGACGACGAGGACCCCGGCGAGCGGCGTCTCGAGCAGTTTCAAAAGCCGGTCTCTTTCTCGTGCACGATTCGCCGGAGGTAGTCGGCGTATTCGGTGCGCCCGAGGTCGTCGGCGAGCGCCAGCACCTGGGCAGGGGAGAGGTAGCCCATGCGGAGTCCGATCTCCTCGAGACAGGCGACCTTGAGCCCCTGGCGCTGCTCGACCGCGCCGATGAACTCCGACGCCTGGAGGAGCGATTCATGGGTGCCGGTGTCGAGCCAGGCCATGCCCCGGCCGAGGATCTGCACCGAGAGCTCGCCCAGCACCATGTAGGCGCGGTTGACGTCGGTGATCTCGAGCTCGCCGCGCGGCGAAGGCGCGAGACCGGCGGCGATGTCGAGCACGCGGTTGTCGTAGAAGTAGAGACCGGTCACCGCGAGCGACGATTTGGGTTGGAGGGGCTTCTCCTCGATGCTGATCGCCCTGCCGTCCTCGCCGAGCTCGACCACGCCGTAGCGCTCGGGATCGCGGACGCGGTAAGCGAAGACCGTCGCGCCCTGCTGGCGTGCCGCGGCCGCCTGGAGGTCGTCCGAGAAACGGTGACCGTAGAAGATATTGTCGCCGAGGGCGAGCGCCACGCGGTCGCCGCCGACGAACTCGCGACCGATGAGAAAGGCCTGGGCGAGGCCTCCCGGATGCGGCTGGACGGCGTAGGAGATCCGGATGCCGAAGGTCGACCCATCCCCCAGCAGGCGTTCGAAGCTCGCTACGTCGTGCGGCGTCGTGATGAGCAGGATGTCGCGGATGCCGGCGAGCATGAGGCTCGACAGCGGGTAGTAGACCATCGGCTTGTCGTAGACCGGCAGCAACTGCTTCGAGATGGCCCGGGTGACCGGGTAGAGCCGCGTGCCGGAGCCTCCGGCGAGAACGATGCCTTTCATTGGGCGCTCAGTATATCGGGCGTCCTCGGGGGCGATCGGACCCCGCCGGCTCGCCGGCCCCCTCCGAACGCCCGGGCGCCCGATAAGATCGCTCCATGACTCCCTGGCAGGCTGCCGTTCTCGCCCTGGTGCAGGCGGTGACCGAGTTTCTCCCGATCTCCTCCTCGGGGCATCTCATCCTGCTGCCGCGTCTGCTGGGCTGGTTCGATCAGGGGCTCGAGTTCGATATCGCGACCAACAGCGGCACGCTGATCGCGGTCATGGCCTACTTCCGCGCCGACATCGCGCGTATGGCCCGGGTCTTCTTCGCCAGCTTCCGGGCGGCGGAGCGCGTCGCGAACTCCGACGCGCGGCTGATCTGGCTGCTTGCCTGGGCGACGATTCCGGCCGGTCTCGCCGGCCTGCTCGCCAAAGGCTGGATCTCGAGCTACGGCCGCGATCCGCGACTCATCGCGGCGACCGCGATCTTCTACGGCGCCCTGCTGCTCTACGCCGACCGGAGAGCCTCCGGCGTCACCCTCGCCGGCGACAGCGGCCGCGAGCTGGGCGAGCTCGGCCTGCGTGAGGCGCTGCTGGTCGGTTGCGCCCAGGCGCTTGCCCTCGTTCCGGGTACCTCGCGTTCCGGCATCACCATCACCGCCGCCCTGCTGCTCGGCTTCGCCCGCCCGGCGGCGGCGCGCTTCTCCTTCCTGCTCGCCATTCCGATCGGGCTGGTGCTCGCGCTGAAGCAGATCGCCGACGCGCTCGGCGGCATGCCGCTCGGCGTCCCGCCGGGCGCGCTGGCGATCGGCATCGCGGTGTCGGCCATCGCCGGCTACGCGGTGATCGCCTTCCTGCTCGACTGGGTGCGCAAGCGGTCGCTGGCGCCCTTCGCCTGGTACCGCCTGGCGCTAGGCGTCGTGCTGCTGGTCGTCTTCGC
>Ga0154020_10009595_pt1 | contig 11135 bp, 5 predicted proteins | sample Klosneuvirus_201_FD_109709 | JGI IMG/M metagenome (GOLD analysis project Ga0154020, IMG submission 109709) | Active sludge microbial communities from wastewater, Klosterneuburg, Austria - Klosneuvirus_20160825_MG | ecosystem: Engineered > WWTP > Aerobic digester > Activated sludge | place...
AAAATTTATAAAATCTGTACATTGAGTTTTATACATTTCAGGTAAAAGTTTGTCAGTTTTTATAAAATGCCGGAAAGCATCAATATGCTCTTCCGCAGAGATAAACATTTTCAACTCATAGCAGATCATTAAATTCAGTTGTTTAGAAGCAGCCTTATACATTACATTTTTTATCTGTCCGCTGTTTTTAAGATACTCCAATGCCTTTTTAAACTCACCTCTTTCGAATTCCATTTTCGCTGAATTATATGCCGAAACATACTGTCTTTTTTCAGGGTCAATTTTGTTTATATATTTTTTAATAAAATTTTCTGTGAATCCAAATTCTTTTACCAATAGTCCTGACCAAACAATAGTCATAAATCTTGTTTCAGTCATATACTTACCTGAAGGTGTCAAAGAAGTGATCTCCTTTTTAAGAGAAAATTTTAAAATTTCAAACAACTTATTCATATACTCCGAATGTCCGTCATGAATTTTTTGCTGAGTATAATTTCTTAAAACAGTAATAAGATTGTGTTTAGAATTTAATTTCAATTCATCTTTGTCCTGAAATAATATAATGTAAAGTTTAGAATAATAAATATCTTCATTTGTGATCAAAAGCATTACAAGATTAAAATATAAATTCAGTTCGGGATCTATTAAATATTCAGGATTTAGTTTTAAATATTCAAGCATGTCTAAAATAAAATCAGGATATCCGTCAGCATTTACTACAAAGTTTTTCTGATTCAGAAAATATTGAAAGAACTTTAATGAATTTATAAAAAAATAGGTATTGAAATATTTCTGTTCCATCATCAGATCTTTATTCAGAGCATCTTTATAAGTTATCATTTTTGTATCTCTGGATTTAATGTCGTTCTTAAAATATTCCAGTTTGTATTTTGTATAATAGGTTTCAGAATCTTTTGCAATCTGTTTTCCTATTATTTTTTCGAGTTCATCAATTGATTTCATCAATAAATTATTCAACTCTCTTTCATTAAGCTCTTCCAAAAGGATTGTATCTTTAAGTACATTATCTTTTTGTAATTTTTTAATAATGAGAAATTCCTTTACCAGCTCCATTATTCTAAAAACAGTCATTCGCATAAAGCTGTCATCAAAATCTATTTTCCCAAATGCCTTTTCAAACAACAATCTTTTCTCAATTAGTTTATCTTCAAACTCCGGATGTTGTTTTTTTATCTGATCAAAAAGCTTAACAACGCTTTGATTTGTATTGAAAAAGGCAGACTGAATAAACAGGCCAAACTCTTTAATATCCTGTTTTGTGAATGATTTTAAAACTTCAATCAAGGTTGATCTTTTCATTTAGTAAAAATGTTTGGTTACGATTAGGTATTAAAATTGCTCAAAAATCTTTTAAAAACAACTAAAATAGAATAGTATGAAAATTATTTTGGAAACAAATCAAAATAACATTCTTTGGAAACTCAGAGCATCTTATATATTTTAGCCTGTAAATAAAAAAACAATAATGAATAATTTATCAGCAGCAAAGGGATACAACAAAGGCGAAATAAATCTACAGTGGGATTCTGAAGAAAATGCGGATTCATATATAATTGAGATCGCCAGCGTGATCCGTTCAAACGAAGCGAAGTGGAAGATTCTTGATATCATATCGGATTCACATTATACAGTTAGAAACCTGAAGTCAAATAAAAATTACATGTTCCGAATTGCTTTGGCTGATAAGAAAGGAAAAAAAGAGACAAGTCCGTTCATTTCAAAAAAAGCACCATAAATATTTTTAAATATTAAATTTTAAATATTTAAAAATTATCAGACATAAATTTAAAAATTAAGATTACGGAATTTAAAAAATTATATTAACTAAATAATATTCTGAAAGGAGTATTTCCAATGAGTAAAATATTTACATTAATGATCATCGTTTTAATTTCAGTTCAAATAAATATTAATTCAGTTTATTCAAACTGGATGCCGATAGAAAAAAATAATAATACTTTTATTGAAACTGATAAATCTCAATTTCAAAATACCAGTAGTAATATTACTGAAGAGCAGGATCGGGGTTATCTTGATGAAAACGGAGTACCCCTGCTTTCTCAAAATGATATGGCAAAAAATACAGATGATTCCCTTCAGTCAGATGCAATAAGTGAAAGAATTCTGAACGGACTTACTGCAGGAGATTATTTGGGCTCGAGTGTTTCAGGAGCAGGTGATGTCAATGGAGACGGATATGAAGATGTAATAGTTGGTGCACCATTGAGTGACTATACAGGTGCAAACTCAGGCAGAGCTTACATTTATTTTGGAGGTCCGGTCTTTAATTCTGTACCGGATAAGATTCTGAGCGGGATTGCAGGAGAGTTGTTAGGAACTTCTGTTTCATCTGCAGGTGATGTAAACGGTGACGGATATGATGATGTGATTGTATCACTACCCGGCTATTTATCAAATACAGGCAGAGCTTATATTTACTATGGAGGTGCTGATATGAATACTACAAGAGATATAACTTTGACAGGTGAAGCAACGGGAGATTATTTTGGTAACAGTGTTGCGGGAGCGGGTGATGTAAACGGTGACGGGTTTGCGGATGTAATAATCGGTGCTCCTTATAAAGCAACCAATACAGGAAAAGCTTATATTTATTTTGGAGGAAGTGCCATGAACAATGTAGTGGATGTGACTTTAATTCAAAATATTGCTTCAGAATTCTTCGGATTTTCAGTTTCATCAGCCGGGGATTTTAACGGAGATGGATTCAGTGATGTAATTGTAGGAGCTTATGGCTATAGTAATTCGGCAGGAAGAACATACATGTATCTCGGAGGAAACACAGTTAACAATGTAGCTGATATGACACTTCTGGGATTTTTAATTTTTGAAAGTTTTGGGTATTCAGTTTCTTCGGCAGGAGATTTTAACGGTGACGGATATAGTGATATTGTAGTAGGAGGTTATGGATATTCAAATTCACTTGGGAGAGTATATTTATATTTTGGCGGAACAGTATTAAATTCAAATCCAGGTGTTATTATTACAGGTCAGAATACTTCAGATCAGTTTGGAAAAAGTGTCTCCGGTGGAGGTGATGTGAATGGTGACGGATTTGATGATATCATAATCGGTGCAGAAAATTTTTCATCAGGAACCGGTAAAGCATATTTATTTAATGGCGGAACTTCATCAGACAATAATGCTGATAAAATTCTATCCGCTGAAAATACAGGAGATAGATTTGGTTTATTTGTCAGCGGTATCGGTGATGTGAACGGTGATGGCAATTCAGATTTTATAATCGGCGCTCCAAACAATGATCAAAACGGTACAAGCTCCGGCAGAGCATATGTATATTTTAACTCAATGTCGGGAACGGATATAGAAGATCTGACTTTTATCGGTACTGCTGACTTTGATGATTTTGGAATGTCAGTTTCAAATGCAGGAGATGTAAATGCAGATGGATTTGATGATATAATTATTGGACAAGGTAAATATAATTCACAACAGGGAAGGGCATATATTTATTTTGGAGGTAGTATTATGGACAATGTTGCCGATGTAACTTTAACTGGTGTTTCAGCAGGGAGTTTATTTGGTCACTCAGTTTCTGCTGCAGGAGATGTAAATGGCGATGGATTTTCTGATGTAATTATTGGTGCAGACAGATATAATTCAAATCAAGGAAGGGCATATATTTATTATGGCGGAAGCTCAATGAATAATGTTGCAGATGTGATTTTTACAGGTGCTGCTTCGTCTGAGTTTTTTGGTGCTTCAGTGTCTTCAGCAGGAGATGTAAACAGCGATGGATTCAGTGATGTAATTATTGGTGCGTACGGATATAACGCTGGAACAAATAGTGGAAGAGCTTATATATATTTTGGTGGAAGTGTCATGAATAATGTTGCTGATGTAACTTTGACCGGAGTTACCAATGAGGATTTTTTTGGCTATGCTGTTTCCGGTGCAGAAGATGTAAATGGAGATGGATATAGTGATGTAATAGTTGGTGCATTTGGATATAATGCAGGAACGGATCAGGGCAGAGCCTATATATATTTCGGTGGAGGTTCTATGGACAATAATAAAGATATAACTATGACAGGAGTTAGTGCATCAGATTATTTTGGAATTTCAGTTTCCAAAGCCGGAGATGTAAATGGAGATGGATATAGTGATGTTATTGTTGGTGCTTCAGGGTATAATTCAAATCAGGGAAGATCATACATTTATTTTGGTGGAAATTCTATGAATAGTACAGCAGATGTAATATTTACCGGACTTGAGCAAGGTGACGAATTTGGATGTTCAGTATCTGAAGCCGGAGATGTGAATGGAGATGGTTATCATGATGTAATTATTGGTGCTTCAGCAATTAATGGTTCAGGTGAAGGTAATACTTATATTTTTTGGGGAGGAAGTAACATGAATAACGTAGCGGATATAACTATGGCCGGTGAAAATAACGGAGATCAATTTGGGAAAGTCGTATCTTCAGCCGGAGATGTAAATAATGATGGTTTAAGTGATGTGATTACAAATGCTGATGGTAATGATGAAGGCGGATATTTTGCCGGTAAAGTTTATTTAATTTTCTCAACTGCTCCTGTAGTCAATCCAAGATTGGTATATGTCAAAGATGTTCCAAATGATCAGGGCGGAAAAGTAAATCTTAATTGGGTCAGGAGCGGATATGATGTTCAAAATATAAGTACTATTACAGATTATGTGGTACAGAAAAGTATGCCGCCTGCAAACGGGAATTTTGCATGGGAAAATACTGCATATATCCCTGCGACCAATGAACCTTTCTATTCCTATACTGCAGATACACCTTTTGATTCTGCTTCTAATAACTCAGGTGTTTTTTATTTCAGAATTACTGCAAGGACATCTATTACTAATCAATACTGGCGATCAGGAATTCTGTACGGAAGTAGTATTGACAATATTGCACCACTGATGGTATCTCCTTTTACTGCTTCACAAATTATATCTAATGTCAGCTTAAACTGGAATCGCAGCACTGCTACGGATCTGCTTAATTATATTATCTACAGGAGTACTTCTCCGACCATTGATCCAGAGACTGAACCTGTATTTGCATCTACTATAGATTCAACATACATTGATACTTCTCCGCTCAGCGGAAATTATTATTATTTCATTGTTGCACAAGACATTCACAATAATAAAAGTCCTGTTGCTGTTGTCGAAAGTCCGAACATGACTTTGAATCTTACAATGTTTATTGAAGGATTTTATAATACCGGAAGTAATTCACAGGTGAGTGATTCTTTAACAGTTGAATTAAGAAATGCAGCTTCGCCGTTTGCTGTTGCTGATATTTCGAAAGTAGTTGTATCTTCTGACGGAACGGCAACTTTAAAATTCAGCGCTGCTGCAAATGGAAATTATTATACGGTAATTAAACACAGAAACTCGATTGAGACATGGAGTAATACTGCGATAGCATTATCAAGAATTATAGCGTCGAATTATAATTTTACTACTTCTTCATCACAGGCATATGGAAATAATATGATACAGATTGATGCCACACCTGTTCGTTTTGGAATCTACTCCGGTGATGTAAATCAGGACGGAACAATTGATTTGTCCGACGGAAGTCTGATAGATAATGATGCATTTAATTTTGCAAATGGATATTTGCCGACTGATGTGAATGGAGATGAAATAACAGATGTGGCTGATGCAGTGTTTGCGGATAATAATGGGTTTAATTTTGTGGGGAAGATAACGCCATAGTAGCATTTAAAAATTTCGAATTAAAAATTAAGAATTGATTTATTGAAACCTATATTAAAATATAAAAGAAAGAAAATTTTCAACAGATGTTGCTGAGATAAATATCAAAATTTTAAAAGAAAGTTTCAGAATAAATCAAAAACGATTAACCCAAAAATGGAGCGAAGAGTGTTGTTGCCGAAAGAAACAGCAAACAGCAAATTGCAAAAATTTAAAACCATAAATAATGGAGTCAAATTAAACTCATTTCTACATCAACAAGTCTCCCCTTTGAAATAAGGTAAGGAGCAGTAACAGTTTAATAATGCTTTTTGGTTCTGGCTATGCCAGTGTATGAGTATGTAGAAAATAGTTAATAGTTAATAAAGGATATGAAAATTTGATATTTAAAAATTTATATCCGGAGTTTCAGTTATCAAGACTCCGGATTTTTTATTAAAAATCTGTAAATCCTATTTGTAAATTTTAATCTTTTAAGTGCATGTTAGAATGAGAAAATTTGTGAAAAAAAATATTTATTAAAATATATTCCACTATAAGTTCATATAGCACCAGAATTATATTCAAAAAACATTTATGAAAAAACCTTTGAGACATGGAGATATGTCAAAATTTAGTATTGGAAAGACTAGCCAGCTTGAGAATGATATAATGATTTGAGTAAGTGATTCCTGAAGGTGAATTATTATTCTTTAAAAAAGATAAATAAAAACTTAAAACTTTCTTATAATAATTACTCCTGCAACAATTAATACAACTCCAAATATTTTCATAAAACTGATCGGAGATTGCTGAGCAACCAGAATATTATTATGTTCAAATAATATAGAAGCTGTCATCTGTCCAGCGACTACCAACCCAAAAGTAAGACCGGGTCCTAATTTTGGAAATGCAAGAATAATTACGGTGACATAAAATGCTCCCAGTAGTCCTGCTATCCAGACATAGTAAGGGACCTGACTGATGCCTTTTAAATCAGCAGTTTGTCTGGTAAAAATCACATAAAGCACCATTGCAACAGCGCCGACTATGAAAGAAAACATTGAAGCATATACAGGACTGTCAATTGCTTTTCCTAATTTATTGTTTAATCCAGCCTGCAATGGAAGGAATGCTCCTGCGAGTAATACTATTACGATCCATATTATTTTATCCATATCCGATATTAAAATTAATTCGAAAGTCAGATAATACATAAACTTTATTGAATAATAAATAAGTAATCTTCTGCAGTAAAGTTTTTAGAAACATAAAGTTCCCAGTTTATCATCTTAAAACATTTTAAAAAAAATCCCGGTCTATTGACCGGGATAAAATTTAAATTTGAATTATTTTAATCAAACATAGCTGTTGCATATTTTATGGAGTGATCTTACTGATAAAATTAAATGCGTTATTATCAGCAAACACAGCATCAGCTACATCTACAATCCCGTCGCCGTTAACATCTGTCGGCAGATATCCTGTAGCAAAATTTGATGCATCGTTATCTATAAGACTTCCGTCAGTCAGATCAATTGTTCCGTCCTGATTCACATCTCCACTGTAAATTGCAAAGCGGACAGGTGAGGCATCTACCTGGATCTCATTGCTTCCATATGCACGTGTCTGTAAACTGGTAAAATTATAATTGGTTATACCCGCTGTAATAATTTCTCCGCCTGATTTACTCCAGGTCTCGATACAGTTTCTGTGATTCACCTGAATGTAATAAGTACCGGAGTTTGCATTATTGAAAATTACATTTGCTGTCAGAGTTGAAGAGTCTAATAATCCTTCAGCAGAGTCAACTAAATTATAAGGAGAAGTATTATTTCGAAGATATATATTTACAGTATCAGTTAAATTTAATTTTTCTGAAACTGGATTGTAAAATGCTTCCTGTATAAATGAAATATTTAAACTTACTGGAACCGGAGACCAAATATATGTCTGTCCGGAAACAGGAAATAAACTGCTGCTAAGCTTCGATGTGGCAGCATTTGCAGTTCCGGCTGTTGATGCAGCCCAGTCCAGACTAACCGAATTTGTTCTGTTATTGAAATCAGTATTTACATTTCCTCTTAGTCCAACTTGTCCGAATATACCACTTGATGTAATTTCATTCATATTTCCATAGACCACTTTAATTACACCTGAAGTTTCGTAAAGCTTTATCTGAAAGTTGAAATTGTCATCGGTACCTATTATCAGGAATTGTCTGAAATTTTTAAATTGAATAGTATGAACCCTGTAAGGAGCGGTTCCTTCAGTTGATCTGACAATACTTCCGGCAGCTATCTGAATTACCAGACCGGTAACTATAATATCGTCCGTAGGCTTAGATAATGTTATTGTTTTTAAAGTGGTATCAAATGAGACAATATAAGTATCAGCTTTGATACCTGTAGCAGCTGTTATATGTCTGCCCGCAACTACACCTTTAAAATTTGCAACATTTGTTAGAATAAATGTAGTGGAAACAAAATCAGCAGTAGTTCCAAACACACCTATCAGATTCTGTCCAAATGCGCTGACAACTCTTTCATAACTTTCTGATGAAGATATAGGTCCGTAATTTGTCTGTACCGGAGGAGTAGATCCGAAAGTAATAAATCCGTTTGAATTTATCTTAAAATCTGTATAATTGATTCCGTTGAATTTAAAAATAAAAGGTAAATGATTTGTATTGTAAGTTACATCATTCAGCTGAAAAGGATCAATGCTTGTGTGTGTTGCGCTTGCTACTATTGTGTCTCCTGTAATTTCCTGGTATGTACCTTGTGATTGAGAAAATAAATAATTCGTACTTACCTGTGAATATAATTCTGCATTGTGACAATAAATGCCTAATGCTAATACTATTAAGAATATTTTGTTCATAATAATCATTTTTAAATTTAAGAAAATTTTTGATTTTTTGAAAACAATATTCTCCTTTCATAAAGCCGGTATTCCTTACTTGTAAAGATTACTATTTTTAGGGTAAATAATATAAGTCCGGGAAGACCTTAAGTTTGAAGTTGTATACTGAATTGTTGCCTCCTTTCGGTGTATTGGATTTAGTTAGAAATATTATTTTAAAGAACAATAAAGAAATTTATTTCGGCTAATTTAATTTAAAGACATTATCATTTTTATAATCCGTAGATCAGGTGAAATAAAATAAGATTTGAGGCTACTGAGATTTAAAATTCAGGTTAGAATTATGACGGGTCTCAAGAGTTATTCTTCTTTAAGTTTTCACCAAATATATTGAATTGATGTTCCGTTAAAAAATCTTTGAACAAATAATTAACTTATTATATCGTACCTTAATCTACTGTTAATTACAAGTGAATACTATTTACTGCCTGATAATTTTCCTGCAAACATTAAGAGATCATTTTACTAAAATACATCAATATTATAATAACAGCGAAAATGTTTGTTCATATAATCTTGAAATTATTATAATTAAGTTTATTCAAAAAAAATTTATGCTCACTATATTAGTAGTATTTTATACAATAGTCGGAATTATGGGAATATATCTTTTTACAAGATTATTCAGTTTAGAAAAAACTAATATGCTGGTCGGCATCATCCACGGATCACTGGGTTTACTCGGAATAGGAATACTGATCTTTTATATATCTTTTGTAGAAGGGGAGTCACCTTTTATGAGCATTCTTTTATTTTTTATTGCAATGTGTATCGGTGGCGGAATGCTTGCAGCGAAGCTTACCGGAAAAAAATTTCCGATGTGGCTAGCGTTGATTCATGCAATTGTCGCGATCTCAGGGATTTATTTGCTTTATGAGTTTTGGGTGAGGGTGATGTAAAAAATATAAGGTTAAATTAGAAAGTATGGCATATTACCGGAGATTGCTTCGCTCCGCTCGTAAAATCATATTTTAAAAAGTAAAATTTTCAAAAATCCCCCGATTTTAGAATTTAGTTTGCAGTAAATAAATTTTATATTACTTCCTTTTACAACTCAAAATATTATACATAATATATATATGGTAAACTATCAGAATCCAGACAGATTTGTGAACAGACATATCGGTCCTGATGAAACAGAAATTAAAGAAATGCTTGATATCATAGGCGTTTCTTCTTTAGATGAATTAATAGATCAGACTATTCCACCTCACATCAGAAGTAAAAAAGAGCTTGATCTTGATGAACCATTAAGCGAATATGATTTCATAAAAAATCTGAAGTCTATTGCATCAAATAATAAAATTTTAAAATCCTATATCGGAATGGGTTACAATCCTTCCGTAACACCTCCCGTGATTCAAAGAAACATTCTGGAAAATCCGGGCTGGTATACACAATACACACCTTATCAGGCAGAAATTTCACAGGGAAGAATGGAAGCTCTTATTAATTTTCAGACTATGGTATCGGATCTGACTGCTATGGAACTTGCAAATGCCTCACTCTTAGATGAAGGAACTGCAGCTGCTGAAGCTATGCTTATGTTTAATCATCATAAAACTTCCGGCAAAAAAGAAGCTAATACAATTTTAGTTTCAAAAGACTGTTTTCCTCAGACAATTGAAGTCATTAAAACGAGAGCTGTACCTGTCGGCATTGAAGTAAGACTTGCTGATATTACTGAATCTGAACTGACCGAAGATGTTTTTGCAATAATGGTACAGTATCCTGACAGCAACGGTGATGTTAAGGATTATAAAAAATTATTTGAAGTAGCTGCGTCAAAAGATATTTTTATAATTGCAGCTGCAGATATTATGAGCCTGACTCTGATCACTCCTCCGGGTGAGATCGGTGCAGATGCAGTAGTCGGCTCTACACAAAGATTTGGAATTCCAATGGGATACGGCGGACCGCATGCTGCATATTTTGCTACAAAGGAAAAATTTAAAAGAAATATACCCGGAAGACTTATAGGAATTTCAATTGACGCTGACGGAAGCAAAGCATACAGAATGGCTTTGCAGACACGTGAGCAGCATATTAAAAGAGAAAAAGCTACAAGTAATATTTGTACTGCACAGGTGCTGCTGGCTGTCATGGCAGGTATGTACGCAGTTTATCACGGACCCAAACTTCTTAAAAAAATCGCTGAGAGAATTCATGCGCTGACAGTTCTTCTTGATCATTCTTTAAAAAATCTGGGACTGAATCAATTAAATAAAATTTATTTCGATACTCTGAAAATAGATCTGTCTGAAAATAAAGTAAGAATAAACGACCTGAAAAATATTGCAGAGTCACATAATATTAATTTCAGATACTTCGATGACGCAGTTGGAATTTCTATAAATGAATTATCAGAATTAAATGACATACAGGAAATAGTTAATGTATTTTCAGAATTTCTGAAAGTAAATTCTATTGATATTAATAATGTCAATATAGATCCTGAAATTTCTTTTCCTGAA
>Ga0154020_10009597_pt1 | contig 11135 bp, 11 predicted proteins | sample Klosneuvirus_201_FD_109709 | JGI IMG/M metagenome (GOLD analysis project Ga0154020, IMG submission 109709) | Active sludge microbial communities from wastewater, Klosterneuburg, Austria - Klosneuvirus_20160825_MG | ecosystem: Engineered > WWTP > Aerobic digester > Activated sludge | place...
AATTTTACTGAAAAGCTAACGATAACGAAAATTAATACTTTTAACATAACACCCTCTTTTGATTCTTTATCGAAACGGATTTCCTAACTCTCTTGCAGCATTCAAGATTAACTCAGTTGCTCCACTCTTTCTGATTGAGAAATAATATCAGTGAGTCGAACTCCAAATTTTTCGTTTACGACAACGGCTTCACCGCGTGCAATAAGCTTGTCGTTGACATAAACCTCCAAAGGCTCCCCAGCGAGCTTACTTAATTCAATAACACTTCCCTGAGCTAAATTGATGAGCTCCTTCACCGGCATTCGGGTACGACCCAGCTCCACTGAAACTTTGAGTGGAATATCTAAAATCATTTGTAAGTTGCGGTCCTTTTTATCATCCCCAAAGGGTGAAATAGGTGAGGGTTCATTTAATCTCTCCTCGGCTGCCGCACTTTCAGCCGAAAGCTTCTCTGCTAAATTATCCAAACTATCACCCATGAAATCCTCCTAAAAATAATTAAATAAACTTTGTTAATTGAACAGCAACTGAGCCATGGTGAATGCCATAGAGACCTTTAAACTTAGGCACCCCTTCAACATTAATATTAAATTCACCGTTGGCATCTTGATCGAGCGGTATTACATCACCAATTTTTAATTCCATAAGCTCGGATAAACTAATTTCAGATTCTCCCAAGTTCACTTTCATTTCCATATTCGTATTCATCAGCTGCTCTTTAATGATTTCATACCATAATTTTCGGTCTGTTTGATCGGATTCTACCTGAAAGCCAGTAGATAACTTTTGTTTGATTGGCTCGATGGTGGCATAGGGGATAACGAGAGTGATAGTTCCGTTGGCGTTCTCTAGCTCGACGTCAAAAGTAGTAGCTATCACCACGTCTGTAGGAGGAACGATACCCACAAATTGGGGATTCACTTCGGTTCTTTGAAAACTACAATCAATTTTTTCAATCGGAGCCCATGCCATCTCTAAATCTTCAATAGCTAAATCAACAATTTTTCGTACAATCGCCAACTCTATCTGTGTAAAATCTTTTCCTTCAATTTTAGTATAGGGTCTATCAGCTCCTCCAAAAAAACTATCAACTAAAGCGTAAGCCAATTTACTTTCGATGACAAACAAGCTGGATCCGCGGAGAGCATTGAAACGAAGAACACTCATGCAGGTTGGCATGGGAAGGGTATTTACAAACTCTCCGAATTTGAGAAAATCGGTACTTGCTAAATTAAGGGTAGCAATTTTTCTCAAAGCAGAAGATAAACTGATTCTAAAGGATCTCATAAATTTTTCATAAATAACTTCTAGTTGAGGCAGACGACCTCGAATAATACGATCTTGGCTTGTTAAGTCATACACCACGACCACTTTGTCGTCAGCACCAGAAGCATCTTTAGAACCTCCAGATTTTCCTCCTGAGCTGGTCTTAGAAGCTGAACTACTCGATGAGGATGAACCTCCGCCGATATCTCCTTCCGATACCGCAGCTAATAATGCGTCAACTTCACTTTGACTGAGAACCTGATTCATTAATTTGCTCCTTTAATTATACATAAATTCAGTGAAGAAAACTTTTCTAATCTTACCCTTTGTTAAAAACCCACTTACGGTGTCTCGTATTTCATCGCGTAAGGCATCTTTTCCTTCTTTATTGGAAACGCTTTCATAGTTTTTGGCTGATAGAATAATAATGATAATATCTCTGATTTGCGCCGATCGCGTCTCAATTTCATCTTTTACTTTTTCGTTATCTACCTCTAGCTCTAAAGTTACACGAGCTAGACGTCGACCTCTTGATCCTGCTAAATTCACAACAAAAGGTTCAAGTCTTACCATTTCCTTGACGAAATTCATGGCTTCCTTAGCATCTTCAACTTGTGCTTCATGCTCTCCCTTGATGACATGATCAATTTTTGGCTCAGCAGCTTCTTTCTTTTTTCCCATGAAGAGTAAAAAACCAACAACACCAACGACCGCCATATTCAATACGACTAAAATAATTAGCCATGCCTGATTCGATCCTTTTTGTGGTGGTGCGCTTTTCGCTACTTCAACTTTTTCTTCAGCCACTTCATCCCCCGTATATAATGCAATTCCTTTGACGGTAATGTATCCAATGAACTGGTCAGCAACATATGTGCCAGCCAGACAGAGGTTTGTGTTTTGAAATTCTATTTCATTAAGTGATAGTGAGTCTGACTGATTGAAGATAAGGCAAATTGATATTATTTACCTATAAAATATGAGCACTTGAAGGCTTAAATGCCCCTTTGTGACTTTAGAAATAATGAACAACCCTTTTCTCTTTGTTGGACTTAAGCATTACATAGTTCTGTCACATTTTTGACAAAGATTCCGTCAATAACATTTTTATTTTCAGCCATTAGTTTTGGTTGAACCTCGATGGTAAATTCACAAATGACGAATTCACACGTAGTTGCAAAAACAGACCTAACATACAGATTCCAGCATTCATACCGTTCACTTTTGCCTTCTTTCGTACCCGACCTACTCGGCGACCTGCGACTTCCGCTGGATAAGGTCTTCTCTCTCTGGGAAGGGAAGTCCAGGGAAGCCTCAGTCAGGACTTCCTCGACGCTTGGGCTGAACTATTTTTTGAGTCTAGTTCTAGATGACTTGGTATCGAGAAATCCAAAAAGGACATTGAGCATACTCTTGCACGATTTTATTATAAATTATTTTAAGGTCTAGGGTTTGATTAGAATGAATTGAATCAAATAAGCCTTTTGGAGTAAAACTATGAGCAAGTAAGATAAGCTGATCGCCTTTTTCAATGGAAAGACTTTGGATATTCATATGAGTGTGTGCAAAAAGGCCCAGCATTTTATTGGGTAAAAAGGGGCCGCGACTCAAAGGTTTTGCTACAAAATCTGTTGCTGCAAACAAAGGTACAAGGTGATTTTCTCGAAATAAATAAACTTGAGGTTGGCCGATGTGAGCCATGGCCAATTCTTTTGATTGCTTTACCATCCATAGGCCCTCAATACCGCTGGATAAACTAGATCCATTTATTAACCGATAAATTACGGAATTGGCTAAGGAGCATCCTGAAAGGAGAGCATTTTCTAAACTGGTGAGACTCTCATTAATCCCGAAAGGGTTTGTGACTTCTGATTGATTTAAAGCCGCTTCTACAAATATTCGTACGTTTTCAAAAGCTTTTTCACCAAGATCTATCTCACCCCAGGAAAAACTAGCGGAATAAAACCCAATGGTTTCCTCACTCATTAAATGAATTTGTGGACGCCAAGCTGTGGGAGTTCTATAACTATATTGTTCTAGAAGTTTCATGATCCACCGTATTTTTTTAATTTCAACTTCGCTTTGGTATAATATTCGCCATTGGGAATATCTTGATCTAAAATTTTCCTCCACCGATCCTTTGCGGTATCGATATTTCCGATATTTTCCTCGAGAATAGCTTCTTGAAATAAAGTTTGCATTTTTTTTCTTAAGTCTTCGGTGATTCTGATAATTTCCTCTCCCAAAGATTCATTTTGCGGAGAGACCTCTTCTGCTCGCTCGAGAGCGATAATGGCATCTTTATGCTTACCAGCCTCAACCAGGCTTTTTACTGATTTGATCGCAGATGAAACACTCTCCTCAATTTGGCGTTCAATTTTAATGAGTTGCTTCTTCGCTTTCTCATGTAATTTTTTAGGATCTGCCATGGTGAGTTTTAAAAAATCTTCAAAAGCTTTTTTTCCTTTATAGGGATCTTTCTGACTGATCTCAAGAGCTGCTTTATATTGCTTTTCTAGTTCCGCTGCCTGGGCTTCTTTGAAAGCTTTTTCCGCCTCAACTGCTTTTCTCTGCTCCTCGAGACGAGCGATCTCTCCTCGCATTTTTTGAATGAGTTCATGTTCGGGGTTGAGTTGGATGGCGGGAGCTAAACATTCATCGGATTCAGCGACGCTGGCATTGGGTTTTAATTGTTGGCGACAGAAAGCAACAATATTTTGAATTTTCTCTTCAGCTTCGGCAGCTTCACGTTTGAGGCGTTCTTGCTGTTCTCTCTCTTGAGCGGATTGAATTCCCACTTCAATAAAACGAGCCAGCTCCAATGAATCTAAATACGACGGGACTTTTGCATGCACTTTGCTTAATTCCTCTTTAGCCATTTGATAATTACCCTTAGTGTAAAGATCTTTGGCTAATTCATACTGAACTTTGACCTGCTTTTGCTCCTCTGGTGTGAGTTTAGAGAGGGGGTTAGCCGGTTGCGATGCTACATCAACAGAATTCGTTGAGTTATTATTGCTGTTTAATACCACGATGATAATGAGTAATGCTATTCCCAAACCAATACGGATTTTATTGACTTTGTTTAAGGGGATTTTGAAACCCCAGAAATTGAGCGTTTTGAAGTTTTGAGTGGACTCTGAACCTGTATGACCACTCTGACCAGAATCGCCACCACCGGGGGATCCTTCCAATCCCATTGAGCTTCCTGATGGATCGTAGGGTACGAGTTGATTTTCGCTCGGTTCAACTAAGACGAGTGGATTAATTTTCTTTAATTTACTTTCAAATTCTGCATCACGAATTTCAAAGTGAAATTTATGATTAAGGATCTTAACTTCATCATGGCTCTTTAATAGAATGGGATCGCTATTGGTAATTTTTGAGCCATTTAAAATAGTTGGGTTTATGCTTTTATTATCGATGAGATAGAAATTTCCATTTTGATTGTATATTTTAAATTGTCTACGGCTCACGCGAGCATCATCGATAATAATATCACAACCTTGATCTCGGCCCACCATGTACTCATCACTAGTCAAAATATGCGTTTTGCTCTCTTTTGTTTCTTTATTAAAGTAGGTAAAAATAAATTGTTTATTTTTGTCTAAAAAGCGTGTGACCGTTTTTTCAAATTCAACATTTTTAATTGAAAGAGCCTTTGAGGAGGTATCACCAGAAGCCAGAGATAACTCATTGGATATGGATTGTGTGTGCTGACTTTCAATTTTAAATTCATAGGGAGCTAAACTAAAAGAAAGTCCTTCTTGTAGCACCAGCTGACGAATCGATTCTTCTCCCGATTTTATATCACCATAGGATGAAGTCACTTCTAATTGCCAAAGGCCATCCTTGAGTTGAATTTTAAAGTGTTGTCGTGAAATCCCCTTTTCAGTTTTCAGTGGAATTTGACAAGTCTCTCCTCGTCCAGCCCAATAGGTTGTGGCCGGGTCTGAAAGCTCCAGTGTTTGAATCACTTGTCCATGAAGGCGCACGACAAATAACAGCATAATTAGAACCTTCCTTTGGATAAAATATCGCATTCATCAAAAATCTTTTTGCCCTCTTTATAAAGAGGATCGCTTTGATCTTTGCGCAAAGCCATGACAATAACTTGCTGAGCCGATGCTCGGCAAAGCCGGTAATTGCTTTTTTCTTTGTATCGTTTGGCTTGGTCTAAATTAAATTGAACGACTTCTGACTGCTTTTTAATGCTCTGTAATAAATACTTTTTGGATAAAACATGACTCGGATCAAAGGAGAGTGCTGCTTGAAATGAGATGATTGCCCTCGAGTATTGCCCTTGACGATAATCTCTAAACCCTTTGACATAATAGGATTGCGCAGATTCAAAAATTCTGTCCATTCTTCCATCTTGCTGAAGTTTTTTATCTCTTAAGTGTTCCTCAATTTGCTGATTTGATTTTAAAAGTTCATTGCTAATCTGATTTGTATCCTTAAGAGTCGATGTTTTTTTTGGCTTTTTGTCACCCCCTGAAAAAATGAGGATAATTAACAATATGATGAGGCCGCCTCCAATGCCCAGATAAAGTGGAGGTGTTTTTTTGTTGGCTGAATAAGAGTATGGGGAGGATGTGCTTTTTGTTGAGCGAGGTTTTAGAGCTTGGTTGGTGTTATAATTTGATGGAACAGGAGCTGGAGCTGGACTTAGGCCTCCCGAGGAAACTTTATAAATATTATTTAGCGGCGGTTGTTTAGAAGACGGAACCAAGGATGGCGGAGCTTCGGGACGCAAAGAATTTGCTACAGAAGAGGGAAACATTTGTGGAGACGCGTGGAGATGACTCGAGACGGCACTTTGCTGAGTGGACTCAGTAACCTGTGTGAGATTCAGTTGAGTGTAATTATCTACGACTTGAGTTTTTTCAAAACGATTGGCATCCCAGTTAAACTCTAATTCTGTATCGCCAATTTTAATTTTATCTTTTGGTTTTATTACAACCTGATGCTCTGATTTATCTTTATATGTTATGGGATTGCGAGTACTCAAATTGTCAACAACGAGCCCAGAATCTCTCATTGAAATTTTAATGTGATTGCGGCTCAGTTTTGGATCATTGATTAAAATAATATCGTTTTCAGCGCCTCTTCCAACGGTGAATGATAGTTTTTCCAGAGTAAAAGATTCCCCACTGTGAGGACCTCCTAGAATCCTCACTTCCACTTTAAATGAATCTACGGGGAGAGCTTTTGCTGTACTCACGCTGATCCGTTCTCCAGAGGAATTATAGTTACTATAAAATATTTGATCGAACCCTTGTCAGTGACGGCCTGACAATTGATCTCTGTGTTAACACCACCAAATTCAAGTTCATTTCGACTTGGAATAGCAGGATCACGACTGGCCTGCTCCATTAAATCATAGAGATTTTTTTGAAGTGCTTGATCCGGTATTAGAGTGATAGGCTGATTGCGAATTTGATTTTCAGTCATGTTGAGAAGCTGCTCGGTAGCGCCATTAATACCTAAAACACTTTGATCAGAGTTAATGGCAATCCCGGCATATCCAATGAGTTTAATAATATTAATTATTTCAAAGTCTTTACTAGCTCCATTAAAATTTTCGTTTTGAGACTCTGGGTGAGAGACTCGTGTCATTAAAGTGTTGACGTTGGAAATCAAATTTTGAAACAAGGGAAAATCAACTTCGACGGTGGCAACAGAAGCTGATTTGGTTTTAAGGAAATAATCAATTTGCTTATTTAACTCATTAATAGGAAATTCGATAAAGCGACTAAACAAAATATAAATTAAAAACCCTAAGGCAAGAGCGATTATTAGAGTTTGAAAAAATAAACTTAAGGTGCGTCCATCGTCGATAGCTAACGATCCCATATCATAAATCACAATGGCAAAGGCCTTTATAGCGTAGGTAGAAGTGTCAGGATTAAAGGCGGATAGTGGCACTGCTACGGCGATATGAGAAGAATCAATTTGTTTGATGAGTTCTTTTTGTTCGCGGCGGGCAGTTTCAATAAATGGAATCGAAGGGACCGTGCCAGCTTTCACTGCCGGAGCGATGACCGATCCATCGCCTTGCCTGATGATAAAGGCTTGGCTAACGCCCTCTTCTAAATCAGCGGTTTGCGTAGAGACCGCCGATTCCATATCCTTCAATAAAGCTTGTTGATTGAGGTTGGCCAGATTGCGCGCGATGGTGAGGGCACGTCTTCGACTTTCAATTTGAATGCTATCGGAAGTAATCGCTAACATGGGAATGGTTGATAAAGCAGTTACTAATACGGCATAGACAATCATGAAGAGTCCGATGACGAGTTTAAATTCCATCACCGATCCAAGATGATAAACTCCTGGCATGACAACTTCATCAATATAACGTTTTAAAAATCCGGAGGAATCTTGGGTGGGAGGAGCCGCTGCCCCCCCAGGATGACCCGGAATCATCAAGCTCTCTGGAGAGGGAGCATTAGAGTCAAAGGGAGTATTGACCGAAGGGATTCCAGCAGCAGGACTGTTCAGAAGTTGAGAATGATTAGTAGTAGAGTATGTGGATTGAGGTGAATTAGGATTGTTTTGAGTCTGTGGTACGATTGATAGTGAAGATTTATTCTGATTCGCTGTTGGAAGATAAATAACATCACAGAGTGTTTGGTTGAAGGAAACTTTATCACCACGCTTTAAATATGCCTTATTTGTAAGTATGCCATTAACATAAGTTCCATTGCGAGATTGATTATCAACCAAGGTTAGTTTTTGATTTTCAAAATAAATCAGTGCGTGTTCTTTAGATACATCCAAATCATTGAACCGAATTTGACAATTCGTACCTCGACCAATAAGTGTTCTCCCTTCTTTTAAGGGAAAAACTTGGCCAGCATGATTTCCAGAAAGCATCCTAATGGCCCACATGCAATTGGTCTCCTAATTGTAAATTCAATTGATGGGCTTGCCCCGCGCTCATTTCAATAACAGACTGCGCCCTGAAGACAGGAAGTACTAATCGCCACGGTCTAATATTTCTTCTGATGGCACAAACTAACATTTGTTTATTGATAAAAATACAATCTATGGAAAATTTCATAAAGAAGGTGTGAATGCTATTGCATCTTAAAATCCACAGCATTTCATCTGTGGGAAGAGAGGATTTACCGAGCAAGCCCACTGTTCGCTCCCGAAGAGTTCGCGCCACATGGAGATTTTCGGTGAGAAGTCTATTTTGAGTGAGGTTTGTTAATCGTGCCATACTAATTCCCTCCGCCTTGTTCAAATTGTAAAGCGACGGGACCAAACACCATGATAAAAACGGCGGGTAAGATAAACAAAACTATGGGGAGCAAGATAAGTTGTGAAGCTCGAGCTCCAGCTTTTTCTGCACGAACAAAACGCTCCAACCGCATTTGTATCGACTGATCTTTTAGGACTTGTGAAATACTAGCTCCCGTGGCATCAGCATCAGCCAGCACAGCCACAAAGCTGGTAATTTCGCCCATGTCGAGTCGTTGCGCTAATCGTTTCATAGATTCAATTCGCGAAGAGCCGAGTTTAATATCTTGTAGGACTAAGCCCAACTCGTCAGCGAGAACACTGTTTTGTGCTTTATCAACAATGCGCTGAATAGCTCCAATAAAATCAAGTCCGGCCTCCGTTGAAAGTGCCAGTAAATCTATAAAAAATGGCAAATCGGATCGAACAGAGAGAATGCGCTGATTACGAATTCCTTTAGCATGAATATCAGGAAGGTGATAGCCAAGCGGCACAAGGAGAATAATAAAAGTCAGAGGCATATCGGCCTCAGCCGCTAAATTCAAAATATAGAGTAGGATGGGAAACATCACTCCAAATAGGATGCGCAATCCAATGAATTCATCGACAGTCATTTCGCGAGACATTCCCGCCGTGAGCAAATTGTAATCCACTTTTTTGCGATAAGCAGGGTCCTTAATTTTCACCGCATATTTGAGAGTGAATTGTCGCACTAAAATCAGTGCAATCTCGATGACTTTGCTCTTAGGTTTTGGCTTGTCTTCGCCGCTGGCCCATGCCAAGAGATCTTTGTCATTGTTGTTGCCTAAAACAACGGAAACAAAAAGATATACGGCAATACCAATCAGCAACAATGAACCAAAAAGAAGTAATTCTGATCTTCCCATTTCTTTACCTTTGTGATGAAAATAGGGAATTATGTATAAACTTATTCTTGCTTCTCAATCACCACGACGAAAAGATTTGCTTGCAAAAGCAGGTTTTAAATTTATAACACTCCCTGCTAACATATCGGAAACTCCCGACAAAAACCTAAACTTAGAAGAGCAAATTTTAAAAATAGCTGAAGACAAGGCTTTGGCCTGTATAGAGCAAAATAATTCATTGAAATCAAATAATTACCTGGTGCTGTCGGCGGATACTATGGTGATAGTTGATGGTGAGCCCTATGGAAAACCTTCCGATAAAGCACAAGCCACTTCCTACCTTCAACTTTTGTCAGGTCGTGGTCATCAAGTTAAAACAGCGCTTTGTTTAATAAATTGTAAAACTTTTGAGCAAGCCCGTGAACTCACAACGACTGATGTTTTTTTTCGTTCACTGAGCTCCGAAGAAATTCAGTGCTATGTAGAATCGGGCGAGCCCATGGATAAAGCGGGCGCCTATGGCATTCAAGGTTTAGGCGGAACTTTTATTGATCGCTATGTAGGTCCTTTTGACAATGTGGTAGGCCTTTCCATGGAGAGCTTTCAACGCCTTTTGAAAATGAAGGGGTGGCAAATTGAATCCGAATAGTTTTCAAAACAGTTTTCAAAAAATTCGGGAGAGCTATCTAAAAATTCAACAGCAAATCGAGAGTTGTTGCCGTCAATCGCACAGAGATCCCTCTTCGGTTCAACTCTTGGCGGTTTCGAAAACGCATTCCCCAGAGCAAATAAAATTCGTTTTATCCTTAGGACAAATGGATTTTGGCGAAAATTATGTGCAAGAGTCTGTAGAAAAACAAAAAATATTGAGCTCTTTTCCGATCACTTGGCATTTTATTGGTAAATTACAAAGAAACAAAGTAAAAGATGTTGTCGGACGTTTTGAAATCATTCATTCTGTGGATAGCATCGAGTTAGCTACTAAAATTTCGCAAAAAGCCAGGGAGCTAAATATCCATCAAAAAATCCTCTTCGAAGTTAATTTGGCTCAAGAAAAATCAAAAAGTGGTTTTCTCAAATCCGAGTTAGATCAAAACTTTGAAAGTTTGGTTTCTTTACCGCATCTCCATTTTTCGGGGTTGATGATCATGCCACCCTTGGTGGAGAATGCAGAACTTGTTCGCCCTTTTTTTAAAGAAGCAAAAAATTTTTTTGATCAACTCAAAAACCGAGGTTCATCGGAGCGACAAAAAGATTGGAAAATTTTGTCCATGGGGACCACTCAAGATTATTGGGTGGCGATAGAAGAGGGAGCCACATTGATACGAATTGGAACAGCTATTTTTGGAGAAAGGGACCGTCAATGAATCTCGTTCAACATTTTAAAATTGGTTTTATTGGTGCTGGAAATATGACTTCCATTATTATTCGCCGATTACTGGAGTCCGGAAAAATGAAGCCGGAAAATATTTTGGTGAGTAACCGCACGCCAGGTAAATTAATCAAACTTAAGGAGCAGTTTAATATTCACGTTGCTCACAATAATGAAGAAGTGGTTGAGGCTTCCAATATTGTTATTCTCTCTATTAAACCGCAGGATTTTTTAGCGGCAGTGGAGCCCATTGCATCCCTGTTTCATAAAGATCAAATTGTGGTGAGCTTACTGGCGGGTGTTGCCTTTGAAAGCCTGGAGAGAATTCTTCCGGAGTCTCGCTTAGTGCGAGTGATGCCCAACACTCCCTCCTCCATGGGAAAAGG
>Ga0154020_10009600_pt1 | contig 11134 bp, 6 predicted proteins | sample Klosneuvirus_201_FD_109709 | JGI IMG/M metagenome (GOLD analysis project Ga0154020, IMG submission 109709) | Active sludge microbial communities from wastewater, Klosterneuburg, Austria - Klosneuvirus_20160825_MG | ecosystem: Engineered > WWTP > Aerobic digester > Activated sludge | place...
ACGGACGCATAATCTCATTATGACTTAACTCCTAACCGCCTACATCGGCGATGGAGGATTCGGTCATGAAGAGTGTCAACAGAGCGCACAAGGGAATCGCGGGCAGAGACTCCCAAGGACATTACGGAGGGGAAGGAGGCCAGCGCAGAGCGGTCGGCTACGTGCGTGTTTCCACAGACATGCAGGCAGCTGAAGGAATGTCTCTGGAAGCGCAACAGAGTGCCATCGAAGGGTACTGCGCGCTGCACGGAATCAAGCTGGTGAAGATCTGCAAAGACGTGATTTCTGGCGGGAAGGATGTCCGGCCTGGACTTCAGGATGCGCTCCGCACGTTGCTGACATCGGCGGACGTTCTGATCGTGCTGAAGTTTGATCGCTTGAGTCGGTCGATCAAACACTTCTGCGAGCTGTACGAAACGTACTTCAAGGATGGGACGAAGGAACTCGTCGCGATTCGGGAGTCGATCCGGTTGGATTCGTCGCTGGGGCGGGCGCTGGTGGGAATCCTCCTGGTGTTTGCTCAGATGGAACGAGAGGCGACGGGGGAGCGGACGAAGGAGGCCATCAACCATATTAGGAAAAGTGGGTATCACTTTGGGAAGGTGCCGTTTGGGAAGCGGACGATTCCCGCGCCCAACCATCCGAGGATGAAGATTCTCGTCGATGATGAGGAGGAGTTGGCGGTCATCGCGCAGATTAAGGAGTGGGCAAGTGAGGGAGTGGGAATCAGCGAGATGGCGGACAGACTCAACGCAAGAGGAGTCAAGCCGCCACAGGGGGAGACGTGGACCAAGAGTCTGATCTACAACCTGCGACTGAGGCTGCGGCACATTTCTCCAAGGGCTCACAACGAGCGACCGTACACCGATGAGGAGATTCGGGAGCGAATCCTTGAGTTACGCGCCAACGGTCACACGGCGAGGCAGATCGCGTCCATTCTCAACGAACATGGCTGGATTCCGCTCAAGGGACGGAAGTTCACCGAGCGGAATGTCCAAGGGCTGCTACGGAGCAGCGACGCGGCGAGGCTGCTCAGCCCTCGACGGTACCTGGAGATGATGTTGACCCGGATGGAGCGGGCGCATGAGAAGGAGTCTCCGAGGGAGCCCTTCGAGAAGCCGCCGCTGCCAGCGCTGGCCAAGATGCTTGAAGAGGCTGGATATAAGACGCCTCGGGGACACGAGCACTGGTGGCCGGCCCAGGTGGCGCAGGTGATGGAGGGCCGGTTTGACGGGCACTACGCGACGCAGACCGCCAAGGCCGAAGGGTTCTGCTGACGAGCTGTGCTCGATCATTGGTCATCGGGGTCGCTCGCCGAACGATGAAGTTGGCCGCTGCTGCCGTCAGACGGATTGTCCACGATGCGCAGTCCGACCCACGGACGTTCGCCAGTCTCCCCCTGCACAGGGCAGTTCCGGGAGAATCCGCAGGGGGTCTCCCCGTTACAACGGTGACGCGAAACGTGATTTTTCTCACCTTGCAACTGGCCCCAAGTTCCAGAGCGACAAGCATTGTCTGGGGAGGACAGATTCGTGGGGCAGCTTGGCATTAGTCACTCGGGATACCCGATGAACCGATGGGGGGATGCCTCAGCCTATGCGTGCTCCTTCATTCCCAGCGCGGTCTGCACCAGCGGACTGGCCCGCCACAGGGCCAGGCTCTGGCCTTGGAGCTGCGTCTTGCCGAACAAGCCCAAGTCCTTGAGCGCTTTGAGCAACTGGACGCACTCCGTCTCTGACACTGGCTTGCCGAGTCCTCTCGCTGTCTGCTCTGCGATTCGCTTGGCCACTAGATCTGGATCAAAGGGACTCTGCTGCTCCACCATCACAGAGAAGAAAGGCTCGACGGCAACTGGCCACTGCAGCTGGATTTCCTCTTCGATGTGCGTACGGAAGACGTCCTTCACCGCAGCGAGGTAGGCAGCGAGGACAAGGCTCGCGGGGATGGGACTCCCTTCTTCGAGCAGCAGCTTGTCAAGGCTCCAGCTTGGGTTGATTTTCTCGGGCTTGCTGATGTGTTCTAGGAAACTCAGGAAGACGCGCGGATATCTGGTCTCAGCGTCTGGACTGCCATCGGACGCGGGAGTGTCGACGAAATAGTTCTTTACGAACGACACCAAGGGAACACGACTGTCGCGCCAGTGGACAAACTCCGGGAAGATCGTGCCGAGGAGTCGTCCCGCTTCGAAATCGTCCAGTTCCAGTTTATTGATGGCTTCGGCCTGCGGCTGGATCTGTGTCTCGATGATCTTCTGGAAGCGCTTGCGGAGGGGCTCGAGCTCTAGGGACTTAAGCAGGTGGAGCAGCAGGAAGTTCAGGACGGACGCAGAGCTCCAGCGCAGGTGGACAAGCTGATGGTACGTCTGCTGTTCCCAGTTCACGTGCCCAGGCGGAATCAAGTCGGGCCGAAGGAACAGACGGAAGTCGATCCGCTCGGACAAGTACCGGTCGCTCTGGATGTTCGCCACGATGCGCAGCAGGGCAAAGACGAATCCGTCCCGCTGGGCCTTGGTGAGAGGTGCCAACAGGATCTCAAGCCCGTCGATCAGGAAGATTCGTCGTCTGCCGGAGCTCTGTGCGAGCACCTTCGCCAGGGCCTGCTGTGCGGGTTCGATGGAGTCGATTTGCCGTAGCTTCTCGGCCAACTCACGCCGCAGCCGGTCCCTGCGGGTGTCCGGCCCAGCCAGCGCACTCACCAAGAGCAGCCAACAAAACACCTCGGGATTCTCGATGAGCTTCGTCTTCCAGTTGTCCGGGAGTTGCTCCCGGACACTGAGTCCATACTCCTCGCTTTCATCTCGCGCAGTCTCCGAAGAGTCGTCCTGGGATGCGGTGCCTGGGTCCACGAGCAGTAGCTCGCCCTGGGGGACAGGGTGGCCGATCAGACGCTCCGTGGACTGCCAATTGGCCATGGCGTGGCAGAGCTTGGTCTTGCCCGTTCCCTTGCGTCCCAGGATGTAACGAATCGAGCTGTTCTCTGCCAAGACATCGACCACCGCTGGCAGCGGCAGCAGGTCCAACTGATCTTTTCCACCATGGAGGGATGGCTTCTGACGGTCGAGCTCGAGGAGTCGCCGAATCTCGTTGATCGCCGTCCGTAGACCCGCTCCGAGGTCTTTGAGGGGGGGCAGCGTATCGTGGTGGCGGCGCAGCTCTGAGTCATAGGGCCAGACCACAAACCGCTCCATGAGATCTTCCCGTGTCCGGCCCACGCGGGCGGTGTCCGGCGGCGCCTGTTTCAGGCCTCTCTTCAGTAGCGCAAGCAGCTCGTCCCGCTGCTGGTACCGCTCATTGACATAGAGATCGGGATCTTCCTGATTGGCGAAGCTGACCAGCAGACCCGGCACCGGCGGGTAGACCCGAAACAGCGCCGGCAGAAACGGCTTGGCGGTCATCCACTGGCTATCCAGGCGCGCAAATACCACCACAGGGCCCGGCAGAGCATGCATCCACGGTAAGCAGCTGGCGGACAGGCCCGAGCGATGATCGACAATCAACAGATCGTACCCCTGCCCCTCGCGGCGAATCTCGTCGAGGCGCCTCGCGCAGCGGCTGCTCCACAGCGGGTCCATGCCACTGCGCAAGGAAAGCGCCAGAGACTCGATGGCGAACTCTGGGACGGTTGAGTCCGTTGGGTTAGTGTCTGGGGCTGTTGGGTAGCAGCCAATCAGGTCGAGTACGCCCTCACCCCGGCTCGAGCGAGGAACGTTCACCGGAGTGATCTTCGGACAGTTTGCGCTCACGCCGAGCAGCGTGTTCTCTAGCCTCAGGATGGGCGGCGCACCGATCATCGTATGGAGCGACGGTGCCTCCATATCCACATCCACCACCAGCACCCGATATCCCTCGTGGGCCAGGGTCCTGGCAAGGTACGTGAGCACGGTTGAGCGCGCCTGCCCGCCCTTATAGCCATAGAAGTGAACCGTCTCGACCTTCTTGGGCGGATCGGGGCGCTGTGGCTGATAGCTTCCCCCAAAGGAATCGATCAGCAGCTCCTGCAGCCAGGCATCCCCACGGTCCTGGTCGTCCAGCGGGTCGCGTTCTTCGTTGGTTTCCAGTCGCAAAGACACCTGCGCACGGAAGCAGACTTCCTGAATGTCGAGCGGGCTCCAGCTCGGGCCTAGCCACTTGGCCAGGCAGTCGATCCGATCTTCATGCTCTACGTCCCGAAGCCTTGCGTCTGTGATCCGCAGATAGATATCCGGAAAGCGGAAACGCACATCATACTCCAGCCCTGGTTCTATCTGGCGCAGTGCGGTGATTAGGTCCTTTAGCGATTTAATCATCATAGCATTCTTCCCTCGCGGAGGGCTCCTTCTAGATCCCGGACCATGCCAGGAATGAGCCTCAGGTCTGCAACTGTGCTGAAATTTGTCTTATCCGGCCAAGATTCGGTTGCAGATACATCAGTTTGGTCTCGAAAATACCTAATATTTGGATAGGATTCATCGATGCCTTTTCTAATTTCGTTGAATCTATTTATATATGATATCTTTTTTAACTCTTTTCTGAGATTCTCCATCTGCCTTACCCAGTTTGGTTTGGGCGCACCTCTATTCGTCCACAGTCTATCAAGTACATACAGAATATCATGCCCTTTTTTTTCGGGAAAATTGGAACGATATCTTTGTTTAAGCGCCAACTCTAACTTCACCAGAGAACAGTACGCGGCAATCAAGGGATTTCCGTGATTGGTCGCAGAGCCGAAGGCTTTGATGCTGTAGGAAAACGATCTCATGGGTTCTCCTGCAAGGGGGGATTTACTTGCGGACGACTTCTTCTAGTTCGATTCCCAGATCGACCGCGTAGGAGCGCGAGGTCGGGCGCCTCTGCACGGCAGAGGATGAAAAATCATAGCTGGTCAAAAGGCGTCGGGCGCCGTCCTGCCAGCAGCCGTTGCGCTCTTCGGCTCTCGCTGTGAAGCGGCGCAGGGTCTCATGCTGGTGGTCGAGCCACAGACGAACGGGGACTGGCTCCGGCGGCGGTGGTTCGGACCTGGCTCGCTCCGACAGAGCCTCCGTGGCGTTGGCAAGCCGCATCGGCGCCGTACCTTCCGATAGGAGCGCATCGGCGGTGACCACGTCCTGCAAAATTCGACACAGCGCTGCGAGGGGACCGGCACTTGTGATCGCAAGGGCTGCTCCCAAGTCGTCACTCCCGAGCCACGCCGCAGCTCCCCAGGTGACTTGCCAGCACGAGCCAGCCGACTGGTCCTGCTGGTGGGTGACGAGCAGGTTGGCACGGACCTCAGAGGCCCTCTGACTTACGCGCATGCTGCCCGCAGAGAGCTCTCGCTTCGCCTCCCAGGCCAGCTGTTGAAGCAGCGCCAACGCGTCGCGGTGAGACTCTGCCGCAGCACCGCCTGGCGGTTCCTCCCCCCACAGCAGATCGATGATGACTCCCTGCCGCAGCGCCTCGCTGAGCGCTGGCTCTAGCTTGCGGACCGCATCCATACTCAAGGTCCGCGACAGAATCAGCAGATACGACCCCTTGGTCAGCGTCCGCAGCTCGTGCGAGAGGCCCCAAGACGCACCATCCTGACTGTCCAAAAGGGACACACCGCTCGGATTGCAGAATCCCTCAAAGTAGGCTGTCGGCTTGGGGTCGTACTGCGGCTCGATAGCTGGTCCTTCGGCCATCCTGCGGCGCCGATCGTCCCCCGGAAGCGCTTGGGCCAGCTCGATCAGCCGCTGCTGCAGCCCCGGCAGCCATGCCCGTGGCAGACTTCGGATCTGGCCGCGCTCCGGGTCGACAGAGACCACCACGACATCGACGCCAGCGCGGACCAGCTCTGGGTCGCCGATCCAGCGGACATAGGACCGCGCTTGCTCCGAAGGCGACTGCACCATCAGAAAGGGGTGGCACTGGCCTGGTTCCAGCCGGGGCGGCAGATCCCCTGCCGGCATCACTCGCCCGTCCCGCTCGGGACCTTGTAGAGAGTAGACCGGTCGATACTTGACCCACTGGGTGCGCAAAAGCTGCCCGGTGACTCGCTCTTGCACCAGCTCCTCGCTCTCCTCGGTCAAGACGAGCTCGGCGGGCGGTTTGTCGTCTGCTTCGGACTGGGTTCGTACGCGGAGGAGCTGGTTGTTCGCATCGAGAGCAATCCACCCCGCGTGAAACAGCGTCGCCAGTCCTTCAATGATCAGACGCGGGTGGATGCGGAACTCCTCTCGCAGCGCTGCCAGCGTGGTCTTGCCGCTCGCCACCGACTCCAGCAGCAGCATTTCGAATTTCGAGCAGGGCCGACCGGTCGCCACCTGATAGGGCACCCGCCAGACATGCACCGGGATCAGGATATTGAACATCATCGCGGACGCCCTGGGGCTAGGGGTCGCAGCGTCTGCGCCGGGATTCGCAGCGCGTGCTGTCCCAAGTATCGCATCACCGGTGCCCAAGGAACGACGGTTCCCTCTGCGCGACGCACCATGTCTTGGAAGAACTCCCAGCAGCCAACCAAGACCAGCAGCCGCTCGGCGCGGGACAGAAGGACGTTGGTGCGAGTGTCATCGGCCAAAAAGCCCAGTCCAAGCTTGGGACGCACCTCGAGGTTGTTGCGGACCAGGGACACCATCACCACGTCGGCTTGGTCGCCCTGAAACGAGTCGACCGTATGCACAAACTTCGGCTTCCCGCGGTCGGCTTGCGATGGCTTGAGCCACTCTGGAGTGCCTCGGTCGAAGAATCTGCGCAGCGCGATGGACAGCTCCTTGGCCTGCTTGCGATACGGAGTCAGCACTGCCAGCCGCAGCTGCTCCTTTTTGGGAAAGAGCAACCGGGCGCGCGCGGGATCTTCGCGCAGCTCGGCCAAGAAGTTCGTGATGGCCTCGATCTCATCGGGCGCCGTGGCAAAGCCAAGTCCGTCGCGCGCTGGGGCCTCGGAACCCGAGCGCGGTCGGCGGGGTACGTCCACAAACACGAGCGAGCGATCGGCAATGCCCGCAGGTTCCACAAACGCATGCCGCACCCGGGCTGTCGGCTGACCGCCGGACACCGTGGCGTTCTTGAGCTCCCCTTTGTAGTACGCAGTCGAGATCAGGCTGCCCAGCACCGGATGCATGCGGTGCTGGTGGGTCAGCATGGCGGCAATCGGCAGCGAGTCTGCGTGCCGCTGCTTGGCCTCTTGCGACTCTTCGGTGCACGCTTCGTAGACCCGCGAAAAGAACTTCAGGTACAGCTCTGCGGTCTTCTGGAGCTGCTCTACCTCGGTCGGCTTGTCTGGCTCACTGCGTAGCCGTCCCGACCCCAGGTAGTAGCTGACCAGCGCGCTGTCGAGGAGCTGCTGGTCGCGAGTGCGGGGCCGTGCGGCAAGCGTCTGGAGCCGCTCGAGCACGGACGGGAGCTGCTCGATGGCCCGCCGATAGTCGTGAAACCGATAGGGCTCCAGCTGATTTTGGTCGCCGATCAGCAGGAACCGAAAGCCGAGCATCAGGGGCAGGACCAGCTCAAAGCCGTGGGCACGGCCTGCTTCCTCCACAATCACCCAGTCAAAGCGCTGATCGATCTGCGACAGCTCGGCCAGGTCGGAAGACGTACTGGTGGCAAAGGTGATGTTGGCGGACCGCCGCACCAGCTCGACAAAGTCCGTGATCCCCTGGGAGCCGCGCTGGAGGTCGTGGAGCAGAGAGTTGACGGTCTCCCGCCACTTGATCTGGACCTCACTTGGGCTGACCACCGCTTGGAGCTGGGTCTTGGCTCGTTCTAGCAGCTGCCGCGCCAGTGACCACACGTAGTCCCGATCGCTCTGCTCCTGCGGGTTTGGCGAGGCCCCCATGTTTTGTCGGTTCGGGCGCACCCGGGCGCGCAGAAACAGCGGTGGATCTGCGGGCTCGTTCTTGGCGATTTCGGCACGCACGCGGTCGCGCAGCACGTCGACGGCGGTATGCGCTTGGGCGGTGACCAGGACCTGCGCCAGCGGATCTTCGGCAAACACCTTTGCCAGCAGCTTGGCGACAAAATAGGTCTTGCCGGTGCCCGGCGGCCCTTGCAGGGCAAACAGCGGCCTGGTTCGCCACACCGCGCGCAGGGCCTGCTGCTTCGCTTCATCGAACTGTTGCAGATCCGGCCCCTCGGTCTCGGCTGCCTCGCCCAGATCCATGTGGATGGGGCGACTGAGCAGGCGGAGCAGGTAGTCATGCTCGGCCAGCTGATCGATGGCCTGCTTTCGTCGTCGGACCAGCCGGATCTGCCCGTAGAGCTCTGGGCTTCGCAAAAAGCCCGCTGCCGGTCCATAGTCATCGCCCTCCTGGGGAGGGCACTGCTCTTTCTCCGGGGGGGAAAGCGGCTGGCGGGACAGAAAGACCACCGACCCCCGGCCCACCCGGGCAAAGAGCTCGGGACAGTCGCGTTGGGGGTTATTGACCACCTGCCAGCAGACTCGCTCAAACAGCTCGCGTCGACCCTGAGGAAGCTCCAAGGACTCTTCCGTACCGAGGTGGACGAGCACGTCCTCTTGGTCTTTGGACAGCTCCTCCAGGAAGGCGATGAGGTTGGTTCCTTCGCTTCGTCCACGGCGAGCCCACTCTGGAGGGCCGAGATCGCGGTCGCGTTCTGCGATGGCGATAAACACGGTGTTATCCAGCGGAGCTTGCTCGATCCCTTCCGCGATCCCTTCCGCGATCCGCTCGTAGGCGAAGATCTCGGCATCGCGCATCAACAGATCAATCTGATTGGTCAGCCGCAGAAAGTCGTGGAAGTAGCGCAGGCGATCGGGCAGCGTCTGCTGGGCTTCGAGCCACTGCTTGTCCCAGGAGAAGGCCCCGCTGAGCACCTTGGCGCGGAAGTCCTTGAGATCGGCGGGATGGTAGACGCGCAAGCTCCGTCTGAGCGCGATCGACTGGACCGTGTGGTCACCCTGCCGAAAAGGGTAGGTCTTGCGACAGCGGGCGAGTTTCCATTGCGCTCCGAGCCCGTCGTCTTGCCGCTCTGGCTCCAGCTTGTAGATGAGCTTCCGTCCCACCAGCAGATACTCTGGGGGCATGGCCGGGTTGTTGGGGTCCGACTTGCGGAGCAGACGGGCATCGCGCAGGTCCTGCTCGATCCAGTACAGCTCCTTGCGCTTGCCTGGGGGCGGTTCCACCGGACTCTCGAGCAGCTTTTCGCGTACCACCACCGCCAGGTTGTCGCGCTCGTCCCGCCGGGCTGTCGAGTCGATGAACACGACCAGCGCCAGGTACTCGTTGCCGCTGAGCGGCCCTTCCAGCTCCTCGACCACCTGGCGAATCTGCGGCAGCACCATGTCGAGCCCAGCCAGCCGGGTCTCAGGATTGGGGTCGAGCAGCCGCTTGATCAGGTTTCGTTCACTGGTATGCAGCCACTGTGCGGACTCCAGCCGCTGCGCTGCGGCGTCAAAGGGCAGCAGTGCCCAGGGTTCCTTGCTGCTGCTCGCGGCACCGCCCAGGATCAAGCGACCACACAGCCGACCATACTTTTGCCAGTCCGCAGCGAACGAGAACTGCGCGGCGCTGAGCGGCCCTGAGTCATTCAGCGCTGGAGCTGCCGGTTGTTCCGGACGCTGCCCCCCCCGAAAGTTCCGCAAGCTCAGGGACCACTCAAAACCCCCCAAGCGGAAAGACTGCGGGCCTTCACTGGGATTGCAAAAGACCACCTCTTCGCTGAGTGCGCGGTGCAGGATCTGCTGCCGATGCAGCAGCGCCAAGCCGCGTGCCACTCGCAAGAGGCCTTTCCACAGCTCCGACCGCACCTCCCGCTGCCGCGGGCTTAGCCAGGGCAGCGAGTCTCGCCGGTCCTGCAGGGCATGACTCAGGGGCAGGTAGCCTGCCGACTCTACTACCATCACCAGCTGCCCATGAAGCTTGTCTGCGCTGGACTCGGACAGCGTGGTCAGGTAGTCCGCCGCCCCAGGCAGGCTGCTCAGCTGCAAAAGCCGCCGCAGCTCGACATCCCACAGGGCTCGTTCGATGGACAGTGGGCTTTGATCGCGAAGCGGCCAGATCTTGACCAGCCGCTCCTCGTAGGTCCCTGCATGCTCGGCCAAGTAGAGTGCTGGTTCCTCACCGGGCCGTGACAGACGACGCAAGAGACGATATCGACCGAGTACCAGCCTCTCTTCCTCTTCTAGTCCATCACGCACGCACAAAAACTGCCCTGTCGCTCAGAGCGAGTCAATCTCATTTTCTTCGACTCGACAGTGGCATCTGACCCACCTAGCTCGTCCAGGAAGCGGATATCCCCCGTCACGTAGTGAGGAGATCGTCTGCCCCCTCCGACGCCAGCTTCTCGGAAAGCCGGTGGTGGTAGCCGCGCCGGACCTTGATTCGTCTTCGGCCCATCGCTCACACAGATGCTTGCGGTCGCGAGAAATTGAATCGCCAGGCTGGGTTCACCGCTGCGGGTCGTCAGTGGCTTCCCGAACGTCGAGCGGTCAGCCGAGGCTCGGCGCTGGCGATGCGGCCAACCGTCGCCGCCCTGGCAAATGCTTCGGCCCCAGGCCGTAAGCGAGCCAACCGGGGGACACGCCCAGGGCAATCGCAAGAGCTTCGGCGGTCGCAACAGTGGGCATGGTGCCCCGCTCGACGTTGCCCACGGCGGTATGGCTCAACCCCGCAGCCGTGGCGAACGCCAGCACCGACAGCCCGAGATGAATGCGCGTCTGCCGGAGTCGCAGGGCCACACCTTCGCAGCGCAGGCCGTCCGAGGGCCGGTCGGCGTCTGCTTCGATGCCATAGGCCAGGAATGCAGGCGACAGCCCGAGGCCGTATGCGACCTTCTCGACGGTATCAAGGCGGGGAACGTGGCCTTGCTTGCGCTCTAACTGAAAGATCGTGTTGCCGTCGGAAAGTCCGGCAGCGGCGGCGACGCTGTTAAAACTCAGATTCTCGCGTGCCCTTTTCAGACGACCGGGCAGCCCCAAGTACCGAGGATTTCGACGACCACGAACCACAACATCTCGGTACCACGGGCGGCTTCGTCGTCGCTAGTTCGTGAAACGTACCAGTGCTGATATGCGTAAGTGTTGCAATTCCTGGGAAGATTAGGTAACAACTAGGTACGGGTAGCGATACCCGGAAACAAAACAGGCTCGACGGCGGTGTTTTGCCAATCGAGCCATTCGCCCGCGTCGGACTCCGCGACCAAGCAAGCGTCCGACGCGAACAGGAGCAGTCTATGCCGTG
>Ga0154020_10009601_pt1 | contig 11133 bp, 21 predicted proteins | sample Klosneuvirus_201_FD_109709 | JGI IMG/M metagenome (GOLD analysis project Ga0154020, IMG submission 109709) | Active sludge microbial communities from wastewater, Klosterneuburg, Austria - Klosneuvirus_20160825_MG | ecosystem: Engineered > WWTP > Aerobic digester > Activated sludge | place...
CCTTCTGGATTTGTTTGCGCAATGCCGCCTTGGCGTCAGTGGCACCATTCGCTTGCTGATACTGTTGCAGTAACTGCCCCGCCAACCCAGTGCGTACGCTCATCAGTTGTGTGGATAGCAGCAAAATTAGCGCCCCGATGGCGTCGTTATGGTCAGGCTGATACACCGCCTGTTGGGCCGGTGGCATCTCCTCTTCGACCTCGGTGTTTGCCTGCGCAATGCCTCGCATGTACGCCGCCATCGCCATCGCACGCACACCGCGCTCCCGGTCGTTTTCGGTACGCCCGAACTCATGTTGTAGCAATGTGTCAACGAAGCGGTTAAACTCAATCATACGCAGGGCTAGTGGCTGGCTGAAGTCCACACTGTCAACGTACTCATTGATCGTAGTGTTGACGCGCCGCCACATGGCTCGATAGTGCTGTGCATAGCGCTTGCGTAACACCGATGTACGGGTCGGGTCAACGCTGCGTGTCTCAGTGGCGGTGGGCATAGGTGCCATTACTCCATAGCATGTTGGTTGTCATAGTGTCCGGTCCATCAACTGACATCAGTTCATCGGTTAGCATGGCCACCTCGTCAACGATGGCCTCAGTTGGCAAATCTGGCACGAAGGTTTTTAGGAACGTTGACACATTGACAATCTGTTCGATGCCAGGTTGCGCCATGCGTTCGATAACCTGCGAATACCCCTGCGCTAGTTCCATCTGTTCCAACGCCGTCGATTCGGCTAACGGCCACCATTTGGCGTGGTATCTGCCCGTCTGCGGTGCAGGTAATGCGCCCCAGCGAATCAATCGATCAATTAACTGGCGCAGTACCACCGGCTCTGCCCAGTTGCGCTGACGTTTCGCCACCCTCTTTGCCCAGTTGCGCTCGTCTTGACTGCTGGCCAGTTCGCCACGTTCGCTGCCGATGAGGATACGCTTCGGGATGCCGGTGGTGCCAGAGATCAGCGACAGAATCAAGTCAACAATGCCGGATGGGTCAACGACTTCGCCGCCCAGATCCGTGTACTCCATGCCTCTCAGTTGAAAATAGCGCCGTAGCCCGTGGTCAGCCTCGTCTATCTGCTCCTCAAATGCCGCTTCTTCTGCCTCCGATAGCCGTGCATCGGGTGCAATATTGAAAATACCACCCTTGCGCATTAACTTCCATGTTGCTTCTGCACTGCCGCCTACGGTCTTCATAAGGTCATCGAGCTTGTTGTAGACGCGCTGCAACCGTGGCATTCCATAGACATCATTGTCAAGCAAGCCTTCAGCAATGTGGATAATGCGCGTCCAGTGTACCGGCACGGTGGTTGTACCCTGCCCGTTGGCGCCTGACATCATGGTGATGTTGTACAGTTCTGGCAGCCCGTAGCGCTCGTTGGTCGGGTCGGTCACAAACGTATTAATATCGGCGTTCATCTCGGCATAAGGGCGTAGGTACAGCACATCGGCGGCTGTGGCTAGACGTTCCACCGGCATGGACAATGCCGCATCGCCAGCCACGCCAATCAGCAACACGCCATAACGCCCAACGCCCGCCATTTTGTCGGCACGCTCGCAGTAATGGGCCAGGCGCAAGCGTTCAGACAATGCAGCAAACTCGGTGGCGAACGGCGTGTCGTCTAGCGGATCGGAGTCGTCGCCATCCATGATCGTGACACCATCGCCCCACGTTTCTTCAGGCGGAAAATCGACGATCCTGGCCGCAATGTCCTCCCGCATGTACTTTGATAGGAAGTGTTCAAAATTGAGTTCAACCGGATAGCCCAATTTATTGTAGTAATCACGGTCACCCTGGAACGCTTTGCCAAGCTGCCCCATAGCGGCGGCATTGTCCAACATGGTGCGCTGCATACGGATGCTGCGGGCGTTCACGGTTGGTTGCTGCTTGCGTCGGTTGTTGCGTTTGCTCATCGTTTCTTTCTTGTCCCCCATGTGCCGGCGGTAACTTGCGTAAATATATGATCCGGTGCCACCGCTAACACGAAGCCGTCGCCATCGTCTGGTGAACGCCCGTGCTTGCTTTTGAACTGTTCTTTGTCGGTCAATTTCTTCACACTGCGTCCGCTATCGTTGACATACTTGTATGGGCGTTCGGTTAAATCCGCCTCTAACAATGGCGGCGCATTGCGAATGCGAATACCCTTCAGCGATTCAGCAGCCTGAGCGTACATCTCCGTCACTATGTCATAGTAACTGTTGGCATCATACGCAGTGCCATTGTTGTGCACTTCCCGCAAAGCGATAGCGTCAAACATTTTACGGAATCGCATATCAATTTTGAGCGGGTCAATGATGCCGGATGCATAGCCGCCGCCGCCATCAACTCTGATTTCTATATCGGTCACGCCACTATCTTTTAGTCGGTCAAACAGTGGACGTAACTTGTCCAGATATGCGTTCGTGTCCTGCCCCTGTATCGCCGCCTCTCGCCACACTACGCCATTGTGCCGGCAATAGATGGTTCCGGCATCCGTGCCGTATCTTGCAACATCAACACCGATACGCGCTTTGGCCGGCTCGTGACTGACAGGTGTGCGCTTTGTGGCCGCTTCGTACCGCCCCACTGTCACAAATGTATTATCTGACAAATTAGACGGCGGTTCACCAAGTACACGGAACATCATTTCCGAATCCGGCTTGTAGATTACACCGGCTCGCCAAGGTAGCTCGAAAGTATGATCGTTTTCATTATGCCGTTCAACTTGTTCGGCGTGGTCCTTAATCATGCTTTCCACATACTGGCGTCGCACAGCGCTCGGCACGACTTCCCGATCCGCCAACACATTAGGATGATAGATGCATGACACTCGAAAGTTGGACACATCATCACGCAGGCGTTGCTTATAGAATTTACTTACCCGTGTCCGTGGATTTGCCAACATCAACACAAGTGCAATCCCACCCGATGTCATTGACTCAACCGCATCATACACGTAGTCGGCCACGCCTTCGGCCTCATCAATCACGAATATGAGATAACGTCCGTGTTGCCCCTGGATGCTTTCCGTTTCACTGTTTTGTGTGGCGCGCCCCTTTGCAAAATGATCAGGGTTTTCGTCTCCATCAAATGACAAGTAAGGTATTTTAGCCACTCGCCCCGGTAGTTTATTTTTGCGACGGTCGGTTCTAATTTCCTTCCATAGCAGGTCATTAATCTGCTCAGACGTTGGTGCAAAACTGTAAATAATAGACGGCGTGCATGTGTCGAAGAAATGAGACAAGATGCCCGACGCAAGCTTAGTCTTGCCCACAGTATGGCCTGCTTCAATGCGTATTCTATTTTTTATCACCTGGCCAGGTGTCCAGTATTGCAACTGGTCTGCGGTCAGGTTGCCTTGCTCATAGTCGTATCGTTCATGCAGTTGCCGCAATGCCAGTTCATAGGCTTGCAGCACTTCTACCTGTCCGGGGTGCTCAGCATCGCCGGCCCACGGGTGCCAGCCGAGTTTCTCGATAATGTAGCGGATCGGCTCAAAGCGATACTCGGCAAACGGGCTAACACCGACGGCGCCCCGCTTGCGCCGTTCCAGTTCAGCCGCCGCTCTTATTTGTAGCGATGTAGCCATCAATCACCACCTGCAACGGGTCTTCCCCGGCTGCCACACGTTCGAGTTGCTCGTTAGTCAGTTTGGACAGGTCAATGTCATAATTGCGGTTTTCGCTTCTGTCCACAAATAGCCCGTGCTTTTTGCCTATCAACCCTAGCGCCGCTTGTGCGTCATACATCTCAATGGAGGTGACAACATCTTCTTCTACTACATCGTCGCGGGTGCGAGTCGTGCGTTTCTGTGTAAGCTTCTTGATCAGCCTAGACTTGTTGGCATCGATTGCCTTGGGTAAATCGACAACTATGTCGATACCATTTGGCGCAGTAGTCAGGTAATCGCCAATATCCCCCCGTGCTTGCTCGGCCAACCGCATCAGCACTTCATCGGCTGACATAGCGGTTTCAGCCAGTCGCTGGCTGATGTACTTCTGCATTTCGGGATTCTGCCACAGGCGCCAGCTATTCGATGATGCTACCGTGTCACTCGTGTCGGGATAAGCGGCGCGGTAAGCCTGCCGTCGGTTAAAACAGCGTAGATACTCATCGGCTACAGCTCTGTGCTTTTCACTCAATGCCACGTTACTTCCCCGTCCACCATGCAATCACCAGCAGCACGAACACCATCAGCGCAGCAACGGCGCCAACGTTCGACGGCTCGTCGGTTTCATCCTCAACGTCCTCGATGATGATGCGCTGTTTCGCCACTACTCGCCATCCTCCAACATGCCATGCGCCGGCAACAGCGCTTCGATCTCCGCCGCCTTTTCGCCACAATACCCCACCGCCGATTGCACCATCGTTACCAAGTCGCCATCGTTGACGAGGTGGCCATGCTGTTGAATGCAGCGCAACAGGATGCGGATTTGGCGCAGAGTGTCAATGCCAATGGCGCAAGTGGACGGCACAGTTGAATCCAGGTAAAGCGTGCCAGTTGTAAGCAGGCTGCCACCAATTGAGATTACGCCAAGCGCATCGCTGCCAGCCAGGGTGACATAATTACTCATTGCCATCTCCCCACGCCATGTCGTGTATCTCCGTCAACGCAACCACGTTCGCATCACGCCGCTGCTCAAACGTCGGCGGCAGGTCTAGCAATTTGCGCGCTAGGTCGTTGGCGACATCCACGGCGTCAACGTACTCAATCCGTGGATACAGCACCGTAAACGTATATCGCTCGCCGCATTGCGTGCAATAGTGCGGATATTTCGCCGGATTGCTGGTCAAACATGCCCCAGTCGGCAGCACGTCGCCGCCGCACTTATCGCACGCATAACTCACACGCACAGGTTGCACCGGTCGTCTTTGTTCGCTCATTTACCCCTCCTCACCACATCGTACCACCACGCCACGCCCACCAACGCCAGCAGCAACAGCGCCGCCACAAGACGCAGGTCGTCGGAGGTAACGCCAGCGGTGATCATGTCACGCCGACTAGCTCGGCAATCGAGAAAGCGGCCTGCGCTTTGCCTGGCAGGTTGCTGCCAAGGCTGCTGCTATATGTCCACTCAACCAGCAGCAAGCGCCGCACATCGTTGCCGCTCACGGCTAAATCGTCACCGTAGATGGCGAAAGACACCGATGCGCCTGGTGTTACGCTGACGTCTTGGCGCGAGTTGATTACGTTGCCACTGGTATCGGTCAATGTCCACGTCACCAAGGACGGTGTTACGCTAGCCCCGGTTTCGTCGATAAATGTCACGGTCGCTTTTGCCGTGCCTTCCTCGGCTGGTATGACGGTCAGTGCACTTGATACTGCCATTAGGTACAATCCTCCATGTCAATCGTTGCGCCGGGTATCGCCATCGTTGTCGATGCTGATGGCGCTGCTATTGTTGTCGATGCTGATGGCGTGGTCATGGTAAACGATGCACCAGGCGTAGACAGCGCGAACGATGCACCGGGTATCGTCATGCTGATACTAGCGCATACTTTGCCGACAATATCGCGGGCTGGAAAATAGCCGAACGTGGCAACGGTGAGAAAGCGTCGCAGCCAGCCACGGTGGGCAATGCGCTTAAATCTGTCCACTATGCCACCGTCCGCTCTGTGTCGGTCAACGTGTGCGTTACCCTGGCAGTGCTATTGTCCGGTGCATAATAGGTAATGGTTGTCGGATCATCGGCATCGTCAGCCACACTGCGGCCACGAATGGCTGCATAGATAGCCCGTAGCACCGTGGTCAGGTCGTGGCCAGTCTCAACCGCCACAGCAAAGATAGCGGTTGCAATAGCCGCCGTGCCAGGTATGTCTGTGGTTGCCGCTGGCGTTGCCGGTAGGTTGTCGGTCTTCGCCTTGATAGCGGTGATCTCCGTGTCTACCGCTGCAAGGATGGACGCCACCTCGGTGTCTACATACCCGGCTAGTGTATCCACGCTTGTCTGTGTGGCCAGTGGTGCCACCGCGCTATCCAACTCCGCTTTGGTCGGCGCGTCATAGGCAGCAAGGCGGGCGTCAATGTCGCTAGTCGTCAATGTGGATGTGCCACGGGTTGACGTTTTGACATTCGCATTTTCAACCTCCTGCGGGTTGATCGGAATGCACGCAATGATCACCGATGACGCGCCATCCACGTACACATCACACCAGCCGACATGCGAATCAGGCACGGTCAGCGCGTGGGCAAAAATGGTAGTGCTGCCCGTGCGTTTGTAAAAGCCTGTGCTGATTTCGCTGCCCACCGCACTGTTGCCGCTGTCGTAAAGCTGAGCGCGCAACGATGATGATGCGTAGGTTGATGGCAGTGAATAGACGTTGCAAATTGTGTAGCTCATGACGTTGTACTATCCACAATGATCAATGCATCCTCCAACATAGTCAGCAGTTGCGCCAGAATGCTAGACGTGTCCGTGCTGCGGCTGCCGGTAATGGTCGGAGGATTGCTGCCGGTGATGGGCGACACAAAAGCGCCCTCCGTTGCCGGACAGATGAGTAAGCGCCCCTCATTGCCCGCATCCGTACACATAGCAATTTCACCCGCCCATCCTTGAACGGTCGCCTCTAGGGTTGCCTTCTCGCCTGTACATGCTCTGATTACCATCTTGGTTTTATTTAGCATTCTTGCCTGCCTTCCCGAAACGCTTTGTTACCTCGTCAACAAACCACTGCGGGCCATCAAGCGCCCGCCGCAATAGTGCCGGATTCTCGCGCATCTCAGCAATGATGGCCTCTTGCACGTCAGGGTTGCGCTGCAATGCATTCCAGAATTGCCGGTAATCTGCCTGCAAAATTGCCCGTAGCTTCTCTAGCCCCTCGCGGAATGCCACGCCTCTTTTGCGGTCGTCAACCTTGGCGATTGCCTCATCACGCTGTTTGTGGTTGCGTTTGTCAATGTCCACCACTACCACCCGCCGCACTGGACCGGCGTAGTCATCCGCCACCGTGACCACCTCGCCCGCTGCGCGGGGCATCCCGTCAATGACATCATCTTCGGCCAACACAATAACTTTCATACGAGCGTACCTGTATTGATGCATGGTGACGTAGGGCGTAACGCGAAATTGTTGCCCGCAGGGTCTACAAAAAGCGGATTGCTGGTAATGTTGCCGGTGCCTGCGGGGACACTCGTGATATTGAAAAAATCGCAATGAGTCAGCGCGCTTGCAAATGACGCTGTGGGCGACCAGGTGAGCGCCGCGCCTGTTTCATTTGCGATTATCGTATTGGTCATAACGACATACAATTCCAACGACGCCTCATGCTCGCTGAATAGATATGAGAATGTTGTCGGTGATGTGCTGCCAAAATACAAAATACAATTGAAAAATTCCATTGTCAGTGGGGTGTCGAAAAATCCCCCGGCTCGCTGACTAAATAAAATTCGACCTGACCCCGTATTCGCTATGATGTCGTCGAACAGGCATCCCGTAAACCGTACCGCCATTGTTGGCGTCGTTCCAGCGACTGACGGTCCGACAAATCCGTCGTTGGATCCACCGTTCCACGTCAGGTTGCTAAATACACATGCTGCAAATTCAATCAGCGATGATGTGTCAATCTGGAAAAATGTTTGAGTCGAGGGAGAAACAGCATTTGTGAATTCGATATTTACAAATGCTGAACCGCCCGATACAGTCCACTTAACAGCCGCCCCCGCACCATCAAAAATCGCCGGATTGTCAGCGCTTGGCCCCTGCACGGTGCGACCAGATATGGTCGCCGTCGCCCATGTGTACGTTCCCGCCGCACAAATGCATGTATCCCCGATCGCACTACTGGAGAGAAATTTGGCGAGTGTTGCCCAAGGCGTAGCACTACTGCCTATTCCGGTCGTGTCGTTGCCGGTGGTCGCATCAATGTAAAATGTACTCATGCGGTTATCTCCCTGCCTTGTATCTGTTCATGCACCGGATACGCCCCCATGCTCACCCTGTACTGTTGCACCAGTGGCAAGCCATTAAGCCCCAGGTCGTCACTGTTGCCGCTCATCACTTCCAGCCACCACGTAAAACCCACCGGCTTATGCTCTAACTCGTAATAGCCTGCCGAATCTTCGCGGAACCGAAAGCCCGTCACCACATCCGCCCAGGTGCCATTTAGATACGCCTGCAACACCCCGCTGCTCGTGCGCACGCTGCCCTCATCCTCGTTGGCGTTGCCACCTATGGCGCTGTTGTAGATGGTCTTGTCCGTGATGTAGGTCGCTGAATAGCCCGATCTGTCGTTCTGCACCATCGGCGGTTGTAGCCCCATGTCCACGGCGTTGGCTTGCTCGATGAGTTCCAGCGGTGCCACGTACCACGCCGCGCCATCCCATAGCATCGGCTCAAGCGTATCACTGGCGAGTGCTGCCGTCGCCTGTGCCGGCGTGGATGCCAACAGATTGGCACGAGTATCGATTGTGATGGAAGCGCCACCGCCGGGCGCTACGAAAATAGGCATTGGCTAACACCCCACGCAGCAACGCATACAATCAACAGACACACCGGCCCGCAGCCGGCCAACAATTGCGCTAGACAACCCCTCACGGCGCCACCCCCGCCCACGTCAGCACGCTGTCGGCGTTGTAGCCCAGCACAGCGACAGCCACAAGCACCACCACGGTGATCAGTGCCAGTTTCGCAGTGCGGCCATACTCCGCTTCAACGCTGTCGAGAAACGGCACGGGATTCAACTTTGCGACGATGGCGGCGATGGATTGCAGTAGCGGGACAAATTTTTGCATGATGACCCTCCGAAAGAATATGGTAGTAGTGTGGGCCGGAATCGAACCGACTATCGACGCATTTTCGACCTCACGCATTTCGGCTATTGTGCGCTCACCTTTTCGGCTTCTGATGCGCAACCGTCACGCTGTAGCGTCCTGCCGTTCTCACAGGCGGGTCACCATCCCCGCCGCCACACTTCACAATTGAGAAACGTTCTCATTTACAACATTGTAGCATAGGTTGACGCAAAATTCAACAATCATGCTCCTATCGCAGCACCAGCTTTTCAGCCTGCCGATAATCCAACGCCAACTTAGCTTCATCAAACGCCCGTGGAACATCCATGCCGGCGGCATGGAGTTGATAGAACTGCTGCGCAAACTCCACGGCGGCGGCATCCTCTATTTCGCCCGTCACAGCTGCCACATGCTGAATCCCGGCACGCTTCATGGCGTCAGCTACACTGTGATCACTGAAGCAAGCGAGGATGACCGCCACATTGACACCGCGCCCGGTTAGCACCCGTTGCCACCATCCGGCACTCAGTTGCAGGTCGTTAATGATAATGTGTTCTGCATCACCGTGACTGCCGATTTCAATGGCAGTAATGCCGCCGATCCGCAACTCTCGCAGAATGTTGGCGCGGGTCGCTGATTCACCTGTTAGCGCACGGTATTCAACACCGGAATCATACACGGCGTCACGTTCGCTACCGGAATCAATGTTCGACACTGGCCAAATGCCAAGCACGACTACATGCGGCTTAGACTTGACGACCTGCGCCCGCAATTCGTCTAATTCACTTCTCAGATCCTGAATAAGCCGGTTGGCTGCTGCCAGGTCTGCCAATAGTTGATTGCGCTCGCCTGTGAGCCATTGCACCTGTTGCCGCAATTCTCGCACCTCTTTCGTGCCGGTAAAACCCCACCCCTGGCGCTGGGCGATGACGAAGAGAGCGAACGACAACGCAACAGAGATTACAATAGTCCACGCTTCCATACTATTCGCCCCACTCATCCATTGGCACAGCCTTGACTTGCCCGTTGGCCATGCCGGCGCAGATGTCTTCCAGCACAGCAATCTGCTGCCGCTGATACCACGCGAACAGACCTAACGCCAACGTTGACACGGCAAACGCACCAACCAAAAACGCCAACGTTGTAATCATCTTCCATCCCCCTCGTACTGCCGTAATACCGTAGACATATTCATGGCTAGCACATTTAGCGCACGCAGTTGCTCAGCCTGTGTCTTGGCTATCGCTTCCAGTTGCGCCACCCGTTGCTCCATCGCCGTAGCGTGCTGCGTGGCTGCGTCGAGCGCATTGGTCAGCCGCGCCACATCATAGGCAAGTTGAACGAAGCGTTGATCATTCGTTGATCTATCGTTGTTCCATAGCCAGGTCATTGACACCCGTTGCCTCCCCGCTAATCCCATCTGCCACCACATACCCGTCCTGTCTGCCGTCATACGTAACGGCATACCACTGGCCATCGTCGCCGCACGGGCAGCCATGCACCAGCACCGTGTCACCGTGGACAATGGTGCGAATCACCGGTGCGTCTGCGTGTGGTCGTGCGCGTAGATCAACGCCGGCCGGTGTGATGACGTGGCCAGTCCAGATGGAAGCCGCATTCATTCGACATCATCCCAAGGTTGCGGTAACGGCCCCCACCATTTGCCATCCCACGCCAACACGGGACTTGTCCAGTACGCATCGGCGTCAATCTCGCCATCCTCACCGACGGTTACAATATCCGCCACGCTGACTGCCCCGATAGCGTGTGTACGAATGCCGTCGAACCAGTATTTGCCATGCGTTGTGGGCGTCCCCACCTCACCATTGCGATGACTGTATGCCGTCCGCTGCCACACTTCCACGGCCACGTCCTGCTGTGAAAAGCTGCGTGTGCTGATGCCACAGTCCAGGTTAGAGCAGGCGACCGACCAACATAGGTGCGGGTCTGTGACGCTTTTGGCGTAGTGGGCGACGGCGCCGCAGTGCTTGCAGGGTGATAGGGTCATTTGCCACCATCCTGAACCGATGGCCGCAGAATCAGGAGTAAGCACGGCTGACGACTGGACGGCTTCACGGGATTTGGCTCATCATCCTCTAGTGCCAACCATTGCGGCGCGCCTGCATACCGTATCTCGGCACCGGCTTCACCTAATGTTGAAATGGCGCGCACTTGGTAGATGGGCAAGATCAACACGCTCATGTTGCCTCGATCTCGTTCTGCAAGTGCTTTTTTGCCCCAGGCCATGACGCCACCCGTAAAAGGTGGATTTACCCAATTGCGCTTGCCCCAATCGACAGACAGCCCGTCAAAGTCATCCGGTCGCGGATGTGGGCATGGATCAAAATCAAAGTTAAATTCACTTTGCAACTCAGCCATCATTTGCGGCGGTGTTTTCCAATATCGTTTCATTTGCCCGCCTGCAATTC
>Ga0154020_10009602_pt1 | contig 11131 bp, 6 predicted proteins | sample Klosneuvirus_201_FD_109709 | JGI IMG/M metagenome (GOLD analysis project Ga0154020, IMG submission 109709) | Active sludge microbial communities from wastewater, Klosterneuburg, Austria - Klosneuvirus_20160825_MG | ecosystem: Engineered > WWTP > Aerobic digester > Activated sludge | place...
CGAAGTTGTCAAACCCGGCGTCCACTGGCATGAAGCCAGTGGGGGCCAAAGCGTCAGTTTGTTCTTTCAGTAGTTGCCAAACCTGGTGTCCACCGGCGTGAAGCCGGTTGGGGACCACGAAATTCGAAAACGCAAAGTCGCCACTCATATTCTTGTCTCAAACGACCGCCATTCCGGCAACTCCACGACATTCTCATCATGCGCTCAACCAAAATGCCCCACAGTATACCGGACTGGACAGATCGCACCCTATCAGGACTGCGTTAGTCAACTCGTCCGTTCCAATTCCATCAAGGATGCTCATGCTCCTCAAACAACGCATTCTTCTTATCCCCGCCGCCCAGCACATACGCCAGCAGGTCGAAAATCTCTTCACGAGTCAGCTTATTTAGCACGCCTTTCGGCATGATGCTGACGTCGCTTGGTGTGCGTTCTTCAATGTCAGATTTTTTGACCGTGGTGATCTTTTCGGGGGTCGCCGGGTTGTCGATGACTTTGATCGAGTCGCCGGTTTCTTCCGTGATCAGGCCGGTGAGGACTTTGCCGCTGGTCAGGACGATCACGTTGGACTGGTACTTCTTGTCGATCTTCTTCGACGGGTTGAGGATGTGTTCCAGAACGTCCACTTTGGAATACTCAGGCGGCAGTTTCGTCAGGTCAGGGCCGATGTTGTTGCCCTGGTTGTTGAGCTTATGACAGCCGATGCAGGCGGCGGCTTTGAAGAGGGATTCGCCAACGGCAAAGTTGTTGGCTCGATGAGCCAGGTGCATCACGTCGCCTTTCAGATCATCGAGTTGCCAGTCTGTGTTGCGACCGAGATACTTGAGCAGGTCGTCCTTCATCTCCAGTGGATGGGCGGCCATGTAGGCAGGAGCATCCGCTTCGTAGGCGGGCAGATCGGCGACGACGTACAACGCTCCGTACATGCGACGCCAGTGGCCGGGGTACGTGCAGACGTAGGGATAAATGCCGGGTTCTTTCGGGGCTTCGAAGAAGATCGAATCGGTTTGCTCAGGCTGGACGAGTTTGCTGGCGACGAGGATCTTGTCGCTCTTCGGGATGAAGTTGCGTGCCGCCGCGTCTGCATCTCGACCGGTGGCTTCCGCCAGTTCGCCAACTTCGGCCATGAATCCGGGCAGCACGACGGTAAAGTTGTGCGGCATGTTGTCGGTGTTGGTGAGTCGGAACTCAACCGGGCGACCGGCCTGAACGGCGATGGTCTCACGATCATAGATCATGCGTTCTCGCACGGTGCCGATTTGAATCAGCGGGACGACGACTTCAACGAGACGTTGTTCGAAACGAGTCAGATCAGCACCCGTCAGTCGTGTTTTGACCCCCTCGGCAATTTTCAAAGCCAGTGTGGCTTGTGCTGAATTGCGTTCGTTGGGTTTTCGACTTGCGATGTATGAAACTACGGCTTCTGCGATATTGCCGAGTTGCTCTTGCGGCCACGCTTGCGATGGGATCGAGCTGAGCGACTGCAGAGTGATGTTGACGGATGCTTGTTCCCTGAGCAAACTCGCCAGAACCGTCGTCTTACCCGCTTCGTGGCCAGGAACATCCATCATGGCCAGAACGCCGAGATCCTGTACCGTCTGTTCGGCGGCGGACACCAGAACGCCGGCCGGAATCTGTTCCTTAGTGATGCCTGGGCCTTCCCAGGACATGCTGAGTCCATCGCCGCCGCCATTGTCGAAGTAGGTGGCAATGATCGGATGCAGACCAGCAGCCAGCGACACTGTGCCATTCTTTTCGACCATACCGTGCAGGCCGTCGTTGTCGATGAGCAGTTCACCATCAATGTAAAATCGCGAACCATCGTCGGACGCGATGAAGAATGTGTACGGGCCGGATTTTTCGATCGCGATGTGTCCCGTGAACATCAACGCAAAAGCATCACGAGTCTTCAGCACAGGCTGATCCATCACGATGGTTGTCGCGACGCCGGTGGCTGACGGCGTCATCGTCTGCAGAGTTTCTCGATAGACGTTACTCGGGTTGGGTGCGTAGAAATCGACCTTCAATCCCGGCTGAGTCAGCGGGGTCGAACCTTTCGAACCAGCGAGAGTTGGAACGATCGAGGCGATGCGATCAAACAGTGAAGATTTGGCCTCGGCGGAAGTCACGAATGGGACAGATCGCAGCGCGTCTTCGAGTTGCAGTTGTTTCTTATCGACAGCCGCGAAGACCGCATCGCCTTTGCCGTCCGCACTGATCCAGGCTGCGATGGCGACTCGACGCGTCTCGCCGGACTTCGCGGTCGTGGCCAATTTTGCGATACGGTCGCGGACTTTGGCAAGTTGGTCCGTTGGCTGACTGGCCAGAAGCTGGCTGAGACTGTTGAGCACGTTCACGCTGGCCTTGGCGTTGAGCTCTTCGATCAGCGCGAACAGTTCATCGATCTCGGCGACGTTGCGAAGTTTGGCAAGACCAGAAAGCGACGTCTGTAGCGTTTCGACCAGGACGTTTTCGCGAGTCAGAATCGCTCGATACACGCCTTCGGATTTTTCCATCTTGAGCAGGTCAGTGACGCTGGCGTTGGAAAGTGCGTAGGCGTCAGCATTCGGCGAAAGTTTACTGCCGGATGCCAGCGTTTCGCGAATTGCCTGATCAAGATTGATAATCCCGCGTGCCTCGTTGATGTCGTAGCTGAGCTGCGCGTCCATCTCGGTCTGCATGGCTGCAAAAATGATTTCTGCGGCGAGCGGACCATGCGTGAAAGTAGCTGCCACAACCGCCTCGGCGCGGACTTTGGGTGATGGATCTGCAGCAAGCCTCAACAGAACTTCCTCCGTTCCTTCTCCCCCGAGATCGGGGGAGAAGGTGGCCGTCAGGCCGGATGAGGGGGTTGACGGTATGGTGTGTTCATTGGCAGCGGATATTTGATTCCCCCTCACCCTGGCCCTCTCCCCCGTTGGCGAATCTGTTGATGTGGCAAGCCCATCGACGGGGGAGAGGGGACGAAGGAGGTTCGTTTCGCGAACCGCGTCTCGCAAAACGCGCACGGCGGCGGCTCGTGCCTCGGCGACGGGTGAACTCAGCACGGCTGTGAGCAGTCCTTCGTTGAACCGCCGATGCTGCTGGTGCGCCCACAACGCCTCAACCAAATTTCGTGCGTGCGCCGGATTCTTTGCATCGAACTGCTTCACCCAGTCATTGACTGCGGCGATCACTTCGTCAGGAGTTCGCCCCGTCAATTCCAGGCGAGCGCGATAGCGTTCGGCCAGTGTGAGCGATCCGAGAGCCGCCACGACGTCCTTTGTGCTGGCATTGTCGAGCTTCACGACCTTTTGAAGATCGCGACCTTCGGCGGTCACGCGGTAGATTCGGCCATGCTGATGGTCGCGACTGGGGTCGCGGAGGTTGTGCTGCATGTGGCCGATGATTGGGTTCTGCCAGTCCAGAATGTACAACGCGCCATCGCCGCCGATTTCCATGTCGCTGGGGCGGAAGTTGGCGTCAGATGAATACACGATCGGTTCGATTTCCTTCGCGAAGAAACCGGCTCCCTGCTTTTCGAACTTGTACTGAGTCACTCCCTGAAAGCCAATCACGTTGGCAATCAAGAGGTTACCTCGGTTCTCTTCCGGGAAATGCTGACTGTCCAGAATCTGAATCGCTGGCACAGGGCGAACTCGCTTTTCATAAAGCTGTCCAGGAGCCCCGTGGCCTGGCATGCCAATGTAGTTGCCCGTGCCGCCGGTGCCATCGGTCACGAATTGATTGCCCCATTGGTCGAAAGTGTCGCCATGTGGATTTGGGCCGATGGAGAACTGGAAGTTGATATCAAACGTGACAGGATCCCATTCGTAGACTCCTGTACCGCCGGTGCCAAATCGCTTCGTTGGCCCCCATGGCGCCTCAAAGTTCTCCGCATGAAAAATCCCGCGTGAGAAATAGAACTTGCCGCCGGGACTCATCACAAACCCATTGGCCGTGTGATGCGTGTCGGCGGAATCCAGACCGTGGTAGATGCGTTCGCGAACATCCGCGACATCGTCACCGTCAAGGTCTTTCAGAAAGAGGATGTCGGGCGTCTGGGCGACCAAAACTCCGCCGTTCCAGAATTCAAAACCGGTCGGATTGTGCAGGCCGTCGGCGAAGGTGATGCAGCGATCGGCTTTGCCGTCACCGTCTTCATCGGGCAGGATCAGCAGCTTATCGTTCATCGCACCGAGTGGATTCCAGTGCGGGTAAGTCGGCCATGCCGCGACCCAGAATCGTCCGTCTGTATCAACGGCACTTTGCACGGGATTGACGAGGTCAGAAAATGATTCTTCAGACGCAAAGACGTTCACCTTCATGTCGGAATGCACGGTCATCTTTTCGATGGCTTCTTCAGCGCCAAGGAATTTATGGCGACCTTCTTCGAGTTCGCCAGGCTTGTTGGTTTTGACATCAAGCGGCTTTGGCAGCGGAATGTCTTCTCGATCGGCTTTTCGACCAGCGGCGACGTCCCAGATTTCCATGTCCCTGTTGGCCGTCATCACCGTCAGGATTTCAAGTTCCCGCTGCATGACGTCGAAATTGGTTTGCCCTTCGACGAACTTTAATCCCGACCGTCCGCCGAAGACGCTGTAGCCGTCGGTGGCGCGATAGACATTGAACCAGAGATGATTCTTGGCGAGGACGGCTGCGCGGATGGCGTCAAACTTGCCAAAATCCTGTTGCGAGGATTTCCCGGTCGGCAAGAGCGGCAAGAGTGCGTATTCGATGGCCAGTGCAACAATCGCATTGCCAGCGTCATTGAGATGCACACCGTTGATTGTCTTTGGAGAGATGATGATCGGCAGACTCTCAGCACCATTCGGTGCATCAATTCCAAATCGATCGCGCCGCTGTCCTTCCAGATTTCGAATGACACTGTCATCCCAATTCTTGCGTTTCATCGATTCCAGTGATCGATGAAAAACATCTACAAAGTACACTGTTTTTTCAGCGGCTACTTTTCCTATTTCCGCTGTGTACATTTCAAGATTCTGGTTCTGTTCGTCGCCGTTCGGCAGAGCCGGCCACTTCAGATCTTCAAACGCCGTGGGCGAACACAAAACGAGGTGCGGCGTTGATTCTCCGTTGTATTTTTGGGCCAGGGTGTGATCGATAAATGCTTCCAGATTCTTCCGAAACTGCGGCAACCCCGCTTCTCCGGCGTACGATTCGTTGTATCCGAAGAAGGCAAAGATGACGTCGGCTTCGACTTTCGTCAGCCATTCATCGGGCGTGCCAAAATTATCCGACCGAGGCCGCATGGTCAGCGTATCGCCACTGAATCCGAGATCGCGGACAACGAGATTGAGTTCCGGGAAGCGATAATGCAGCGTAGCTTCCAAATGACCGGAATGCTGCATCCGATCGGCCAGCGTGTTGCCAATGACGGCGATGTGGTCGCCTTTGTTCAGTTCCAGCTTTTGCTGCGCGTTTGCAGAACGAGATTGAAAAAGGCTCACATAGAGCACACACACGGACAGGCAGCACGTTGTAATTCGACGCGTGGACAACAGCATCTGGGACACTCCCGAGGATGGAGGGTTTGGTGGGACAAACGAAGAATTCGGCACAGCTTGGCAGGTTCCGCGCAGCGTTCAAGTGTACGGCAGATCTGAGAGGCGTCAGAGAGACGCGGGACGCATGACTAAGCACGCATGCGTAAGTTTTGGGGCATAACTTGGCGAGCGGTGGGTGTCAGCCCACCGAGTTGCCCGCATTTGACTCGGAGGGCTTACGCCGCTCCGCTCGCCGGGTTTGCGGCGACCGGGGACGTCACTCCCCCTGATTGTGAATCCTGCGATTATGCCATTTAACTCGTGCATGGGCGCTTATATGAAGTCGTCAAAGCTTTGAGGTTACAGGGCAACTACCGTGATTGCATCAACTCTGCCAATGCCAATCGATTCGCTTCCGCGTCGAAAACAGCTTGGATGGGAATCATGAAGCCCGCGATCACGGTGCTGGAGATTTCTCCGGCAGACATTTTCATCCTGAGCTTGTATGTGTCCTCGAATGGGGTGTGATCTGTCCAATCCGAAGTAAATGGGGGGATTTTCAGATTCTTGTCGATCAAAATCATCGGAGTCCAGGCAGACTTCGAGCGTGGCCCCGCTGGCTTCACGCCAGCGGACCAGGGTTTGGCGACTAACGACGCCAAATCCGTAGTTGCCAAACCTGGTGTCCACCGGCGTGAAGCCGGTTGGGGACCACGAAATTCGAAACCGCAAAGCCGCCACTCATATTCTTGTCTCAAACGACCGCCATTCCGTCAACTTCACTACATTCTTATCATGCGCTCAACCAACATGCCCCACAATATACCGGACTGGACAGATCGCACCCATCGTATGCTGGTTTACAAACGCTCATTCTGCTGTGGGTTCCGCAGCGTTGCCGGCTCCGGAGTGGGACGGAGTCTCAGCAGTATTTTTGACACTGCCCGCAGACGCAGCCAGCGCCGCTTTCAGCGTCTCCAGCTGATTTTCGTAATCATGCACTGTCGATGGCGGATAGTCGTGCGTCATCCAGCGTACCAGTAGATCGAGATCCGTGTCAGACAGTTTCTGCGGTGAGTAAACCATCATCTCGTTCTTCGATCCGTAGTGCCGCGCGGCATCCGGGTGACGAATAAAATCCTTGAGCCATGCGGCGGAACCGTACTTCGCCAGAGTGGGATAACCGCTGGCTGCAGAATCATCCGGCTGAGCTGGAAAGTCCTGACCGATGGTGTCATGGCAACCGGCGCAGGACGTGTCCTTCAACGCTCCCGCCCATGACCCGTTGATCGCCAGGTCACGGCCTTTTGCAATCAGAGTTGCATCAAACGTGGTTCCATGATGTCCGGTTTCAGAGACCAGAAACGCGACCAGGGCTTTTAGATTGTCTGCGTTTTCCGGCGACTTCAAGGCGTCCATGTTGCCGCCGGTCCAGTCGGCCATTTCGGAACTACCTGGATTGATGTAATCGACGCTCTCGCCCGCAGCCGATTTTTCCTGAGCCTTCTTAAACCACTCGGCGTTCTTCATCCAGGCAAAGTGATTTGAGTAGTCGATGACAATCGCCGTCATCCATTCAGGGTTTCCGAACGATCCCAAATCAGCCGCAGTCGGCGGAGCGATGACGGGTGGGTCCAGTTTATCTTTGGCCGCCTGTGTGACCAGCGAACCGCGACCATCATGTCCGTTGTAACGATGGCATACGGCGCAATTCTGGGCAAACAAACGCGGCCCCTGTGTGAAGGGATCTTTCCGCAGCAGTGAAACCGCTCCTTCGACCGGAATCTTGTCCGGACCGGACGCCAGTTCGATCGCGCGTTCAGCATCGCGATGTGCTTCTGTCAGTGCCGCCTGATGATCTTTATCATTGGCGTCATTGTAGAAGGCCAGTCCGGTCAGCCCCGCGATGCCCAGTGCCAGCAGCCAGATAAAGACTCGGTTGAAATTGTGTCCAAATTTGCCGAGCACGTTGGCGGTGATCGGCATCAGGGAAATAATCCCCATGATAATTCCGGGCACGACGATCGCTCCGAATGTCAGGCCGAGCGACTCAACGGCGTGGAATCGCAGGAACTGGAACAGAAACAGGAAGTACCATTCGGGCCGAGCCGCGTCGAACTTCACCGCCGGATCCGCTGGTGCGGTCATCTCCGCGCCGCGAAAAATGGCGAGCAGCAACACCACGGACAGAACAGCCAAACACGCGATTGCATCTTTTAGAACCTGGTCCGGCCAAAAAGTTGTCTCCGGAGCGTGATTCTCATTATGCACGGTGAGTCCATGACGGCGAAACACGTAAATGTGCAGAGCCAGGAATCCAACCAGCAGAGTTGGCAAAATCCCGGCATGCATCGCAAAGAAACGAGTCAGCGTAAGATGACCGTAGGCGGATCCTCCCTGTGCCAAAACCTGCACCTCAGGTCCCACCCCAGGCGTAACGCTCATGATGTTCGTCGTCACTTGTGTCGCATAGTAGCCCTTCTGATCCCACGGCAACAAATACCCCGTGAGTGACAACCCAAGCACAATCATCATCAGCACAATACCGAGCCAAAAATTCATTTCGCGCGGAGCTTTGTAGGCACCGTCAACGATCACCTGAATCAGGTGAATCGCCATCAGCACAACCATCGCCTGGGCGGCGTAGTGATGCAGTCCGCGGATGATGTCGCCAAGGTACATCTCATGCTGAATATAGTACACGCTTTCCCACGCCGTCCGGGTGCTGGGACTGTAGGCGGTCCACAACATGAAACCAGTGATCATTTGCAGAACGAAGGTGAAGACCAGCGTGCTGCCCCACACATATCGCCACCGCGCGCCGCCGAGAACTCGTTCGTACAAAGCTTCGTGCATCAGAGCTTTGAAACCGGTGCGTGAGTCAAGCCAGTGTATCAGTGCGTTCACGGTGGAAATACTTTCGGATCGGCGGCGGCGATGGTGTCCAGCGAGGCTGCCGAAGTGAAAACGTGTTGGTGGGAATTCAAACAGGTGGCAGTAGTGTTCAGATCACGATTTTTTCAGCAGTCGCTTTTTGAAAATTCTGATACTTCACCCAAATCTCGGTGCCGTTCGGATCTTCCTTGCCGTTGGTCCGCGTTGAGACTTCCAGGGAGTCCATGCCGCGTGGCGGAATTTCGTTGGTCTTCTTCCCGTTCAGATCAAATGAACTGGTATGACACGGACAAAAGAATTCAGTTTTCGCGCGAAGGTAATCGACAGAACAGCCCAGATGAGGACACACGGAACTGAGGGCCAGCGGGGGGCCATCGCCGACGATGCGCAGCCAGATGCTGCCAATCGGAACATCGCGGAAGAGATTCCAGGCATCCGTAATATCGTCTCGCACCGTGACTGAAAGCGGCGTGCCGTCGCCCGGAATGGCGCTTCTGGTGACGTCCAGGCGGATAAAGCCAGCCTCATCTTTCTTCGCGACTTCCCCTTTTGTCGCAGCTCCGGATGCGGCCTTCCGCTTTCGCAGGATTGGATCCAGAAAAAACAGTCCAGCGAGGGTCGAGGGCACGGCAAGGATGGTAAAACCGATGAAGGCCGTAATCAATTCCAGCAGCATGCGTCGTCGAGGTCTTTTGGTGGACGGCGAAACCACGGTATCCGCAGCCGCAGTTGGTTCTGCAGGGTTTGACATTATTGGGTAAATCCTGAAGGCAGTCAGAGAGGGATCGCGGTCAATGCGTTGAGGCGGGACGCTAAGTTGAGGTGTAGCAAAATTCGTGAGAATTCCAAACGCGGAGTTTTCAAAGCGATCCGAATTCATACGAATCCAGCGACGACAAGGCATTCCACAAATTCAAAAGAAGTCCATATTTGAAAGTCTGGCATCAGCAAACACAACCGAGGAATTCCCTGAGACTTGCCTTGCTGAAATCTGAGACAAGTTGCGGCGATAAAGTTCCTGTCAGTCCGCCGCCATATGACGTGTGCGAATGACAATGGGGGCTGGTTCATCCGTTGCAAGTCGTGCATCATGCACATCGCTATAGACCTGAATCATCTGGTCCAGCATCCGATTTTCGTTGAATCGATCTCGCACCAGCTGCTGGCCCGTTGCCGCAATCCGCCGGGCACGCTCGCGATCCTGAAGCAGCTCAATAATCCGATCGCCCAGGCTGCGGCTGTCAGACGGAGGTACAATCAGACCAGTGACGTTGTCCTCAATGACACTCGTCACCCCGCCCACGCCGGACGCGATCACCGGTCGTCCCAGCGCCATGGCTTCAAGCATCACCACTCCCAGTCCCTGCTGCAGAGACGGGAGGCAAAAGATATCGATGGCTTCCAGATAACCGGCCATTGCCACGCCGCCGTCCACGAACGTCAATCGCGACGACAGTTGCAGCGATCCCGCCAGTTTCCTCAGACTGCGTTCCTCAGGACCACTGCCGGCGATGACCACGCGAATATCATGCCCCGCGTCCACCACGCGATGACAGGCTCGGAGAAAAAATGCGGCACCCTTCACGACTTCGAGCGGTCCGGCCATGCCGATCACAGGCGGACGATCATCGTCCAGTGGAGCATCAATGAGTGTGGCGTCAGGAACCTCGACACCCGGCAGAATCACGCACTTTTCGATTTGCGCCATGAACGGCGTCTCAGGAATCTGCTGCTGCACGCTCTCGCTGACAGAGATCACCATCTTCAGTTCCGGCGTTGTCTGGCGAATCACCAGCGCGCCAGCCTCAGACTGATCCGCTACGCTGACAATGAGCGGACGTCGGAGTTTTCGCGACAGCCGAAGCCCCTGTGACAGCAGCCTTGGATCCTGCACATGAATAATGTCCGGGCGCTGTTCCTTGAGATCACGGCACAAGGTTCGCAGTACGATGCGGCCCCAAATCGGGACGTTGTAACCGGGGATCTCGTGCAATCGCACGCCGGAGAGCAGCGACTCGTCGAGTTCGGTCAAGCGCGTGCAGATCAGGGCTGTATCCAGTTCACGCCGCTCAAGTCCGCGTGCCAGTCGCAACGTTAGCAGCGATGAGCCCCGAAAGGATAACTCGCCATCCAACAGCAGGATTCGGTGGACGGTGTCCGCCATGACGACTCACAAATCAAATGAAACGAAACCTCAGGATCGCCGCAGTGCTTTTGGCTTTGACAGGATTTCACTCATCAGAATGGCCTGCCTGACACCCGCTGGATTGCGGAGTGCCGCCAGAATATCGGCGGCCGCAACCGATCCGTGTGCCGTCGCAGCGGCTGCGGTCGCGTCAGTGTTGCTTCTTTCTCCCAAATGATTCCGGACCTGGTCACTGACGTCGTTCTTGACAGACTCTTTGATCTGGTGGCCAATGTGCGACTTGACATGGTCACCAATAAACGAATCGACATGCGAGCCAACACCTGAGCCGGCGGAACGGCCGGAAGTCGGTGCGACGGTCTCGACCTTGCGTTGGTTTCGCTGGATTCGCTGTTCGCGCCGGGACTTTGGTTTTTGGGTGCCTCGCTGACCAGAATCACGCTGCGCATCGGTCGTTCGGGCGGATTCTCTCCGCTGCCCCTGCCCAGCAGACGAACCACGCGGATTGGGAATCCCACTGGAATCCTGAGCCATCTTCTTCATGCGTTCTTCTCCTTCTTTCGACGTTTTCAGCGACTGATGGAACCTGTGAAGCGCACTGGCG
>Ga0154020_10009603_pt1 | contig 11131 bp, 7 predicted proteins | sample Klosneuvirus_201_FD_109709 | JGI IMG/M metagenome (GOLD analysis project Ga0154020, IMG submission 109709) | Active sludge microbial communities from wastewater, Klosterneuburg, Austria - Klosneuvirus_20160825_MG | ecosystem: Engineered > WWTP > Aerobic digester > Activated sludge | place...
ATTGCAGGATTAGGAAAAATTTTCCAGTTGGAATTATTCAGTTCAGAGATACCGGTGCTTAAAGTTGAACCGTAGAATCTCTGAGTATATTGGTTCGAAGAGTTTCCCTGATTCGTAAAACGAACTTGTGCCATGCCACTTGCCGGAATCGTGTCAGTATAGAAATAGAAGATGAAGGCTTGAACAACTCCGGGAGGAATGGTTACCTGTGCAGAATTTGTAGTCGGAGGATAACATATATCCGTACACAATGCGGTCAGCCATGTTGAAGGCATTTGAGTACCTTGTCTTTGAATATTCACTACCACATTTTCTGTTGTTGATTGATTGGTTAAAGTTGCATTCACTGCAACAAAAAAGCCTGGGATACCATAATCAATTGTATCTCCTTCAAGTGTAAATGTCCCTCCGTTTCCAAAGGAAGTGCAAAGCCCACTGTTTGTTCCGAGCAAACTGTCGATCTCACAGAAAATATTATCTGGTGCTTTGTCGAACCACTGTTGGAAAGCAAAAACGTTTCCGTCCGGTTTGATGAGTGTTGCACTGTTTGGTTCTGTTCCGTAATTCAGCCACCATTCATTGCATGGCCCGTCGATAAGAACTGTCGGCCGTAAATAATTTGCGGATAAAAGAGAATTCAGAATTGATTTACGTTCGCCGTAAGTTTTGGGTTGTTCAAACAAAATTCCTTCATTGGTATTCGTACTTGTAGTCCATACGTTTCCGCTATAGGGACTCACATCAATAATCGGATGTGCTTCCACCGTATAAATTACATAGACAGAAAGTTGGCCCTGATAAATCGAATCTACCTGATTTATTACAGGAATTTTTCCTCTGAATACCGGACAAGTATAACTCGATGAAATAAGCAATACCGGTTTACCCAATAGTAAAACCTCTGAGAGGCTGACTGAATCGCCTGTGAGTGTATAGAGTTTAAAGTCTGGAACCGGATTCCCGGGCATAATACCTGGAACGCTTCCGCTACCCTGAGCGATGGGAATTGGACATATACTGTCTCCTTCGGCCGGGAGATGAGATAATCCAATACCGGGAAGTAATTGTGCCTGAATTATCATGAAATTGAACAAGGTCAGATATAGTACAAGTAGTAGTCTTCTCATTTTGTATGACTTAGAAGTCAATTAGACCAGATTTTAAAAGGTGTGTTTAAATTTATTATTGATTAAAGATAAAAAAACCGATACAATTATTGTGGAATTTGAATTTATTCAGCACAAAAACCTAATTTCATGCCTTCATGTCAAGTCTTGAAAATTGAGAAGAAACACAAGCATATTGCTAATCTCCATCATCCTGCTTCAGTCAGGACTGATGTTGTTATTGTGCCAATTCCAGCAATTAAAGGTTCAATACGGGATGCAGGTCTTACTTGAGAAAAAGGAAACACACTTTGAACGATTGATCCTAGATCCGGAGACATATAAAAAGAGTAAGATTAATTCAAAGGAGATTTTAGTTGATGGTGAAATGTATGATGTTAAATCACTCAGCTACTCAAAAGGCAAGGTTGAATTGTTAGTGATTCACGACAAACACGAAGGGAAGATTTTAAAAAGAATACGTAGCTTAATTGCAAATGATTCTCAACAGAATTCAAGCCTGCCGGTGTATGTGCAGAAACTTATCAGCCTGTACTATGTTTCTTCATTTTCCGGCTTCTGTTTTATTGATCTGAGTGTTTCAAGTATTCTTGCAACAGCAGAGCCCGGTTCATTTGTATCTCATATTCCTGAGATGAGTTCGCCTCCACCCAAATCCTGATTCAATTAAATTATTTTTTAAACTTCAACCGTAGGATTAACCTGTCGGTTGAATCTTAATTTATTGAATATTCACCCTATTAGAACTATACTATGAAAAGTATGAAGTCGGCAATAGTGCTATTGCTTATATTAATCATCGAAATAAATTATACCAAGGCTCAGGATATTGACTCTACCAAAAAAGGGGTCATCGATTTGGAAGAAGTGATAATCTCCGTAAATAAATCAGAAGAGTCAAAGAAATTTGTCTCACAGCAAATCCAGGTAATAAATTCGGCACAAATTGAGTTGCTGCAATCACAAACAACAGCCGATTTGATTGCCAATACAGGAAATGTCTTTGTTCAAAAAAGTCAGATGGGAGGTGGAAGCCCCGTTATAAGAGGTTTTGAGGCAAGCCGGATCGTATTGGTTGTCGATGGAGTGAGGATGAATAATATTATTTATCGCTCAGGTCATCTGCAAAATATTGTCAGCATGGACAATGCCATCCTGGACAGAGCTGAAATATTATTCGGGCCTTCATCAACTGTATACGGGAGCGATGCTCTTGGCGGAGTCATTCATATGTTTACAAGGAAACCTCTGTTTGCAGGGCACGAGGAAAAAGCAAATCTCAAAGTAAATGCTTTTACACGCTATGGTTCAGCCAATGAAGAAAAGACAGGACATATTGATGTGAACATTGGCTGTGAAAATCTTGCATCGCTTACTTCCTTTACCTATTCTTCCTTCGGTGATTTAAAGGGCGGGAAGAATCAAAATCCTTTCTACACCCAGTCTTACGGTGAACGCCCTTATTATACCGAGAGAATCAATGGTGTGGACTCCCTTGTTAAGAATAAAAACAAATACCTGCAGGTTCAGAGTGGATATAATCAGTATGATCTCCTCCAGAAATTTTCGTTCAGACAAAATGAACATTCGAGCCATAGTTTGAATATTCAGTTTTCAAACTCTACGGATGTACCCAGATATGATCGACTCACTGATCCAGACGCTAACGGTTTAAAATATGCTGAATGGTATTATGGACCTCAAACCCGTTTTCTCACCGCTTATGAATTTAAGTATGTCAATCATAAAGCATTCTTTCAGACTATTAATGCCGGAATAAATTTTCAGGACATTGAAGAGAGCCGGCACACAAGGAGGTTTGGAGGGAATGCACTCAGTCACCGTACTGAAAACGTTAAAGTATATGGCGCAGATCTTGACTTCCAGCGTCTGACTGAAAAGCATAAGCTTCGTCTTGGGGTGGAGGGTCAATATAATACATTGAAATCAATAGCCGATGAGGAAAACGTTCTCAGCGGTGCTTTGTCCCCACTCGATACTAGATACCCGGATGGAGATAATTCGATGACTGATGTGGCAATTTATTATTCACATACCTGGAAGATCAACAAACAATTATCACTGACTGACGGCATACGTCTTGGAATGGTGAGTTTATCTTCCACTTTTGTGGACACTTCATTCTTTCACCTTCCCTACACAAAGGCTGATCAAAGCAATATGGTTTACTCAGGCAGTTTGGGTTTGATTCATTTGCCTTCAGATGATTTGAAATTATCACTGATGGTGTCAACTGGATTTCGAGCACCAAATGTTGATGACTTGAGTAAGGTTTTTGAATCTTCACCAGGTCTGGTCATTGTTCCGAATCCGGATTTAAAACCCGAGAAGACAGTGAATACCGAATTCGGAATTACTAAAATATTTGACAAAAAAACCAGTTGGGAAAATGTTGTCTACTATACGCACTTTATCGATGCCGTAGTGACTGATAAATTCAAACTGAATGGCCAGGATTCAATATTATATGATGGGTCAATGAGTCAGGTTCTTGCAAATCAAAATGCAGGAGAAGCATATATCTACGGGCTCTCGTCAAATATCCGATCGCAGTGCACTGATAACTTGAGCCTGAACTTCAGCCTCAATTATACCTACGGTAGAATAAAAACAGACAGCAGCGATTATCCCTTGGATCATATCTCTCCCTTTATGATGCGTTTACAGCTCAGTTATGTTTACGAGAAGTTTAATGCCGACTTTTTTGTGAATTATAACGGATGGAAAAAACTCAAGGATTATTATCTCAACGGTGAAGACAATGAACAATATGCAACGCCGGATGGAATGCCTGCATGGTTCACACTGAACTTCAGAGCTTCTTACAAGTTGCATAAATACGTAACTTTGCAGGCAGGCGTGGATAATATTTTTGACACACAATACCGCACCTTTGCAAGTGGAATAAATGCACCCGGAAGAAATTTAATTGCAGCATTACGATTTCATTATTGATGGAAATAGTTGATCCTTCATTTGATTACGAACAAAGAGGACTTCAGTATTCAAGTCAACGAAGAACTGATCCGAGGATTGCTGCCTATATTCAGGATGCTTTGGGTTCTGCCAAAACAGTATTAAATGTCGGTGCAGGAACAGGATCCTATGAACCTGATGACAGATTTGTAATTTCCGTTGAACCTTCTGCAACAATGAGGCAACTAAGGCAGGCGATGAATCGATCGCCTGCCTTGATTGCCAAAGCAGATCATTTACCATTTGACGATAATTCTTTTGATGCCTCCATGGCACTTCTTACCGTACACCACTGGCCCGACATTGCGAAAGGATTAAAGGAGATGCAAAGAGTAAGCAAAGGAGCTGTAATAGTGATGACCTTTGATCCGGATTCATTGAATACTTTTTGGAATAGCAATTATTTTCCTCAGTTGATCGAAGTGGAAAAAGCGCGTTACCCAAATGTGTCAACTTTGAAGCAATTGCTCGGTGGCAAATGCGAAATCATTCCGGTGCCTATTCCTTTGGATTGTGTTGATGGTTTTCAGGAAGCTTACTATGGGAGACCCGAAGAATTTTTGAAACCGGAAGTCCGTAAGGCTCAGTCTGCATGGGGATTTTTACCTAAGGGCCTGGAAGAAGAGTATGTACAAGCATTTTCGACTGAGTTGAAATCAGGGGAGTGGGATAGGAAATATGGACAGTACAGATCTGTTCCTTTTTTTAATGGTGCTTTGAGATTGATAGTCTTTAAAAATTGAAACTGAGTTAGAGTTTTTTACTTGTAATTTCTTAATAACTCAATTGAATTAAACCTTTATCCGATTTGTAAATCCATTTTCTAACACTAAATTGTGCAATTATCTGCAAGGAGTGTTCTTTGAACATCCTGGCCCATCCAACGAAAAATATGCCTATTGCAATCATTATTACAATCTGTTCATTATTGCTTCTGGCTTATTTATTTGATATAAGCTCTGCACTTACCAAAATTCCTTCTGTCATACTTTTGTTACTTACCGGATGGTTGGTGAGGCAACTTACCTTTCTCTTTGCCATACAAATTCCGGATTTAAATCCATTACTCCCGATTTTTGGAACCATTGGATTGATTTTAATTGTACTTGAAGGTTCGCTCGAACTTCAATTAAACAAAACAAAAGTCCCGGTTATTAAAAAATCATTTTTGATTGCATTACTGTCCATGGTGGTTTTGGCTTTTGTTCTGGCATATACATTTCAATACTACGAATACATTTCTTTCAAAACCGCATTGTTAAACGCCATTCCATTTTGTGTAATAAGTAGTGCCATAGCTATACCAAGCGTCCGAAATCTGACGGCAGGGAATAAGGAATTTGTGATATATGAAAGCAGCTTGTCTGACATTCTCGGCGTTCTCTTTTTTAATTTCATCGCAATGAATGAAATAATAAATGTTCAATCATTTGCGCATTTTGGCTTTTCAATCCTTATTGTGATTGTTGGTTCTTTTGTATCAGTCCTGGCGCTTTCATTCCTGTTAAGTCGAATCCGACATCACGTTACCTTTTCTCCGATTATTCTTCTGGTGATTTTAATCTATGCCATTGCCAAGTTATTTCACTTGCCTGCATTGATTTTTATTTTCGTCTTCGGGCTTTTCCTTGGAAATCTTGATGAACTAAAGAGATTCAAATGGATTGAAAAATTTCGACCAACTAAACTCGACAAGGAGGTTGCCAAGTTTAAAGAGATTACCATCGAAGCTACTTTTCTTATCAGGGCCCTGTTCTTTTTACTTTTCGGTTTTCTAATGTCAGCGCATGAAATACTGAATACCGAGACATTGCCATGGGCTGTCGGAACAGTCATTGCCATAATAGCCATTCGATGGATTGCCTTAAAAGTTGCAAAATTTCCTGCTTTGCCATTGCTCTTTATTGCTCCGAGAGGATTGATTACTATTTTACTTTTTATCGCAATTCTTCCTCAGCAGTCATCCACACTGGTTAATCAATCATACATAATTCAAACGATCATTCTCTCTGTATTTGTGATGATGATCGGCATCATGACCAGTAGAAAGGACAAGAGCAAGCAAGCAGTTGAAACAACCCATACTTAAGCCCAGCCATTCTAATTTATTTTCTTCAACAATCAATAGGGAATTTTTCAGTGTATTGATTCTAAAAAATTGATTCTCAGTACTAGAAATTCATTGCCAGATTAGAATACTCAGTTTTGTAAATTTTTGAAAACATTTCCTGAAAACTCTCTTGTGTCCTTTAATAATGGTATTTTTAGCAAATGAAATTCAGAGCGGTTTTTACCGTTTGTGTTGAAGACTGAGAATGAATCCAAATTATCTTGATGAGCTAAATGAGCCACAGAAAGCTGCGGTTCAAAATACTGAAGGGCCGGTGATGATTATTGCCGGTGCCGGCTCCGGTAAGACGCGCGTTCTGACTTATAGAATTGCGCACCTTCTCCGTTCCGGTGTGGATGCATTTCAGATTCTGGCTTTGACGTTCACCAATAAGGCTTCCAAGGAAATGCGAGGCAGGATTGAAAAGATCACCGGTGCCGAAGCAAGGAATCTATGGATGGGAACCTTCCATGCCGTCTTTGCAAAAGTTTTACGCATAGAGGCAGAGAAGCTTGGTTACCCGCCCAATTTTACGATTTATGATACAGATGACGCTAAAAGTCTAATGAGAGATTTGCTTAAGGAGCATAACCTCGATGACAAACTGTATAAACCGGAAACAGTTCTCAACCGAATTTCTGCAGCTAAGAATAATTTATATTCCTGGTCAGAGTATCAGAATAATGCAACTTTCGTTTCCGATGATGCAGCAGCCGGTCGTCCTAAAACAGGATTGCTCTATGAAGCCTATGTAAAACGATGCTTCAAAGCAAGTGGGATGGACTTTGATGATCTATTGTATAACATGTACGTACTCCTGAATAAGTTTCCGGAAGTCTTGCATAAATATCAGCACAAATTTAAATACGTATTAGTTGATGAGTTTCAAGACACCAACTATGTGCAGTATATGATCCTTAAAAGGCTGGCCGCCGTCTATGAAAATATTTGTGTGGTGGGTGATGATGCCCAGTCCATTTATGCATTTCGTGGAGCAAATATCCAGAACATTCTTTCTTTCGAAAAAGATTATCCGGATTTGCGAGTATTTAAACTGGAGCAGAATTATCGCTCTTCAAATAATATTGTGCAAGCTGCAAACAGTCTGATTGAGAAAAATAAAAATCAGCTCAAGAAAGAAGTCTGGACTGCAAATGAACTCGGTGAAAAAATTGCACTTATGCGTGCCTTCAGTGATAATGAAGAAGGTATGCTTGTCGCGAATTCGATATTTGAAACAAAAGTTAACAGGCAATGGAGAAATAAGGACTTTGCCATTTTATATCGTACCAATGCACAATCCAGATCCATGGAGGAAGCACTGCGTAGAATGAATATTCCTTACAGGATTTACGGAGGATTGTCCTTTTACAAACGAAAAGAAATTAAAGACCTGCTTGCTTATTTCAGATTGGTAATAAATCATAACGATGAAGAAGCTCTAAAGCGCATCATCAATGTACCTGCACGGGGAGTCGGAAAAACGTCTATTGAAAAGATGATTGTTTCCGGATCTGCAGAGGAAAAAAGTATCTGGCAAATAATTGAAAATCCATTGTATAATCCTTGCGGATTTAATAATGGAATGCTAGGAAGGCTGAATGACTTTTGTACTATGATCAAGAGCTTTTCAGTGAAGTTGAAAAGTACGAATGCCTTTGATCTGGCTTCCTCCATTGCATCTTCAACCGGGCTCCTCAGAGAATTATATGATGATAAAACTCCTGAAGGATTAAGTCGTTATGAAAACGTCCAGGAACTATTGAACGGTATCCGTGAATTCGTTGACACCGGTCGAAGTATCACACCCCAAGGTGATGAAGATGTAAATCAGGATCCTGATGCTTTGCGGACTCTTGACTTGTTCATGCAGGATATTGCCTTGCTCACCGATGCTGATGACGAGGATAAAGAGAATGATGATAAGGTCTCACTAATGACTCTCCATGCGGCTAAAGGACTTGAATTTCCTGCGGTTTACGTAGTAGGTTTAGAAGAAAATCTTTTTCCCTCGCAACGTTCAATGGACTCAAGAGAAGATCTGGAAGAAGAGCGTCGTTTGTTTTATGTTGGAATTACAAGAGCGGAAAAGAAGCTTAGCATTTCTTATGCAACTTCCAGATATAAATGGGGTAATCTCACGACATCTGAACCAAGTCGCTTTATCGATGAGATTGCTCCGGAATTTATTGAAGAAATGAGTCCTGCTCCAAAGGCTAATCGTATGCCATTTGATGAACCTGTCCTTGAGAGGTGGTCTTCAAGTCGGTCGGCGAGCCCGAAAAAAGAGCCCGCTTTGAAAAATCCCGTGGTACCGGCAAATTTGAAAAAGATAAGCTCGGCAACGGTTCAAAATTTCGCAAACGATGAAAGCAGCGAAATTCAAACAGGAATGCAGGTCGAACATGAAAAATTTGGAACAGGGAAGGTTATCCAGGTTGAAGGAAAAGCAGGCGATTTGAAGGCTACGGTCTTTTTTCAAGGCATTGGAAACAAACAACTTCTGCTTAAGTACGCCAAGCTAAAGATAATTGGCTAATCCGGTCTTTTTGGATATATTTGTCCTTTCCTTTCGAAATACCAGAACATTTCTGTAGAGTATAACAAATTGTTTTAGGGTCTGATTGTGGAAAAGCCTTATTAAAACTATAAGGATAGATCCAGCGCAATACTCAATAAACTTAGGGGCAATAAAATTTCTGGAATAAGGATGCAGGGAGGATTTAGTAGACCTCAGGCATATTTTTAATTGATGAGAATTTAAATTATTTCTCAAGACAAACGCAGAGGCGATAAAAAAATTAAAAGCAAATTAAGCGAATGGCAAAAGAATCTAAAAGAAGAGCAGAGCCCAGTACTGAAAAACATTTTGTGTCGATTGAGAATCTCGAATACAATACCCAACGCGATCACCTGCTGATTTCAGAATATGGAAGAAATGTTCAGAAGATGATTAAGCATACTGTGGAAATTGAGGATAGAGAAGTAAGGAATAAGGCAGCTCAGACAATTGTCAATGTGATGGCTTATCTCAATCCGTCTGTTAGGGAGCTGGTCGACTACAAACATAAATTATGGGATCATCTCTTTATTTTATCTGATTTTAAATTGGATGTTGATTCGCCGTTCCCAATGCCGGAGAAAGAAAAGGTCAACGCAAAACCGAAGAGAGTAGAATATCCTGCCAGCAAGATCCGCTATAAGTATTATGGCAAAGTTATGGAAGACATGATTCGTAAGATAGCCGAGATGGAGGAAGGACAGAGAAAAGAACAAATTACACAGAACCTCGCCAACTTCATGAAGATGTCTTATCTGACTTGGAATAAGGATACTGTAGACGATTCAACAATTATAAGTCACCTTGAAGAATTATCAAAAGGAAATTTGAAATTGCACGAGTCGGCACGCCTGAATCATACGGCAGAAATCCTTGCGATGAATAAGGAAAAGATGATGCGGGAAAATGCTGCCAAAAATAAGTTGAAGAATAAAAGAAAAGTTCGTAAAAAATAAGTGTTACCATTATTTTTAGCCAGGAATTTTCACAGCAAGATACTAATGCAAGCAGCCAAATCTTTCAAATACTCTCCGGAACCGGAACCGCATAAAAGCAGAACGAAGAAGATCTTAAAAAGTCACCCTGAAGTTCGAAATCTTATTGGTAAAAACCCGCTTACAATTCTTGCAATCTTATTTTGCGTAGGCTCCATGATAGGCATTGCCTACCTTGTTCATGATGTTTCATGGTGGATGGTATGGCTTGTTGCTTACTTAGTAGGTGCATTTTTTAATCATGCCTTGTTCGTGATGATTCATGAATGTTCCCATAACCTTTTGTTCAAAGGGAAGACAGGAAATTATCTCGCATCAATTCTTTCCAATCTTCCTCATACTTTTCCTAGTGCGGTTTCATTTACTCGCTATCATCTGATGCATCATTCCTGGCAGGGACATCATCTTCGTGATGCCGACCTACCTGATTATTGGGAGGCAAGGGTATTTGGAAATAATTTTTTCAGCAAGGCCTTGTGGTTATTTTTATTTCCATTCTTCCAGGTAGGACGAACCTTCAGGATGAAGGAAATAAAACCTATTGACGGCTGGATCATCCTTAACTGGATTGTGCAAATTTCATTCAACGTTGCCATTTGGATGCTCTGGGGACCGAAAGCATTTTTCTTTCTCATGATCAGTTTCTTTTTCTCTGTGGGTTTGCATCCTTTAGGAGCACGATGGATTCAGGAACATTTTCTCACACTCGATCCGGAACAGGAAACTTACAGCTACTATGGACCTTTAAATATTGTAGCTTTCAATGTGGGCTACCATAATGAGCATCATGATTTTCCCTCAGTGCCATGGAATAAATTGCCAAAATTAAAAAAGACTGCGCCTGACTATTATCACTCACTCAAGTCACACACTTCCTGGACCTTGCTTTTTTTTCGCTTTCTTTTTGACAATAAGATAACCTTGCATTCAAGAATGGTGAGAGATGAAAAGAGCCTTCAGAAGGAAACAACAGAGAATTGAAAACAATCATTGTGTCTTTCTGCAGAAACATTAAAAGCTGATTGTTAAAAACTATTGAATCAGTCTGGCTTTCGTTTCCAAGTAACTCTTTATTTCGTCCCTAAGGATTATTGTAAATTATCAATCAAAATTCAGCATTCTTGGCTGAAAACTATATTCAATTATGGCCGGAAGTTTTGAAGTAACAGGTGGTATCGAATTACGTGGTGAATTGGTTCCACAAGGAGCTAAAAACGAAGCATTGCAAATCATTTGCGCAACTTTACTCACATCCGATAAAGTTCATATTCGTAATATTCCTGATATCCGGGATGTAAATAAACTCATAGAGCTTTTGCAACTGATGGGTGTCGAGGTTGAG
>Ga0154020_10009604_pt1 | contig 11131 bp, 7 predicted proteins | sample Klosneuvirus_201_FD_109709 | JGI IMG/M metagenome (GOLD analysis project Ga0154020, IMG submission 109709) | Active sludge microbial communities from wastewater, Klosterneuburg, Austria - Klosneuvirus_20160825_MG | ecosystem: Engineered > WWTP > Aerobic digester > Activated sludge | place...
TAAATTAATCTCAAAAAAATGTGAACGATTGACTCGATTATTTTCGGCCCAATCTAACGACGCTCCCAATATAAGTCGATGACCTGATTTTTGTGGATCCGACTGTTGAGACATAATAATGCGATATTCTAACTCAAACCATACATCATCCTGTAAAGTAACTTGATTATTTAAATGCAATCCCGCAAGTCCATAAAACAAATATCCATTTGATACAGGGCGACCCGTCGGTGTGATAGAGTCGGCATAATTAATTGTATCCAGAGCCATTTCAATGGAGTTTCCATTTTTTTCTTCTTTGGCTGAGTATTTGATCCACTTACCTATATCACTTGGGTAGTAATCAGACATATAAGATTTAATATAATCTCGATAATTCCAATCGGCGGGATAGCCTTTACAAGGTAAATGTGTATTACACTCATTTTCATGAGTTACGCTCATTAAAATAGGAACTTGTTGTGAAGAACAATTTCCTATGAGAGGACCCCATAGAGGAGTTCCCACTTCGTCATTACCAACAACCCATTGATGACATAATACAGAAGGATCTGATTCATAGGTTTTAAGTGAAAGACTGCGGAGAGTAAATTCCTCTTTAGTTTCTGTTTTACGAAGAAAATTCGACTCATTTGAATCAAATGAATACTTTTGGCAATTCTGAAAACCTAACACCAACGCAAGGGTGCACAGTATCAAATACTTTTTTACTTCTTGAGAGAAAGACATTATGGCCCTCATTTTAAAAATGTCTCAGTCATTTCTGAGACCACTTCTAATAACTTCTACCCAAAGCTCCCCACTTGACTTTTGCCAGAGTGGGGATGGGTCATCAAGGATTGAATTTAATTATCTAACCTCAACTTTAATGATTTTTTTACTCGGATTGCCAGCCTTATCAAGGGCTACAACTTTAATTTCATAGATTCCTGCGCGAACTTTATTTAAGCGCCACTCAAAACTTAATTTTTCTGAGTCCAAAATTGATTTTTTTAATTCTCCATTGATATATAATTTTATACTACTTATACCAGATAAATCGAAAGCATTAGCTACAATCCATTTAGATTTTTTTCCTGAATAGAATATAGCTCCATCCGAGGGATTAGAAATCGTTAGGTCTGGAGGGGTAATATCTGGTTCAACTGTATCGCTACCATTTGAGACTCCTAAACAAGAGCTAAAATTACTTGGACAAGCCTCAAGTACGCCCCCCATTTTTAAAGGATTTAATATACTTTCAGCTAATAATTTATTCTTTAGCGAAGTCTTATAAGGGTCAACATTGTAGATTTGCCACATAATATAATTCGCGTGCAAGCGATTGACTGAAAAATCAAATATTGAAGTAACCATTTCATCTGGTGTTTTTGTTGACTTAATATCACTGAGACGAAGGTTATTAGTTTCATAAATAAAGTTCTCATGATGAACTTGCATAGCAATAGGTAAGAAATTGTTTTTGCTTGTGTCGTTAAAATTAGATTCATTATAACGATATATACCGTTATACGTTCCCAAATACGTCAAGCCATTATTTATTTCCTCAAAAGACCCAATGTATACATCAGGACCTCCAAATCCCATTTTGTTTACTGTTAGATTATTTATGAATCCAGGAAGCCGATTTCGAGGATAATTTAAACTTTGAAAAAGTGGAGTTGTAGGGAACGCAGCTTTGGCGGCAGTTTCCATTTTTTCAACACCATCAAGAAAAATTTTAACTTCGCTTGCGTCAGGACTGGCACCAATTGCCGTTTCAATAAACTGGAGGTGTGTGATGTCTGGATTTGAATCATACTTAGATCCTAAAGCCTTTAACAAGTTATTAAACCCTGCCAGTGTGCCTGGGTGACCAAAGTTAGCATTCTGGCCTTCATTGAAGAGGCCATCACCGACTTTTCCTTGAATGTAGTAGGATGGAACAGATATGCCATCTACTAAAGCGTTCGGTAAATTGATTATATACTGAGGTAAAGAGCTTTCTGTCGCTGAAATTTGATATTTATATTTAATAACAATAGAAAGTTTTTTTCCATACTTTTTTGCCAGAGCTAAATCATTTTCGATTAAAGTATAATCATAGACACCTTTTGAAGGCTCTAATTGTGACCAATAGTATTGTCTCTGAACACCCAACATAGAGGGTAAATCTTTGAATTCAATAATGAGTTTTTCTAGCCCCGAGCTATCAAGTGTTGATAAAATATAGTGCCCAGGATTCCACTTCATATTTGATGAAGCAACTTGGGTGAATGCATTTGAGGTTTGTAGGAGTAGAATGAAAAATAGCAGTTTGAATTTGTGAAGCTTTATATTAAATAGCTTCTTAGTAGTTAGACTCATTTTAGTCCCCCCTGTGAATAAAACTATAATCAACGATCAACTTAATCACTTGTAAATAAATTCCCCAATAGAATAACTTTAAACTATAAAATAAAAAAAGTTATCAAAAGATAAATATCGTTTCATTTTGATTCTCTTCATGCCTTTTGTTTAATGTAGGAAGATCGTCAGCAGAAAGATGACACAGTTTTCTTCCTCTTAGAATGATGCATCAATAAAAAATAATGTCCCAATGTTTTAATTTATTATCTATTTGAAACTCTTATTGAAAGTAAATTTGCCCATGACATTTAACTAAATTAATCCAATTTCACCTCGTTTATAAGCGAATTGATAGTATCCTATAATAACTATTTCTCTGGCCATTTAGCTTCGGGAGCAAGATTATGAGTAAGCATGCGCAAGCTAATTTTAGTTTAATTTCTTTATTAAAGTATTCACTCTTTTTTTTGGTGGTAACAGTTTTTTTTCAAAATTGTGGTTCTACCTTTGAGTCCACAATTAGTTCCGGAAGTTCGTATCAAGCGTTAGACAAACCTAATTTTATAAAGTGGCATCCTGGACATTACTACACACTTATTATGCCTAGCAACAATAAATATGAAGACTCCTATTTATCTAGAGTCTACAGTGAACTTGATGAAACGCCATCGCTACGTGGTGTGCAGATACGTTATCACTGGAAAGACATTGAACCAGAAGAGGGAGTTTATAATTTTGAAAAAATGGACAAACATTTGGCGGGACTCACAATACATAAAAAAAGATTAGTTGTACTACTTCAGATTAAATCATTTTCAAATGATGGAACAATTGATACTGCTGAAGATGTTGTCCCTCCCTATGTTAAGACGTCAACTTATGATGGGGGACAGATTGCTTTTACTTCTTCATTAACGGGGTTACCTCATGGTTATCTGATCAAATTATGGAACCCTAATATTCGCGCCCGCTTGGACGCACTATTGAAAGTCTTGGGTGATCGTTATAATTCTCATGCTTACTTTGAAGCAATAGGATTCACCGAAAGCTCTTCAGGAACTAATTTATCGACAACTCAAGAAGTTGATTATTACAATGGACTCAACCTTGTTAATCAATCAGCACGAACGCATTTTCCTAACACCATAGTTTATCAATTTACTAATCATACTCGAAAATACCTTGGATCATTTATTATGAATTTGCAAAATATGGGTGCTGCCTTAGGTGGACCTGACATCCTTCCAACTGATCCATCTCTCTCTTTCTATGATGGTGATCCTAAGACTCCAGATGGTGTCTACACTTATTATCCAAAGCTCGCTGGTATTGTACCACTCATGCCTTCAGTACAACCCATTGACTACAGATATACGAGCGCAAGAACTTCGGACCCTGGACATGTGCCAACATTGCAAGAGTTGTTGGACTTTGCTAAAAATAATTTATACGCAAATTATTTATTTTGGACCCGGGACCCCGAATATTATCTAAAGGTATTGGAACTACTCAACTCGAGTGAGCAGCTAGTGAAACCCGATGGAGGACTGGAAAGCCGTTGTCCCTCAACATTTATTACGTGTGTTGAGTAAACGATGTTATAAGCTGATTCAGGACAATAAACTAAAAATTTAAAACGCGAAAGGAGGCAGAATCAGCGATATTTGAATTTATTGAAGTGTGGTATAATCGGCAACGTTTGCACTCATCACTTGATTATTTGACACCAGAAGATTATGAACTTAAACAACTAACCGCTGCATAAATGCGACTCCACAAAACTCGGGCCACACCAGAATAGAAGAGGCTTGAGCGAATTGCTTCATGGGAAATCGTACCGAAAGGGTTACTCAAATCTGTGACATCACTCGCAAGCGGTCAGATAGTAATGAATCTCACTAAAATTACTTGGGATTTAAAATTTTAGCAGGCTCTGATACTGCTGGATTTATATACTTACGAATTTGATTATACACTCCCTTAGCTTTGTACTTAAGTGAATAATATGCTTTCTTCGCATTTTCATCGCTGCATTTTGGTGGGGAGTCTGTTTTAAAAATTAATTTTAATTCTTCATCTGATATATGAAGCTCATTTGCTTTTGGTGAAAATGCATTAGAGATTAATAGCCCACCAGCCATCACTGCTCCACTCACATTAGAAGAGTAGCCATACAATGCGTTTGAAAATTCACGACCACTTAGATCTTCTGTTCCAGTTTTTGCACTTTTTTTCCAAAATTCGAATTCCTTTAGCCAATCAATTCCTTCGAATCCGATATTTACTACATACTGATCATTTTTACAAAAAACTTTACCCTTATAAATTATATTTCTCAAACTGATCAGTATAAACTCAAGAGGAAAACCAATTATATTCGTACCAATACTTCCAACTACAGCGAGGAAAGGAGTCATCAAAGTCTTAATTGCATGATATGAAGTTATGTAGGAAGCACTAGAAATAGCCTCAAATAATTCAACAGACGCATAAGCATTTTGAACAAATAGTGAATATTTAACGTTTTTATTATTCAAGCTCTCAAATATTTCAATAAAAACCTGATCAGCTTTTTTCCCTTTTAATTTAATGTACTTTCCATTACTTAATTTAATATTTTCTCGATCACTGAAATTAAGTTCAATATTATTTCCCATTTTAACATTTGAGTTATTCAATTTTCCCTTTAGTAGTTTTTCCTTTTTATACAAAATTCCTCTTGAATCTAAAAAGGATTCAATTGATTTTTTTTCATCTAATGTTATAAAGGAACCTGAATATAGATCTTCAAATACTTCATCAGCAGTATTAAAACTATTAAAATATTGAACTGTACTTATTAAAGCTAAATTTGATTTAGGCTCATCTTGTTTCGACGCAAATAGATTTATTGAAAATAGATAGATAGATAGATAGATAGATAATTTCATAAAGACCCCACTGACTTTTATCATCTTGGATTTATTATAGTTGTTCAAATATTTTTTATGAGTAACTTATGCTATATTTAAAAATACCATGTCAGCCAGACTTTGGTGTTAATTAATTCCATAGAAAAGTGAGAAAATTTTGCCGTTCTTGCCTCTCACTATAAATACAGAAAAGAAATCGTTCCCAATCCCCCTGCTCCTGCAAGAGGCTCAGCGAAGATTGGGTGGAGATCCTAACGTTGGTCGTAAACTCACTCCTTATTTAAAGGAATCAGGTTTTGAGCAGATTATCACGGAAACACAACCTATTATTGGCGCGAGTAAAGAGATTGAATTTCTCGCTCGAACACTCATGGCAAGTTTAAATCTTTACCTAGAACCAATCGATCGACCCGATGGAGAAAAGGCGATTAACGAACTGTATCAGCTCTCTCAAGATCCTCGTGCTACTTTTTATCACTTTTGGTTTGCCGTGAGTGGTAAAAAATCTGTGAGAGACACCTGATTGAAAGAACCTGCATCACTATTATGAAAAGGAATCCTTATTTAACTTATCCTGCTGTTTTTTCTAAATTGGATTTTTTAAATGGACCCAATTTTAAATCGAGGTCTGATTGTATTTTTCTTAAACCAAAAAAAATTATAATTGATGTAAAAGTTGGGACTATGAGAGCCATAAAGCCATATTTTTGACAAACAATGACTGAAAAAATAGACCCGATGGTGAAAGCCAAAAGTGTGGCTATGCGAACAAAATTGTTTGTCTTTGTTAAATGCAAATCTAAGGGAGATAAACGACCAAACCAAGTGCGAGCAAGATCAGTACCAAGATCCGTGCTGATTCCAGTCAAATGAGTTGTACGAATTTGTCCTTTAGTAAGAGTTGCAAAACATCCATTTTGCATTCCACACACAAATGCTAGCAAAAAAAGAAGTGCAAAATCTCTATCTTGCACCAGCTGATCGCCAAAGATTCCAAAAGCGCCAAAATGGCTCAACAACATGAGGGATAATAAAATGAAAGGCATCAATAGTGTAACAAGATCATATTTGGGTTTAATGCCTCGATCAATTTTGACTGAGGTCATTACCGAGCTAACAAACGAGCCCAAAATGAAAGAAACAGGAAACCCCAATAATTCAATGGCTAATATTGAGCTGGAAGAGGCTACTGCTAGTCCAATCTGCGTTCCAAAACCAGTAACATGAGATACGAATCGTCCACAAGCTATAAAACCAAATGCATTAATAAATCCAGCTTGGAATCCAAGCATAGCCCAATAAGGTACATAAGGAAAATGCAGAAATTGTTCACGTTCTAGTCGATACATAGAGTAGCCTCATTATATAAAAATTATTTACATTGTCAAGAAGGGGTATACGGTAATGATGAGTGATGGAGATTGATTTTTAATTCTCCATTTGAGCATCTGATAAATCCCATGGTGAAATTGGCTACAGTAATATTTCCATTTAATTGCTTTAAAATTTTGTTACCCATTACAAGCCCCTGCTTTTCTGATGTTATTACACCTGCAATTTCAAATTCTACGTTGACCCAAGGGTTAAGCGCGAACCCTCGATCTTCTGAAAATTTTTCGTTTCCACCAACAAAATAAGAGAGTGCGGAATCAAAAGTTGTTCTAAATGGACGGATCGAAGCCAGTGTTGGCTTAAATAAAATATCGCCTTCCTTAAATGCATATATGTCTTCGAGCATTTGCTTGGCAATGGAAATATAGTCTTCTTTGTTTAAATGTGCACGAGAAATTGATAAAAGACCCTTTCCCCACTTTTCAAGTGCTCCCATCATTTCAGATTTTTCAATGATTGATTTGGATTTAAAATGCTTGTAAGGCTTGTTTGGTGAAGACAAGTTTCTATTTACATTAACATCAGCTATGGATTTCATATTTTTCTCCTTGGTTTATAATTTGATTGCGTGAAACATTTTAACTCATTCTCATGTTTCTTTTTTATTTCTACGGAAATAACATTCATTAATAAAATAGATAATTCTAATTAATAGTATCACTTTAAAGAATACAGCAATAATTAAAAGTCTAGGATGTGTCCTCAATTTGGCTTTATAAATTGATTACCCAAAAAGTCTGCGCATGATTTATGGATGTTTCCTGACTCGAGGAAGACTAAATAAACAGCAAACCTCGACGATGGTGATGAGGGGCATTATTAGATTATCACTTGAACTTTTATAAAGATTATCTAACTCTGAGATAGTAGGATGAATACTTTCATAAAAAATTATATATATTTTATTTATACCCTTTTATTTTACCAATTGGGATGGGCAGATCCTACTGAAATAAGCTCACCCCTTTTTTTTCTCGCTAACAACTCACAAGTCAAGTTATTGGGACAAACCCTGGAATACAGAGTTATCGAAAATTCCGTAATTCAAGTGGGTGACTTAATCATATCAAATAAAAATTTACGATTATTCCTAGATAATAGAGGAAAAATTGTCTTAGAAGGCCCTCTTCAACTGATGGTTGGGGGAACTTTAATTATTAAAGACCCTCTCGGTAAAGCTTTATGGAGACAAGTAATATCATCTCCTAAAAGCCTTGAAATACAACAAAGGGAAGAATTAAAGAATAGTTTATTGGATGATCAAAATTCAACAAATCTTATCGAAAATCAAAAGCTTCGAGCTCAATCAGGACGTTATTGGTTTGGCTCAATAGATGATTTAGAATCAACTTTGAACCATGTTTCCTATTTTAACTTCTGTATCTATATAGAGACAAACTCCCACCGAATACAAACATGCAGCGAAAACTATGTTCTCAAAGGCACTGATAGTAGGAAAGCGATTGGTCTACTTAAATCTAAAGACACTGCAAACATGATCCTTGTTAATGGCGTTGAGGTCAATGAACACGGTATTATACAATTTAATAAGAATACTAGCTCCATTGCACTGACCGTTAAGCTTTCCTCAGGTATTCTTTTGGAAATCAAAACACAGTCTATTGAGATGGAATTACTGGATATCCTTTATGAGCCCAAGGATTCAAAAGTTTATCTAAAGCTGCGTGATAAATCAAATTCTAATAGTGAAACAAACACCTGGTCCACTTGGGTCCCTCTAAAGCAGAGATTCTTATACATTGAAGCTTTTGGCCAAGTGCCGCTCCGTCAGGATCTATCCCTCGAAACAGCAGAACTTCCTGTTTCGGAAGATAAACCCCTTTTGCTCAATAATATATTTAAAACGTACAGCCCTAGTATAGATTTAGAATTTCAAGATAATAATATAAAAAAAATAAGGCCTATCACCAAAGGTGATCAAATAAAAAAAACCAATGGTTCTTATCTTTGGGCTATAAAAAATTTAAATTATAATCAACTAAACCGCCATGTTCTAGAATTAGAATCAAATAAAAAAAAGTTATTTATTGGCATTGAGTTAGACCGCAACCCATCGTGGGATATTTCTGTATCCGCCAGCACAGGTTCATCAATAACCTCGAGTACTTCTAATAGTAGTACTGAGAACAACAAGGACTCTCTTCAGTCATTTAATTTAGCCATCGATAAATACTTCGAAGGATTATTTGGAGCTACCAATAGCTTTAATCATCTTCGATGGGGACTACACTCTCAATTATCTCAAACCTATTTACAGAAATCAAAACAAAGAGGTTCATTAATAAATGCTGACCTCTCTTATCGATTGAATGAAAGTTTTCATCATCAAGACTCTAGCTTCAGTTTGCGATTAAGCTTTTACACACAGCATATGACAGACCAAAAAAATAATGAAAGTAATATTAACAGAGCTTGGATTGGATTAAGAATTCACCATGATGGAAAAAATCAGTGGCTGAAACAAATCATTGGAGATTTTCATGATCTCGACCTCTCTTACTATCCGCATTGTCTTAATACTGATTGTCGTAAACTTTCTTTTTATGATCTTCATTGGCAAAGTCGGTTTATATTTATCAAAAATTATTATTGGAAATGGTCATTAGAGTATCAAAATTTAATTTCTGAACTGGCTACCAATAAAAACACCGTCACCAATATCAACTTTGGACTCGGATTAGGCAGTGAATTTTAATTCATCAGAAATTTAGCCCAAGTCCCATTGTTCCATAAAAAGTATTTATTGTTACCATCTGTTCATTCTTTTTATTTATTGCACTTCTGATATAGGAATACCCCTTAAGTCCAAATCCGGCCTCACCAAAAATATTTTTAGACCATAAAACTTTACCATGGAAATTCACCGAGTAGGTTGGAGCTTCTCCAATTTCAACGGCCTCATCCATTGGAATGGGATAATAAACCATTTCCATATCCACCCATTTCGGATAGTTCATCAATGGGAACCGATTAGCAATGTCATCAAACATTTTCGGCATGGAACGCGCCCAAAAAATACCTATACCTGCAAAAGATCCATGGATTTGACTAATGTAAACATCTTCGGCTCCAAAAATAAGTCCCCACGTTTCGTCACGTTCCCAAATCCCTCTTGAGAATCGATATTTTAAATCAAAAGTTGTCAACTTAACATCCAAACTGAGTGTATTTTTACTGAGAGGATTAAAGTGCTTCACGGACATTCCCCATCGCTGCTGACTAAGAAGGGAATGAGACCACCCAAATAAACTTTCGAACCACTGATTATAAGCCACCTCTCCTAAGTAATCCAGCTTCCCGTCGGTGCTGATAGAGCCTGCCAACCTCAAACTAAACTCACTGCTATAACCACGATATAAAGCGTAGGTTGCCGTATAGGACTGAGCTTGGTCTTGGCTTTTATCCGTAATAATGAGATCTGCTTTGTTTATAGAAGCCGACTCGGGCGTCTGAATCTCCCATTGAAATGACGTGCTATTTTTCAAAACATTCATTTTCCCAGGTGCTATAGCTTGTAATTCTAAACGAGAAGGAAGAAGGCCTTGAATCATTGGGTGAGAGCTGTAAGTCGATGTCAATGGTTCAACTAAATTTAATTTATGGAGCTTGAGGGGAGGAATTCCAACTTCAATGGGAAAAAGAAATAGACCACCACCGGCCCCAGGTAATATAAGACTAGAATCATTTTTTTTGATACTAGTAACCCAATAATCTTTGGTGTCCCCTATTGTTGAATCCCAATTTATAAGCGGATAGGAAGAACTTTTTGGTGAAAAGGGGAATAATTTTACAGGAGAACTCACTGGGTGTTGTGAGTGCCCAAATAACAATATGTATTGACTCTTGTTATCTGAATCGTAGAAATCAGTAAGTTCGAGAGAGGGAACTCTGCTGTAAAATTCGATGGAAAAACCTTGAAGATTTTTAACAAGAAAGCGCACTTCTTGATGAGGCCTGAGAGGAATAACACCCTTTTTTTCAACCTCAACATGATTTAAAAAGGCTTTCGATGGAGCCACTTGTGTTTGAATGACTATTTGGTTTTCCTTTGATGAATAGCGGTAATAGGGAGTGCAGTAATTTGAAAAATAATTTCTCTCTACTTTTTTCCAACAAAACCGAAAACCACTTTTCTTGTTCGGATTGAGTAATAAATTCTGGAACTCCCTTGAGTAAAAGAGAACATGACTTTGATTTTCCATTGGAAGATCGTTCCAAAAATTTGAACTCAATCGAGCTGCAAAGAGTTTTCCTAAGTTTGTATTTTCCCCTTGAATTTCCTTACTAAAAAGTATCGAACCATCCTCACTTAAAACCTCGATAACTCCCTCTTGCTCCAAAACTCGAGGTGCCGTGAGATAAAGAACCCATTGATTGTCACCCAGAGCGAACGAGGGGCTTTTTGCATTATTCGTATTATTTGTATTATTGGAGTGGCCAAAGTTAGATTTCAGGAGTTGGCTTATTGAACCAGACAA
>Ga0154020_10009605_pt1 | contig 11131 bp, 11 predicted proteins | sample Klosneuvirus_201_FD_109709 | JGI IMG/M metagenome (GOLD analysis project Ga0154020, IMG submission 109709) | Active sludge microbial communities from wastewater, Klosterneuburg, Austria - Klosneuvirus_20160825_MG | ecosystem: Engineered > WWTP > Aerobic digester > Activated sludge | place...
ATGTGCTTTCCCTGTCGGATGACTCTGAAGCCCGCCTTCTCGAGGCTCGGACGGCTCGGAGGTGCGGGATGCCGGGGAGCTTCGGCATCCCTCAGCAGGCGACTTCGACTTCCCGGACCTGCCCCTCGGTAACCGTCTCATCGACCGCCTCGAGGTATTCGCGAATCGCTGCCTGGATGTTCTCGAGCGCCTCGGCCTCCGTCGTCCCCTGCGACCAGCAGCCGGGGAGGCCCGGACAGGACACGGCGAAGCCTTGATCTGAAGGAACGAGGACGACCCGGTATCGCGCAACCATCGACCAAGTCTACCGCCGAAGTGGGCATCTCGGAGCCGAGGTGGTCGTCCGGGTCCCGCGGTCAATCGGCGCGATTCGTGCGGATGAGTTCTTCCGAACAAACCTCATCCTCGTGAACTCAACGATTCAACGGCGACGGCGTTTAAGACTTTCGAGATGCGGCAACTCTCACGGGTTGCTCAGCTCTTCATCCGCTACGTGTTCGCTCGTCATTCCAAGAAACAAGAGAGCCGCCTCGCGGCGGCTCTAAGTTCTCTGGAATGAATGGTGGAGCTGATCAGGATCGAACTGACGACCTCCTGAGTGCGATTCAGGCGCTCTCCCAAACTGAGCTACAGCCCCACTCGGCGGAGAGAACGCGGAGAGTAGCGGGAAGCGAAACGGACGTCAAATCTCAGGCGGCGTGCGAGGCGACCGGGGTGGAGCGGCCTGGGAGGGTGGACCAGGTGAGAGCGGCCGCGGGGATCTCGATTCCGGACGACAGCGCGGACGCCGCGGCGGCGCCGAGAGGCAGGAACGGGACGCCCGCGTCCTTCCACGCCCGGAGCTGGCGGCGGAAGAGGTCGACGAAGGCTTTGCCGCCTTCGATCTCCGTGTGGAGCGAGTGGACCGCAATGCCTGGCGATTGGCGGACGGCGTCGACCAGGTGGGGAACGACGGCGTCGTGGTTCTTCCGGTACTCGGGCCAGGCGAGGAGCTCGTCGAGCGTGGGGAGCGTGGACGGCACCTCGAGGATCGCGGAGGCGGAGCCGTCGAGGCGGAGCGGATGGAAGGGAGCGCCTCCGCGCGAGTCGGAGGTGACGCGGATCCCGGCCGCCTCCTGGACCTCCATCGAGAGCGCCGTCGCCGTCCAGCCGGGCGCAGCGGAGAGCGTGGCAGGCTCGCCGAACACCTCGCGGAACCGCTGGTGACAGCAGGCGACGACGCGCTCCACCTCGGGACGGTTCATCCGTGGCAGCCTGTCGTGCCAGTCGATGTGGTCCCAGGCGTGGATACCGCACTCGTGCCCGGCGGCCTTCACCTCGCGCATCCGGGCGATGGCGTCCGGGCTCTTCCCGATGTCGGGCGCGGGGAGGAGCGTGCCGTAGAGCATGGTGCGGAGGCCGTACGACGCCGCCGGCGAGGCGCTGAGGACCTTCCGGATGAAGCCCTTCCGGAAGACGCGTTTGATCGCTTTGCCGCTCGTGTCTGGCCCGAGCGAGAAGAAGAACGTGGCGCGGATCGACTCCTTCGCGAAGAGGTCGAGCAGGCGCGGGATCCCCTCGAGGGTCCCGTGATAGGTGTCGACGTCGACCTTGAGGACGAGGGCCGCGCTCAAACTTCTGGAGGCTTGCGGCTCTTCAGGTAGAAGTCGAGCGTCTTCTTCAGGCCCGCCTTGAAGCTGGTCTTCGGCTTCCAGCCCAGGAGCTCTTCGGCCTTCCGGATCGACGGGACGCGCGTCGTCACGTCCTGGTAGCCGGCCCCGTAGTAATCACCCGACGTGACTTTGACGATCTGCGCCTTCTTCGCGAGCGACCGGAACTTCGGATAGGTGGCGACGGCGTCCACGAGCTGGTGCGCGAGGTCCTCGATCGAGAGGTCCGCGGCAGGGTTCCCGATGTTGAAGATCTGGCCGTCCGCGCGCCCGCCCTCGTTCCGGAGGATCGTCATCAGCGCGTCGACGCCGTCCTCGATGTAGCTGAAGGTGCGGCGCTGCGTGCCGCCGTCGACGAGCTTGATCGGGACGCCGTAGAGGATGTTGTGCAGGAACTGCGTGAGGACGCGGCTCGAGCCTTCCTTCGGCGCGTCGACGTTGTCGAGGTGAGGCCCGTACCAGTTGAACGGGCGGAAGAGGGTGAAGCGGAGCCCCTGCGCGCCCCCCATCGCCCAGATCACGCGGTCGAGGAGCTGCTTCGAGGCCGAGTAGATCCAGCGCTGCTTGTGGATGGGGCCGTAGACGAGCGGAGAGGCGTCCTCGTCGAACTCGGCGTCGGGGCACATTCCGTAGACCTCGGAGGTGGAGGGGAAGACGACGCGGCGGCCGTATTTGGCGGCCATCTTGATGATCCGGAGGTTCTCCTCGAAGTCGAGCTCGAAGACGCCGAGCGGGTTCTTCACGTAGGCCGCGGGGGTGGCGATGGCGACGAGGGGGAGGACGACGTCGGACTTCTTGATGTGGTACTCGATCCACTCGCGGTTGATGGCGATGTCCCCCTCGAGAAAGCGGAACCGCTTGTCGTCGAGGAACTCCTCGATCCGGTCGCTCCCCACGTCGAGGCCGTATACCTCCCACTTCGTGGTCGTGAGGATCCGCCGGGTGAGGGCGTTTCCGATGAAGCCGTTGACGCCGAGGATGAGGACACGCATTCGTATTCCTTTTCGAGGTCGTGGACTAGTGCGCCGCGCCCTCGAGCAGCCAGCCGCGGAAGCTCCCGGCGTCGAGGTCGGGCTTTCCCTCGGGGCGCGCGACGAGGATCTCGACGGGCCGGTCGTCGCCACAGTAGACGATGACCGAGTTCTCCGTCGCCTCCACCTTGCCGGGGAAGGAGTCGTGGCCGCCGTAGGGCGAGAGGTGGGTCTTCCAGATGATCACCTTCGGTCCGAAGATATCGGTGAAAGCACCCGGCCACGGCTTGCTCACGCCTCGGACCAGGTTGTGCACCTCGCGCGAGGACAGCGACCAGTCGATCTGTCCGTCCGAAGGCTTGCGGCCGCCGAAGTAGCTTCCCTGCGTGAGGTCGAGCGGGATGCGGGGCGCCGTTCCCGCCTTCAGCCGGGGCCACGTGCGCGCCAGGACGATCGCGGCGGCCTCGCCCACGCGGCGCGCCACCGTGATCGCCATGTCGTCGGGGCCGATCGGAAATCCCTGCTGGTCGACGAGATCGCCCGCATCCGGCTTCGCCGTCATGTAGTGGAGCGACGCGCCGGTCTCCGTCGCGCCCTTGATCACCGCCCAGTTGATGGGCGCCCTCCCCCGGAAGTGCGGAAGGAGCGAGCCGTGCATGTTGAAGGCGCCCCGCGCCGGGACCTTCAGGATCCGCTCCGGGATCATCTTGCGGAAGTAGAAGGAGAAGAGGAACTCGGGCGCGAGCGAGGCGATGATCTCGGCGTCCTTCGGATCGTCGAGGCTCTCCACCAGCTTGACCGGGACCTTCCGCGCTCGCGCCAGGTCGGCGAGCGACTCCCACCACCGCTCCTCGCCCGGCGTGTCCGGGTGCGTGAAGATGGCGCGGATCGGCTCGCCCTGGTCGAGGAGCCACTTCGTGCAGCGAAAGCCGACGTCGCTGTAGCCGGCGATGACGATGCCGCTCACGGCGCGGCTCCGTGGACCTTGCGGATCAGGAAGCGCGGCCGGCCGCGCACCTGCTGGTAGATGCGGCCGACGTACTCGCCGACCACGCCGATTCCCGCCATCAGAACACCCATCACGACGAAGGCTAGCGCAAAGAGCGTGAAGACGCCTTCCACCTCGGCGCCCACGATGAGCCGCCTCACGAGGAGGAAGACGCCGAAGCCGACGCCCCAGAGGGACGTCAGGAAGCCGAGCAGCGTGAAGAGCTGCAGGGGAACGAGCGAGAAGCCCGTCATCAGGTCGAAGTTCAGGCGGATGAGCTTGTAGAGCGAGTACTTCGACTCGCCCGCCGACCTCTCGGCGTGCGCCACCTCGATCTCCACGGGCCGGCGCGCGTACTGCTGGGCGAGCGCCGGGATGAACGTGGAGACCTCGTCCGACGCCATCATCACGTTCACCACGTCCCGGTGGTAGCCGCGCAGCATGCAGCCGTAGTCGTTCAGCTTCATGCCGGTCAGGAGCGCCGTCGTCCGATTGACCAGCCGGGAGGCGGCCCGCCGGAACAGCGTGTCCTTGCGCTTGGCGCGGACCGTCCCCACCACGTCGTGCCCCCGGTCCATCTCCGCCACCACCCGCGGGATCTCCTCGGGCGGGTTCTGCAGGTCTGCGTCGAGGGTGACGATGTACTCGCCGTCGGTGGCGCTGAACGCGGCCATGATGGCCATGTGCTGGCCGGCGTTCCTCACCAGCTCGACGACCTTCACGGCGATGTCGGTGGACGAGGCCGCGGCCTCCCGGAGGATCTCGAGGGAACGGTCGCGAGAGCCGTCGTCGACGAAGACGACCTCCGCCGGCCGGCCGAGCCCCCGCAGCACGGGGATCAGGCGGGGAAGCAGACCCGGCAGGTTCGCCTCTTCGTTGTAGACGGGAATGACGACGGAGACTTTTCCCGCTGGGCTGGCGCTCACCGATCGGATTCTAAGGGGCGTTCGCGAACGGGCGCGCCCGCAGCACCAAATGAGAACCACAAATGAAAAGGGCCTCCGAAGAGGCCCTTTCCGATCCGCGAGCGCGGAGGAGGAGCTACTTCTGAACGCCCTCGGGGTACTGGCAGAACTGGCCGTCGCAGAAGATGATGTCGGCGTTCAGGTCGGTCGTGGCGCCGGTGCCAGTAACGCCGTTGGCCTTACCGTCCTTGCCGTTCGACTGCACGCAGTAGTCCTGGGCCGAGTTGGTGTTGGCGTAGAGGAACCAGGAGCTCCAGCCATCTGTGTACGGAATGACCTTCATGTAGGTCGGTGCGATCTCGGTGAGGATCGAGCCGAGAGTGGCGGTGCCGGCGAAGCAGATGCTCGGCTGGCTGGAGGCGGCCGAAGCCGGATAGAAGTTGTAGTCGACGGCATAGGCCTCGACCGCGGTGGAAATGCTGCGCATGTCGCCCATGGTCCTCTTCTGCTTGGCGCGCTGGATGGCGTTCAGCAGGTTCGGGATTGCGATGGCGACGATGATGCCGATGATCGCAACAACGATGAGGAGCTCGATCAGTGTGAAACCCTTACGATTATTCTTCATGTAGCCTCCTCCCACACCGCTTTCAAGTTCCGTGCCGCCCTAAAACCTTGCCGAGAACCAAGCGACCGACATTTTTTGCGGTTTCGGCCGACCGGCCCCCGCCAGTCTTTGACGCGGGGCGGAGAGGTGATCATTTCTGGACCCCGTACGGGAACTGCAGAAAGGCGCCGTTCGAGTAGATGATATCCGCGTCGAAGCTGGTCGTCGCCCCCCACGCCGGAGCACCCTCGGGAAGGCCGTCCCGGCCGTTGGACCGGATGGCGTAGTCGCCGAGACTCGGGGTCGTGCTGTAGGTGAACCACGAGTCCCAGCCGTCGGTCAGCGGCACCGTTTTCAGGTAGGTCGGGGTGAGATAGGTCACCGTGCTGGAGAAGAGGAGCGTGGGCAGCGGCAGGCCCGACGGCAGCGTGAAGGCGGAGGCGGGCGGGTAGTGGGAGTAGTCGATCTGGTAGGTCTCGAGGCCGAGGGCGAGGGTCCGCATGTCGGCCATCGACTTTTTCTGCTTGGCGCGCTGGATCGCCGAGAAGACGCTCGTGATGGCGATCGCCACGATGATCCCCAGGATCACGAGGACGACCAGGAGTTCGATCAGGGTGAAACCTCGCCGAGGCCGATTCATGACCGTCACCCTCCTCGGGTCGGCAAGATCAAGAACCGTGCCGCCCGTTCAGGTCTGTCGCTGGCTCAGCTCCAGGAGCACGCCGCCGGCCGAGGCGGGATGGACGAAGGCGACGAGGCAGCCGTGCGCCCCCTCGAACGGATCCTCGTTCACGAGCCGCACCCCCGCCGCCTTCAGCCTCCCGAGCGCGGCGCGGACATCCCTCACCTCGAGGCATACGTGGTGGATACCAGGCCCCCGCTTCTCGAGGTGTCTCGCCAGGGGACTCTCCGCGGCCGTCGGCTCGAGGAGCTCGAAGAACGACTCGCCCACTGGCCGGAACGACGTGACGACCTTCTGGGACGGCACCTCCTCCCGATGTTCCTCGAGGAGGCCCAGGAGGTCGAAAAAACGCCCGCCTTCGTCGAGAGACCTGACCGCGACACCGAGATGGGCGATCCGCAGGACGTCCTTGCCGCCCGGCGCCGGAGCCGCCTGCCGGAGCGCGTCGAGTAGGCTGTCGGCTGCCCTTATCGGATCCTCCTGGCGCGCCCCCACGCGGGCGAGGTGGTCCTCGAGCGCGCCTCCCGGACCGTCCGGCGACCGCAGGCTCGAGAGGAGCCGCTCGCGGACGATCGACTCCACCCGTTGGCGCACGCGGCTCCTGCGACGGTCCACTCCCTCGTCGCCGAGAAGGAACTCCCGATGGCGCTGGAGCTCCGCGCGGAGGGCCGGAACGCCGTCACCCGACCGTGCCACGGTCTTCAGCACCGGCGGCAGCCAGGCGCCGTGCTCGCCGAGCTCCATCATCTGGAGGATCTCCTGGACGACCCGGTCCGCCCCGTCGCGATCGGCCTTGTTCACGACGAAAATGTCCGCCACCTCCATCAGACCGGCCTTGAGCGCCTGGATGTCGTCGCCCATCCCCGGGGTCAGCACGACGACACAGCTCTCCGCCAGGCGGAAGACCTCAACCTCGTCCTGGCCTACCCCGACGGTCTCCACGAGGATCTCGTCGAAGCCCGCGGCGTCGAGGACGTCCACGGCGTCGGCGGTGGCGCGGGCCAGGCCCCCGAGCTGGCCCCTCGTCGCCATGGAGCGGATGAGAACGCCCGGGTCGGTGTAGAGGTCCTGCATCCGGATCCGGTCGCCGAGGATCGCCCCTCCGGAGAAGGGGGACGACGGGTCGACCGCCACGATCCCGACCCGCTTCCCTTCCGCGCGCGCGAGCCGGGCGAGGGCCGCCGTCAGCGTCGACTTCCCGGCGCCGGGCGAGCCCGTCAGGCCGACGACCCGGGCGCGTCCCGTCTGGGAGTAGATCTCCGCCAGGAGCGCCGGGAAACGGACATCGGAGCTCTCCGCCCAGGTGATGGCCCTCGCGACGGCGGGGACCTTGCCGTCGAGCACCCGGGAGGCGAGCTCCGCGGGCGATCCCGGATCCCTCATTTCACGCGGCTCTTCCAGCCGGGTGGCAGGACGATGACGACGTCGCCGGGCTTGACGAGCCGGAGCTCCTCGCGGGCGATCTTCTCGACGGCCTTCGGGTCTGTCTGGAGCGCCGTGATCTCCTCCTCGAGCCGCTGGTTGTCCTTCGCGAGCTTCGAGACCTCCGCCTGGAGCGAGCCGAGCTGCTGCCGTTCCCGGCGGGCCTGGAGGAAGCCGCGGTCATAGAGGAGGAAGAAGCCGAAGAGGAACGTCGACACCATGGCCGAGATGACGAGATACGACGCGGGGTTGAGGTGCTTCGAGTCGGCCTGGGCCGCCGGACGCGCGGCCGTGACGTCGTCGTCGCCCGTCCGGACGAAGCCCCGGCCGACCTCCGATCGGCCCTTCTTGCGGGGCCGTTTCGGCCCGCCTCCGATGATCCGCGTGAACCTCAGGTTCAGCCTTTCCTCGCCCGCAGCCCCGGGTAGACGCCGCATGCGCCGAGGTCTTCCTCGATCCGGAGCAGGCGGTTGTACTTCGCGACCCGCTCCGAGCGGCAGAGCGAGCCGGTCTTGATGAAGCCCGCGTTCGTGGCGACGGCCAGGTCCGCGATGGTGGTGTCTTCCGTCTCGCCGGACCGGTGCGACAGGACGGTGATGTAGCCGGCCGTCTGGGCCATCCGGACGGCTTCGAGCGTCTCGGTGATCGTCCCGATCTGGTTCACCTTCACGAGGAGGCCGTTCGCCACGCCGTCGGCGATCCCCTTCGCGAGGATCTTCGGGTTCGTCACGAAGTTGTCGTCGCCGATGAGGTGGGTCCCCTTCCCGAGCCGCTCGGTGAGGAGCTTCCAGCCGGCCGGGTCGCCCTCGGCGCAGCCGTCCTCGATGGAGAGGATCGGATACGCCGCGACGAGCTTCTCGTAGAAGTCGACGATCTTCCCGGCGTCGAGCTTCTCGCCGTCGAGCGCGTAGACGCCGTCGTCGTAGAACTCCGAGGCGGCGCAGTCGAGCGCCAGGAAGATCTCCTTCCCGGGCGTGTAGCCGGCCTTCCCGATCGCCTCGACGAGGAAGTCGAGCGCGGCGGTGGTGGACGAGATGGCCGGCGCGAAACCCCCTTCGTCCCCCACGCCGGTGGCGAACCCCTTCGCCTTCAGCGCGCCCTTCAGCGCGTGGAAGATCTCGGAGCCGGCCCGGAGCGCCTCGCGGAACGACGGCAGCCCGGCCGGGACCACCATGAACTCCTGGATATCGAGCGGGTTGTCGGCGTGAGCCCCGCCGTTCATCACGTTCATGAGGGGCACGGGGAGCGTCACGGCGCCGGTGCCGCCCACGTACCGGAAGAGCGGCAGCTCGCAGGCCTCCGAGGCCGCGCGGCAGACCGCCATCGACACGCCGAGGATCGCGTTCGCCCCCATCTTCGACTTCATCTCGGTGCCGTCGAGCTCGACCATCAGCCGGTCGATCTCGGCCTGCTGGCGCGCGTCCATGCCGAGGAGCTCGGGCGCCAGGGTGCTGTTGACGTTCCCCACGGCGGTGAGGACGCCCTTGCCGCCGTAGCGCTTCTTGTCGCCGTCGCGCAGCTCGAGCGCCTCGCGGGTGCCGGTGGAGGCCCCCGACGGGACGCCCGCGCGGCCGGAGGCGCCCCCCTCCAGGAGGCACTCCACCTCCACGGTCGGGTTGCCACGGGAATCGAGGATCTCGCGTGCGTGGATCGATTCGATTGCGTACACGTTCAGCCCTCCAGAACGTAGGACTTCGCTTCGGTGAGGAGCCGATCGGTCTCCGCTTCCGCGGGAGCCTCGGCGTAGATGCGGACGACGGGCTCGGTGCCCGACGGCCTGAACAGGATCCAGCGTCGATCCGAGAGGAGCAGCTTCTGGCCGTCCGTCCGGTCGATCGACTCGACCGCGAGGCCCGCGAAGGTGGTGGGGTCCTGCGCGAGCCGCTTCGAGAGCTGCGCGGCGAGCGCCGGGTCGAGGTGCGCGTCGGCGCGCTTCGAGATGAACGGCCCGACCTTCCGGAAGAGCGCGTCGATGAGCGACTTCAGCGTCTGGCCGGTCTCGGCCACGAGCTCGGCAAGCAGGAGGTCGGCCAGGATGCCGTCCTTCTCGGGGACGTGCCCGTCCATCGTGAAGCCCGCCGACTCTTCGCCTCCCATCAGGATCTTCCCGGCCAGGAGGAGCTCGCCGATGAACTTGAAGCCGACCGGCGTCGCGTGGAGCGGCACGCCGTGGTGCGCGGCGATCGCGTCGAGGCCGTGCGTGGTGGCCACGGAGCGGGCGATTCCCTTTCCGCCCGGGTTTCCGCGCGCGAGCAGCCGGTCGGCGAGGAGCATCAGGCAGAGGTTCGGGTTGACGTAGACGCCGTCCGCGTCGAGGACGCCGAAGCGGTCCGCGTCGCCGTCGGTCGCGAGGCCGAGGACGCGCCCTTCGGCCACGACGCGCTTCCCCAGCTCGACGAGGTTCGGGGCGTCGCACTGCGGGGAGAGCCCGCCGAACATCGGGTCGCGGTGGGTGTTGAGCGGCGCGACGTCGACGCCGGCGTCGCGGAGGAACGTATCGAGGTAGCCGCGCGACGTGCCGAACCTCGCGTCGACCCCCACGCGGAGCTTCGCCTTCCGGAGCGTCTCGACCGAGACGAGCTCCGTGAGCCGCGCGAGGTACGGCGCGCACGGGTCGATCTCGTCGTAGACGGCCTTCGGGGCGGACGCGGCGTCGGCGTCGGTCGTCTTGGCGATCTCCGCCTCGATCGCCTTCGTCACCGCGGGGAGCGCCGGCGCGCCGTCGGCGGTGGAGAACTTGATGCCGTTGTACTCCGGCGGGTTGTGCGAGGCGGTGAAGTTGATGCCGCCGAGCGACGAGAGCCGGCGGATGGTGAAGGCGACCACCGGCGTCGGCACGTCGCGGTTTCCGACGAGCGGCTTCACACCCTCGCGGAGCAGCACCCGAGCGGCCTCGGCCACGAAGCGCTCGTTCAGGAAGCGGGTATCGGATGCGACGACGATCCCTTTCGAGACGTCGCCCGAGGCCTTCGCCGCGCGCGCGATCGCGGTGACGACGCGCCGCGCGTTGTCGAACGTGAACTCCTCTCCGAGGACGGCTCTCCAACCGGACGTTCCGAAACGAATCATGTTGCTGCAGCTCCTAGATGTCAGGACCCGTAAGATTCTAGCCGTGAAGGGCGTCGGCTTCGCCGGTATCGTGATCGCCGCGCTCCTCGCGGCTCCGCCGAAGGTGCCGAAAGGGATGGTCCGGCATGGCGAGGGGCGCGAGAAGATCGACTACGCCGAGACCGAGCCGGCGGCGAAGCGCGTCCTCCTCTCGCGGATCAACCACGAGCGGCGCTCCGCGGGCCTCTCGACGCTCGAGCCCGACCTCCTCGCCTCGAAGGTCGGGGACGACTTCTGCCTCGACCTCGTAGAGACCCGCGCGATGGGCCACTGGGACACGCGGGGGCGCGCCCCCTATCTCCGCTGGGCGCTCGCGGGAGGGGTCGACTACCACGGGCAGAACGTCAGCTCACGCTCCTGGAGCGGCTTCAAGAGCAAGCGCTCCACCGAGGAGCTCCTCCTCGACGCGCACGCGGCGATGATGGCGGAGAAGCCGCCGGACGATGGCCACCGGAAGACCGTTCTCGATCCGATCTGGACGCACGTGGGAATAGGCTGCGCGAGGATCGAGGGCGAGTTCCGGATGACCGAGGAGTACAGCCGGCACGTCGCCGAGTACGTGGAGATCCCGGCCGCTCCACAGAAGCTCGGCGCGCCGTTCAAGGTCTCCTTCCGGCTCGCGAAGGGCTGGAACGTAGGACCGATCGAGGTCGCCCACGAGCCCTTCCCCGTGCCGCTCACGGTCGGGGAGATCGCGAAGCGGGGGAGCTACCGCTACCCGCCGGTGATCCGCCAGCTCATGCCCAGCCTCCCCGCCGGCGTCCGCTGGATCGGCGGAGAACGGGGCGATTTCCAGGTGGGC
>Ga0154020_10009606_pt1 | contig 11130 bp, 11 predicted proteins | sample Klosneuvirus_201_FD_109709 | JGI IMG/M metagenome (GOLD analysis project Ga0154020, IMG submission 109709) | Active sludge microbial communities from wastewater, Klosterneuburg, Austria - Klosneuvirus_20160825_MG | ecosystem: Engineered > WWTP > Aerobic digester > Activated sludge | place...
ACTTGACGGTGGACGCTTTCACCCAAAAACACAACAAGGAATGCCACGTAGTAAGAACAAAGTAGCCAGTAGAGCGAAGAGGAAAAAGATCCTCGACATGGCGAAAGGCAACTTCGGTCGCCGCAAGAATGTGTACACCGTTGCCAAGAACACGGTAGAGAAAGGCCTGGAGCACGCCTACAAAGGCCGCAAACTGAAGAAGCGCGAGTTCCGTGCCCTTTGGATCCAGCGTATCAATGCCGCAACACGCCTGAACGGCCTTAGCTACAGCGTGTTCATGAACAAACTAAAGACAGCCAAGATAGACCTGGACCGCAAGGCCCTGTCCGAGATCGCCTACAACGATGCCGCCGCCTTCAAGGCCATCGTGGATAAGGTGAAGTGATCATTGTATCGAATTGAAAAGAGGGGCTTTACGGCCCCTCTTTTCGTTTTGGGCGTTGTTCGTTTGCTATAGCGCCTCGTCGCGATCTAGAGAGCCCTCCCCTGTTGTTCACATGTACATTACGTTCGGTTGGATCGGACATGGATCGGCGATCTGTTGTAGGTTTACTGTGGCCAACACGGCTGCAGGGTCCCGAAGACGGAGACCCGGCAGAGGTTTAGGTTGTAAGATCATTGTACAATGAGATCGAGATCAGCAATATGTGTGCTTATTCTTTGGATGTGCCTCGTCGCTAGTCCCGGTATGGCCCAATGCTATCCCGATTCATCCGCATCTTGGTGCTTGATCGATCTTAACAACTCGGACTTTTTGCGGATCAATATGATCATGGGTGCCGATCCGGATACGGTCATACTCGGTCAAACGTACCAGCGCATTGAAGAATACAATATGGATTCCTTCTCTGAGAACGTGGAACTTGTCAATCGAGACTATGTGCGATCTGCGCCGGATGGGAAAGGCTATGTGATGCTGTTGGATTCCATGCAAGAATATCTTGCTGCGGATATAAACGCTGCTGCTGGTGACACGGTACGTGATGTACTTATAAAAGAAGGTTTCGGTGCACAGCCTTTCCCATCCTATTTCTTGTGGGATGTTGTCGTGGATTCGATACGAACACTTGAAAATAATGGGGTCATTGTACGACGGATGTTCATTCATCTCGCAGGCTTTCAGCCCGGTCCACAGTCTCAAGTCTACTTCAACTTTTGGCAGGCTGGAATTGGGAATGCGACCGGTGCTTTGTTCAACTCATACATTTCGTTAGGCTTTTTTGAACTCATGTGTTTACGCGTTCAAGACACCTTCGTTTACAATCGTGAAACAGCAGTACCATACCTACCGGGCGTTCCGTGTGAATGCTCAATACTCCCTGTTGGCATTGAGGATCGAACAAGTGAACAGGTCTCGATCGGCCCCAACCCCTCCACCGGCAAATTCACCTTTAGCACCGAACAACCTATGAGCATTCGGGTGTACGATGCCTTCGGCCGCATGGTCCTGCGAACCGTTGGCAAGAGCGTGGATCTAAGCAGCGAGCCTGAAGGGGCATATGTTGCAATGTTCCCTTCGAGTGCCTCAGGGAACAATGCCTCAGGGAACGGCAACCAAGTGGTTCGCTTGGTAGTGGCTAGGTGATATCAGATCTCGTAGACGAAAGCTGCTAGAGGCACTGCATCAAAGTCGCTTCTATTCGCGGCGGCTGGTCTCTCAACCCCTCAACCGCTCAACTGTTCAACCCCTTGGTTGCTGAGCGCAGTCGAAGTACAACCCTACCCAACTGCGCCAACGGCCGCTTCCTCAACTGGCATTCCCAAACAGTGATCACCTGCCAACCAGCCCCTCGGAGCTCCTGCCTTTTCCGTTGATCACGGGCTTTGTTGGTGTCCAACTTGGTGTGCCAGAATTTGGTGTTGGTCTTGGGCCGTGGGGGCTGGCAATGCGGGCAGCTGTGCCAGAAACAGCCATGCACGAATACGGCGATGCGTTGGCCTACGAATGCAATGTCCGGTCTACCGGGTGCGCGTTTGTAGTGCAGTCGGTAGCCGGTGTGGCCTGCATTTCGTAATAGGCTTCGAAGGATCAATTCCGGACCGGTATCCTTGCTGCGGATCCGGCTCATGAGCGCACTCGTGCGGGGATCCTTGGGAACTGGTGCCCTTCCGTCGCGCAAGTAGGCCATGCACGAAGTTAGAACACCATTCAGCGACAGGGAATGTGCGCGATGATAGAAAGGAACCGGGAATGAACGTGAATACTTCGACTCAGCTCAGCAGAACTAAACGGAAATAGGTAGATAGAGATCGATCCATGAAGGACTTATGCCAGCCCATTCGCATTCATTTTGGATATACGGAATGGACGAGAGCGCAGAAACGGAAGGACTGTTCATCTGCACACGGCAACAAGGAACGAAAGCACCCTCAACGTGAAGGGTTCAACGGTTCCGTTGTGGCGTGGCGCCAGCTAGGTCCTCGTTCTGGCCCAATGCTACGGAATCGTACTGCAGTTGGCTGCACGTGATCCCGTTCTTGAAATAGTATTGCCCGCCCCACTTGTGTACCACCTTTCGGTATTCATCGGCGTGGTCGCCCAAGGTCACCATAACCACGGTTGTTACACGATTTGATTCTACGAGCAGCTCCTCATTCCGGACCAATTCGGGTTGTTCGATCGGTTCCTCAACGCGATCCTCTTCTTTAACATTCACCTTCGCCATGGCGATCGGTGACCGCTCTTCGGCCATGCCCATGGGTACCGAACGCCTACTGTCCTCTCCCGCGTTGGGGGTGCTGGCCAAGGTGTGGATCTGGGGCTTGGGGGTGGGAACTTTCACTTTGGCCACAGGTGCTGGTGGTGGTGGTGCTACGGGTTCGGGCTTAGGATCGGCCTTTGGTTGTTCCACCGGCTTTTCTGCGGGTTTTTCGGCGAGCTGTGCCTTGGCCGCTTCCTTTTCCTTTTGCTCAAGTTCCAGTTTCTGTGCGGACTTACGTTCTTCAGCAACGCGCGTTTCTTCCAACTTCCGTGCTTCCTCTTTTTGCTTTTCTTGGACCTTGGCCTGGACCTCGGCATCCTTCTTTGCTTGTGCTTCCAACTTGGCCGCCGTCTTTGCAGTTTCCACTGCACGGAGCTGCTCTTCCTTGGCTGCTGCGACTTCCTGCTTCTGCTTCTCTTCAACTTTTGCCAACACTTCCTCCAACTGTGATTGAATGGATTTGGTGTAATCCGTGTCGTAATCGAAATCGCCCAATTTGCTGTCGTAGTGGATGATCCCTACCGGCTGGTTGAAGACCACCAAGTTGATATCGTCGTACTGCTTGAAAAGTGAAACAGCAAAATCGAACGGTGTAAAGCCATTGGGCACGGCCTCGGCAGGGGCTTTCGTGTTGAACGAGATCTTCTTGGCCACGAACCCGTCCTTCTCAAAGGACATGATGTAGTTCTGGTTGATCTCCAGGTCCAAGCTGAACTTGTTCAAGCCTGAGGTAATGGTCCTTTCCTTAACGCCATTCTTATACACCACCACACGCGATCCTTCAATGTCACCACCTTCGATCTTCACCCTGCCGTTGACCGTGAATTTGGTCTGGCCGATCATCACGGTGGGCAATAGCACCAAGGTGAGAAAGGCGAACATTAGACGAATGAACGTGTGATCGTGGCGCATGCAAAAGAGAACTTCTAGCGGCGGTCTACGTAGGAAGCCAACAACTTGTTACCCATGCTGCACAAACTCATCGCATTCACCGCCCTCTTCACCTTTACAATGGGAGCGCAGGCACAATCATTAAAGAAGGTCGTGGCCGAAGCGAACGCCGCCTTTGCCGGTGTGGTCGAATTCAAGGTGGACCTCCGAGATCGGCTGATCATGGATTGTTTTGATCAAGGTGAACGGTACCGACAGGACATTGCTGCGGTCAAGGAACTGGATGTCGATTCGATCTTCTGGTCACCAGGCGAAGAGTCCATCGTATTGAAGTGTATCCCCGGAAAGACCAAGTGTTTCAGCAAAGAAGTCTTCAAGTTGGATATGGTTCGCCTTACTGCTCGTTCCAACATCCCTTGCCCCAACGGAGATGCCGAAGGTGAAAAGGCGATCGTCGTGCTCAAGGAGTTGATCAGGACAGCCCAAGACGAGGTCGCAGCCTTACCAAATGCAACATCGCCCGATGCTTCGCGTAGAACAGGCCGATGAAAGCCGACTTTATCATGACACGACGTTCGCTCTTCTTCCTATTCCTTGTGTTGGCCCATTTCGGGATCCAGGCACAGGATCTTGCTGATGCCGGGCCGCCAACCACCGTGGAAGAATTATTCAGTGCAGGTGAGAAAGCGTATCGTGCAGGTGACCAGGAGTCGGCGATAGGCTATTATGATCGTGTATTGGAATTGGATCCATCGCATTTGAACGCCTTGTTGCAACGTGGCTTCTGCCATACCCTTCAGAAGGAATACGCAATGGCCGTCACCGATTTCACCGCCGTTATTGCGCAAAAGAAGGACCATACGTGGGCCTATACCAGCCGAGGTAGCGCCTATGCCAAGCAGGACAAACACGACCTGGCCATCGCCGATTTCAACAAGGTGTTGCAGCTGGACCCCAAGAACGAGGAGGCCTTCAACAACCGCGGATGGTCAAGCAAGGCCACTGGGGATATGAAGGGAGCCTGCAAGGACTGGAGTTCCAGCAAGCAAATGGGCAATGCCGAAGCAAAGATCATATTGAAGAACAACCGTTGCCGATGAACCCGAAAAAAGCGATCCTCTTGGTACTCTTGTTGTTGGTGGCCTTCTTGGCCGGCGCACAGGACCAAACTTATTCCGACTGCCTTGTTAAGGCTTCCAGCAAATGGGGGGCGGTTTGCGAGCGGTGCGAAGCGTACAAGGAAAATTTCAAACGCGATCACAGCGCCACTTATCAGATCGAACTACAGAATTCCTGTACGGAGATGATCGAGGTGAAAGTGGCCATGGAAGAGAGCAATGGTACTTGGCGCACCTTCCCTATTAGGGCCTTGGGGTCCCGTGAGGTTATGTTGGCCTATGCGTGCAAAGGCACCGGCAAGTACATGTACTGGGTTCGCAGGGTGAACGATACCGAGATCCTGTTGCCTTCCGATCAAGAGATCTTGACGGAGTATAGCAGCCGTTAGCACCGTTTTGGTATGAATGGATCCTCCATTGTTGGGCGATCCCTTGTTGAGCGGGACTGATCCAGCGGGTCTGCTCCTCCTCCTCCCCTTTGTCAACTGCATTTTGTTGAATGAGATGTGCGGTCCGGTGCACATTCCGCCAGCTTTCACCACATCTTTGGGACATCCCCACGAAGATGTTAGGACCCCATTACCACATTGATCGTACCGAAACCTCTCCACAGATCGATATTGACATCGATACCGGAACCATGGACTTCGTGGGGCGTTCCTTACCACCGAATGCGGACCTGTTCTATTCCCGGATCCACAATTGGCTTGAACTCTACATGGCCAAGCCACAAAAGGAGACCACGGTGAACATGCGCATGGACTATTTGGACACCAGTTCATCGAAGCACCTCTACAACATCTTCAATAAATTGGATGCTGTTACCGAACAAGGAAGGAAGGTGACCGTGAACTGGCACTATGAGGTCGGCGATGATGAAATGGCGGAGACCGGGAAGGACTACGAGAGCCTTTTCAAGCTGGAGTTTGCGTTCATCGAGGTGCAGGATTTGTTCTGATCCTCTTGTTGCCAGATCAGATGAACTGATCGCCTGCATAGGAGAGAACAACTGGGTTGTGCAGAACGTGACCGCCTTATGGATGCAGGGTTCAACACTATGGCCCCAACTGTTTACCGCGTGTTTGTCAGCGTTTCGGGTACTAGGGACTTCCTCGGCCCTCAAGATCCAAACACCGCTGAACGTGACCTGGTGCAGATCTGATCATTTCCGACCGGCACTTCAACAATTGCTCGTGTAGCACCAATGATCTGATGGCATCTGGTATCCCATTCAACAGCGATGCATACTAAATGGTGGATTTGAATTGACCGTTGAATGACACCATCACCGAACTGCATGCACCGTGCAGTGGATGGACCGTCGGCGCTTCACAAATAGCTCAACCACCACCATTTGCGGTTGTTGTTTTTCAACCGGTCGAACCAAACGCATAGTGGGTAGAGTGCCAGCACTACGCCGATCCAGACCAAGTAGACCATAGATAAGGTGAAGCCATACCCCTTCAACGATTCGGAGAACCAGACGGGAGCATCCAACACCATGCTCTGCCAACCGAAGCCGGTGAGTTCTGCTGCGAGCATCGCTAGTGCATGGATCAGGTAAATGTGCAGGATGTAGTAGAAGAACGGCACGCGTCCGAAAACGATCAACGCCGATGTGAACCACCCTTTCGCCTTTTCCGTCCACGCCAAGAACAGGATCGCGGGTCCCAACGTCATTAGCAAATAAAGGATGCTGGGCGGATATTTGGTAAGGTTCAAGAAGGACAGAACAGTGAACGATGCGGAGTTCTGCACTGACCATGTGCTTGGGTCACCGTATTCGTTCAAGGCACGCAAGGCGATGAAAAGGAAGGTGACAGCCAAGCCCAAACGGAGCAGCAAACGCCGACGAACTTCCGAAGAATAGCCCTTGCTGTACAAGGTGCCGAACGAAAATCCCAGTGCCATGGTACCGATCCACGGGATCACCGGATAGGCGAAGATCACGGTGTGTCCGAACAGGTCCATTCTACCGCGATCATGCAGGAAAGACCACAACGCATTCTCGAAGTGCAAGCTGTCCAACGCGTTGTGCCCAAAGACAAGGACCGCGCCAATGATGCCCACCCAATACAAGGGCAAGCGCACCAACGCCGACAACACGACCATGCTCACACCGATCGCCCAGATAACTTGTAGACCGATGATCGGGAAGGTGGGGTTGAACAACCAGCCGAAGGTGACGATGATGCACTCCACCGCGATCAGCCAAAGCCCACGTTTCAAGAGGAAGAGCGACGTCTCCTGTGTCCCTTTCCGTTGATGGACGAACCACGCAGAGGTGCCTGCCAGGAACACGAAAATGGGTGCGCAATAGTGTGTGATCCAGCGCGTGAAGAAAACGGGAATGGTAGTCGCTTCCAGATCAGTAGGACTGTACAGGAACGCATCTGCATGGAAGTAATCGCGCACATGGTCCAACGCCATGATCACCATCACGATGCCGCGCAGCAGATCGATCGATGTGATGCGTGAGGATGTGAGGGCCTTGTTCATTCGAAGGACCAACCTACGGGAAAAGATCCAAGACCTGTTCCAGAAGGCTGATGAAGCCCACCGAACAAAATGGACTATTGAACAGAACCGTGGTCAATTGAAACAGAACCCGCCGGGAACGATCCCTGCAAGGAAGTTGGCGCGTTCGGTTCCGTCAGTTCCATAGCGGTACACCACGCCGCGCTGCACGTAGTCGATGGCATCGGCCACGTAGATCGAGCCTTCGTTGGGATCAACGCCCAAGCCGTAGAAATTGCGGCCGATTGACGGAATGAAGGGCGAAGCGGGCAAGGCTGTGGCGGTGATCGGCATCCGGTACACGCCATTGTTCAGGAAGTAGAGCATGTCATGCGTTCCATTGATCCGCAAGCGCCATGGTGATGTTGCTGAAGGAAAGCTGAATGTGGCTTCCACCAAATGCGAAACAGGATCGAAACGATAGAGCGCGGTGCTGCAGAGCACCCAGATCTTCCCATTCACATCCTGAACGATGGAAGCACCTCCATTGCCGACCGTGATGCTGTCTGTCAGTTGGTCGGTTGCGGTGGAGATCACGTACACTTTATCGCGCTGCGGCGCAGTAACGAAAGCTTTTCCGTAGGCCAGAACGAGTTCCTCGGTCGCGCTGTGGCAATGGATCGATCCAGTGATCGTGTTGTTCGCGAGATCCACCACCGAGATGCTGTTCGTGTGGAGGTCCGTTACGTAGGCCTTCGCATTGCTCACCGGCAAGAAATAGCGCGGTGAATCGAACCCCGTGATCGTAGCGTTGGAGACAAAGCTCTGTGGGTCCACGACCACGACCTTGTTGGAGTTGTTCATCACCAGATAACCCTTGCCGTTGAAGAGCGCCATGCTTTGGCAAACGTCACCCAAGGCACTGCCGTTGGCTGGTTGAAAGAGATCTTCAGCAGCAGTGTTCGTTGCAACATCGTAGTAGCTCACCGTGGCATTGCCCCATTGGAAATTGCCTTCGTTGGTGATGTATACTCCCCCACTGTTCCCAACAGTCACAGGAATTTCTTCCGGCGGTTCGGGCTTGTCCTTACGGCATGAAACGAGCGCTACTACCAACAGCACGGCGATGGAGAGTCGAGAGAAGCTAGCCTTCTTCAAAGACGACCGGAGCGAAAGATTCTTCTTCATGGCGTACTGCGTTGTGGTCGATGGAATTGCACATTCACGCCCACTTGGTAGCTGCGGAAAGGCATCGGCCTGTTCAACATGACCTCGTAAGATGTTGCGAAAAGGTTGTTGCACTGCGCCTGAAGGCTTACGGTGCAACTCTTCAATGGAGGCAAGCGATAAGCCACCCAAACATCTGCCAAGGTGAAGGGGTCCAGGTATTGGCGGTTGTCGGTGCTGGTGTATCGATAGCCCGTGTAGCGCACGAGCCCTGTAACGGAAAGATCCTTGTAGGAAACGCCGAGTTTCGCATGTCCGCTGTACATCGGCACGTAGATCAGTTGCTTGTCCACGGAAGCATCGTTCAAGCTAGTGCGCACTTGGTTCGTGGAGACCACGTGGTTCGTCATCAAGCCTAGCTTCACTCCTACTCTTCCCACGTCAAAACCGACAGTGGTATTCGTTTCAACCCCACGGCTCCACACCTGCATAATGTTCTGCGGAGTCCAGTACAACGGCCCGGGCGTCCATTGGATCCAATCATCGATCAGGCGCTCGAACCACGCGACCTCGCTGCGTATGGAAATGCCTTTCCACGAAACGTTCACTACGGCTCCGAGATCGCCCGTGTAGCCATTCTCCGCGCGGAGGTCCGGGTTGCCACCGGGCCGCCAGTACAGATCATTGAACGTTGGCACGCGGTAGACCTTGGCACCTTGGGCCTTCAGCAAAAGCCATGGGCGCAGCGCAAAGTCGGCACCCAAGCAATACGTGAAAGGCACTGCATTTGCATCCAGCAATTCTTGCCTTGCCGAAAGGCTGCTTTTGAAACGCTCGTTGGCACTGGTGTATCGGTACGCCGCGAACAGCGCAGCACGGTCCTGTTCACGACCATTGGTATAGCCGTCCGACCGTGCGGATGCATAAGTGTTGTTCACGCCAATGTGCAATTGATGGCGTTTGGCGAGCCGGATGCGCGTTTCCAATTCAGCGATCAGGGTGCGCGAAAGGCTCAGTGCAACATGCTCCTCTTCTTTGGCAAACCACTCCAATTCCTCTCGGAACCAGCCGATGCGTGCGTTCGTGGTAGCACGCGTTCCTGTGTGTTGCCAATCAGCCGTAAGCCGCACGCTGCCATCCATTTGTCGCGCGGTGCTATTGGCTTCCAGTGTTGTTCCCGGCACGTGGCGGTCGGTGTTCTGGTACCATGCGTGTATGCCGATGCGATCCTTCTGTCCCCATTTGAAGTGGCCATCGCCGAGCAGACCGCGTTGTGCGAACGATGCGTTTCGTTGGCGCTGAACAGGCCCAGCAGTTGCTTCCTTGTTGATCCGGAAATCGTTATCAGCAGTGGTGTTGAACGCACCGATACCAACGGTCCACTTCGCCGCGGAATGCTGCACGCGCACTTGTTGCCGCTGATCACCAAAGCTGCCGAACGAAGAGCCTGCTTCCACGCGTGTTCCATCGTTGAAACGCGGCAGGTCGTTGAGCAGGATCGTTCCGCCAATGGCGCCGCTGCCCCATAAGGCCGTGCTGCTTCCGTAGGCCACGGCCACGCTATTCGCCACTTGCATTGGTACCAACGAAAGATCCAGTTGCCCGTTCATGGGACTGCCGATATTGAACCCGTTCCAAAGCACCGCCGTATGGTTCGCGCTACCACCTCGGAAGGATGTCGTGGCCAAGCTGCCCAGCCCGTAGCTCTTCACGAACACCGGAGTTTCGTTGGCCAACAACTGGCCCAGATCTGCGGTGCGGTAACGGACCAAAGTGACGCTGTCCACCACCACCATTTTTGCGCCCGGCAAGGTGGCTGCTATTCTGGGTGCCACCACTTCGAACGCCTTCAGTTGTACCGTGTCCGTCAGCGCTTGACCACACAGGAAAATTCCCATGCACCCGGCACCGACGGACAAGAGCAACCGTTTCATAGGCCGATCACTGCACCAAGATCAACCTCTTCACACTACCCACCTGCGCCACATAGGAACCGGCCGGCCATGCGCTGACATCGATGCTGCGAACACCCGAGCCCAATGGCAGGTTGGCCACACGTTTGCCAGCGATGTCGAAAACGATGATAGCGCCCATATCATTCCCGGTGTTGACGTAGAGCACATCAGCTGCAGGTTGCGGATAGATCTGCAACATCTCAGAACGTTCCTCATTGATGCCAGTGGGAATCGAAGCAGCTACTGGATCCCTTGGTGGCAATGCCGGATCAAAATCCGTGTAGGAACAGGCGAACCATTCACCGTTGCTCAACACTTCCGAAGCGCCAAGGTTCGATTCCATGGTCGCGGTGCTTGTACCGGTCCACGTGCTCCAATAGTCAGGGCTGCCACCGATGCCCGCATGCGTGCCATAGGTGAGGCTATTGAGGAAACCACTGGTGAATTCCGCGATGAAATTCGCATCGGCCGCGGCGACAGCGTTCAACATATCCTCGCCGGTGGCCGTGCCATCATGCAGGTAGCCCCATGCGTAGGCGGGATCGAATGTTCCATCTTGAAAATCCACTACCAGCACCGAGCTATCGGCTCCGGAACCGATCCAGAACTGCACATCGGAAAGGCCGAATTGGGCATAGGTTGCACCTGCTGAAAGCAAGCCGCAGATCGAAAGAGCGCGTAACGTATTCTTCATGTATTGGAGTTGTTGGTTGCTGATCTCTACAACCTCCAGGATGAAAAATAGCCAGGTACATGCACGAAGCAGCGCACGTTCCGAGCTTGCCTTTCTCCCTGAAAGCAAACATTCGTTGTGCTGCCGACAGGTTTTCTGGCTCGTCC
>Ga0154020_10009607_pt1 | contig 11130 bp, 12 predicted proteins | sample Klosneuvirus_201_FD_109709 | JGI IMG/M metagenome (GOLD analysis project Ga0154020, IMG submission 109709) | Active sludge microbial communities from wastewater, Klosterneuburg, Austria - Klosneuvirus_20160825_MG | ecosystem: Engineered > WWTP > Aerobic digester > Activated sludge | place...
CGCGCATGCTCGAGGCCGGCGAGGATCCGCGGTTCGTGCTGCGCCGCATGGTGATCTTCGCGAGCGAGGATGTCGGCAACGCCGATCCGCAGGCGCTCGTCGTCGCGGTCAGTGCGCTGCAGGCAGTGGAGCTGGTCGGCCTGCCCGAAGGCGTGCTGCCGATGACGCAAGCGGTGACCTATCTCGCGCTCGCGCCGAAATCGAACGGCGCGCTCACCGCGTACTCGGCCGCCCGCAAGCTCGTGCGCGAGAAGGGCGCGTTGCCCATCCCCGCGCGCTATCGGCCGGGCTCGACGGCGCTCGATCGCTCGATGGGCCACGGTCAGGGCTACAAGTACCCGCACGACTTCGAGGGCAACTACGTGCCCGAGGACTACTTGCCCGACGCGCTCGTCGGCGAGCGGATCTACGAGCCGATGGACTCCGGCTTCGAGCGCGAGTTGCGCGAACGCCGCGCGGCGCTCGATGCGGCTCGCGCAACGCAGAGCGATCGCAAGCCGGCGAAGTAGCGGCCGCCCGCCTCGCTCCCACTCGCAAGCAGCGCCCCGGATAGACGCCGCGAGACGTCGCCATGTAGCGCACGAACGCGATCGACGACGTGAAAATCCTGGCATCGCGAGCCGGACCGTCGGCCCCGCGAAGTGACGCGCATTTTTCGTGAATGCATGCCGTCCACGCGCGTTCCACGCCCATGCGCATCCTGATCTCGCTCGCCTCCACCCTTGCGATCGCACCCTCCCTCGCCCTCGCGAGCGTCGACGCCCCGCCGGAGCCCCCGACGCCACTCCCTGCACGTACCGATCGCATTCAGGGTCCGTTCGCGACAGGCGATGCGTACTGCGCGTTTCGCGAGCGCGAGCTCGGCGACGACGATGGCGATATCGCGCAGCGCCCCGCTCCATGCACGGTGCGCGAGGTCGACGACGCGCCGCGGGTACGAGCCGGTCAGGCGATCCGCGCGTATCGCATCGTCGAGATCCAAGGCGAGCTGCACGTCGTCGTCGAGACGGGCGCTGGCTGGTACGGCCGCGGGCTCGTCGCTGCGTCGAGTGGCGACAGCATGCGCGTCGATGCGGTGCGCCTCGAGGATCTCGTCGGTGATCGCGACGACGAGCTCGCGATCGACACGCACACCTCCCACGACCCGTGCGGCTGCGACGATCTATGGCACGCGGTGAGCGCGACCTTCGCGTGCACCGTGCTCGACGGCGCGCTGCGCTGCACCGACGGCATCACCACCGCCGATCACATGCACCTCGCCGATGTATGGTCGTGGAGCTCGACGCTCGCGATCGGCCGCGATGGCCGCGCGCGCCGGACGATCACCGAGAGCGAGCGGGTCTCGCGCCGCGAGCTGCGCGCGCTCGGACGACCGTTCCGCGTGACGTTTCACCGCTAGCCAGTTCTGGGGCGGCAAGTTCGTGCATACGACACACCTTTTGGCGCGATCGTTCACCCGGCTCCGCGAGCGCAGTAAGATGCGCGGATGCGAATCCTCTCCCTCTCCCTATTGGTAGTTCCCTTCGTCATCGCGTGCGGCGGCGGCCCCTCGGACTCCACGAAGATCGTCGACCTGAGCACCGACGAAGCGAAGGATGTCTGCGAGGAGACATCCTTCAGCCGCTCGGTCACCTGCGAGGGCTCGACCATCACGATCAGCAGCACGGACTGCAGCATGCTCGGCACGCCGGCCGCCACCTGCACCGCCACGGTTGGCGATGCGCGTGCGTGCTCGAGCGCGATGGAGAGCGCCTCCGACGCGGACCTGTGCGCGGGCAACCTCCCCGCCGCGTGCGCGAAGCTGTCCGGCTGCGGCGACTAGCCCCGAATCGTCACCACGACCACTTCGCGGGCATGCCCCACATCACCTCGGTGACCCGCGACATGCTCGGGTCGTAGCGCACCAAGACGCGGCGCTCGAGCTCCGGGTAGTCCCACCACTCGACCTCGTTGTTCTGCGTCGATGGTGCGCCGAGCTTGGCGTGCACCGCCACGCGATCGTCGGTGAACGCGAGCCCCTTGGGCAGCGGCCCCGTATACGCGAGGTACTGCACCTTGGTGCCGAGCCCGCGCACGTACTCCTCGACACCGTCGGTGTAGAAGGTCACCTCGGTGATCAGCACGGCCTTCTGCGGGAGTCCCGGCGGCATCTTCGATTTGTCCGTCGGCCGCGTCGCCATGTACGAGACGCCGAGCTTGGCCAGCGCTTGCTGATCGATCGTCTTGCCGACCGGCAGACCGAGCGACACGAGCAACGCCTTGACGTCCTTCTCGCTCGGCGAGCGTCCGACGATCGCCACCAGCTTGTCCGTGGTGTCGGGCGGGACCGCGATCGCCGTGGCGGACGGTGTCGTGACGGTCACGCTGATCGCGTCGCGCTTCGCGGCGGCGGCTTCGTACAGACCGTCGGGCGGACGCGTCTGGAACTTCGTCGCCTGATAGTCGGCCCATCGCGCGTCGAGCAGCGGCGCGTAGCGATCGAAGGCCTCCCACGAGTCGGGCACGAGGAGCGGACTCTTCACGGCACCCGCGAAGCTCGCGAGGTAGTCCTTCGTGAACGAGAGCGACTCGCGACCGGCGTCCGAGGGGATGTCGAATAGCTGCGAGAGGTAGCGATGCAGCCAGTCGCCCACGCCGGGCGCGAGATCCGTCGAGAGCAGTCGACCTTCGAGCTCGTCGACGAGGAACTGGCGGCCGGTGATCTCGCGCTTCGCGAGCTGTGCAGCGCGCGGTGATTTCGACAGCGCCGGCGAGAGGCCCACGCGATCGGCGGCCCACGCGAGCACGAGGCCGGTCGCGAGCGTGTCTGCGTGCGAGGGCTTGCCCTCGGGTGGCTCGGTCTCGAAGTGGAGCGGGCGCGGGTCCAGCTCCGAGCCCGTCTCGATCGAGAGCCAGAAGTTACCGACCTTCTTCGTCTCGGGCCGATACGTCGTCGAGAACACGATGTCCGGCGCTACGTGCTTCTCGAACATCTCGTCGCCGATGCCGTTCACGTTGTACGGCTCGCCGAGCGCGCGGACCAGATCGTCGCGCGACGACGCCTTCGTCACGCCGAACGGAATGCCGTCGAACGTGCTCTCGAGGAGCACGCGCGACAGGTAGCAGACGTAGGCCTTGCCCTGCTTCTTCGGCGGGTAGAAGCGGCGGTTCTCGATGCGGTGCGAGATGTACAGCTCGAAGCCGCCGGCCTTGTCCTTCACCGCGCGCGAGGAGTCCGCGTCCGTGGTCGGCTTCGGGAGGGCGAGCTTGCGCTCCGTGCTGAACGCGACGAGCTCGGGCGAGTCGAGGCGAGCACCGAGCAGCGCGATGAAGCGATCGACGAGCGAAGGCATTCGCCGAGCGTAGCGGAGTCGACGAGGCTGGCGGCGCTACGCGAGTCGGATCCAGCGGGCCTTCGCCGCTTCGATCTTGCCGCTGAACGCCGGCGGGAAGTGCCGCTGGACGTAGGCGAACGCTTGCTGGATCAGCTCGCGATCGACCTCCTGCGGGACTTCCATATTTTGGTCGTGGGGATCGGGGCGGATACCGAGGCGCACGACCTCGGTAAGGCGGAGCACGTGCAGTCGGTTGACGAACAGCGCGTGCGCGATGCCGAGGAAGAGCTCCTCGGTTGCGGGGTCCAAGGCCATACGAAGGAACGCTTCTACTACAAACAGGGCCGACCCTACCAGGGCGTTCTACGTGACAATTTGCCTTGTACTTCGGAGGGCTTACTTATGCTTCCACGTGCCTACAAGGCCGTTCAGGCGGGCATTGGGCGTCATCGTGTAGCCCTCGACCGCGAGGTTCGTGAACGTGACGTTGTCCTCGTGCCATAGCGGAACGACCGGAAGCTCGTCGGCGAGGATCTTCTGCACCTCGCTGTAGAGCACCTTGCGAGCATCGCGATCGAGCTCCGCGCGCCCTCGCTTCGTCAGTTCGTCGACGCGCGCGTTGCGATACTTCCAGCGATTGAGCCCGTCGGGGTTCTTCGCGTCGGGGATGCGCGACGAGTGAAAGTACGTGAAGTAGAAGTCGGGATCCGAGATGTCCGACGTCTGCGCGGACGCGAGTTGATACAGACCCTTCTTCAGGTCCGCGAAGAACGTGAGTCGCTCGAACGAGCGCACCTCGACGGCGATCCCGACCTGCGAGAGCTGCGCGGAGATCACCTTGGCGATCGCGACGCGGAACGCATCGGAGCTGGTCTTGTAGACGAGGTGCATGCGCGGCAGCGGACCGTCGCCATCGGGATCTTTGTGGCCGGCCTCGTCGAGCAGCGCCTTCGCGCGCGGCAGGTCGCGGTTCCACCGCGCGACATCGCCCTCGTACGCCCAGCTCGTCGGCGGCAGGAGGCCGGTCGCCATCACGCAGCGACCGTCGAACATCGCCGCGACGAGCTCGGGGCGATCGAGCGCGAGGGCAATCGCTTGGCGGACACGCTTGTCCTTTAGCAGCGGATCGTCGTTGTTGAAGATGAGGTAGGTGAGCAGCGCGCTCGGCGCGGCGTCGAGCTTCACGCGCGGCCGCTCGGCCACTTCGTCGATTAGATCGAGGCGCACGCCATTCTGCACGAGGTCCGCGGATCCGCCGACGAGCATGAGCAAGCGCGCCGACGCATCGGCGACGAACTTGATCTCCACGTGCTCCATCTTCGGCAGCGGCACGTGATGCGGGTTGCGATCGAGCAGCACGTGCTGCGCGTCGAGCTCGCGAACGATGTATGGCCCCGCGCCCTTCTTCGTGCGCGACACGATGCCGAAATCGAGATCGGTGAGGATCGTCGCGAGCGGCGAGCGCAGATGAAAGCGCACCACGCGCTCGCCGGTCGGCTCGACCTTGCTGAACCGCTCGGAGAAGCCGCGATGCAGCGGGCTGTCCGAGTCCTCGGCCATCATCGATTCGAACGTGAACGCGACATCGGCGGCGAGGACCGGCGAGCCGTCGGAGAACTTCGCGTCGGGGCGGACCTCGATCTCGTACGTGAGGTCATCGATGCGATCGACGCGCGACGCGAGATCGAGCCGCGGCTCGAGCGACAGCGTGTCCACCGCCATCAGCCCCGCGTGCGCGAGCTTCGCGAGCTTGCCGTCGTAGTTCGACAGCGTGTAGCGCGGATCCGCGCTCGTCATCACGCCATCGAGCACGACGACCAACCGGTCCGGAGGCGTGCGACTTTTGCGCGACGGACACGCAGCGAGCACCAGCAGGAGTGCCGCGGCGGCGAGCGTGTTAGCGTTTCGGAGTGAAGTCATCTCGGGTGGTCGTGTGCGCGGCGCTGGCTGCACTGACTATGCTGCCCGTACCCGCACGCTCGCAAGGAAGCGGGTCTGCCGGATCGGGCTCGGACACCGCGGAGCGCGATCCCGACGACGATGGAGACGGCAGCGGCTCGGCAACCGTGCTCGTCGCGCCACCGCTCCCCGCGCAGCGCAAGCAATGGGTCGCCGATCAGATCACCGCGGCCCTCTCGGCGCGTCCCACGCTCGGGCACGCGAAGATCGGCATCGCGGTCACGGATCTCGCGACCGGCGAGCCGCTGTTCGCGCACGCCGGCGACGAGAAGCTGAACCTCGCGTCGAACACGAAGCTGCTGACCTCGGTCGCCGCGCTCGGCACGCTCGGCAACGGCTTTCGCTGGCGCACCGCGGTCCTCGCCGACAAGCTGCCCGACGACGCGGGCGTGATCGAAGGCGACGTGTACCTGCGCGGCCGCGGCGATCCGCTGCTGACCGCCGCGCACCTCGACGAGCTGGCCGCCGAGCTCGCCGCACGCGGCATTCGCACGATCGAGGGCCGGCTCGTGCTCGATGCGTCGTACTTCGATAACGTCGTCGAGCCGCCGCACTTCGACGAGCAGCCGAAAGAGCGCAGCGGCTTTCGCGCGCCGGTCGCGAGCCTGGGAGTCGCACGCAGCGCGGTCACGGTGATCGTCATCGCGGATCCGGGGGGCGGCGCGACGATCAAGCTCGAGCCCGACGCGGGCGACTACATCTCCATCGTCAAGCGCGAGGTCACCTCGGTCACCGAGGGCCGCACGCGACTGCGCGTCGAGACCAAGCGCCCCGCCACGCCGAATCGGATCGAGTACGAGGTCACCGGCCAGATCCGCACGGGTGAAGGCAGCTGGGACTTCCGCCGCCGCGTCGACGATCCGGCGAGGTTCGCGGGGGCCGTGTTCCGCGCGGCCCTGACCGCGCACGGCATCACGATCCGCCAGCGCCAGATCGTGATGGGCACGGCGCCGCTGATCGCGAAGCAGCTCGCCGTCCACGATTCGCTGCCGCTCGCCGATGTCGTGCGGTTCATGAACAAGCTCAGCGATAACTACGTCGCCGAGTCCGTGCTGAAGACGCTCGGCGCCGAAGCGCGCGCCGCCGCCGGAACGCAGGGACCCGCGACGTGGGCCGATGGCACCGCCGCCGTGTCGGCATACCTCGCGAAGATCGGCCTACCCGCAGGCAGCTATCGCGCCGACAACGGCTCGGGCCTGTTCGCATCGACGGATGTCACCGCGAAGCAGCTGGTCACGCTCCTCACCGCAGCGCATGCGGACTACCGCATCGGCCCCGATCTGCTCGCGTCGCTGCCGGTCGGCGGCGGTGACGGCACGTTGGCCCGCCGGTTCCACGGCACGCCCGCGAAAGGCCGCGTCCGCGCGAAGACCGGCACGCTCGACAAGGTGATCACGCTCGCGGGCTACGTCGCCGTCGACAGCGGGAAGCCGCTCGCCTTCGCGATCCTGCTCAACGACGTGCCGGCCGGGCAGCGCTCGATCGCGCGCGCGGCGATCGACGACATCGTGAACATTTTGGCCGCGTATCTCGGCGCGACCTGATCACGACGTCAGGTTCGTGTAAGGCCGCCGCGGCGGGTGTGGCATCCATGCCGAGCACGCCCTTCCGAAACCGATCGTGCTCGCCCCGAAGGGACGCACGAAGACACGCGTCGACATCGATCCGAAGTCCATCACCTCGCGTGATGCGATCCCGGCGAATTGCATGCCGAACGATGGCTGGAGCTCGATCGTCGGTCCGAAATTCGACGTGCTGTAGGCGCGGCGCCAAGGCTCACTCAGATCGTCGACGGCGTTGCCCGGGTTTTCCGACGGTGGTACGAAGGCCCCAAGGAAAAAAGGAGTCACATCATGGCCGAGCTCAAGGGCACCAAGACCCACGGAAATCTCAAGGACGCGTTCGCCGGCGAGTCGCAGGCCAACCGTCGTTACCTGTATTTCGCCAAGGTCGCCGACGTCGAGGGACAACCCGACATCGCGGGCCTGTTCCGCGACACCGCCGAAGGCGAGACGGGTCACGCACACGGACACCTCGACTATCTCAAGCGCGTCGGTGATCCGGCGACGGGCGAGCCGATCGGCGACACCGTGAAGAACCTCAAGGCGTCGATCGCCGGCGAGACGTACGAGTACACGCAGATGTACCCGGCGTTCGCGAAGACGGCGCGCGAAGAAGGCTTCGAGGAGATCGCGGAGTGGTTCGAGACCCTCGCGCGCGCCGAGCGTTCGCACGCCGGCCGCTTCCAAAAGGGCCTCGACTCGCTGAACACGAAGTAAGCACCGCTTGCTGCGTGACGACGGCGCTCTTCGGGGCGCCGTCTTTTTTTGTGGTGCTCAGTGCTTCCGCCGACGCAGCACCAGCAGCGCGAGCGCGAACACCGCACCGCCGAGACCGCCGCGCGACGTGCTGCATCCACCGTTGACCTCGGCCGATCCGCCGGAACCGGAGCCCGCGTCGCCGATCGTGATGTCCGCGCACTGGTAGTAGAACGAGTTGTACGGAACGGTCACGGTCATGACTTGCATGAGCTGCAGCGTGCAGTTTGCGCACGGCGTCGTCGGCAGCGTGACCTGTTGCGAGTACGAACCGCCGGTCTTGTCGAGGATCGGCTCGACGAGCGTGAACGGAAAGTTGTCGTTCGGATTGTTCGGATTCTGGAACACGTCGTCGCCGTCGTCATCGAACGCGATGCGGTAGTGCCCCGGGTGGTCGACGGTCTCGTCGAATGTCACCGTGATGGTCTCGCCGGGTTCGAACGCGGTCACGTTCGTGCCGCGCTGCGAGCCTGCCGCGCCGCACGGTCCGGCTTTCTGATCCATCGTGCGCGCCGGCGGATACGTCAGGTGGATGTGCGCGTGGGCGGTGCCGATACCGACGAGGAGTACGACGAGGATGCACCGCACACGGCGAGCGTATCGCGAACAATGACCGTGGTACACACGCGATATGACCCTCGTCCGCCCGATCACTCGTCTGGACATCAAGGGTCCCGCGATGTACGCGCACATCCGGGACGACTACCGCAATCGTGTCATCGAGCTGAAGAAGGCGCGCCGCGTCGTCATCGGACCGACCCTCGAGATCGTGTTCGACAATCGCCTCACGCTGACGATGCAGATCGAAGAGATTTGCCGATTGGAGAACCTGACGCGCGACGATCAGATCCAGACCGAGATCGATCTGACGAACGAGCTCATGCCCACGGAGACGTCGCTCGCGGCGACGCTGTTCGTGCCCCTGCCGCAGGACGATCAGCTCAAAGAGAAGCTCGCGGCGCTGGTCGGCATCGACGAGCACGTGGTGCTGCACCTCGGCTCGCGCGCGATTCGCGCGGCGTTCGAGCCGGGGCGCTCGACGGAAGAGAAGATCAGCGCGGTGCAGTACATGCGCTTTCCTCTGACACCGGACGACCGAGCTGCGCTCGCGGATCCCGGCACGAAGATCACCGTCGAGGTCGATCATCCGAACTATCGCTATCGCGTCGAATGTCCGGACGCGCTGCGTGCGTCGCTGGCGGGTGACTATGTCTAGGTGGCTCGTCGCGCTCGCGCTCGTGTCCGCGTGTGGGTCACGGCAGAAGCAAGCAACGGAAGAAGCGCAGGACTTCGACTGCAAGGACCGCATCGTCAGCTACATCGCCACGAACGCGCTCGGCGGCAGCGAGCTCGGCGTGCAGATGGATTGCCAGGAGGCCGGCCCGCGGATCAAACGCTGGCGCATCGATCGCCAGGGCAATCGCCTCGAGGACGCACGCGGTGTCACGCCCCGCGAGTTCGACGACGTGTGGCGACAGATCGATGGCAGCGGCTGGGCGTACTTGAAGGACTGCGGGAACGGCACCAGCGGAGAGAAGGATCCGATCTACGTGTTCGACGTGAAGGACGACCAGCAGAAGGCCACGTTCCAGTGCCAGTCGCAGTCGATGCCCTATCCGTACAACACCATCGTCGATCCACTCGACGTCCTCGCGAACGCGAAGACCGGACAGCTCGGTGATCCCGAGCCCGAGGATCTCAAGAAGTACGACAAGAAGGACAAACAGAAGTGACCACGACGCTCGGGTGGCTCGGGGGTTCGACGGTCGTCGTGACGGGAGCCAGCCGCGGAATCGGGCGGCAGATCGCGATCCGCCTGGGCGCGCTCGGTGCCGACGTGGCGTTGTGGGCACGCGATGGCAATGCGCTGCAGCGAGTGGCAGCCGAGATCGCCGCAGCGGGCGGTCGCGCGTATCCCTATCTCGTCGATGTCACGCAGCGCGATCAGATCGAAGCCGCCGCGGACTCGATGCGCGCCAAGCTGCCCCCGGTGCGCGTGCTGGTGAACAACGCGGGCAGCGTGATCCGCAAGCCCACCGTCGCGATCTCCGACGCGGAGTGGCGCGGCGTCCTGTCGACGAACCTCGACGGTACGTTCTTCGTCACCCGTGCGTTACTCTCGGATCTCACCCGCAGTGGCGGCCGCATCATCAATATCGCGTCGCGCGCGGGCCGCGAGGGCACGGCGATGCTCGCGGCCTACTGCGCCGCCAAACACGGTGTCGTTGGTTTCACGCGAGCCCTTGCCGCCGAGTTGCGCGCTGCTAAGGTCTCCGTGAATGCGATCTGCCCCGGCAGCGTAGATACCGATATGCTGAAGGTGGGGATGCCAGGAGGCAAAGCCGAGATGAGCCCTGACGACGTCGCATCGACTGCCGTGTTTCTCGCGACACCTGCGCCGTTCGGCGCACCGGACGCGCTGACCGGTGCTTGTATCGACGTGTACGGCTGACCGGACAGACCCATGGAGACCGCATTCGACCAAGACGCGCTCTCCTCTCTGCCCATCTTTCCGCTTCCGAACTGCGTGCTGTTGCCGGGCGGATTGCTTCCGCTCCACGTGTTCGAGCCGCGCTACCGCGAGCTCACGCGTGATTGCCTCGCGGGTCATCACCTGATGGGCATCGCGCGCCTGCGCCCCGGCTACGAAGGCACCTACTACGGTCGCCCGCCGGTCTACGAGAGATGCGGTGTCGGCCGGATCATCTGCAGCGAGGAGCTGCCCGATGGTCGCTTCGCGCTGCTGCTTCGCGGTGTCGCTCGCGTCGAGATCGCGCGCGAGCTCACGGTGGATCGCAACTACCGCATGGTCGAAGCACTGCCGCTGGTCGATCGCGCGGTCGACGACGCCGATGCTCGCGATCATCACCACAAGCTGATCAAGCTGTGCGATCGCCTCGCCGAGGTGATCGAGCAAGGCGGCTCGCAGCTGCGCGATCTCGCGCGTGCATTCGATTCGCCGGGCGCGTGCGCGGACGCTGTCGCCGCCGCGCTGATCATGGATGCCGATGCGAGGCAGGAGCTGCTCGAGGCCTGCTGTCCGCTGCAGCGCTTGCAGCGCACGCTCGGTCACGTGAGCCACTTGCTGTGCGAGCTGGCTCCGTGCGCCGAGACTGTGAACTAGTACGTAGCTACCGACGAAGAACGACGCATCGATCGCGCAGTAGCGACGAGCGTCATGGTGCGGTCGGCGATGGCGGACGAACGCAGTAGCCCGACGCGCAGACGAGCCCCGGATCGCACGCGCTCTGCGACATGCACGCGCCGCCTTCGTGGCCCGCCGACGTCTGCGCTGGCGGCGCCGGCTGCTGTGGATAGCCTTGCTGTGGCTGCGCAGGATAGGGCGCTGGCTGCGGAGGACCCGGCTGCGGGTAGCCCGGCTGCGGGTAGCCCGGCTGCGGGTAGCCGGGTTGCGGCGCGCCCGGCTGCGGGTAGCCGGGTTGCGGCGCGCCCCACGTCGGCAGCCCCTGCCCTTGCGGATACGCCTTCGCGAACTCTTCGCGGGCAGCGCCGCAGCGATTGACGCGCTGATAGCCGAG
>Ga0154020_10009608_pt1 | contig 11129 bp, 15 predicted proteins | sample Klosneuvirus_201_FD_109709 | JGI IMG/M metagenome (GOLD analysis project Ga0154020, IMG submission 109709) | Active sludge microbial communities from wastewater, Klosterneuburg, Austria - Klosneuvirus_20160825_MG | ecosystem: Engineered > WWTP > Aerobic digester > Activated sludge | place...
AAATTTTCTTATGCATTCCGCGCTCGAGCTTCCTCACGTGTTCCGCGAGGCCACGATTGTGGTAATCTCCTCAGGGTAATCTCTGCCGCGGAAAATTCTTTATCATGCAAAAAATCCAATCCTTTGATATGAACGTTCGTCTATTTCACCAGACTGGGTTGTCGCTGATGCTGTCCCGATCGCATCTATCTGATTTATAATTATCTCCTTCAATGTTGGTGTAGGATTTTCGATGGGCAGCGTTCCTGGAGGTCCTCCTGCCCCTACCGGAGATTGGTTTGGCGCGGTGAACTACAGTCGCACGGGAGGCTACTGGTACCTCTCAGCGTACTACCCTGGTACGTTTCCTTGCTAGAGTGGCGCATGGCTGCAGAGCGCTCACGCAGCAATCGACTTATAGGCGTGTACCCGTTTGGCACTGTGTCGATTCTCGACTATGGCTCGGGTGGCTACTATCTCAACGACACTCTCCGCGTCAATGGCGGACTCACGCAAACTCTCGAGATCTCCAACTCCAAGGTGACGGTCAACGGTGCGCCTCGGGCACGACCCCCCTTGCACTTGGGCTTTTGTAAGTGACATATTCCAATTCAAAGGCAACTGCGATTTTACTTCCGGTTTTGGCAGTCCGGCTCCTCCAGACTCGTCGCGTAAACGAAACACTGCCGAGTATCAGCAGGCCAACTGGGGCGGTTCGACTCACTGGTTCTTCCTCGCGGCATCTCATCTCACATTCTCTCTCACTTGTTTAGGCGCTCAGTTGAGGATCTATCTGGATTCATTCCCTCTGACTTGTACCGGATGCATCAATATCGGTGACTACGCCATCCTCACCATTGTTGTACGTCTCGGAGAGGTTTGATTGGATTGCAGTCAAGGCTCACCTTTCGCTTCCAGGTTCCCACGAACCAGACGGTGACTGTGGAAGCACCGTTCTTGAAGTCGAACTCGGATTGCATCAACGGCGCGTTCTCCTCCGTCTACGTCATCTCCAATTCCTCCTACTACCCGCCAGAGCTTCCCCCTGACCCCAACTGCTACCCTCCCGAATGCAGTTCATATGGATATGGTCAGCCTCCCCCTCCTCCTCCTCCGTCCGTGGGAGCCCTTTGGTAGGCCGTTTTTGAGTTCACCTCGCTTGGTATTTATAATTTAATGGATTTTCCCTTCCTAGCTCTGACGGAACCATCGTCTTCGCTCCCTCCAACTGCCCAGCATCTCGTATCGACTGTGTCGTATCGGTGTGGGACAATTGGGGTTCTTGCAGCAAGACGTGTGGCAACGGCACGTCGACTCGCACGCGGAATGTTATCACTGCCGCGAGTGGAGGCGGCACGGTTTGCCCTTACCTCAGCGGTATCTTTTCCCTCTCCTCTCTTATCTGAGCACAATCGAGGTCAATGATGGACGCTTCAGAGTCCATGGAATGCAATACCCAACTTTGCCCTATTAATTGCTCCGTGTCTGCGTGGTTCGCGTGGACGACTTGCAACGCAACCTGCGGCGGCGGTTTCCAGTCGTCCAACCGCTCCATCCTCGTCAACGTATGCTTGAAAGTGTTCTGTTACATGCAGCGATGTCAGGATTTTTTTGTCTCATTTTATAGGCTTCGAACGGCGGCACGGCTTGTCCAGCGCTTACCCAGACGCAGTCTTGCAATACCCAGCCGTGCCCCATTAACTGTAGTGTCTCAGTCTGGGGTGATTGGGGTCTCTGCAGTGTCTCCGTGCGACTTGGTCTCTTTTTCATTGTTCCAACCTCTTATGGTTTAACATCACCTCGTAGTGCGGCTCGGGTAGTCAGTCGCGCTCTCGCAACATCACAGTTGAAGTGTGTTCTGTTGTCGTTCTGATTGGCCTTTCTGTTCTTTGTGATTTACTGATCTCTAGGCCGCCAATGGTGGCGCCTCGTGCCCAACCTTGAGCGACCAGATGGCTTGTGAGATGCCTCCTTGCCCTGTCGACTGTGTCGTCGGCAATTGGTCGTCGTGGACTTCATGCAATGCATCGGTACATTTCTTGCTATCTCCTGGGGCTGTCGAAGAGATCTCTAACTCTTCGCTCCATTTAGTGTGGTGGCGGATATCAGACCCGTTATAGGAATCTCACTTCGGTACCTCGTCGTTTTTCGAGCGCATCTGTTTGGCAATTAACAATTAATTTAGCCTGCCCTCTATGGTGGAACATGCCCTCCGTTGACCGCAGCACTCACCTGCAACTTACAGGGCTGCCCTGTCAACTGCTCTGTTGGCGACTGGGGCTCCTGGGGAAGCTGCTCTGTAAGATTTCAAATTGTCTTTCTTGATACATGACTTCTTATTGGTTTCTCACAGGCCCTTTGCAACGGAGGCACGCAGTCTCGCTCTCGGGAAGTCCTCGTTCAGGTAATGACCGACCAGGTGTGATCACGATTTCTTGCATAACTGACCCTGTTTGCCATTAGCCGGCTAATTCCGGATCGGCGTGCCCGACGCTGGTCGACTCCCAAAACTGTAACGGTCAAAGCTGCACGGTGCCTACTAATTGCTCCGTTGGCGAGTGGTCTTCGTGGGGAAATTGCTCCGCGGCGGTACTGCTTTTCAGCTTGTGTGCTCCTCCTTGCTGCTAACCGAGTCCTTGTAGTGCGGAGGTGGTAACACTTCACGCTCTCGAGAGATCCTCGTTTCTGTACCATTTTACTTGAGTCTCGAGCCACGACATTATCTTTCCACCCCCTTTTTTCTAGGCTGCGAATGGAGGCACCCCTTGTCCAAACACGACGGAGACGACGTCCTGTAATTCGGCCGCCTGCGTGATTCCCGTCAACTGCTCGGTACACTCCATAAGCTTCGATGACATTCTCCCCTATCCACATCGTTCATGATGCTCTGCCATGCTCAGGTGTCGCAGTGGTCTTCCTGGACGAACTGTTCGCAAAGTTGTGGCGGCGGCAGTTCCACTCGTAACCGCACCCTAATCATTCAGGTTCATTCTCATCGCTCTCTCCGCACTTGTTTTTCAATTGGGAGTTCATTTTCTGTTCTTAGCCTTCAAATGGTGGTTCCTTGTGCCCTGCGTTGACCGAAAACACGACGTGCAATCAATTTTCGTGCCCAATTGACTGTGTCATGAGCGTGTGGAGCAACTGGACTATTTGCGACGCTCAGGTAAAATTCGACGATCCTGTCGCTTTCTCGATGCAATTTTTATGTGACACTTGGACATATCTAGTGTGGAGGAGGTCATCAGTCGAGGATTCGTACAATTGACGTTCAGGTGCTTCGATTACCGTTCGTCGACCCAAGCTGATGGGTCGCTAATATTTCTCATTAGCCTGACTTCGGCGGACTCCAATGCGATAACGAGACGATCCAGTCCTCGGCATGCAACTTACAGAACTGCACGAACTCCACGGACGTCAATTGCGTCGTCGGCGAGTGGTCGCCTTGGTCGAACTGCACACTTGGTAGTTTACCACGAGCTCCTTCTGCATCTTCTAGTAGCGTTCTCTGATGGTTTTCGCAGATTGTGGCAATAGGACGATGACTCGCACGCGTTCAGTGATTACTCCCACGGCCAACGCAGGCCTCAAGTGTCCAGAACTGCTCCAAGTTGCCGCATGCAACTCCTTGCTTTGCATTCCTAATCTCGATTGCGTCGTCGGCAACTGGTCGCTCTGGACCTCATGCTCCAAGAATTGCGGCGGCGGAGTTCAAAATCGTTCGCGCTTCGTCCTTACCGATCCGTCAGGCACCGGCTTGCCATGCGACGCGCTGACGGAGTCGCAAGCTTGCAATACCCAAGCTTGTGTCGATTGTGTCGTCTCGGACTGGAGCGCGTGGGGAAGCTGCTCGGTACCTCCTTATAATCGCATTCGCTCGATCTCCTTCGTCTTGGTCAATTATTCTTCGTGCAGGTTATCTGTGGTGGTGGATTGCAGGGGCGCTCGAGGGATGTCCTCGTGCCTGCTACAACTGGCGTTGCTTGCCCAACTCTCTCCGAGTCGCAGCTGTGCAATAACTACTCGTGCTCGTCTAAGATCGACTGCAACATGACGTCATGGAGCGCATGGGGCAGTTGTTCCGTCAGCTGCGGCACTGGTGGCACTCAGACCAGGACGTACGCCGTTGTAATTTATCTGCTCTTCTCATCAACAATTTCAGACCACCTCCGCTTCAGGCGCGGCATTATCATACAGCCCTTCAATGGAGGCTTGCCTTGCGAGAACACCACTGAAACTACCGCTTGCCCTATTGTCGCGTGCCCCGTTCCTTGCGTGCAGTCGGATTGGTCAGCCTGGAGCTCTTGCAGCTCATCCTGTGGCGGCGGCATCATGACGCGCTCGAGGAACACGACTACTCCTTCGGCCAACAATGGCACTGCCTGTGGCCCTAGTGAGGAGACGACTCTATGCGGAGGTACGCCATGCCCCATCAACTGCAGTATGTCGGCTTGGACCAACTGGAGCAGCTGCTCTGCGAGTTGTGGCGCCAACGCGACAAAGACCCGATCTCGGACCATTTCTGCTCCAGCCCAATTTGGCGGCTACTGTGGCGCCACGTCGGAGGTGGCCAACTGCACGCTAAATCCATGCGGTATTGACTGCGTGCTGAGCAACTGGACTGCCCTCTCCAACTGCTCAGCTCCTTGCGGCGGTGGCTACGCCGTTCGCAATAGGACCATTGTCGTCGCCCCGAACCCCTATGGCCTGCAGTGTGACGTGCTCGGCGAGACCGAGGCGTGCAACCAGCAGCCTTGTAGCGTGGATTGCGTCCTTGGCGACTGGAGTGAGTGGAGCCCTTGCAACCAGACCTGTGGCGGCGGCATCAAGACGAGAGCTCGTCCTGTATTGGTTTCCTCCGCTTACGGGGGAATAGAGTGCAATTCCACCTCTGGCGCTGCGGATTGCAATTCCCAGCGTTGCATTGTTCCCACTTCAACGCCTGAGCCCTCCCCGAGCCCTACCAGCACTCCGACACCCAGCCCGACCCCCTCTCCGCCCCCCGTTCTACCTCCTGCTGGTGAGGTGACGAGCTCGGGATCATCTCTCTGTAGATGCTTTTGGCTCCTGCTTGGGCTCCTGCTCGCTCTCATATAATTGCTACGTAGACACTTCCCTTTTGTCCTGTTTTTTTGTCAATAATACAGTCAAGAAAGTCCTCTTGACCCAACGCTAGCACTCTCAATTGACATCGGATTCCTTGGAGCCTGGGAAGACTTTCAGCTGACTCAGATGCCCTGGCCGGACGCATCTATGTGTTGTTCCCGGCACGGATTATTCAGAGCTCTGATGAATGTGTATTATCTGACTCATCGAAAAATGAATTGCATATAAACTAGAATTCAATCTATCAACATAGGGAATAACAATTCTGGCAGGGACTATTTTCCAATTTGCAATTTTCCATGTAAAGGAAAAGCGGTTCCGAGATGGCCTACTTTTCCCTTTTCTTGGTCGAACCGGTTTCCTCCTCGTCTTTTTTCTTTTCCTTGTCCTTCGCTCTCTCCTTCGAATCTTTCTCCTTTGTGTGTCGGTGCTTGTCTTTCTCGCTCTCTTTGTCCTTGGGTTCCTTAGACTCCTTGCCCTTCTCCTTGTCCTCACCCTTAGGAGTCGCCGAGGACGCCGAGTCATCGCGCCTCTTCACGTCAGGCGAGGTGCCGCCGCCCTCGACCCTGCGTTTCGGCAGAATGACATCGGAGCGACCAGGGTGGACAAAGTTCTCGCCATCGGACTCCGATATCTCCTTACCGTCTTTCTCCTTGTCCTTTCGGACCTGATCGAGCTCAGAATCTTGCTTCTTGCGCTTCGGGAGGAGGACCTCAGAAGAGCGGCCGGGGCTGACCAAAGCCATGGCAAAGTCCTCGTCTTCTTTCTCTTTCTCCTTGGCCTTTTCCTTCTCTCGATCCTTTTCCTTTCCTCCTTTCTCCCGATCCTTCTCCTTTTCCCTCTCCTTGGATCGATCGGGCTCGATGGCGTCAGTAGAGCTTTGCAGCTTCCGCTTCGGCAAGATGACGTCGAGGCGATGGGTTGAGCCAAAGACGTCCTCACTTCCCTCTTTCTTATCCTTTTCTTTGGTTTCTTTCCTGGTCTCACGCTTCTTGTCTTTCTCCGATTCCTCCTTGTCGTCGCGCTCCGTGATGGACGCGTCGACTTTGATCTTCTTTTTCTCCCGCTCCTTTCCAGTGCTGCGCTTGCGCTCCTCTTGCTCAAGCTTCGGCGATCCCTGACTAAGAGAAGTAAAGATTGGCGCCGCGCTCTGTGTGCGCCGAGCTGGCAAGATGGCTGCCGAGCGCTCTGGATTGGCAAGCGATGCCGCAAATGCCCTCTCCTCCTAATTGATGAAAAAAATTGGAATGGCTCCGGCAAAACGGGAAAACTGTGCAAAGTACCTTGGTGAGCAATCGGGCCGGATCCCTCCAGACATCGCCACCATCACTGCGTGGAGTGTCGTCATGGGACTCGGGAAACTGACTCTCTGACGCGGACTGTGCAAGCGAGTCCTCGACTTGACCACCGGTGAGGCCTCGCGACGAGGGGGAGGCGGCAACGCCCGCCGACGCACCAGCACTCGGGACGTGGACTGCCACGGCCATGCTGCGGCGCTTCGGAAGGAGCACACCTTCCACCCGCCGTGGCCTGGGTTTCTCGGGCGTGGGATCTCGTGTTGACTCTGAAGCGCTCTCCGAGTCCTCTTGCAAGTCGCCGTATCGTGCGCGTTCGCTATCGCTGGTTCCAGTGCTCGCCATGGTGCCAATGCGCTTTGGCAACTTCACGGCTGCGACGGGCTGCACCTTCTTTGGATCGGAGATGGCGCGGGCGAAGTCCTCCTCCTCATCGCTGAGGGAGCGCTTGGCAACGAGCCACACGTCGTCATGGCCTGCCGCCTTGTTCGCCTTCGGCTGGCCGCGAGACTTGCTGTCGCTCTTGTTGCGATAGACGACTGTGAGCGACGTCTCTCCATTCAAGTCCTCTTCAAGAGATGAACTATTATCGGGATTGGGGTTCTCGGAGCGCTGGCTCGAGCCGAGGTCCGACTTCTCGTCGCCGTCCCTGTCGAAAGAGACACCGCGACCAAACATCTTGAGAGGATTCGGAGCTTTGTGGAACTTTCCGCGCTCTCCCGATTCTGACAACTGCAACAACAACACACTGAGATTGGCATGCGAACGTCCGTGGCAGGAGGAAGGGGGCATACCTTGAAGCCCCGAGGCTGCGACTTACGGGCTTTGCGCCTATAGTGAAAAGAAACCTTACACGCAAGAAGATAAACTCGATCCAATGTAATCATAAATAATCGTACTTTGGGTATTTTTCTCCCAGGTTCTTAATGGCGGTCCGCCGGGGAACGGAGAAGAGGCGATCGAAGGGCGAGACAGTACTTGCCTGCATGAAGCCGTTGTAGAACTTCGCGAAGAGCCAATTCGCGACTTGATCCTTTGTAAAGTAATGCCTAATGCAATTGACATTAAGAACGTGTTACGAAATGACGGCCACAATGAATGAGTACGAAGCAGGCGGTGATGGTGGATCGTATTCACCGACAGTGGGACGCTGGAAGAAGGCTAGGCGGTAGCGTTCGCCGCCCTTGGGATGCGGCTCCACCACACCAAACACATGTGGCACTGCGCCTGTCCCACAAACAACAATTAGAAAGAAGAAGACGATAATGGGTAAAGGGAGGAGAGGGATACCCATGGCTGCCGCTGGGAAAGGCATGAACATGGGACTGCGGCGCTTCCGGAACTCCTGCTTGCGCAAGCACAACTGCGTGATAGTGTGCAAGTGCGCCACCCATGCTCTCTTGTGCTCGTCCGTGAACTAGATCGACAACATCAGCAAAACACTCACTAGTTAGCTATCTACTCACGAAGGAGATTCGCACCTGCTCGCCAAACTGCTCTCGGAAGCCTTCCAGCAGAGCCTTGTTAAAGATCTCAAAATCCTTGACCGTGAGGCCATAGAAAACGTAAATGCTTTCTATAAATAGAGGAACGTGAGATAAATATCTAAGGTACAATAGCCAACAAAGGTACCTCGTTCGAGATAGTCAGTCTGCGAGACGCCTTCCTCCTCGGCGGTGCGGCGGATCATCTCGAGCATCTTCTTCAGCAGCTCAGCCGACTTGCTCTCCGAGTTGCCCACCGAATTGTCAAAGTAAGTCTTCACGTGCGGCGCCTCCGCGAACATGGCCGCAAAGAATCGCCTGAGAGAAACCAACATGAAATCGAGCGAGCTTTCGCAAACGGAATCGCGAGAACGGAGTAGGGAGTACTTAGTAAATTGGAAGAATGAAGCTTGATCGAGGGCCATGACGCTCTTGATCACATCCGTAATTAAGTGCTGATGAAAATAATCCTAGATAGACAAAAAATATGAGCAAACCAGAAAATGGTCCATATGGAGACAGCACTGCATGGTGCCTCATCATCTTTCCAGGCGCCTTCTATGTAAGAGTCGTAATAGATGATGACACCTAAATGCCAATTGATCACAACGGAGCGAAGACAACAAAACGAATCCCAAAACGAATCCAAGAGGGACAATAGCGGTACCAAGGTCGTTGCCACAGAGGCGGCGATGCTGCTCGGGATTCATCTTGGGCGCAACGTGGAAGATGATCTCCACGTCATTCCATTTGCGGTAGTACACGGTCGTCTCGGAATCCGGTGGTCCTGCGCCCATTTCCCCTGAATATCGACATGAGGCAACAATACTCAATCACCACCATGCAACAAGATGAACGCGTTACCTCGATAGCCGGACCACGAGCGGAGGTCAATCTTTTGGCCAATGGAGTCGAGAAACCTGTAGAAGCCCGACGACTCTGGCGGCGCATTCGCCCAGATGTCGCGAATGTCCGTCTGCCCAGGTCTCGCATAGAGCACTGTCATCTTGGGGACGGAAAATATATCGTGAGAATGTAAAACAGTTTGTCTGAGCAACAGCGGCACCTTGAGCTGCTTGAGCATGCGCGTGTGCTTCTGTTCAAGCTCGACCAAGTCGGCGACGAGGTCATCATGCTCAAAGACGACCGGGTAGACATTCAAATGGCCGCTTAGGAGGAAGTTCTGCACATAGTGCTGCACCTACACCAAGACAAAGCAATGAGCACCTTCACAGAGGACCAAGAGAAGAAGAGGAGTGCCTTGCTAGGGAAGTCCTCCTCGGCGACAATGGGCACGTTGTGGAATTCGCGCTCCTCGTAACCTGCGACAATGGCGATCAGATTCATCGGCGATCAAATCGTCAGGAAGAGCAATAACGACAATCAGAGCGAAAAAGGAGGAGATAAACGGAGGACGTGACAGATCGATACCATTGTCGTGTTGAAACAGCACGCGATGCGTGTTGCCGATGGACATGTACTTGTTAAGCGTCGAGTTCTCAGAATGCAGCATCACTGACATAACCGCCTTCGCTGAAATTGAGAGTCTCATAAGCCACAATGCTCTCTAACTTACCAGCGGCTCTCTAACTTATCAGCGGTTAAGGAAAAAAATGGCGCACCGAGAATCTCCTTCTTCTCGCCTGAGGTTTGGGTGAAGAAAAAATTGACGTGAGGCTGCTCGGCGAAGTCCCGCGCGTATTTATGCTAAATCGCAAGAAAGAGATCAGAATCAGATCAACATGAAAGATAAAAGAGGGAAACATAGGGAGATATAAATACAAACTTGAGGGAATTGAAAGAGGAATGGCCATGAGGACACGCACGATGGCGGACAATTTTCTCCTTTTATGGAAGGTTGAGGCTCTTCATGAAGAGAAACTCCGTGGGGTTCAAAAAAGACCCATGGCGCTCGTGGGAGGGCACAAAGTCGATATTTTCACAATACTTACAATTTAATTAATTGAAATGGAAGGTATGACGGGCGGGAGAGGCACCTCGTAACAGTCCAGCACGGGCGTGGCCACGAAGTCGGCAGGGTCGTCCACGAGCCAATCCGGGTGGTCGAAGATCACAGCCGCTGGATTGGATTGCAGACCCGCATGCGGACTAAAGAGCAAACACATTGATCAAGAGGCAGCAGATAGTGCAACAAGAAGGCAATTCCCGGATTAGGAATATCAGGGCGCATTGGAAAATGGTGACGGGCAGAGGGAGGGGACGGAAAAATAACAAAATACACAGCGGAGAAGGGCTAAGATTGCCGCCCTGGAATCTCACCAACGGTCAACGAGAAACAATAAAAATATTGAATTTCAATACTAATAAAATGAAAGCTAACACGAAGGCAACGGACCTGACTGCGGCGGAGATCGAGTCGCGGCTGGCTACCATGGGCGCGCTCGATGCCATAGGGTTGTCTCGCGAGTTCGGTCGCCTCGCAGCGCCCGTTGATTGTGACATTCCCTAAATCGAATAAAATTACATTCCTCAAATTAGAAACAAACCCAAGGAGAGTAAGCTTCTTGAGAGGAATATGAGCATGAAGAATGTCGTCGAGATATTTTTTACACTGTATGAGGACGCACGTTCGAAGCCGCCGGCAATCCAGTCGTCGTTTTCCGTCGAACACCATCGTTACCTGGTTACGACAAAAAAAGAAATAAATAACATTGATCGTACACGAACGAAACGTCTTCCAAGACCACAACCATTGCTCGAGGGGGATAACGGTCCTCGACGTTCAAATGGAACAAGAGGTCACCGGCCTTGTTCGATTCATTTCAACAATATATTAATGAATTTCTGAGAATTAATAGAAAACGATGAAATCGCGCCGAAAAGCCACGGCGAAGGGATTGCACCTGGATAGAAGGTGGAAAGGCCGCAAAGTGGAGGAATCCCCAATATGCACACCGTACATGAACAGGCCGCTCAACACATTAAAAAGATGAAATATTTAACGAGACAGCGGCAATGGAAAGCCAGATGAATGCCGCGGGGTTTGAAATGTCACGTTTGGCTGGAGCATGCCTCAATTGCACCACCTCAGCGTGCTTTGCGGAGCAGAAAAGGATCCCAAAATTCAAATATCAACAAGGTATTTATGACCACAAGGCAGAAAGAGGGAGCACAGGTACCGGAGGGGAGCGAATTGAGGCGGGCGAGGACAAGAGGAAGCGGGGGGCGACGAGGTGCAGAGGGACAACAAGCCGGAGGGATCACTAGCGAGAGTGAGCCCGATCACACTGCCACTTACAGCCGC
>Ga0154020_10009609_pt1 | contig 11128 bp, 8 predicted proteins | sample Klosneuvirus_201_FD_109709 | JGI IMG/M metagenome (GOLD analysis project Ga0154020, IMG submission 109709) | Active sludge microbial communities from wastewater, Klosterneuburg, Austria - Klosneuvirus_20160825_MG | ecosystem: Engineered > WWTP > Aerobic digester > Activated sludge | place...
ATATTTTTGAGTTCGGCATAGGCGGTACGTCCGGCCGCGACCAGTTCCTCGATATGGCGCCAGTCCATGCAAAGGAAATGTATGCTGCCATCAACGGAGAATTCGGCAAGAAGTGCAATCGCGGTACCTAGAAAGGATATGAATTCCACACGGCTCATCTCGCCGCTGGCCATGGCGAATTCATCGTGCTTGTGCTTGCCAAGACCGCTGATATCCTTGACGCGCACGTTATAGGGTGGGTCCGTAAAGACCATTTGCGCCCGGTCGCCACCCATCAGTCGAGCGTAATCATTGCGCTCGAGAGCACTGCCACACAGAATACGGTGGTTGCCCAAAACCCATAGGTCGCCCGGACGGCTGACGGCGTCAGGTTTGAGCGCGTCCTCCAGCCCGTCATCCTGCTCATCGTTGTCTTCCTCGTCACCTTGCAGGAACTGATCGATTTCGGCCATCTCGAAGCCGGTGATGGTCAGGTCCAGATCACAGTTGATCTCGTGCAGGTTCTGGCATTCGATTTCGAGGATCTCATCGTCCCAGCAAGCAAGCTCGGCCAGTTTGTTATCCGCCAGACGGTAGACACGAATTTGTGCTGGCGTCAGGTGCGAGATCAGAATGGTCGGGACTTCGGTCATGCCCAAAAGCTTGGCCGCCTCCAGACGGCCGTGACCGGCAATGACGACACCGTCGTCATCGACCAGAATGGGGTTCACAAAACCGAATTCGCCCAAACTCCGCGCGATCTGCTGGATTTGCTTTTTGCTGTGCGTGCGGGCATTCGAGGGATAGGGCTTAAGTTTGGAGACGTCCTGGTAAACGATATTGCCTAGTTTTTGCATGGTGCATGCTCCTTCGTTTGCGGAGCTGCGCTGCAAATAAAAAACGCGGCCCCGGATTTTACCGAAGACCACGCTATCTTCCCCGAAGGGCGCGGACTGTTCTATTTCTTGTGGTGACGACGCCCGGATCCCAGATCCGCTGTCGTCCGGCTTTATAACCTGCACTGCAGGCATAAACGCCGAGAACAGGTTAACTATATCAGAGACCGGGAAAAAATTCAACCGGCTGAAAAATCAGCCGATATTACATCAATTTTTCAAGGATTTTGCGCGGATCGATCTTCAGGTGCCCGGCAATTTCGAGCAATTCTATGACATCGATGCGGCGGTCGCCGCCCTCGTATTTTGCCACGAAGGACTGGTGACGTTTCAGTTTTTCCGCTATTTCGAACTGGGTCAGCCCCGCTTTTTGCCGGGCCTCGGTCAAAAGGGCGCAAAGTTTGCGCTGTTTTTCTGAATATATGCTCTTTTTCAAGGATTGGGGCGCTTTTCCAGTTGATACCATTGCCCACTAGCGTTAATCCTGTATTCGGATAATCCAAAAATCGGATGATGCTACGTAAATTAAAATGCAGATAAACCCGCTCCAGAAAACCTTTATTGAAGATGAATTCTTCAGCATGACGATGCAGGCGACCGCGCAGCGGGCAAACCTGTACCGTCCGGGTAGCGCTGAATCCGCAAGGGCCGCGTTTCGCAGCGGGCTGCAGACAAGGCTCATAAAATTACTGGAACAGTACCGGAACGGTCTTGCCGAAGACATGCATTTTATAAACATCACAGCACTGGCCGATGCACTATCAGCCGCCCATGCGGATGTCTTGACCGATGGCAGATTCAGGATCGGAACCGCCCAGAAAGCCCTCAACCTTTATCTGAAATTCATGTGGTGCATGGGCTGGATCGGCGAACCGCCGCATTGCCCGTTTGACGCCATCATTTTGCAGTATGTGCCGGAATGCAAAAACATGCGCTGGACCAAGCTGGACAGCCTGGATGATTATAAACGTATCGTCGAATGTTCAAAAATTGCTGCGCGCGGCAAAACGCTGGCCCTGTGGGAACTGGACATCTACAACCGCTCCCAGCAACCATCCCCGAAATCCCTGTAGCCTGAAAAAAATTCCCTGCTAAATTTGCGGGAATTTACACCCCATGTGCCGTAATAGAGCTTTGTTTGCAGGCATTCCCAGCTGCACTGGCATGGCTCTATTGCCCAAAAACCGCTGTATTCCCTGTTGTTTCCCTGTTAAACAGGGATTTGTGTGAAAGACTGGTTCTCGCAGGACTTTCCACACCACCAAACCCGCCTTTTGTGGCGTGATTTCCTCAAAGAACCTGTAAACACCGGCACATTCGACGTTTCGAAATTTTTTCTCCTTTTGCGCGTAGATCAGCGGCTTTGGGAAGACGATGCGTTGGATTGCTTGTTTCAAGGCAAGATTAGCTTTCTTCCACACTGTACGAGGCTCTTGAACGATGCCCACTAGCCGAAGCTTGGACATACGCCATCGCCTCCCGGCCATAATGGTCGAGAAGCGACGTATTCACGGAACGTCATCCGGTCTTAGCGAGGATTCTAAAGCCCTTAGATCAGCGCAGTGTCAACCTACACCCACTATGTGGGAAATTTTCTAGAAAGGCAAAAATTATTAATTATAATGAGCGTTAATGTGGTCCATAGCTAACACCAGATTTTGAAGAGAATTAGACGAGGCTTAATTATGAAGAAACCGAAGGCAAGAATATTTGAATCTTATGCGGCAGTTCTCATCACTCAAGGAAGCTATAAATTCTATTCAGCTGCACTACCGATTGAGCCCTTGGCAAATTCTTGCTTTGTGACAACGCGAGATGAAGACCCCGATGATGGCTTTCAGCGCCTCCTTGATGAGGATCGAGCGCAAAATATTGCTGACTACATAGATAATGGCGGAACCATTCCCACAAGCGTGATTCTGTCTGTGCAAGACGATGCCGAGTTTGAATACGATTCAAAGGGCAAAACTATTAGATTCATAAACGCTCCTAAAACATTTCTAGTTCTAGATGGCCAACATAGGGTTTGGGGATTTAAACTTGCGAAAGTGAAGACTTTGCGCGTCCCTGTCATTATTTATGCTGGTTTAGATAGAGCTGAAGAGTCGAGGCTCTTTATTGACATCAATACAAAACAACGCCCCGTACCGAATGAACTTTTACTAGATATCAAGAAACTTGCTGACTACGAAACAGAGTCGGAAATGTACTCCGGTAATTTATTCGACCTCTTCTCAAAGTCACGTATCAGCGTTTTAAAAGGCAAGCTATCCGCAGCAAAAAGAGTAAAAGGGCTAATCTCTAGAGTCACCTTCTATCGGGCATTAAAACCTATTCTCTCAATAATCACAGAAAACCCTGAGAATGTAGTTTTTCCTGTCTTAAACGCATATCTACAGGCTGTAATTTGGGGTCTAGAAGAAAAGAAATTACCAGACTCAATAGTTTCCCCTATTGTTCTAGGCGGATTTATACTCCTATTCCCTGACATCACAGCTTCTATTAAAAATAGGCATAACAGGCCAGATCTAACCGCGGATATCTTCGCCGAAGCTCTTTCACCAATATTTGAGAACGTTAAATCTAGCTACCTAAAATCTCCTGGAAACAGCTCTTATAAAATGTATGAGGAGCTTTCAAAGTTGTTGAGAAATCAAAAACTGAGACTATAAGAGTTAGAGATGAAGAAGTCTCTAACCGCAGAAGCGCTAGATTTATATTGGCCAACAGAGTGGTATGACAACACATCTGCGCCGAAGTATGGGTTAAAAGATTGGATCAAACTTAAAAACTTCCAGATAAATTCAGCGCCCCTTTCTGAAACAAGTTTTACGCTCAACTTCAGTAAAGAATATAGCCCCCTTTTAAGTCTTGGCTATGACTGCAATAAGTTCTCAAGCGCTTCAATTGAAACCTTACAAAACGCATCTCTTTCAACATCAAATATGATAAAGAATTCGACGGCATGGTTAGCAATTAAAAACTACTACGCTGCCTTCTACGCTGCCCATGCTTTGCTACGTCTTAACGGCCGCTCCTGCACCCTAGTTGAGGCTCAAGAAGTTAAAAGCCTAAATGAGATTCTTAACCTATTCCACCAAACGGTTCCGCCTATAAAAGGCGGATACTACAGCGTAGTAGTAGATGAGTTGAACAACACCGTTTCCTTTACCAAAGCAACTTCGCGACCACACATGCAACTATGGGCTGACTTCAATAGCTTCATCAGCCATGTAATCACTGGATTGCAGTCAGGATCAACTCGATACCAATCCGTCATGTTAAAACTACAGTCACTACAATGTAACCTTACTTTTAAGAGCCATCCAGATGGTAACTGGCTCTCCCAAATAAGAGATGAAATTAATTACAAACACGCACACTCTACATGGTTTCCTTACACCGGCATTAAAAAGGCCAATGTAGAGAAAATCATTCAACTGGTTAAGAAGAAGCCATCCGACTCTCTTAGCATTAACCTAGATACATACAGCAAGGATGATGACCTTATCCGCTTTTTTGCAACAACCACTTATTTAGTCGAGGTGTGCTGCGAGGTGATAGAACATATGCAAGCAGTTAACCTCTCCACCTTCCCTAAGCATCAGCCCGTGAAGCTACTCAAGATGTTAAATGCCTAGAAGCTTTCAAACCAAGAATAACCGCAGTATAACTCTCCTTTTTCACCGTCTATGATACCAGGCATCATGAGGCGGCGCGTCAGGCAAGGTTCCAAATAGTGGAGTATAAAGTGATCGCCCGGCCATGCCGCGCCCGACGCCTGATATTATATCAAAACGTCTTCTGTACCGTAAACAGGAAGCTGCGGCCGTTCATGGGGATGACATCCTGAGCCACGTCTGGGCCGCCGATCATATTGACGGACGAGTTGAACAAGTTATAAACGCCCAATGAAAAATCCGCGCCAAAGAACAGGTCTTTGGCCGAAAGATTGGCGTTGGCAAAATAATACGGGTCTTCCTCGCTGTAATACAGCGTTGTCCGGTTGCCAACAAAAACACCTTCCATCCCCAGTTTTGCGCGATCGTCGAACAAAGGTTCGGCATAGCGCAGTTTGGCGACGTCTTTGGGCGAGTCAACCGCACCCCAGCTGGTGCCGGTGTGACGGGTGTATTCCGAGTGCGTGTAGTTGACCTTGACCTCGCGGCCGTTTTCCCAGCGTTTTTCGGCGCCCAGTTCCACGCCGACTGACGTCATGTTGCCCGTGTTGGTGAACATATGATAAGTGGGATGGGTTGATTCATAGTCTTTGCTCAGCACATCGGTAAACTGGTTATAGAATACAGAGCCCGAGAGCTTGACACCGTCGCCAGAGCGCCATTCGACGACGCCTTCATAGTTTTTAATATGCTCTTCAGTATTATTGGGGTTAGCAGTCCACGAATTGAAAGCGTCGTAATCGCGCTCCATCACATTGGGCGCGCGGAACGCGGAACCGTAGAGAAGCTTAAAGGTTGTCGACTCCTTCGGGTTCCAGATAAGGCCAATGCGCGGATTGACCTGCGCCTTTTCAATCATGTGATGCTGATCGAGGCGCACGCCGGCGTTTAATACCAACTTATCGGTCAGACTGATGGCGTCTTGCAGGTAAAGGCCGCTGCGCATCCCGGATCGGTTGCTGTTTTGATAAACGCCGAATTTGTCACGCGCAAACAGAAACTGGTTGATATCCCATTGAAACTCGCCGCCCAGCACGATTTTATGGCCGTCAATCTCCGTTGTAACGATGTTCGCTTCGCCGCCAAACCAATCACCGCCGTATTCATCGAAAAGAATATAGCGCGGAAGAACATCCTCGTAGGGGAAGTGCGCCATATTACCATACTTATGGTAAAACGCTTTGAACTCAATCTGCACATCTTTATCAAGAGATTTGTTGTATTTCAGTTCGTTGTAGAAATGAGATTCTTCCGATGTGAGCCCCGGATCGTTGAAAAGAGATGAAAATCTGTGTGTAGGAATAACTTTCAGGCGGTTTACATACCCCATTGCATAGGTAAGCCCTTCCATCTCGGCTTTGGCAAATAGCCGCTGCGCCCGCTCCCCGTCGATGCCATGCGCGATGCCGTTATTGGTGCTGGGATCGTCAAACTCCGGATAATAAAGATTCTTCACCCCATCGCTTTGAAACCCCGACGCAGATATTAAAACATCCGCGCCATTATCCAGTTTCTTGCCGTAGGTTGCGCGCCCAGCGCCCGTGTTATAGCTTCCGGCGCTGGCGGCAATCTGCGTGCCATTGATGTCGCTGCCTTTCTTGGTGACGACGTTGACGACACCCATCATGGCGTTCGCGCCGTAAACGGAAGAACCGGGGCCGGAAATATATTCGATATGATCAACCAGATCCATGTCGACCGTAAATTCCTCGCCGACATAGGCAGAATCAAAAACGTTTTCGTTCATGCGTCGGCCATCTACCGTAATCAGAATGCGCGAGTTGGCAGTGCCTGTGAACAAGAACCCCCTCACCCCCATGGTGGTGAAATTTCTGTCATTGTTCTTATACAAACCATGCAGCCCGTTCAGCGCATCGGCCAGCGTGCGGTAGCCATAGGTGCGAATGTCTTCGGCAGTGATGACTTCAACGACCGAAGCCGTCTCGCTCTCCTTCTCGGCGTATTTCGATGAACCGGTAATCAGCACCTCAACCTTGGCCAATTGCTCGAGCGGCATGTCCATCAAGGCCTCTGCCGTCAATGCCTGCGCCCGTGCCTGTGCCGGACTGAACAACAGCGCGGCGACAAAGCAAATGGGTTTAAACAAAGAGCGTGACATCAAGGAGCCTCGTGTTTCTTTAGTATATAATCCCTTGTATTGATAGGCTTGAAAAGCTTTATTTAGACACCGCATTTCTTTCGGAAACTCGCGTTGCCGCAGCCGTTGATCATGGAGATATTCGCCTTAGCCGACAGGCCTGACAGGGTCGAGACACCCGCGTTTTTCCAGCCACGCGGTAACTTTGGCCATTTTTTCTTCGATCACGGCTGCTGTAAAGGGCTTGATGATGTATTCAGCAGCACCTGCTTGCAGCACCTTGTCGATTTGATCTTGTTCCGTACCGCCCGAGACGAAGACAAATGCGATATCTTGATAAGCGGGCTTCACCTTGCACTCTTCAAAAAAGGCCAGGCCTGTTTTGCCGGGCATGCGCCAATCGAGAAAAACGATATCGTATTTCTGGTTGGCCATTTTTTCTTCCGCCTCGCCCGCGTGATTGGCGGAATCAATCTGAACGATGCCCAGTTGACCCAACATGACAGGCATCAGTTTCAAGATCAACCGGCTGTCGTCGACAAGCAAAACGCGTAAATCTTTCAATCTGGCATCCATGTCTAGTTCCCTTCTATAGGCCGCATTTCAATGCGATTACGGCCTATTCTCTTGGCGTCGGCAAGACGCTGGTCGGCTTCTTTCATCATTTCTTCCAGCGTGTCGCGCGTGCCAAAGCACACGCCGATGCTGGCCGTTATCTTGATGATACGATCCATATGGTTAAATTCCTGTTTCTCGATCGCATGCCGAATGCGCTCAAAATACATCCCGACGGTGTCTTCCGTTAAATTCACCGCTAATATCGCAAAACCGTCCAGCCCCGAACGGGCGACAATATCGGTCTGGCGGCATTGTTTGCGCAAAAGCGTTGCCACGCCTTTTAAAACAACGTCGCTGGCGCCATGGCCGTATTTCTCGTTGAGATCCTTGAAAAAATCCAAATCCAGCACGGCCGCCGTCAAGCGCAACTGTTCGCGCTTGGCTGTCGCGAAAAGCCCGGCACCTGCTTCGAAGAAAAAGCGCCTGTTGTGAATGCCCGTAAGCGTATCCTTAATGCCCATATCCTTGAGTTTGCTAAATAAATCGAGCATTCGCAGGTTATGCGTGATGCGGCAGAAAAACTCTTCGGGCAGGAACGGTTTTTTTAAAAAGTCATCCGCGCCTAATTTGATAAACTGTGCCGACAATGCGCTGCGGTTTCCTTCCGCCGAGATGCCGACGATGGCCAACTGTTCCCGATTGTACTTTTTGCGGATTTCCTGCACCAACTGAGCACCGTTCATATCCGGCAGCTCGTAATCGGCAATCACCAACCGAATATCATTTTTACGCAACAGCTCCAGCGCTTCCTTGGCATTCGCCGCCTCGATCACCTGACATTGATATCCCATCAGCAAGCCACGGACATGCATGCGGCTGGATTCTGACTCATCCGCCACCAAAATTCTGGTTTCACGGTTGCGGTGAACACGCTCCACAATATCCACCAGATAGCTTAGGCTGGAGGGCGTGTCTTTAATCACATAATCCATCACATTCCAGTCCAAAATCATCTTGCGCAGGTCTTCTGAATAGAAGCTGGTAAAAACAATGGTTGGAATGCGTTTTTGCATCAGAAATTCAGCCGCTTCGCCTTCCTTGCTGTCGGGCAGCAGGATATCGGCCAAGGCCAAATGAAACCCGTTCGGTGTCGATTCAACGATACGGCGCGCGGCGGCCAGCGTTTCCGCCGTCACAATCTCGGCGTCGATCCGCTCGGAAATGGCTTTTTTGACAATGCTTGTAAAGAATTTGGAATCGTCGACGATCAGAATGCGGGTCGCGTCTTGCATATCCATGGCGTCTTCACGGCTTCTTTCTGCGGCAAGGACGTCAGGCGGCATCGCCCGGCATCCGTTTTCGCAAGATCAAGTCTAGCCAGATTTCCCCGCTTATTCCAGCATCACGAAGGGAGCCTTGTCATAAAATGAACAGCGGCAGATAATCCTGTTTCGCTCCCTCACTTATATAAATCGTTAAAGAAATTAATGATACAATACGCCTAAAGGGGCAGCATGCCAGTGTAGTGTGGGGACACGTATACCGACCATGGATGACATCATCGCCGAATTTCTTTCGGAGACCAACGAAGGTCTCCAGACTTTGGACAACGCCCTTGTCCTCTTCGAGCGCAACCCGCAAGATGTCGAAATCCTCTCTGAAATTTTCCGCGTTTTTCACACCATCAAAGGCAGCTGTGGGTTTGTTGGCATGGAGCGTCTGGCAAAAATCGCCCACCGAGCCGAAGACGCGCTGGGTCTGGCGCGCGACCGTCAACCGACGATCACGCCTCACTTCATCACCGTCTTGCTGGAAACCGTTGACCGCATCAAGTTTATTACCGAGGGCATCGAGCAAACCGGACTGGAACCCGGCGGTGGAGATGATGACCTGCTGTCCAGCCTTGAAGGCTTGTTGTTGTTGCCCTCTGCCGTCAAGCCCGATATCAAAACCCCCAAGCCGCCATCGGAAAGAGCCAGCGCGTTCTCGGCAGCAGCCGACCCCGAGCTGAGCCGCAGCAAAGGCAATGCGCACATCATCGACATCGATCATGCTCAGCACACCGTACGCGTCAGCGTCGACCTGCTGGAAGAAATGATGACGATCGTCAGCGAGCTTGTTCTTACGCGCAACCAGATGCTGCAAACGGCGCGCGCCATCAAAATCCGCGCGTTCAATCCGCCCCTGCAACGGCTTAACCAGGCCATCACCGAATTGCAGGAAAGCGTCATGAAGACGCGGCTGCACCCCATCAGCAACGCATGGACGAAGTTGCCGCGGATTGTCCGCGACGTCTGCACCGAGCTGAACAAGAAAATCGACATCGAAATGTGGGGACAAGACACCGAATTGGACCGGCAGGTTCTTGAAATGATCAAAGACCCCCTGATGCACATGGTGCGCAATGCCGCCGATCACGGCATCGAAGCCCCCGATGCGCGCCTGAAAATGGGCAAGCCCGAAGCTGGTCGCATCGTCCTGAACGCCTATCATCAAGGCGGCCATATCATCATCAAAATATCGGACGACGGGCGCGGCCTAGCGCTAGAAAAAATTAAAAAACGCGCGTTACAGGCCGAACTGGCCACCGCCGAACAGCTGGACAGCATGAGCCCCCAGCAGATTCAACAGTTCATCTTCCGTCCCGGATTTTCAACCGCGGAGCAAGTCACCTCCGTCTCCGGACGCGGCGTCGGCATGGATGTGGTGCGCGCCAACATCCAGAAGATCGGCGGCACCATCGAAATCACCTCCATCGAAGGACACGGCACAACCTTTACTATCAACATCCCTTTGACGCTCTCCATCATCACGGCGCTGCTGGTTGAAGTCGCCGGAACGCGATTTGCCTTTCCTCAACTGGCGATTTCCGAACTGGTCATGGTCAGCAAAAAAAGCGGCGCGCGGATTGAAACCATCGACGGCGCGCCCGTGCTGCGCCTGAGGGGCACTTTGCTGCCGCTGGTTTCGCTGGGCGAACACCTGAAGATCTGGGATAAAGACCATGCCTATGCCCATAGCGACGACGGAATCTGCTATGTCGTCGTCACCAAGGCGGCAGGCGTGGCCTTTGGCATGATCGTCGACCGCGTCTCGAACATGGAGGAAATCGTCGTCAAGCCGCCGTCGCGCAATCTCAAGGATGTGCATGTCTTTTCCGGCCATACGATATTGGGCGACGGCAGCGTCATCATGATTCTGAACCCGTCCGAACTGCTGCACGTGGCCAGCATCAAAGAAGACCCGATAACGCCCGCGGAAGAACAGACGTTGCTGGAAAGCCCGCAACAGGAAAACCCCCTCCTGCTTTTCCGGGCGGGAGATAAAACCATGAAAGCCGCCCCCCTCAAGATGGTATCCCGCCTCTGCGAGGTCAAAGGCGCCGATATCGAGCTTTCAGACGGCAAGCCCGTGGTGCAATACATGGGCGAACTTCTGCCCGTCTTCAGGTACGACAAGTCCCCTGTCGGCAAGAACAACGCCTACCTGATCGTCTTCGAGCACAACGACAATCGCGTCGGTCTCGTCGTCGATCAGGTGCTCGACATCGCCAAATACCACGGATCCCTGGCCGACAGCAGCGACGACAAAATCCTCGCGTCGATTATTCTCAACAAGCAATCGACCGATGTCGTTAACCCGCTCTGGTACATGCCTTCCGTTGAGCACGCAAGGGAAGTGAAATCATGACCGCCACGCACGACACGCAGCATGTACTGGCCGTCTACATGAGAGACGCCATTTTCGGCCTGCCCATTTCCTGCATCCAGGAAATTCTTGAAACGCCGCCGCTGACCTATGTTCCCATGCTGCCCGCGCAAGTGCGCGGCGTCATGAACCTACGCGGCCGCGTCGTTACCGCCATCGACCTCTGGTCGGGGCTGCGCCAGCACGACAGATCGCAAACAAGCAGCACA
>Ga0154020_10009611_pt1 | contig 11127 bp, 15 predicted proteins | sample Klosneuvirus_201_FD_109709 | JGI IMG/M metagenome (GOLD analysis project Ga0154020, IMG submission 109709) | Active sludge microbial communities from wastewater, Klosterneuburg, Austria - Klosneuvirus_20160825_MG | ecosystem: Engineered > WWTP > Aerobic digester > Activated sludge | place...
CAAGGAGCGTCGTACCAGAGCCGCAGAACGGTTCAAACACAATGTCACCTGCGTCGGTGTACGTTTCCATGACGTGCTGCGGTAACGCCACCGGGAACACGGCCGGGTGATCGATGTCCTGTCCGATCTTGCCCTTGTGTCTCATGATGCGAATCACCGAATCCGGAATCTTGGTCTCCTGAGTGGGCGTGCCGGCGGCAGTCCAGCCACCGATCGTTCCATCCTTTTTGCGCATGGCCGTTGAACTGCCGTCCTTGCGCAGATGGGTTTCCTGGCCGGCAAACTTGCAGGGCACGATCTTGTTGGCTTGGCGGGCCTGGCGGTTGAAGTGAAAGACGAACTCGAAGGATGGCGCCAGCCGACCGTTCCAGTCGCCGGGGAGTCCCGGTCCCTGGTCCCAGACGTACCAGGCAAAGCGTCGCCAGCCTTGGGTGCGCATCCAGTCGAGCCAGCCATTCCAGTACGGGATGACTTCGTTGTCGCGGTGGATCAGTCCGAGATTGACCAGCACCTGCCCATTTGGGGCCATCGGCAATTGATTGAATACGCCGCGCATCAGGGCATCCCAATCAATGATGGTGTTCGTGTAGTCCCGTTGATTGCCGTAGGGCGGGGAGGTGAAGCAGAGTTTGGCCTTGTCGCCGTCCATCAGTGCGGCGACTACGGTGGGGTCGGCGGCGTCACCGCAAATCACGCGGTGCGCACCCAGTTGCCAGACATCATTGGGACGCGTGACCGGATTGACCGGTGCATCGGGCACCTCATCGGCGGCATCGACATCAGAGGCAGTGGTTTCGTTCTCGGTTGATGCACCCTCGGCGTCGACCAGCAACTCCTGAATCTCGTCATTGGAGAATCCAGTCAGCGTCAGGTCGTAGCCCGACTCGGACAACTCAGCCAGTTCGATCGCCAGCATTTCCTCATCCCACCCGGCGTCGAGCGCCAAGCGGTTGTCGGCGATCACGTAGGCGCGCTTTTGAGCCGGGGTGAGGTGGCCGAGTTCGATGACCGGCACTTCGGCCAGCCCCAGTTTGCGCGCGGCAGCCAGACGACCGTGGCCGGCGATGATTCCCATGCTCCCATCCACCAGGACGGGATTGGTCCAGCCGAATTCGACGATGCTGGCGGCAAGTTTTGCCACCTGCGCATCGGAATGCGTCCGAGGATTGCGCGCAAAGGGGATCAGCGTCTCGACCTTCCGGTACTCGACGTTCAAGGCGTGGGTCATGGAATGCAAAAGCCCGCCACGGTGGGCGGGTCAGTAATGGGGTGGTAACTGGATTCGGGTGGTAACCGGGGTGGTAACTGGTAACCCCGTTGCACGGCCTGACGCTATCGAAGGGCCGGGCTGTCGCCTCCCGCATGGGATTTTGGCCAGGAAGGACCCGTCGAATTTTCTGACTGCGAGCGATATGGTTTCACACCCACACCGCTCGCCAGATCATAGCTGTCATCCTACCCAAAAACCGGGGTAGATGTTGCACGGCCAAAAACCGCTCAACCCCTATCGTTGCCGCTCTATTGCTCGCACTCACGCTAATTCACGTTAAATCACGATTGCATGACTGACTATTCACGGCAGCGTATTGACCTGCTATCCTAGGGGCTGGCTGGATCGAAGCCTGCTGCCCACCTTGGCGCACCCGGACGGGACGATCATCACCGATTTGCATTTGAGATTCCTAACCAGCGGGTCTCGGCAGTGGGCACCGGTTTTCCGCGAACTGGATAGGAGTTGCACAATGCGTACCCAAATCATCATCTCATCGGCTGACGTCGAGAAGCTCAAGCAGAAGGCCCGCAAGATCAAAAAGGATAGTGAGGCACCTCACCATGAATCCTTGGATCAGGTAGCACAGGCTGCCGGCTTCAATCACTGGCACCATGTATCGGAGTCGGCCAAGGCCTTCAAGCCGACCGAGCAGGCTTACTACTTCGGTGTGATCATCGCGATGGACGTAAAGGATGCGATGGACTTCCGCGATCCTGCTGGCGGATTCGTTGAAGACCCGCTCGCCTTTGCCATATGTGCCGACGACATCTACGCTTTTAGCCGAGAGGTCGATGGCGATGACGACGAAGGTGCTGGCGAGGATCCACACTACGAGGAAGACAAGAACGAGTGGATGCAAGACGAAATATTGAACTACGTCTTCTTCCGTCACACATGCTCTAACGTGCCAGAGCATGTCAATGACGTCGTAACGATGGTGCGTGATTGTTCGTTCTGGCCACCCGTATTCATCTGGCACAAAGGTTCATTCCAAGAGAGTCCGAGCGATCACGCCATTGATGATGACGGCGAGATCGTCGGTATTCGGTTCTGATCATCCTCGTGGCGCGAGCGATGGCCCGGCATTGAGGTGTTGGGCCACCACCTGCAGTGCCTTCTGCCACCGTCGCCATGCCGTGGTGCGGTCACAGCCGAAGCGCCGACAGATGTCCTTCCACTCGCGCTGCTTGGCCCGCATCCAGATCAGATGGCGTTGCTCCTCCTCGAGCCATTGCACCCAGCGCATCGCTTCCAGCATTCGGTCGATGGACTCGGGGGTTGGGGGCGGTGGCCGGTACTCGTAGTCCCTGTCCGTGAAGCCTTCCCACTCCTTGCGTGCGAAGACTGGCCACACGTTGAAGTAGCCCTGCACTCTGACCGGAGGCAGTCGCCGTCCCGTCTCGGCCGCATCGGAGAAACGTGCTGCCACGTCATCCATCGTCCACTCAGCCATGACGATTCCCTCCATAGAGCCGTTCGCCAAGTCTGCGCACAAACTCCCGCTCGACGAAGTCCAGACGGTCATCCTGCTCTGACACCACGAGGATTTGCTGATCACGCCAGCCGCTCTGCTTGATGATCTCCAGGTCGCTGGTCTGCGGTTGCAGGCGACCGAGCGGACAACGGTAGGTGTTTGCTGGAATCTTCATCTCACACCTCCTGCGTCTCGATGGCCCAGTGCAGCAGCGCCAGCGCATCGGCTTCGTTGTCATCGACCGGGGTGAAGCCGCGTCTGACGACTGCCGCGATCATCTCGTCCTTGCTTGCATTGCCTTTGCCGGTTGCGTGCTTCTTGATCGTGCCGACCGGAACGCCTTGGTATGGAATGTTGTGGTGCTCACACCAAGCGGTCAGATGGCCCATGAATCCGCCGTAGGCATGGGCTGCATCGACGCCCGCGTGCCGGCGTACTTCCTCGAAGAACACCGCGTTGATGTGGTCGCTGGCAGACAGCAGTTCGTTGAGCCATCGTTTGAACCGCAGGAAGCGCATGCCGCCGCCTTCGAATCGTTGCGGCTTGAAGTGCTCGGTGCCGCTGGTGATGGTGCCGTCCAGGTGGTGCAGAGCCCATCCCGTGTGAGTGCCCAGATCGAGGGCCAGAATCGTTGCGTTCATGTCACGTAACTCCTTGAATATTGCGTGTAGTGACCGAAGGTGGCCCATTTGTCGTTAACTCCTTACGCGTGCACGTGTACGCACGTAAAGAGGGTTAATGAAAATACGGTCACCTTCGGTCACTAATTGCTATCAGTCGTCTCGGTAGGGGAGTCGCTCGCCATAGTCCTTGGGCTTGAGCGACAGCGCAGCGATGCCCTTCACCCCGCCAGTCATGCGCGTGCGCTCGAATCCTCGATTGCAGAGTTGCTGCATGAGCCAGCGACTTGTGCCGATGTATTCCCCGCGTCGATTGGCCCACTCCTGCCAACGCTGGAAAGCGTCCGCCACGGACACACGGGCCTGCGGGTGGCGCTGGCACTCCTCGTCAATGAATTCGCCTATGGCATCTTCTTCGTCGAAATACTCGTCGGTCGCATCGACCACCACCTTGGACGGCTTCAGCCCCATCTGCCGCCACAGTCCGCACCCTTCTGCCGCCCACGCGAGAATGCCGTCACGTTCCTTGAGCAGTTTCTCGGTGAGCTTGCCGTCACGCTTGCCAGGTGGAATCGTCACCGTGAACGGGATCAAATGCAGGCGGCGCTTCATGGCCTCATCCACGTTGCGGATCGATGGTTTGTGGTTGCCAGCGATCACCAGCTTGAACTGCGGCACGTACTCGAAAAAATCTTGGCGCATGAAGCGCGCCGAGACCTTGTCGCCGCCAGTGATCGCCTTGACCTTGGATTCGTTCCAGCGTCGCCCCTGTTCGGTTTCGATGGAGGATACGAAGCGCGCTCCGCGCAGCCCTGCCAGATCGGTCGGATGTCGGTCAGTTCGTGTTTCCATGAAGGTGTCCATGGGCGCGTTGGCCGCGTAGTCACCAAGGATCGTGGTGATGACGTTCACAAACACCGATTTTCCGTTTGCACCCGTGCCGTACAGGAAGAACAGAGCGTGCTCGCTGGTTACGCCAGTCAAGCAGTAGCCAACGACCCGCTGCAAATAGGCAGCAAGATCGGCGTCTCCGCCTGTCACGTCATTCAGAAATGTTCGCCATAGGGGGCACAAGCCTCGAGGCGTTGCCCTAGCGATCTTGGTCATCCGATCTGATCGCTCATGCGGCCGCATCCGTCCGGTTTGCAGATCCATGACGCCGCCAGCAGTGTTGATCAGCCAGGGGTCGGCATCCCACTCATCGGATGTCGAGGCGTGTCGGCGATCACTGCGGGTGAGTCGTTCGACGCCGCCCACCGTACTGCTAGCGGCGAGCTTGGCGGCCAGCCGATGGGAATCAGCCTTGACCGACGCATCTCGACAGACCTGGCGAATGAGATGGGCCACCAGCAGGGTGTCATCGGCTTGCCAGCGGTTGCCTGTCCACACTAGCCACTTGCCCCACTGCGCGCAGTAACGCCAGTCATCGGCATAGCGACCCGTGAAGGCCAGCGCCAAGGCGTCATCGGTTGCCCATACGGCGTGCTCGGTTTGGGCGGGAACGTCAGCACCTTGCGATGGCTTGACGCTGATGCGCGGCCCATTGGCGATGAAATCGGCGACATCAAACCCTTCGGCCAGTGCATCGGCCACATCCCAGCATGGAGGTTTGTCATCCGGCGGCAACAGCACCACACACGAGTTGGCACCGGCCGCCAACAGGGCATCGGCGGCGGTCATCGCGTAGGTCCAGCCCGGTTTGTCGCGGTCGGGCCAGATCAGCACGTTCTTGCCGGCCAGCGGTGACCAGTCGGTTTTTTCGACCGGCGCGTTCGCGCCATGCATCGCCGTCGTCGCGCAGATTCCTGCATCGATCAGCGCCTGCGCACACTTTTCGCCTTCAACCAGTACCACGGTGTTGGCATCCCGTATGGCCGGTTGGTTGTAGAGGGGGCGCGGCTCGGGTGGGGCCATCTTGCGCCGCTTCGCGTCCCACGGCCGGAACTCCTTCTTGCCCCCGGGCGGGTCGTAACGATAGACCACGGCAATCAGTTTTCCGTCCGCGTCGTGGTAATCCCACTTGGCGGTCGCTGGCCCGAGATCATCGGTCGGCACCTGGCGCTTGCCCTTCCGGATCGGGGCCGATGGCGCACGCCCAAGCACATCAGCGCAGTGCGTTAGCACCCTCGGAAAGTCGTGATGAGTGTCTGCACTGAAGTGACCGCCAATCAGCGTGAAAATATCGCCACCGGAGTCGTCGGCACGATCCGTCCAGAGTCCGGCCTTGTCGCCATCAAGGACGATTTCGAGGCTGTCGCCGGGACTGCCCAAGATGTCGCCGGTGTAGAACTTGCCCTTGCGCTTTTTGCCGGCGGGAAACAGTGTGAAGAGCACGGACTCCAGATTCGCGATGAGCGCCGCGCGAATCTCCTCACGCTCTGCATCCAGGTTGCGCTCGACCGGCTCGGGGATATCGTTGTAGTCGATCATTCGCCCCCCTCTGTTTCATGCTGCTTGTGATGTTGGGCCGACCACATTTCCAACTCAGACATCCGGAATCGGATAGTTCGACCTATCCGGTAGAACGGAATCTTCTTGGCATCGCGGCTCTTGGGCTTGGTGAAGTAGTAGAGCGGCAGATTCAGGGCACGAGAGGCGTGCCTGCTGTCTACCATCGGCTCTACGACCGTCGGTTCGGGAAGGGGATGCTTCATTGTGGTGTCCTCCAGCAGCGGTCTTGCCAGGCACACATCCGGCACTCGAAGTGGGTCTGCTCGGCAAACGAGCGTGGCAACAATTCGCCAACCTCGGTGGCAGTGATGACCTTTGCCGCCCGATCCGACATGCGTTGCGCCAGTGCTGAATCAAATGGCACGAGTTCGGCGTAAACCTCCATCGTGTCGGCGTTCACCGCCGTAAAGATCGCCGGGTGCTCGTGCAGGTCAAGATAGGCTTGGTACAGCGCCAGTTGCGCGGCATACACCGGCTTCGAGACGGCGAGCCGGTTCTTCTCTAGGTCGCGCCACGATTTCGAGCCGAGGCATTTGTTTTCCCAAAGCGCCGGGTAGGCGAAGACCTCGGGGCCACCAACGAATACGCCGTCGATGTGCCCTTGGAGCCGACCATCGGCCACCGAGAATCCGAACTGCTTGCCGTCGGCCTTGTGGGTCAGCAGATCGAATCCTGCACCGCGCAACCACGCGACCATGCATTCCTCGTTGACGTGCCCGCGCTCGAAGATGCGTAATATCCGCCCCTGCGTGTCACGCCCGTAGTCGACCGGTGCCTGTGCGTACTCGTACTGCAATGCACGCTCGCAAGAAACCCCAAGCCGCGATGCGCCAAGGTAACGACGTACCTCCTCCTTGGCGCGTGCCTGTTGCATGCCGGCATCGATGAGCGCAGTCAGTTGCCCCGCGATACTTGATGTGGAGTTGAAATCCATCATGGTTTCGTCTCCCACGGAAGGTCGTCTTCGATATCCGCAAACGGATCGCTGACCGTTTCCTTCATGCCCTGCATCGGCGGAAACTTGGTCGCCTCGTGAGCACCGACCATCGCATCCGTGTAGCAAGTGACGATGGCGTCGATGACGCGTAACGCCTCCTTTTCCGAGTAAGTCCCGAGGGGCTTCTCGAAGCCGATTTCGCCTGCAGCCTCGCCGAAGGCCTTGAGGCATTGCCGCATGGATGCAATCTCCATCTCAGACGGATCGATCATGACGACCTCCTTGCCGTACTGCTTGGCATCGACCCAGTTGCCGTAAAGTTTGTGGAATGCGTCCTGGCAGCGACGGCTGCAGAACACCCAGTCGAGCGGATAGCGCCGGGGGTCGGCGATCTTGAAGCGGCCATCCAGATGGCCGAACCCCCTTGCCTGTCGTTTGCAGACCCAACATTTCATTCACCCTCCCGCTCACTGTGCCCAGGAGGGCTTGCCGGTCGTCGCCGGGCGTTGTGGTGCAGGTGCGCTCGACACAGCCGGAGCCGGCGTTGCGCCACCGGTGGGAGCACGAGAAGACGTGCCCATCAACGCGGCATAGTCCTTGTGGTCGGGCTCGATGGCGATCTTGAGCACGTTGCGGTCTTCGCCTTTGGCGTCCTTCTCCACGTCGACTCGGGCCAGGAATTCGATGCCGTCGAGTTCGTTGAAGCCCTGAATGCGTCGGGCTGCTGTTGCCTGTGGCCCGTTGTCCTGCGGATGGACGTTGCGGGCGCTGTTGAGAATTGCCCGGATCATGCTGCGACCCATCTGCCCCCACGTCGGGCCCTTGCGGGACTGGAGCCCGATGTTCGACCACATCTTGCGTTTCGCGAACGCTCCCTCCAGCACCACGAACTCGCAGGCGAGGTACACGCTGCCGGTATCAAAACTTTCTGTGGCATAACCGCCCGTCCATCCTTGGGCCGGATCGTCGTGACCACCGGGCTTGATGGTCATGCGCACACGGACGAGGGTGCCTTTCGGAATTAAGTTGAATGCGCCCTGTTGAGCTTCGGCGTCGTTGTAGTCAAAGTGGGTATTGGCGTTCATGTCTTGCTCCTGGATTTGGTTTCAGTTTTGGTGGGCGGGACGACAAGCGATTTCTTCATGGCCTTGGCTCGGGTTTCGAGGTCAACCATCTGGACATTCATGTCATTCACGCGATGTTTCAGTTCCAACAGGCTGTGTCGCAGCCAGGTGTTCTCGGCGGTGAGCCGCCGCACCGTGGCCTTGGTGGCCTTGACGTAGGTATCGAACTCGGCGTCGGTCATGGCGCGACCTCGCCGAGGCACTTCCGGATGAGCTTGCCGAGATCGGGTTCCTCGATGGCATCGAGTCGTCCGCTTCTGTCCTTGCTTGGATAGCCATCAGGATTGTCGGCTCGGGTAACGAAACCCCGATAGGGCGTGCCGTCGTCGGCCTTGAGAATGGCGAGCGTCACCACTTCATCAAGGACGCCCGGCAACTCCAACGCGGTCTTGCTGCCTTCCAACTGCAACTGGTAGAAGCGCCGGTTGTAATCGTCAGTTTTCGTTTCGAGGATCGCGACGTAGATGACGTGCTTATCCCGGACGTGCTGCAAGTGGGTGAGCGCCGTGATCATTTCCTGGCCGAGCAGTCCATAGGCTCCGCGTGTGTCCGGTTTGCCGTTTTTCTCCGAGTACGCCTGTGGCTGCGCCTTGCACCAGGCAAAGCACAAGCGCGAGAGAACGGTCAGCGAATCGACGAAATAGAACTCGTACTTCGCCAACTGCGCCGGGTCGCCGTACTTGTCGCAGACATGACGGAAGTGCGCTTCCGAGAACGGCTGATCCGAAGTTGCCGTGGGCAGTGGACCGGCGAGAAACACCACCAGATCCCGGAATTCACCCCACGTGCGTGGTCGTACTGAATCACCAGACCAATCCTTGACCGACAGATCGCCAGCTTCGAGGTCAACGAACAGGGTTTTTTCGGGTGGCAACGTTTTCAGTTGGGTGGTCTTCCCCACACCGGGGAAGCCCACCAGACCGACCTTGGCGCTGTGACGCTCCTTAAGCCGTTCTTGGGCTGAGATGATGGGCAGAGCCATTACGCAGCCTCCTTCAACAGTTCACACACTTCCGGTCGCCACAGAATCTGGTAGCCGGAATGCCCGTTGCGGGAGTACGGTAGGGCCTCGCCCCAAGCGCGACCGGCGTCGGTCAATTCCCACTCGTCCCTGTCGTTACGCTCCTGATAACCCAGTGCGGCCAGTCGGAGATTGACGGTGCGTGCCGACAGGCCGATCTGCTCACCGAGCTTGGTTGGATTGACCGCTGCCAGAGGTTCGTTGCAAGCCGGCAGCGCACGACGCATCGTTTCCACCGACAGGCCGGTGTTTTCGTGGATGCACGTCAGCGTCGCTGCCATCGCGATGCCGTACTTGACGCCCGGCACCTTGGCCACCGCCTCGCCAATTAGCAGGATGGCGGTAACACGATCCTGGGTCGGTGCCGGCAGCGCGGCGACAGAACCGGGCGCGGCGTAGGAACCGGTCTTGCGGATGGAGGGCAACACCTCGCGGGTCACCCACCGCTTGAACCGTCTCGCCTCGGCCTTGCGGCTGGTGAAGATCAGGCTGTAGAGGCCAGACTCGTTGATGGTGACCATCTCCTGCTGGCCGCCAGGGGTCTGCATAGCACGCAGACCCTTTTCATCGTCATCCAACCGGCGCGTCTGCTCTGTGCTGATGGTTATCGCTGCGCAGACATCGGCGGCGACGAACCACGGTTCACCATCCTCGCCCATGACAACACGGACATTATTCGACTCGAAATCGAAAGCGACGATCTGGTTCATTTCGTCACCTCCTCGGCGATTTGACCGATCTGGTCAGCACCAACCGCGCCGCGCTTGCGGGAAAATGTGTAGAGGTAATCCAGAGCACTGCGCCGGCAACTGATCGCCATGCTTTCCTCGCTCAGCGTCTGGACCGCAAAAGCGATCTCGTCGAGAGAAGCGTCGAGCAAGGGCTTGACGACCAGATTGCGGTAGCGGTCGTAGTAGCAAATCTCTGCGGGCAGGTCTTCGCCGCGATATGCGCCGAGGTGACGACGGAGTTTTTCAAACAGGGGATTGGTGCTCATTCGGAAGGCTCCTGAACGAAGGCAAGGCGAAAGGACGCCTTGCCGGGTTTGACGGTACGGGCGGCGGCAAACTGCTCTTTGAGCGCCGGTGGCCAGTTGTTGAATCGGGTTTCGGAAACCGAGAGGTCAGCGTCCATGTAGTCCTGGACGCGCTCGCCGGAGGCAACGATGCGTTCGGCAATTTCCGCGAGCCGCTTCTGATCCCACGAGACGCGCTTGGGTAACTCGTAGGTGACGCGCAACGGGCCGTCGGAGAGATGCGACACGCCGAAGTCACGACCGGAATCCAGCAAGGCCGCGCGCCCCTGCTCGCCGTAGCGCTGCTCCAGGGCGGTATTGACCCGTTCGCGTGCTTGCTTGACCCAGGTCGCCAACTCGTTCAACGTGATGTCGAGTTCCTGCAGGCGCTGGTGTGGCAATCCAGCAATCTGGCTGACAGACAGATCAGGCAGGTCGGATGGGAAAATCATGAGATCGCTCATGCCAGCCCCCTCACGCGAATGCCCGCTCGGACGTCGAGCGGTAGAGGATGCGTTGTTCCCACTCCAGGACGCCGCCCTGGCCATCAATCGGATACCCGACTTTTTTGGAGAACTTTGCGAAGAGAGGGCCTCTGCCAAGTCCGCGCCATCTCTGGAGCGTCTTAGGGGAAAGACCCCACCGGTTGGCGAGTTCAAGCTCGCTTAAGAAACGCCGTTCGGCTGATCCCGAGGGCGCGTGGATGGTTTGATGTGTCACCGTTTTGTCCTTTCATAAGTTAATCGGCAACACGAATATTGATGCGCACTTCCGGGCTATCCGGCGGGTTTCCCGGCGGGAAATCTGCCGATTGCGGTTATCGACGCCCAGAATGACGATGCCCCGCACTGGGCGGGGCATCGGGTACGCTAGAGGGGGTTTGCGGCTACCGCCGCTTCAACCAATAGTAGCCGTGGTCGTTCCATTCGGCGACGCGACTGAACCCCTCGAACTGGCGAGGGTTGTGCCGAAATATCTCCACGGGGTTTTTCTGCGCAGAGTCGATCTCATACATGATCGAGTCCTTGAAGCACTTCCCAACCTTGGCGGCATGGAGGTACGCCAGCACCGCTGCCTGCAGGGCGCTGAACTCATATTCCTCGCCATCGATCACCGCGACACGGAAATTTTCAAAGAAAACCGGGCTGGCATCGTGCTGTCGCAGATGCGCGGGTTTCAGGCACCAATTCCAGCGATCCTCATCTCGCTCCA
>Ga0154020_10009612_pt1 | contig 11127 bp, 15 predicted proteins | sample Klosneuvirus_201_FD_109709 | JGI IMG/M metagenome (GOLD analysis project Ga0154020, IMG submission 109709) | Active sludge microbial communities from wastewater, Klosterneuburg, Austria - Klosneuvirus_20160825_MG | ecosystem: Engineered > WWTP > Aerobic digester > Activated sludge | place...
CCTGTGCCTGCTGCGCCACATAGCGCATCGCGGCAAACTCAATGACGAGCACCACAACGAGCAGCGACAAGGTCACGGCCAGCACCACGATATGCGTTTTCAGACGGTAGACCTTATGCAATTCTGCGGTGATCGATGCTTTAATTTCGGCCATTGTACCTGAGTTCATGTTATCTCCCGTGCGCATCAGTGTTCTCCCCGGTGCGATTCCATCAGTTGCATGAAGAAATTTTCCAGGCCCTGGTTCAGGCGCACAAATTCTTCGACCTCAAGCCCCGCGGCAATGAGTCGCTTCAGGGAGTCTGCGGGCTTCTGCTCTGCCGTGAGCGAGAGAATAAACGCATCGGCTGCTGTTTCATCAGCAGAGGCGGATATGCCCGTTTCTGAAAAAACTTTCGTCGCGCTGCCGGCGTTTTTGACCACCGCACGAAAAGTGTTACCCGTGCGATTGAGATCCGTCACGCTGCGCGTTGCGAGCACCTTGCCGTTTTGCAGAATCGCGACACTGTCGCAGATGTGCTCGACTTCGGGCAACAGGTGGCTGCAGAGAATCACCGACTTGCCCAAACGGTTGATTTCTTTCAGAATACCGCGCACCTGCACGATGCCCTCGGGGTCGAGACCGTTGGTCGGCTCGTCGAAGATCAAAAGTTCGGGGTCATTCATGAGTGCCAATGCAATGCCGAGCCGTTGTTTCATACCGAGTGAAAACGTGCTGAACGGCTTTTTTTCCGCCGGGTCGAGATGCACCGTCTCAAGCAGTTGATCCACCTTGCCGAGATCGAGTCGGGTCAGGCGGGCAAAAAACAGCAGGTTATCGCGGGCAGATAGCGACGGGTATAAAAGAGGGATTTCAATCAATGAGCCAATGCGGTGGCGCACCGCAAAGCGATTCGGCCAGACGGGCTGCCCGTCGATGTCGATCGTGCCCGAAGTGAGTTTCAGAAAGCCGAGAATCAGCTGTATCAGCGTGGTTTTACCGGAACCGTTGGGCCCAAGAATACCCAGCCTTTCGCCGGGAGCGATTTTGAGCGAAATGTCATCGACCGCGCTCTTATTGCCGAACTTGCGCACGGCGTTTCTGACTTCAATGAGCATGCTTGCTCTCCTGTTCTGACTGTCTTGTGTCGCGTTTGAGGTGGCGAAAAAGAAACACCGCGGCCGCGAGAAGCAGCAACGAATACCACTGCGCATCTGACAACTTTAAAAACACACCGCGCGGGTCGTTACGGAAAATCTCTATACTGAAACGCCCCAGCCCATAGAGCACCAGGTATGCAAGCAGCACGTAGCCGGATTTCAGATTCATGTAGAGAATGCGTAATAGCGCGAGACACAGCACGAAGAGCAGCAGCGCAGATAACAACTGTATTGGGAATAATGGTTGCTCGACACCGCTCGCCGGCGCCAAAGGATGCGTAAAATGCAAACTCAGCGGGCCGTCATAATGCAACCCGAAACAGCAGCCGGCAAAATGGCAGCCGATGCGGCCGAAGGCGAAACCGAGCGCCACACCCGGCAGCGTAAAATCGGCGAGTTTCAAGAGCGGCACCTTCCAGGCGCGGCTGACCCACAGTGCGGTGAAAAATCCGCCGACGACACCACCCCAACTGACAACGCCCGGAGGATAATCGAAAAAATGCGGCGCCTTGAGTCTTTCGGGTAGGAAGATGATAAAATGGATCAAGAGTGAAAACAGTATGCCACCGGAGACGAACAGTGCAATAAAGTTAAAAGCGTCGAATGCCGCAACCCCGCGGTGCCGCGCCAGGCGAATAATCAGCAACGATGCCAGCACGATACCGACGAGCGCCATTACACCGTAGGTAGAGATGATTTTTTCTTCGCCAAAATAACGAAAACGAAACAGAATCGGATACATATCAGCTCACTCGGCTCTAAAATGAAAAAGCCGGTCTCAGCGACCGGCTTTTTGCTTCAAACATAAAAGAGATTGCTATTTCTCGCCTTCTTTCAGGCCTTTTTCCATTTCTTGTTTGAGTTTTTCTTTGAATGCAGGATCATTCAGCTCTTTTTGCAGGTCTTTTGACGCTGCCGCAATGCACGCGACACACGCAATATACATGATGATCGAGAGGGCAGCACCGATGATGCTCATAACCATACCTGCAGTTGCAGTGCCGGTCGCCTGATTCTCAGCCTTCAGTTTTTTGCGCGCGAGTGCGCCCAGAATAATACCTACTACACCGACGATTGCACCGATAAACTGCAATCCCGGAATAATAATAAACACGAGGGAAATTATCCCCAATACGAGTGATGCTACAGCCATTGTTCCTCCGAAAAAATTACGTGAGCAGCAGGGGCTGCTTTGACACCCCCCGAAATTCAGCGCTTGTTGACAGGCAGGCTGCTGAGAGCCTGAGCCACGTCAACCGATTTCAGCGCCTAAAGCGAAAAGCCAGGCCACTGGCTTCCATTGTTTCGCCATCCTGGGTCACCAGCACGTCATAGACACCATCGGCGCTCTTCTTCTGCAGCTGCAATTGCAGCTCGCGCAGCACATCCGCTTTTTTCACACCGCGCTTCGAAACTTTCGCCTCAATCGGCCCCAGGTCTTCGATCGAATCTTTGAGCGGACCCTTATAGTGCATCGTCACGCCGGTGCCATCGACATTGCCGCCCACCGGCCCCACCGAACTGTCGAGGTACACAATCGAGCCGTTATCGGGGTATGTGCGGTAGCTGCGGCCAGCACAGGCAAAGATTGCACAAAGCAGTAATAAAGGAGCATAGCGCATCGGGGTCATGCGCCAATGACAGGAGGCTGGGAGAGGCAGACAATCAAAAGAATATGTGAGGCGAATGCCTCACATATTCTTTTGAATAAAAAACACTTTTCCACCTGTTCCAAAGGGGCTTTCGGTGCCCATGCAGTTTCCCGAAATCATCTGGTATGTCATTCTGCCAACGGCAATTCTGACATCCCTCGTGACCGCGGGACTCGTGTACTTTCTGGCGCTCAAACTCTATTACGATAAAATTGAAAAACCCATCGACAACCTGCCCGACCGCATTGCACTCAAGGTCGAAGAAGCCGGCGAGCGACTTTTGCCCAAATTTGAAGACAAAGTCAAAAGAGGCTTTCTCACGGCACTCAAAGAGTCGCCCAAGCTGGGGTCAGAAATGACCGTGGGCGTCATCGAAAGCACGCTCAAAGGTATGGATCAAATTCTAACGGGCCGCCGCGATAAATAACCCCGCATCACACCATGCCGCTACGCAGCCATAACATTCTCGCCTTGCTGACACAAATTACTCACGAATTCAAGAGCGAAAAAAACATCGAAGATTCGCCGGCTTTCCAGCAGCTGGTCGCCACAGAAAGCAGCTGGGCCGAAATTTTCAAACACATCGACTCGATCTCTGACTTTGTCCTGCGCCACAAGCTGCGCAGCCTGGAACTCGATTACACCGTCGCTTACGTGCGCGCACAAATGCAGCAGGTGCTGCCCCGCAACGCAAACGATGTCTGGGCGCTTGAACGCACCTCTTACCTGACAGGGCTTTTTTCCAACGCATTTAATCTGTGGGATGAGTATTGCGCAGCACTCGACATGCTCGAAGTCGATCTGCGGGATGAACTGGAGAACCGGCAGCTGACACCGCGCCGGGTAAAAAACCGCATGCAAGACATGGAAACTGTGCGCGAAATACTGGGCGCCATGAACACGGTCATTTTCGAAAAAACCGGCCTCGGCGGCGAAGAAGGCGCAATCAACAAAGTCGAATCGCATTCGGCGCAGCTGGTACTGTGCGAGCGTGTAGCCGGAATTCCTTTATCGCTTGCGGTGATCTACCTCATTGCCGGTTCACGGCTCGGCTTTCCGCTCTATGGCGTGAACACACCCGGTCGGTTTTTGCTCAAATGGCAGCTCGGCGAGCTCGAAATCTTCATCGACGTGTTTGATAAGGGTTCGCTCGTCACGCGCGAAAATCTCGAGATGCTGATTTCTTCAAACCTGTCAGGATATTCCGCACGCCTGCTCGATGCCGCACCATTCGAGATTATGACGCGCCGGTCGCTCGCCAACCTCACGGCGCTGGCAGTGCGCAGCGAAGACAACGACCGTGCGCGCAGACTTGAAAGCCTGTCGCGCGGCCTGTTTGGGTTTTAGTTGGTAAGGTGTGAGGCAAGGCCTCACACCTTACCAACTAATGCTAAGAGAGCGGTACAGATTCCTCTTCTTATACTGGTGCTTCTCCATTTTATGGAGAATATCGTCGAGCACACGTACCGCTTCGTGTATGTGCGGCCCTTTATTGAGCATCACACATTCGGCACGCACCGACATCGCCGCGTCGGTAATTTCGGCACGCGACGGTTGTCCGGTCTGCGCGAGGTTCTCGAGCACCTGCGTCGCCCAGATCACCGGTACGTGCGCCGCTTCGCACACCCACAGAATCTCTTCCTGAATTTCGGCTAGGCGCTCAAAACCGACTTCTACCGCCAGATCGCCGCGCGCAATCATCACCCCTGCGGGGTTCTGCTCCAGGGCCTGCATCAGAATCGCCGGCAGATTCTGAAAGCCTGCCTGTGTTTCGATCTTGAGAATGAGGCCAATCTCGCGCCCGCTTCTGGCGATCGCCTCTTGCAATGAGCGCACATCTGCCCCGGAATGAATAAACGAAGCGCCGACAATATCTGCATGACTCAGGACAAATTTCAAATCCTCATAATCTTTTTCTGTGATGGCGGGAATACCCAGCATTGTATCGGGAAGATTGATACCTTTCTCGCCGCGCAGACGACTGCCATTCTCCCGCGCGCGCGCGATACGCAGCATCACTTCACCGTTCGCACAACTTTCAGCCACCGCAGCGATTTTGCCGTCGTCGAACAGCACACGATCACCGGGCTTAATTGCAGCGATGGCTGCCGGCAATGTGCAGCCGATGCGCGCCGGTGTGCCCGCAGCGATATCCGCAGAAAATCCTTCATCGTTTCCGGCAAACAGCACCAACGTATCGCCCTGCTTGAGCAGAATGTCTGCCGGCACAAACGGCAGCGGGCCGCATTCGCTTTCGGCAATGTGTTTTTTATCGCGCCGTAGCGCAAATACCGTCTTTTTCAGAATGTACGCCGGCGCTTCACAGAGGGCATACAACTCTTCAGCGCTGCGCTCAATGCGGAGTTCCCGCTTTTTGCCGCGGCTGTCGCGAAAACGCAGCACGTCGCCCGATTTCAGCAGGGCGTTGAATGCTGCCGGAAAGTTTAATCCCGGCAGGGCTTCTTCTGTGCTGCGGATCGGCACGCGCGCCGCTTCCGTCAGGCGGCCGAACACATCGCGCTTCACGCGTAGATGCAGCACCTCAGCGCCGCCATGCACCGGGCCCGTGCGTAGTTTAGGGCCGGCAACATCCATCAGCACACGGCAATCAAGGCCTGTCTGTTGCATTGCCTTTTTCAGATTGTCGATCAGCGCACTCCACTCGTTTTCGTCACCGTGCGCACAATTGATGCGTAGAATGTTCATTCCCGTCTTCAGGCTTTTGACCATCCATTCGACATCCGCTTCGGCTGCCGCAGGCGATGTAATCATGATGTAGACATGCCGGGTCTGCGGTTTGTGCCCTAAAAGCGCCTTGGTGTTACGGTGCAACAGGTGTTCAGCTTCAGCCCAATCGAGCTGCGTTGCAACCGGCTCCTTATCGCCCAGATGCTGCAGCACCCGGTTCAGGTTATCGAGCACAAACCCTTCGCTGCGACCGAGCGAAGACAGCCCCTGCGCGGCCAGCATCAGCTGCAGATCGTGCAAATCGTCATGCCGCATCGCAAGGTAATGGATCAGGTTGCGCAGGCTCTCGCGGTTTTGCGGGTGTGCATGCAGCAGAAATTCCTGTCTGGCATTCTCTGCCTCAACCATTGTCTGGCGCAGTTTTTTGAGTTTTTCGAAGAGCTTGCTGAGAGGCATATCCACCGTATTCGTGTCGCCATCGGGGTTCGGCCGCATCACCGGCACAGACTTTTTTGCAGAAGTACAGGAAAATGTCTGTGCCGGCAATCACCGCCTTCAGCAATGCAACATGACAATTCTGTACGTTGTGCTGTCACTCGCCGGTGCAAATATCAAAGCCGATTACACGCTGGGTAGTCAGCATAAATCCATCGTGCTCAGCGGAAAAAAATCAACGGTACTTTCACAATGTAACCTGATCTATGACGCGATCGAAGCCAAAAGCACCGGTAAAACCAGGCAACTGAAGGCCGCTGTCGCAGACCTCAGCGCGAAGCTCGTTGCGCCCGCGGCCGATCTCATGAAGGGTACCGACCATATCAATTTTATCGTCGATAAGGCCCTTGTACGCTGCCCGTTTGACCTTCTGGAAAACGCAGGGTCACCACTCTACCTGTCGCACAAGATTACCTATACGAATGCCGGTTACCGCGCCAAAAACGCTCCGCACAAACCCAGAGGCGGCCTGTTTGTCGCCGACCCGACCACCGACCCTGAAGACGGCTTGAAACAAGCCAGCCAGAAAATTGCCGGTAGCAAATGGCTGGCAGTGAAAGATGCATCGCTCAAGCGCATTCGCTCTGCCAAAAAATATAACACGCTGGTCATCAGCGCGCACGGCGATCTCGACAAAACGAATTCAGGCAGCATGGGCATCAACGACGAAGAACTCGATTCGGACCTGTTTGAAACTGTTTCCGCAGATTTTGCGTACTTTGACTCTTGCCAGATGGGTATAAACTGGGATTTCGTCGAAACTTTCCAGTCAGAGCGCACCGCACGCTATATGCTCGCTCCGATTACCAGCAACGATGCGGGGGATTCATCGACGCGGACGGTCATGTGGTTTTTCGAAAGCCTGCAACAGTCAGGCGACGCAGCGGCGGCGTTGCTCAAGACCCGGCAACAGTTGTTTAAACAGTATACAAAAGAAGGTTTGAACTATGTCACCATTCTCAACAAAGCGTTTCCGTTTCGGTTGTATGAATTTCAGCGTTAGGTAATTTTTCTACTCGTCTATTCGTTAGTCTTTTGCAGTATGCAAAATGCTGCAACCGAATTTCATCCTGAAGAGCGCGGCGATCGCCAACTGGCTGGGCGTCTTGATTTTCAGCAAACTGCTGACGAACCATTCTGCCTTCGGCACGGTCGATCCACTTTTTTCTTTGGCGGGCTTGATTTTGATTCTGGTCTGGGGATTGGCCTTCTGGTCGGTGAGCTCGAACCCGCAAGCCATGAAGCCGCTGCTCCTGGTTTTCATTGTTGAAAAACTGGTCTATACAACGAACCACGCGCTGTGGTTTTTGAAAGGCAGTTCGGTTATTGCGCTCTGGAGTCAGGATATGCTGCTGGGCATTTTTTACACTGTGTACGGCGCTAATGACGCGCTCTATGCGTTGTTATTTTTTATCGCCTATCGCAAGACAAAGTCTGCTTAGGCAGGGTGTACGCCCCTAAAAATCACGTTATTTGCTCACTCCAACAGCAAAATTTTCAGCGATTCGAGTAACTGCCTCTGATTTTTCGCAGACAAAATACCACGCTGTTCCAGAAATTTCTTATTATCGATTGAACGCAGCTGGTCGACGAGAACATCTGACGCGCGCTTGAGCCCGGCAGATTTTAATTCGAGGTGAATCCGCAGGATTTCAGCCTTCGGAGCGATTTTAGTCGATATCGGGCAAATGATCGTGCTGGGATGCACATCGTTCAGTAAATCTGTCTGCACCACAACGACCGGCCGCTTTTTGCCGGGTTCGGTGCCATAATGTGGATTCAGATCAGCGATATAGACACCGAATTTTTCAATTCTCATGCAAATCTGCGATGGCTTCGAGCTCTTTCAGCATCGCCAGCGAATCTGCAGCGACAAGTTTTGATTCGGCCGCGAGTTTTTCCCGCAGTTCACGCCGGCGTTCCAATGCGTTATACGCTTTCACGGCCTCGTTGATATATGCATTGCGCGAAATTTTGCGTCGCTTCACAATGCGTTCTGCATCGTCTAAAACCTCTCCGTCTATCTTCAGGGACATTGCATACACGGTATTACCTCTGGTGATACTAGACAGAATACCTGCGGGTTGGTCAACATTTTTTATTGTTTTTTGGTTGTTAGCTTTGAACCGTATGTCATCCCTGACTCTGCCGGCTTTGGCCCCCTTTCTGGAATCTGCATAATCGCTCCGTACTCGCCATACACTTCTTAATTGGCAGCGAGACTATGATAAAAACAAGGGAGGTTTTGACCAAGATGAACAAATCAGTCACCAATGCAGACGCCGCCATCGCCGATATTTCCGACAAAGCTATTTTAGGCATCGGCGGTTTTGGCCTTTGCGGTATTCCGGAAAATTGTATATCCGCGCTCGTCAAAAAAGGCGTCAAAGATCTGACCTGTATTTCAAACAATGCGGGCGTCGACAATTTCGGCATCGGGCTCTTGCTCAAAACCCGGCAGGTGAAAAAGATGATCGCCTCGTACGTCGGCGAGAATGCCGAGTTTGAAAAGCAATTGCTTTCGGGAGAGCTCGATGTCGAGTTAATTCCGCAGGGAACCCTGGCCACGCGCTGCCTCGCTGCCGGGTATGGCATGCCTGCGATCTTCACGCCGGCTGGTATCGGTACCGAGGTTGCGCAGGGAAAAGAAACGCGCAAGTTTGTCGTCGATGGCGCTGAAAAAGAATTTCTTATGGAATACGCTTTCAATCTGGATTTTGCGCTGGTCAAAGCCTGGAAAGGTGACACACATGGCAACCTCGTCTTTCGGGGGACCGCGCGGAATTTTAACCCGCTTATGGCGATGGCGGGCAAAATCACCATCGCAGAAGTCGAAGAACTCGTGCCAGCAGGCGAGCTTGACCCCAACCACATTCACACGCCCGGAATCTATGTGCACCGAATTTTCCAAGGCAGCAATTATGAAAAACGGATAGAACAGAGAACAACGAGGAAAAGGTAAATTATGCTGGATAAAATCGGCATCGCGAAACGCATCGCAATGGAAATTCAAGATGGCTTTTATGTCAACCTGGGCATCGGAATCCCCACATTAGTTTCCAATTACATACCCGAAGGCGTGAATGTCGTTCTGCAGTCTGAAAATGGACTCTTGGGTATGGGGCCTTTTCCCTTTGAAGGTGAAGAAGACCCTGATTATATCAATGCCGGCAAACAAACCATCACCACCGTCGCAGGCTCTGCTATTTTCGATTCGGCCATGAGTTTTGGCATGATCCGCGCCCGAAAAGTCGATTTGACAATTCTGGGTGCAATGGAAGTGGCCGAAAATGGCGATATCGCCAACTGGAAAATCCCCGGAAAAATGGTCAAGGGCATGGGTGGCGCGATGGATTTGGTGGCATCTGCCAAAAATATTATTGTCGCAATGCAGCATGTAAACAAAGCGAATGAATCCAAGTTGCTGAAAAAATGTACGCTGCCTCTAACGGGTGTAGCCTGCGTGAAGAAAATTGTGACCGAATTAGCGGTGGTCGATGTCACCCCGCAGGGCTTCAAGCTTTTGGAAACAGCACCCGGCGTCAGCGTTGATCAGGTCAAAAATGCTACAGAAGGTCGCTTGATTGTCGAAGGCGATATCCCTGAAATGAAAATCTAGCAGTTTCCGAAAACGGCCAGGTTTACCCGAATCAGTTTATCTCAGCGCCGGTTGAGATATCCCGCAATCTTGCGCGCGACAACACGCGCCGTAAAACGATTGCCGAAGGAAAGAATTTTGTTCACCACACCATGAATGATGATCGTTTTCCCGTTCAGAAATTTATTCACTCCGTAAACAGCCACCGATTCAGCCGTCGCCGGCTTGAGGATTTTCGAATTAAACAATTTGGATTTCTGCACACCGGCGGTGTCGGCAAACTCGGTCACTGTTGCGCCCGGGCACAGCACTGACACCTGCACGCCACGCGGTTTCAATTCTTCAGCGAGACCTTCGGAGAAATGCAGCACGTACGCCTTGGTTGCGTAATAGACCGACATCCACGGCCCGGGCTGGAACGCAGCGGTTGAGGCGACATTCAGAATCTTACCGCTCTTGCGCTTTGCCATTTCGGCGCCGTAAAGGTGGCAGAGCTCTGTGAGCGTGCGCACGTTGAGATCGACTTCTTGCAGTTCGCGTTTCAGATCGAGATCAACAAAGTCGCCACTCGTACCGAAGCCTGCGTTGTTGACGAGCACATCCACCTCAAGCTTGAGTTTTTTGGTTTTGGCAAATAGCGTTTGTGCAGCCTTGGGGCCAGACAGATCCATCGCGATGTCGGTCACCTTAATGAGCGGCGACATATGCTTGTGCATGGTTTTGAGGTGTTTTTCTGTCCGCGCCACGACAATCAGGTCGTAACCGCGAGCGGCGAAGACTTTCGCCATTTCGAAACCTATACCGGTGGATGCTCCTGTGATCAGCGCAACTGGTTTCTGCATGTGCCGGGCTCGCGCGCTGAGTCAGCAGTAAAAGCGAATTTCCCTTAAAGCATTCGCCGCGATAGCAGAATGCCCAGCATGAATAGCGTGAGCGTCATCAGAAAAACTGTATAGCCCACGAGCCTGTTCACGCTGCGGTACTCTTCTTTGACACGCACCTCATCGCCATCGATATGATAGCTGCGCGGGCCGATGAAAAAGTCATGCACCAGCTGCAGGATTGCCATTGCGGAAAAAATGGCCAGCTTCAGCAACGCGGGTTTTGCAGCCGGCATGGCAAACAGGTTGCTACCGAGCCAGCCATTGGCCCGCATCAAGCCGAGACCCGACAGCAGAATCGTGGCAAACAGCACATAAGTCATCTTGCGAAACGAAATTGCGTAGGTGAAGATCAGGCGCGCACGGATGTTTTTCAAAAACGTTTCTTTGCGTGTGAGCGCCACGAAGCCGATAAAGAAGATATTGCCCCCCAGCCAGGTGGCGACGCAGAACAGGTGCAGGGTCAGCATTGCCATATAGAAGAAATTCGCATCCATAACTCTGCAACGCGCATGATCGCCCGCGCGGCAAACAGTATTCATGCCTCTGTCAACCGAGAGTCTGCACTAAACCCATCAAACGCGAAGCGTTTGATGGGTTTAGTGCGCCTTCAGTTTCGGTTGTCAGGCTGTCTCTGAGAGCCAGTTTTTTGCGTGCCCGAACTCTTCGACAC
>Ga0154020_10009613_pt1 | contig 11126 bp, 2 predicted proteins | sample Klosneuvirus_201_FD_109709 | JGI IMG/M metagenome (GOLD analysis project Ga0154020, IMG submission 109709) | Active sludge microbial communities from wastewater, Klosterneuburg, Austria - Klosneuvirus_20160825_MG | ecosystem: Engineered > WWTP > Aerobic digester > Activated sludge | place...
CGTCCTGTTTGGGTTTATGCTTTCCGAGTGCCATGGAAATCGGACGTTTCACGAACAGGACTGTTCAATCAGGAATGAGAGTTTTTTGACGGGCTGCTAGGCGCAAACAGCATCACGCCCTACCTGCCATTTTCAGTTCTCGATGCGGAAACGGCTTCTGCAAGTCTTGTCGTCACCGGAGTTTCCAGCAACACCGTGCTAGTGCCCAACAGCAAGATCGTATTTACCACCTTATCCGGTGGCACCAACCGGTTGGTGCGGATCACGCCTGCGACCAACCAGATGGGCAGCACTCTCATCACGCTGACTGTGACCGATACCGCCGCTGAAAAGGCGAGCACGAGTTTCCTGCTCACAGTGACCAACGGCGCCCCCACCATTTCGACCATTTCTGACCGGGTCATCAACGCTGGCATCACATCGGCGGTCATTTCCTTTGTAGTATTCGACAAGGAAACTTCGCCTTCGAATCTCGTGATGCAAGGCTTCTCGACCGACACGAACCTGATCCGGAATGGAAACTTCTTCTTTGGCGGCGGTGGCAGCAACCGCACAGTGAAGGTGTTGCCGGAGATGAAATTGGGCACAGCCGCTGTTAGTCTGAAGGTGACGGATGTGTTTGGTGTAACTGCCAGCAACAGCTTTTATCTCACGCTCACCAACACGAGGCCCGTGATACCCTATCCGGGAACAACTAGTGGCATCATTAACCAGCCTAGCCAGCAGGCGCCCTTCACAGTGAGCGATCTCGAGTCAGTGGCTTCGAACCTGATGGTGACAGCATATTCTTCCAATTCTGCACTGGTGGCGAACGGAAACATTTTCCTAGGTGGCAGCGGCAGCAACCGTTGGGTGAGCGTTGTGCCTGAGCCGAATCAGGTGGGATCGGCCGTTATCAATCTTGTGGCCACCGACCAGTTGGAGGGCAGTGCGACCAATCAGTTGACGGTGACAATCTCGCAATTCGGCGAGGTGACTAATTCATTACCTGGATTCTCGTATTCCTGTTTGGCGTGGGCGGATTATGACCGGGACGGCAAGCTGGACTTCGCTGTGATGGGTTCCGGCCCGGTAACGAACATTATCTATCGCGGCATGGGAGGCGGAGCGTTTACTAACATTGGAGCAAACCTCTTAGGCTTGTATCTGGGGGCATTGTCGTGGGCTGACTATGACAGTGATGAGGATTTGGACCTCGTGGTTTCCGGTTACACGCAGGGCGGCATACCAGCGACTCGGCTATACCGTAACGATAGCGGAATATTTAGTTCGGTGCCAACGATTCTGCCTGCCGTTTACTATTCTGGTTTGGCTTGGGGTGATTATGACAATGATGGCGATCCTGACTTGCTGATTGGCGGTCGATCAAATTCGGTTCCCATCACAAAGTTGTTCCGGAATGACCGCGGGCAACTGGTGGACAGCGGCATTCCCATGCCGCAACTAGAGAGCGTCATTGCCGCATGGGGTGACTATGACAACGACGGGGACTTGGATCTGTTTCTTTCCGGCAAAGATGCGGCGAGCCAATTCATCGGCCGCGTTTACCGTAACGCGTGTAACCGTCAGTTCATCAACACCGCGGCAGCCGTCTCAGGAATGAGTGGTGGCGCTGCGGCGTGGGGGGACTATGACGGGGATGGAGATTTGGACCTATTGTTAAACGGAGGAACTAGCCTAGGCGCCGGCTACACGACGGTGTTCCGCAACGACGGGGGCGACCAGTTTTCCGAACCCGCCGTAGGCATGAATTACTCTTCGCGGATAGGCGCCGCATGGGGTGACTATGATAATGACGGCGATCTAGATATAGCGCTTGGCTATTACTACGAGTCGTTCGCCAACCATTTTTATCGAAATGAGGGCGGCTATTTTTACGATAGCAGCAACAGAATTCCTGGTTTGGGGTGGGGCGCTCTGTCATGGGTTGATGTCGATAACGATGGACGATTGGATTTCATGCAAACAGGCGAGAAGGGGTATCCCAATTATGGCCGGGCCACCCGGCTATTCCGCAACTATGGTCCAGTCACCAACTCGCCGCCGATTCAGCCAAGTGGTCTGACGGCAGTTGTGAGCGGGCGAACGGTCCAACTGAGTTGGAATCCAACCACCGATCCGAATCAGGCCGCCTCGCTGACTTACAACTTGCGGGTCGGGACCACGCCGGGAAGCGGTAATGTTTTAAACCCCCAATCGTTCGCCGATGGCCTCCGCATGGTGCCGGCGCATGGTAATGTCCTTCTCAACCGCCGCTGGTGGTTGCGTGATCTGGCTCCGGGCACCTACTACGCTGCGGTGCAAGCCGTGGATGCCGGATATCTTGGTTCGCAGTTCAGTGGCGAGATTGTATTCGTCATCCAAGCGTCACCCGGTGCGCCCAGTGCGTTGACCGAGGCTGCAACTGGCACCACCTACAACGACGCAATTTTGAATGGAGTGGGCAATCCCAACGGTTTGTCAGCCAGCGCCTGGTTTGAGTTTGGGGCGACGACCAACTACGGGTTGAAAACCGGAACATTGTCCATCGGTGCCGGCACTAACGACGTTTCGGTCAGTCTGGTCGCCACGGGATTGGTGGCCGTCACCGAATACCATACCCGTCTGGTAGTGGCGAACTCCGCTGGGACGAACCGCGGTCCTGACCGCACGTTCACGACCCGGGCATTTGCCACCTTTACGGAGGTGTATCAAGTGCTGCCGGACGTGCTGATCGGCAATGCGCTCTGGGGAGACTATGACGCAGATGGTGATCTGGATATTTTTACGCCCAGCACCATCCTGAGGAATCAATCCGGGGTGTTCGAGGATAGCGGCATTACCGGATTAAGCGGTGGTATGCTGGGCGATCTCAATCTGGACAACCGCATTGACCTGCTTCCGACGGAAGCATCCACCAACGCTTACCTGAATGTCTTGGGCACCAGTTTTGCGCTCAACCCGGTCCCGATCACTTTGCCGTTTTATGCTTATGAAGCTGGGAATCTGGCATGGGGCGACTACGACAACGATGCCGACTTGGATGTGTTAGTAGTTCGAAGTTCTTATTCCTACACACTCCTTTACCGCAACAACCATGGTGTGTTTAGTCAAGTTACCAATGGCTTGCCACACGCAACCAAGGGGGCGCCTTCCTGGTTGGATTATGACAACGATGGTCGTCTGGACCTCTTCCTTTCCTATTTCCAGTTTGGGGCGTCAGGCCAATGTCAATTGTTCCATAACGACGGAAGTGAATCATTCCGTGACAGCGGTGTGGTGTTTACCAACGTCTCAGGACGCTCTCTTGATTGGGCTGATTACGACAACGATGGGGATCTGGACCTCGTTATTGGTGACGCATTCTACAGCTCAGGTCCGATTCGTATCTACGTCAATCAGGGGAGCGGCATCTTTCTTGAATCGAGTGTCACCAATCTGCCAAACGGCGGCATCGCTCGATGGGGAGACTATGACAATGACGGCTCACCAGATCTTTTGATCACAAGGATGTATGGGAACGTCTGGGTTTGCCGGAATAATGGGGGCGTGTTTGACGTGCAGGAGGTGGCGAAGGCCAATCAGATCTCGCACGCAAGCTGGGCGGATTACGACAAGGATGGAGACTTGGACATTCTGATTTCGGGCAAGGGAAACGGAGATCAAGGCTTTACTCGGATGTTGCGAAACAATGGTGCCGTTTCAAATTCACCTCCCAGCGCGCCCGCCGCGCTCTCAGCGACATTGGAGGGAAAAGCAGTCCGATTACGCTGGGGCAAACCGGCTGACGCAAATCAGACCAATGGCTGGAGCTATAATCTACGAGTGGGGACGACGCCCGGCGCATTCGACGTCGTCAGCCCGTTGGCAGATTTGACCACCGGATTCCGGCGTGCACTGCAATTTGGCAACGCCGGCGTGGGCACCAACTGGGTGCTGACTAATCTGCCGGTCGGCACTTACTATTGGAGCATTCAAGCGGTGGACCATGGCTTGAGTAGTTCAAGATTTGCGATAGAGGCTTCGTTTGTCGTTCCGCCTTGGCCGCCCGACATCCAGGCGACTTGGTCGACGAATGCCACTTTGACAAGTGTTACGCTTGCAGGCCGCGTTAACCCGAACAATCGCAGCACGACCATTTGGTTTCAGTATGGCCTGACCAGCAATTACACCGCAGTTTCAGCAACACGGATAATTCCGGCGGTGAACAGCGAGGAGATTACCAATATCCTGCTCAGCGGATTGTCGCCTTTGACAACTTACAATTATCGGTTGGTGGCATCCAACAATCTCGGAGTGGTTTACGGTCCGAATCAAACATTTGCGACTCTTCAGTTCACAGCAATGCCTAGCCCCTTCACTCTGACTGATACTTGGCGAGCGCTTTGGGCTGACTTGGACACCGATGGCATCCTTGATGTGGCGATAGCGGGAACCATCGGAGGTAGTGCTGTGGGGCACGCATACCGGAACAATGGCGCAGGTGGGTTTTCATTAATGGCCTCCAACTTGTCCTATGGCCCATTCGCCAGCTCTGCCTTCGCCTTGGATCGGGATAATGACGTGGACTTGACGATGCCGGGCAATTACTACCCGCTTTATGTGAACAATGGCTCGTCTCAGTTCAGCAATAGCACCAACTCATTCGGGTTCACCACGGAGGCGATCTTCCCGGCGGATGTGGATAACGACGGGGACAATGATCTGTTCGTGGCGGGTTACTACGATTCGCCCAGTAGTGGAGGGAGGTCCCTTTTGTTCACCAACAACGGGTCGGGTGTCTTCAGCGACAGCCAGCTTGCATTTGCCCAGAGTCGCACTGCGGTTGCAGCTTGGGCAGATACGGATGCGGATGGTGATTTCGACTTGGCGTTGTGCGGTAATGCTGGATCGAATTCCACTAACTTCTGCCGGTTATACCGCAACGATGGTTTGCTTGGCTTCACGGCGCTCACCGACGTCTTCATTCCCGTCAGCAGCGGGTCCATGTGCTGGAGCGACTACGATAATGATGGCGACATGGATATGTTCCTGACAGGGTCGGGAACCAATGGGCTTCAGTCGAGGCTCTACCGTTGTGATGGCCCAAACATCTTAACCGAGATCGATGTGGGAATTGTGGGAATGTATAAGTCGTCTGCTGAGTGGGGGGATTTTGACAATGACGGCCGGCCGGATCTGTTGATCTCCGGGTATACCAACAGTGCCTATTTTGGGACGACTCGGGTATGTCGAAACCTGGGCGGAGACCAGTTTGCCTTGCTCTCCGCGGGTTTAATCGGGGGCGATGGTGGCAACGCCACTTGGGGAGATTGTGACCGGGATGGCGATCTGGATATTCTGATCGCCAGCCGATATACACCGGCGACGCTTTACCGCAACAATGCGTCGAGTTCTAATGCCATTCCCGTAGCTCCCAGCAATCTTGCGAGCTTGGTGATCAACGGCAATTCGGCCCGGTTGAGTTGGACCCCTGGCGTGGATGCAAATCAGATCGGCGGCCACACCTTCAATCTCAGAGTGGGCACCGCGCCGGGATCGAATGACGTGATGAACACGCTCGCCGTCTGGCCTGTCGGAGCACGTCGCGTTGGCGGGCTTGGCAATGTTCAGCTCGCGACCAATTGGACCATCAAGGCCTTGGCTCCGGGCACATATTACTGGAGCGTGCAGCAGGTGGATCATTCTTATGCCGGGTCAGTATTTGCCGCCGAGCAAAGTTTCACGGTGCTGCCTTTCGCTCAGCCCCCAGGACTCACCATGCCTTCATCCACCAACGTCGAGTTTTTCACTGCCGAGTTGCGTGGCCTAGTCAATCCTTTCGGGGTGGCCTCGACGGCTTGGGTGGAATATGGGCTCACCACGAATTACGGCAGCATCACTTTTGCGCAATCTGTGGGTGCTGGCACGAACTGGGTGAATTTCAGCCAGGGAATCTCCAGTTTGACAGACAACGTCACCTATCACTGGCGGCTGGTCGGGAGCAACGTCAACGGCGTGACCTACGGACTGGATCAAACGCTCACGACACTGCCTTACATACTTTTCACGGAAAAGGCCCAGTTGCTTGCTTTCAACAACGCTTCGGTCGCTTGGGGCGATTACGACAACGACGGGGATCTGGACTTGTTGATCACAGGTCTCGCGTATGAGCTTGGTTCCGGCTCGACCACCCGCTGCCGCATCTATCGCAACGATGGCGGAGCCTTCACCAACGTGCCGGTGCCTGTAGCTGGAAGCTGGATGGGCGATGCGAATTGGGGTGACTACGACAACGATGGAGATCTCGACCTCGTAGTGACTGGCAATTCAGATCAAGCGGGCAATATGACCCGCGTATATCGGAACGACGGTGCGAACCAATTCACTCACGTCTCGGCACCGTTGCAGGCGGTTTACGAAGGCAGAACGGCCTGGGCGGATTTGGATCGTGACGGCGACCTCGATCTGATCGTCGCGAGTTCGACCGCGACCATCGTGTATCGGAATGATCGGCAAGACACTTTCGTCCCGCAGGCGTCGTTGCAAGCAGCTTCAAGCGTTGGGTTGAGCGTGGCGGATTTCGACAATGATAGTGATTTGGATATCCTATTGACTGGTTATGGAACCGGTTTGTTTACGGCGCTGTATGCCAACGACGGTCGGGGCAACTTTACGACGGTGGCGACTGTTTTGCCGACGGTCTCGACGGGGACTTCCGCTTGGGCGGACATGGACAACGACGGTGACTTGGACCTGGCCTTGACGGGCAACCGCTGGGCCTCCCCCACAACCTATTTGGCAGCCGTGTATCGTAATGATGGAGGAGGAACATTCGTAGATTTGCAGGCGGGGCTGCCAGGCGTATATGAGAGTTCCTGTGCTTGGGGTGACTACAACAACGATGGCGAGGTTGATTTGTTGCTCAACGGGATGCAGTTGGGGGCATCAAGAACTACGAAAGTGTTCCGCAATTACGGAGGGACAAGTTTCACTGACACAATGGCGGTGCTGGAATCAAGCTCCAGCGGTTGCGTAGCATGGGGCGATTACGACAATGACGGCGATCTGGATTTGGTCAAAGTCGGATCGGGTTATACTCGCATCTACCGTAACAATGCCACCAACTCCAATTCCCGCGCTCAAGCTCCGTCAAGTCTAGTGGCCGCGCCGGGTGGTAATTCGGTCGTGGTATCCTGGTCGGCGCCGGCTGATATCAACCAATCCGGCGGTCTGAGCTACAATGTCCGGGTGGGCACTGCGCCGGGAGCGGCGGATGTGCTTGGACCGATGACGGATTTGTCCACGGGATTCCGACGGGTGCCGAAGCTCGGTAATGCGGGCACTTCAACTTGGTTGGCACTGACGAATCTTCCTTCCGGGACCTACTACTGGAGTGTTCAGGCGATAGACCATTCGCTGGCTGGATCGGAGTTTGCGCCGGAGGCACAGTTTGTCATCGCAGTGCGGGCCCCGGATGCGTTGACCGGCCTTGCTACCAATGTGGCAGTAACAACTGCGACGCTCACCGGATCATCCGCGCCCAATGGGGCTGCCACTGCAGCGTGGTTTGAATTCGGCGCGAGTGGAATGACTAACCGCACTCCGCCGCAGATGGTCGGTAATGGGTTTGGATTGGTGCCTGTAAGCGCTCCTGTGACTAATTTGTATCCGGGAACGCTCTATTACTATCGGCTGGTGGCTTCCAACTCAATGGGCGTCACCTATGGCAGCGCGCAGAGTTTCATGCCGCCAATGTTTACCAAGATGGCTGCGCCTTTTGAGCAAGTGAAGTCGGGCTCGGTGATGTGGGGCGATTACGACGGCGATGGCGACTTGGATTTGGCGTTGACGGGCGAATCAACCAATTTTGTGAACAGCACAATCTCGCGCATTTACCGTAACAACGGGAACAGCACATTTGCCGACATCAGCAGCACGATCACCCCGGCAATTGTGCCCGCGAACTGGGGCGATTTTGACAATGACGGTGACCTCGATCTGTTGTTGCTGACGCGGCTCCACCGCAATGAAAGCGGGACCTTCACTTTGTTGAGCAATGGGCTGCCTCAGCTTTCCTACCCGGCGACAGCTTGGGGCGACTTTGACAACGACGGCTGGCTCGACATTCTCTGCGCCGGATTCGCGGGCGGTTCAGGAACCACTTCGCGCGTCGCCCAGATTTACCGCAGTTTGGGAAACGGCATCTTCACGAATTCCGGCATCTCCATGCAGGGTGTTGAGAATCCCTCTGTTGCGTGGGGGGACTATGACAACGATGGTGACTTGGATGTGCTGCGGACGGGATTCAACACCGGCGGTGTTCGCGATACGCGCGTTTACCGGAACAATGGCAATGGCACCTTTTCGAGCTTGGCGGCATTTATGTTGCCGGGTGTCACCTACGGCTCGGGCGCTTGGGGCGACTGTGACAATGATGGTGACTTGGATATTCTGCTGACTGGTGAAACGTCATCGAACCGGATCGCCAAAGTGTTCATCAACGAGGGCGGGGATGTCTTCAGCGACTCGTTGGTGGAGTTGCCGGGCGTGTCGTTCGGTGACGCGATTTGGGCCGACTACGACAATGACGGCGATCTGGATATTTTATTAACTGGCCATACTGGAACGAACTTGATCACGAAGATTTATCGTCAGGTTGGATTCCTCGTATTCGTGGACAGCCAAATTTCGCTGCCTGCGCTCACAGACTCAACAGCAGCGTGGGGCGACTTCGACAACGACGGCGATCTCGACTTGGCGCTCCAAGGCTACGCCGAAGATTCTGTCCGGGTTACCCAACTCTATAGAAATAACTGCCGGGCGGCCAACGTGCCGCCCAGTGCGCCGGCTGGATTATTCACAACGGTGATTGGCAACAGTATTCGTTTCGAGTGGGCAGCAGCCAGCGATATCAATCAGAGTGGGGGTTTGACCTACAATCTTCGTGTAGGCACGGCTCCCGGAGGTGAAGACCGCGTTGGTGGTATGTCTGATCTTGCAACGGGGCTGCGGCGCGTGGTCCGCTTGGGAAACGCGCAGTGTCGCACGAGTTGGACCATCACCAATCTGCCGCCTGCGACGTATTACTGGAGTGTCCAAGCCATTGACCATTCGTTTGCTGGCTCGGCGTTTGCCAGCGAGGCCAACTTGGTGATCAGCAATCATTTGCCTGTTGCCTACTCGCAAACCAACATCCTCGCGGAAGATTCGCTTCAGCCGATCACACTCAGTGGATTTGATCCCGACACACAGACGCTCTCTTACACGCTGATGAGTTCCTGCTCCAATGGGATTTTAGTCGGCACCCCGCCAGTTTTGTTGTATCAACCTGCCACAAACTTCTTTGGTCTCGACGGCTTCTCCTTCCTCGTTCACGACGGGCTAACAAACTCTACTGTTGCGTCTGTGTCTCTCGTCGTGACGCAGGTATGGGATGTTGCGAGTTCGCGCCTCACCTTGCATGCACCTGTGGGAGGATCGTCCATTCTAACTTTGAACGGTGAACCCTATGAGCGCTATCAAATCCAAGCCTCCTCGGATCTTGTGCACTGGACTCCTGTAACCAATGTTTCGGGCAGTGATGGGCTGGTTTCGTTCTTGTTGACCGATGCGGCACTTTTTCCAAAACGGTTTTACCGCGCGGCTCTGGAGCTTCCACAGGTTTCCTTGCAGTCTGCAAAGGTAGTGCCGCAAACGGGCTTCAGCTTCGATTTTGCCGGTCAACCCGCGAAGTTCTACGACATACAGGTGTCCTCCAATCTGGTCGATTGGACCAGCCTTACGAATCTCCTATTGATTAATTCACCAGCAACTTTCACCGATCCCGGTTCGGCCGGCCTACCTCGCCGTTTCTACCGGGTAATTCCGATTCCATAGTGGGCCAGCCAAGGTCAATGTCGGTCGTCTCAGCAATCGGGTGGAGAGCTCAGCATCACTTCACAAAGACATCTTCATTGTGTTTCTTTCGTGTGTTTCGTGCGTTTAGCGGTTAAAAATCCAAAGCTTTCATGGCCTTCAAAGATTATCCGCAGTGTGGACAGGGTGTTGAACTGCTCCAGCGTTCGCTGGATCGCGGACGGCTCGGGCACGGGTATTTGTTTGCGGGCGGCGAACTGGCTGACCTCGAAGCGCTGGCGCGGCAACTGGCGAAGACGTTGAATTGCGAGCGTCCGGCGAAGGTGGGGCGGGGCGGGGTGGCACTGGATTGCTGCGACACCTGCCTTTCGTGCCGAAAAATCGACGGTGCGAATCACCCCGACGTGCAATGGGCGCGGCCCGAATCGAAGTCGCGCATCATCAGCGTCGATCAGATGCGTGACATGATGCAGCAGATCAATCTCAAGCCGACCGAGGCGGTGTGGAAGGTGGCGGTGGTCGTGGCGGCGGACCGGTTGAACACGAGCGCGGCGAATTCATTTCTGAAAACGCTGGAAGAACCACCGTCGCGGTCGGTGATTATTCTGCTGACAACGGAGCCGGATCGGATTCTGGAGACGATTGAGTCGCGCTGCCTGCGGTTGAATTTTGGCGGTGACGGGGTGAAGCGGTTTGATGCGGCGCAGGTTGAGTGGCTGTCGAAGTTCAGCGAACTGGCGTCCTCGGAGCAGAAGAGTTTGCTGGCGCGGTATCGGTTGCACGGTTTGTTGATGCAGCAATTGAGCGCCGTGAAGGAGACGATTGATGAGACGCTTTCAGCCAAGTCGCCGCTGGAGAAATACACGGACGCGGAAAAGGATTTACGCGAAAAGTGGGAGGACGAACTCAAGGCGGCGGTTGAGTCGGAATATCGACGGCAGCGCAACGAATGGCTTGGGCTCATCCAATGGTGGTTGCGCGATGTGTGGTTGCTGACATTGAATGCTGGCAGTGAACTGCTGAGTTTTCCGAAGCTGGCGGAGACCGCGCGCGTGGCGCATCGGCTGTCACAGGCGCAGGCGATGGAGAATCTCCGGGTGATCGAGCAGACGCAGCGGTTGCTACACACGAATGTGCAAGAGGCGCTGGCCATCGAGGTAGGTTTGTTGAAGTTGAATTTTTGACCAGCGCTCATGGCCTTCACGCACTTTTTGTTTGGAGTCCCGGCTTTGGCCGGTCGGTGAATCACCTGATGCGAACTTCCGCCACCAAGCCAACCCCGGCCCGACCGCCTGAAGGCGGAATTCCAA
>Ga0154020_10009614_pt1 | contig 11126 bp, 6 predicted proteins | sample Klosneuvirus_201_FD_109709 | JGI IMG/M metagenome (GOLD analysis project Ga0154020, IMG submission 109709) | Active sludge microbial communities from wastewater, Klosterneuburg, Austria - Klosneuvirus_20160825_MG | ecosystem: Engineered > WWTP > Aerobic digester > Activated sludge | place...
CAGCCGGGAGTGGTCTTCCGCGTGTCCCAAACCTCTACCGGATGCGGTTTCACGGCCTCGACATACCGCCGAGCCTGCGTGGCGACACCGCAGAGGCGCTGGAGAAAATTCAGCGCCGTGCGTTCCGCGGTCAAAAGCGACCTCGTGGAGCCGCGTGCCTCCAACAGGATGCTCTGAGGCTCAAACGGCTGGCCATCGGCGATGAGCTGCTTCACCTCGATTTGGGGATCAATCTGCCGAAACACCTCCTCGACGACCTCCATGCCCGCCACGACGCCCGGCTCGCGGGCCACGATTTGCGCTTTGGACCGCGAATCGGCCGGGATGAAGTATTCGGAGGTCACATCGCCAGGACCGACGTCCTCGGCGATGGCGGCATGGATCAAGGCAAGGGTGCTGGGATGCATCGGCATGAAGGCCGCGAGCATAGGCCGCGCCGCCCCGGCGGCAAGGGTGCCCTTCTCCGCCTCTTGCATCCGTGGGCGGACTCGCCACCATGGCGGCCCTTTTCCCGCCATGGCCTACATCAACGAAAACTACAACAAGCTCAAAGCCGGTTACCTCTTCCCCGAAATCGCCCGCCGCGTGAAAGCCTTCACCGAGGCGAACCCGGAGGCCGCGAAGCGCCTGATCCGCTGTGGCATCGGCGACGTGACGGAGGCGCTGCCCGAGGCCGTGCGCACCGCCATGCACAAGGCCGTGGATGAAATGGGCGACCGCTCCACCTTCCGCGGCTACGGCCCGGAGCAGGGTTACGACTTCCTTCGCAACGCCATCGCCGAGCACGATTTCAAATCTCGCGGCATCAACGTTGAGGCCGATGAGATCTTCATCTCCGACGGCAGCAAGTGCGACACCGGCAACATCCTCGACATCTTCGGCGCGGGGAACAAGATCGCCATCACCGACCCAGTGTATCCCGTTTACGTCGATACCAACGTCATGGCCGGCAACACCGGCGATGCGAACGAAGCGGGAGCCTACGCCGGCCTGCACTACCTCAAATGCACGCCCGAAAATGGTTTCGTGGCCGACATTCCCTCCGAGCCGGTCGATCTCGCCTACCTCTGCTACCCGAACAATCCCACCGGCGCTGTCGCTACGCGGGCGCAGCTCGAAGCATGGGTCAAATACGCCCTCGCGAACGGCACCACGCTCCTCTACGACGCCGCTTACGAGGCCTTCATCCGCGATCCGGAGCTGCCGCGTTCCATTTATGAGATCGAAGGCGCTCGCGACTGCGCCATCGAGTTTCGCAGCTTCTCGAAGAATGGCGGATTCACCGGCGTGCGTTGCGGCATCGTCGTCATTCCGAAGGGTTTGATGGGCAAAACGAAGGCTGGTGGCAAGCAGGCCATCCATCCGCTCTGGAGCCGTCGTCACAGCACGAAATTCAACGGCACCAGCTACATCGTCCAACGCGGCGCCGAGGCCATCTACAGCCCCGAGGGCAAGGCGCAGGTCAAAGCCCTCATCGAGCACTACATGGGCAATGCCGCGCTTCTCGTCGAAGCCTGCAAGAAGGCCGGGCTCGCCGTCTATGGCGGCGTGAACGCTCCGTATGTTTGGGTCAGCTGCCCGAATGGGCTCACGAGCTGGCAGATGTTCGACAAGATGCTCAACGAGGCGAATGTGGTCATCACGCCCGGCAGCGGCTTCGGCAGCGCCGGCGAAGGCTACTTCCGCATCAGCGCCTTCAACAGCCGCTCGAACGTCGAGGAAGTCTGCCGCCGCATCGCCGCGCTGGTTTGATCGGGCCTACGGCAGTGCCTGAAACCTCAAAAACGTCTTCTCCGCTACCGCGGTGCTCACGGTGCGTGTGCCATCGGGATTCGCCGTGATCTGGTTTTCAGGCACATCGGTCCAATCGATGAGGTTGCTGGAGGATTGCACCTTCAGCGTGCCCCATTCGATGAAAACCGTGCGTGGTCGGTAGCTGAGGCTCAGCGCTCCACTTTGCATCACCGGCTGCGGCATGGTGGGTTGGTCGAGGGCGAACTCGATCAAATTCGGCACGCCGTTGCCATTTGAATCGCCAGTGAAGCTACCGCTGAGGCCTTGCGCGGTCATCCATTCGTTGAACGGCAGGTTCGGATCAAGGCCCAGCACCGTCGTGGTGAGGTAATCATCATCCAGCGGTGTGATCGGCGTGGCGGGGAATGTCGTGTTGAAGGCTTGCACGACCATTTGCGCGATCTTTGTGTGCGCACAGGTGCTGGGATGAAAGCCATCGCCGCTGAACACATACCGCGGCCTGGCATCGGCATCCGCCACGCGATAGAAGTCGATGCCGTTGATGCGAAACGGGTCTGTGATGAGCGCTTTCGTCATCGTGTAAACACCCGGCACGAAGCCAATGCCCTGCGTCTGCGCCCACGCGGCGAGGCTTGCATTCAGCGAATCCATGGCGGCGGTGACGCGAGCGGTCTTCACGGGATCCGTCGGGTAGCCTTGCTGCACTTTTGGCGTGCAACCGACGTGTGGCACGCTCACGAGCACGATGGGCATGGAGGGCTTCAGGTCCCGCACCCAGCCCACCAGCCATTGCAGATTGCTCAACGTGGTATTCGTGACCTCCGGCCCGGCGAGGCCGTTGTAGAGGTTCGCATAGTAACTGTCCGCGTCATTGCCTCCGGCGAAGATGACGACGCGCTCCACATCATAGCGAATGTGATTCTTGAGCGAGTTCACCCACCACTGGTTGAAGAAATTTGTGAACATGGACTTTAGCTCGCTCGTCGTCGCCCCCGGCACAGCCCAGTTGTGCGCATGGCCGGTGGCACGAATGTCCGCCCAAGTATCAAAGACGCCCGTGTCGAACCAGTCCGTGCGATGCTGGTGCAGGATCTCGATCCAGTTTCGGGCCTGCCAGGCGGCGGCATTGTTGGGGAAAAGGCCTTTAAACTCCACTTCATATTCCTTCGTGAGGCTGTCCCCGATCACGAGGCACTGCTCCGCCCTCGCCGTGGCAAACAGCAGGAGAAAAAGGCAGGTCACGAGGCGCATGGCGGGTGCTCAGACGTAGCTTCGCGCAAAAAGTTCAGCTCACACCCGGTTTCCTTCACCGTGTTGAAAGCAACACATCCTCAAATCATGATGCGTTGATGCGAGTGGTTGACCCTTCGCGCCCTTTGGGTAGTCTCCGACCATGCCCGCCCGTCCCAACTGCCGCCCTGAACTCGAAGCCGCCCTGCGCCAGCGCATCCTCGTGATCGATGGCGCGATGGGGACGACGATCCGGCAGTATAAGGCGAAAGGCGTGCTCGATGAGGCCTCCGCACGCGGTGAACGCTTCCGTGACAACGAGAAGGACATCCTGAACAACGGCGACATCCTCTCGATCACGCGGCCCGATATCATCGAAGACATCCACAAGCGCTTCCTCGAAGCGGGCGCGGACATCATCGAGACGAACACCTTCTCCGCCACGAGCATCGCGCAGGCGGAATTCTTCCGTGAAGGGAAGAAGAACCCGGAATTCTTCCAGGGCATCATCGAGGACACGTTTTTGAATGACCTCGCTTGGGAGATCAATTTCGAGTCGGCTAAGCAGTGCCGCAAATGGGCCGACATCGTCGCTGAGCAGACGGGGCGGAAGCGCTATGTCGCGGGAGCGATCGGACCGCTCACCGTGTCGCTGTCGCAGTTCCCGGACTTGAGCGATTTGAGCTTCCGCTACGTCACCTTCGATCAGGTGAAGGCCGCGTATAAGCATCAGGTGCGTGCTTTGATCGCCGGTGGCGTCGATACGCTGCTCGTCGAGACGATTTTCGATTCGTTGAACGCGAAGACAGCGCTCGTCGCGATTCGCGAGGTATTTGAAGAGGACAAACTCGAGCTGCCGGTGCAGATCAGCGCCGCCGTCGGCCCCGGTGGCGAGACGATGATCTCCGGGCAGGTCACAGAGGCTTATTTGAATGCCATGCGGCATGTGAAGCCGCTGTCGATCGGCCTGAACTGCTCGCTCGGTCCGGACAAGATGCGTCCCTTCCTCGCGGAGCTCGCGGCGAAGGCGGATTGCTTCGTCTCGTGCTATCCGAACGCCGGCATGCCGAACCCGCTCGCGCCCACCGGCTTCGATTTGCTGCCGCCGGACATGGCCGGTTACGCCACCGACTTCGCCAGCAGCGGCTTCGTGAACATCATGGGCGGCTGCTGCGGCAACACGCCCGAGCACATCGCCGCCATCGCGAAGGCCGTCGAAAAACTCGCGCCACGCGAAATTCCCGCCGATCCGCACACGATGCGCCTCAGCGGCTCGCAGCCGTATGTGCTGAGCCCCGGCTCGAACTACCTCATGATCGGCGAGCGCACGAACGTGGCCGGCTCGCCGAAATTCGCGAAGCTCATCAAGGAAAACAAACTCGAGGAAGCCGTCGCCATCGCGCGTCAGCAGGTCGAGAGCGGCGCGAACGTCATCGACGTCTGCATGGACGAGGGCCTCATCGACGGCGTGCCGATGATGACGAAGTTTTTGACGCTCCTGCAAACCGAGCCGGAGGTGAACAAGGTGCCCATCATGGTCGATTCCTCAAAGTGGGAGATCATCGAGGCCGGCCTGAAATGCCTGCAAGGCAAGGGCATCGTGAACTCCATCTCGCTGAAGGAAGGCTAGGCGAAGTTCAAAGAATACGCCACGAAGATCAAACAATACGGCGCTGCCACGGTGGTGATGGCCTTCGACGAGCAAGGCCAGGCCGCGACCTACACCGACAAGATCCGCATCTGCGAGCGAGCGTATCGCATCCTCGTCGATGAGGTCGGTTTCCCGCCCGAGGACATCATTTTCGATCCGAACATCCTCACCGTCGCCACCGGCATCGAGGAGCACAACAACTACGCCGTCGATTTCATCGAGGCCACACGCTGGATCAAAGCGAACCTGCCTTTCGCGAAGGTCAGCGGCGGCGTCAGCAACATCAGCTTCAGCTTCCGCGGCAACAACAAGGTGCGCGAGGCCATGCACAGCGTGTTTTTGTATCATGCGATCAAAGCGGGCATGGACATGGGCATCGTGAACGCCGGCATGCTCGAAGTTTACGAAGAAATCCCGCCGGAGATGCTCGTGAAGGTCGAGGACGTGATCCTCAACCGCAATCAATCGGCCACCGAGGTGCTCGTCGATTACGCCGAGCAGTTCAAAGGCCAGGCCGGCAGTGCGAAGAAGACCGAAATCGATCTCAGTTGGCGCGAAGCCCCCGTCGAGAAGCGACTCGAGCACGCGCTGCTCAAAGGCATCACCGATTTCATCAACGAAGACACCGCTGAGGCACTCGCGAAGCTCGGCAAGCCGCTCTCCGTGATCGAAGGCCCTCTCATGGACGGCATGAGCGTCGTCGGTGACCTCTTCGGCGCTGGGAAGATGTTCTTGCCGCAAGTCGTGAAGAGCGCCCGCGTGATGAAGCAGAGCGTCGCTTACCTGCAGCCCTACATGGAGCAGGAAAAGCTCGCCAACCCGGCGCAGCGCAGCGCGGGCAAAATCGTGCTCGCCACGGTGAAGGGCGATGTGCACGACATCGGCAAAAACATCGTGGGCATCGTTCTGGCCTGCAATGGCTTCGAAGTCACCGACATGGGCGTCATGGTGCCGTGCCAGAAGATTCTCGACAAAGCCGTCGAAGTCGGCGCGGATGTCATCGGCCTTAGCGGCCTTATCACACCATCGCTCGATGAAATGGTGCACGTGGCCTCCGAAATGGAGCGCCTCGGCTTCAAACAGCCGCTTTTGATCGGCGGTGCCACCACCAGCCCCGCGCACACGGCCATCAAGATCGCGCCGAAATACAGCGGCCCCATCGTGCATGTGCTCGATGCCTCACGCAGCGTGCCCGTCACCACTTCCCTGCTCTCCGACGATCAACGCGAAGGCTTCATCAAATCCAACGAAGAACGCCACGCCCGCCTTCGCGAGGAATATGGCAAGAAGAAGGATCGCCAGCTCCTCAGCCTCGACGAATCACGCGAGAAAGGCCAGAAGTTCGACTGGAGCACGCAGGACATCGCCACGCCGAGCTTCACCGGCACGAAGGTCTATGAAGGCGCGGATCTGATCGCCACGCTGCGCGAGTTCATCGACTGGTCGCCCTTCTTTCATTCGTGGGAGCTGCGTGGACGCTGGATCGCGAATGAAGGCCGTTTCTCCTCCGCGCATGAAGATGCCGAAATGAAGCAAAAAGCCGAAGCAGAGGCTTTGAAGCTCTACAACGACGCCAACACACTCCTCGACCGCATCATCGCCGAGAAGCGTTTCACCGCGAAAGGCGTCTTCGGCCTCTTCCCCGCCAACAGCGTCGGCGATGACATCGAAGTTTACGACAACGGCCAACTCAAGACCACCTTCCACACGCTGCGCCAGCAGGTCATCAAGAAGGACAAGGCCAACTTCGCCCTCAGCGACTACATCGCGCCGAAATCCAGCGGCCGCACTGACCACATCGGTGGCTTCTGCGTCGGCATTCACGGCGCCGATGAACTCGCGAAGGAGTTTGACGCCGCGCACGATCCCTACCACGGCATTTTGACCAAAGCCGTCGCCGACCGCCTCGCCGAGGCCTTCGCCGAGTATCTGCATCAGCAGGCCCGCTTCGCCTGGGGCTACGAAAAACCCGGCGACATCGCCAACGCCGATCTCATCAAGGAAAACTACCGCGGCATCCGCCCCGCGCCCGGTTATCCCGCCCAGCCCGACCACACCGAGAAGCCCATCCTCTTCGCCCTGCTCGACGCCACCGACAAAACCGGCGTCGAACTCACCGAAAGCATGGCCATGCACCCCGGCAGCGCCGTCAGCGGCCTCTACTTCGCCCACCCCGAGTCCCACTACTTCGGCATCAGCGTCCTCGGCAAAGACCAGGTCGAAGACTACGCGCAGCGCAAAGGCATGAGCGTCGAGGAAATGGAACGCTGGCTTGGCCCTTGGCTCGGTTATTGATCAGCGCGCCTTCCGCGCCGCAGCCTCACGCAGCTTGTCTTTCTTGCTCTTCCGGTGGCCTTTGATGCCACCGGTGCCGGGAGAGGGCGGCGGCGTGTCCTGCGGCTCAAAACCCGCGATGTGCTCGCGCGTGAGACGCAGGTGATGACGCTTCTCGATGAGGCAAAAATGCGCATGTGATTCCGCCGTGATGAAGCTCACCGCCAGTCCGGGCTCACCCGCGCGACCGGTGCGGCCGATGCGGTGCGTGTAGTCCACCGCGGAGCGTGGCAGGTCGTAGTTCACCACCACGGGCAGTTGCACGATGTCCAGCCCGCGCCCCGCGAGGTCTGTGGCCACGAGCACGCGCACCTGCTGTCCTTTGAAGTCCGCCAGCGCTTGCGTGCGAGCGCCTTGACTCAGCTCGCCATGAAAAGCCAGCGCCGAGATGCTGCCGCGGCGCAGCTTTTCAGCCACCAGCTCCGCCGTATATTGCCGCGCGACAAAGACGAGCACGCGCGACCACCTTTCCGTCTGGATCAAATGCCGCAGGAGCTGCGTGCGCCGCACCGCATCTACCTCGATGGCACGTTGCTGGATCACCGGCACCTCCGCCGGAGCCTCCGTGATCGCGATGCGCACCGGCTCATGCAACAGCGTGTTCGCGAGGGCCTCCACCGCCGGGGGAAACGTCGCTGAAAGCAGCACGCTCTGCCGACGCGGCGGCAGCAGCGCCAGCACGCGAGTGAGCTCCTGCGCAAAGCCGAGATCGAGCAGCCGGTCCGCCTCATCGAGCACCAGCGCGGTCACATCCCGCAGTTGCAGCGCGTTTTTCTCCACGAGGTCGAGCAAACGCCCCGGCGTGGCCACCACCACCTCCGCGCCACCGCGCAGCGCCATCATCTGCGGATTGATCGACACCCCGCCGATCGCGCTGACGACCTTGATGCGCTGCGGCAGGCACAAAGCACTGCGCAGCATCGTCTCCGTGACCTGCACCGCCAGCTCACGCGTCGGCACCAGCACGAGGAGCTGCGTGCGCCGCTGCCGTTCGCCTGTGTGACGCAACCGCTGCAACAACGGCAAAACATAGGCCAAAGTTTTGCCAGAGCCCGTCTGGGCCGTGGCCAGCACATCAGCGCCGCGCAGCAGCACCGGAATCACCGCCGCCTGCACCGGCGTCGGCGCAGGAAACAGACGCGCCGCATCGACGAGCGGCGTGGACAGACCGAGGGAGGCAAATGACATGAGAGGTTCTCCTTAAACCCGAACACTGCGATTGGAAGCAACTCATTCAGTGCCTCCCTGCATGCATCAAACCAAGCCGCGAATCACCTCGCCGCGTGAGAGCAGGCTGACGAGATTCTGCGGCAGGCCATCGAGCACGCGTGCCTCGCCCACGTCCAAGAGCGAATGCAGGATCGTGGACACGAGGTCAGGGATGGTCACGGGCTGTGAAGATGGCTCGCCGCCGTTCGACGATGACTGGCCGATGACCTGGCCCATGTTCAATCCGCCGCCGTAGATCATGAGCGGTGCGAGACCACCCCAGTGATCACGTCCGCCCTTGGCGTTGAGTTTTGGCGTGCGACCCATCTCGCCGCAGCACACGAGCATGATCTTGTCACGCAGGCCACGCGCTTCGATGTCCTCAATCAAAGCGGACACTGCATGGTCGAAAGGCCTGCCAACATAATCCATGCCGGTGGTCATGGGCGCGTTGTTTTTGTCCGCGTGCATGTCCCACACAAAACTCGTCGTCACGGTGACAAAGCCCGCACCACGCTCGCACAGCCGGCGAGCCATCAGCAACAGCTTGCCGAGTGTGGCGGCATTGTCCGCGTAGTGCTCGAGGTTCTTCCACTCGCTGCTGATGCGGTCTTTGGGCAGCAGCGGCGCGGTGTCGTAGCGGGCGATGAGGCGCGGATCTTCTTTGGAAAGGTCAAACGCATCCGAAACACCCCGTCGCAGCACATCGAAGGCCAGCGACTCGACTTGCGAGAAGCCGCCGATGGCTTCCGTGGCATCCAACTGGCGCTTCCACTGGTCCAGCGAGCTCAAAAGCAGCCGCCGGTCATCGAGACGACCCTGCGGCAGGCTCAGTGTCATGTCCGCCTGCGCCGCGCCGCCGGCTCCGGGCACAAAAGGCTGGTAAGTGGCCCCAAACTCGCCGCTCGATGTGATGTCGCCGAACTGCTTCACCGCCGGACCGGCCTCGGCGAGCACCGCACGCGGCAGCAGCGCCACATTCGTCGGCATCGCGCTGTCTTGGCGCAGAGGCCCCGCGATACGCGAGTAGAGCGAGCCGATGTTCGCCTTCAGCGTGTCCTTGCCGACGATCGTCTTGATGTCGTGCACCGAGTCACCGGTGACAAAGCTGCGCACAATGCTGAACTTGTCCGCGAGCTTCGCCAGCCGCTGCATCGTGCCGCCGAAGGTGATGCCGGGGATCGTCGTCTGGATCTCGCCCGTCACGCTGCGCACCTCCGAGGGCGCGGTCATCTTCGGATCAAAGGTCTCGAACTGCGACGGCCCGCCGTGCATGAAGAGAAAGATCACGGATTTGTCCTTCAGCAGCTTCTTCTGCGAGGCAGCCATCAAATCGCCCAAACCGAGCCCCGCGAGGCCCAGCGATCCCACACGCAAAAAATCACGCCGGCCAAGGCCGGAGGCGAGACTGCGTGAATCGGTGAAGCGGAGCATGATGGACTCTGCATACGCAGCAAAGGCCTCGTATTCTTCCAGAGCCGACAACAGCTCAGCGCTTCTTCTTTGGCTTTTCGATACCGAGAGCGGGGCCGTTGTCGGGCGGGAGAGATTGATGCCAGCTCACGACGGCTTCGCGCATGCGAGAGACGACTTCAGGATGCTTGTCGGCGATGTTGGTGGCCTCGGAGCGGTCCTTCGAGAGGTCGTAAAGCTGCGGCTTGGAGCCGTCATACTCGCACAGGAACTTCCAGTGGCCTTCGCGCATCGCGAGATCAGGCAAGCGCTCCGGCAGATTCGGTGCCGCGGTCTTCCGATCGGGCGGACGACGCCAAAAGATGGGTTTTTGGCGTGAGACCTCTTTTTGCCCGAGCAGTGCGGGAGCGATGTTTTCGCCATCAAAGGCCGTTTCACCCGCTTCGATGCCTGCAATCGCCAGCAGTGAAGGTGCGAGATCAAACGCGGCGAAGACCGACTGCGTGTTCACGCTGCCAGCTTGGGCTTTGTCGATCAAACCCGGACCCCACACGATCAGCGGCGAGCGTGTGCCGCCTTCATAAAGCGTCGTCTTGCTGCCGCGGAAAGGTCCCGCGCTGCCAGCACCGGGCTCGGGTCCGTTGTCGGAGCAAATGAGCAGCAGCGTGTTGTCCCGCAAAGCAGGTGTGGAGCGCAGATGATCGAAAAGACGGCCAAACTGCCGGTCCATCGATTCGAGCACGGCCAGATACTTGCCGCGCTTGTCCTCGACCCATTTCGCGACGGGCGGCCACCACGGGCCATGCACGTCATCTGGCCACAGATTGACGAAGAAGGGCTTTCCGGCTGCCGCAGCTCGATTCATGAACGGAATCGCCGCATCAATGAAGCCCGTCGTGATCTCGCTGCGCTGTATCCACGTCACTGGCTTGCCGAGACGCTCGGCATCCGCCCAGATTTTGCCGGGTTCAGCATCGCCGGGCTTCAAAGTGAGCGGCAAAAGCTTGGCACCCATGCCTTCGAAGTTCGTCAGGCTCTCATCAAAGCCATACGCGGTGATCGGCGGTGCATCATCCACATCGCGCTGGCCGCCGAGATGCCATTTGCCGAAGTGCCCGGTGGCGTAGCCGTTTTGCTTCAGCAGCCGGGCGAGTGTTTGCGCCTTCGGATCGAGCCACTGCGCCACGCCGCGGCGTTCGTTTTGCGCCCGGTTGTCGAGATACGAGTTGATGCGCCAGCGCTGCGGATACTGCCCGGTGGTCAGTGCGCAGCGTGAGGGCGAGCAGATGGGAGAGTTCACATAGAACTGCTCAAAGCGGATGCCCTCCGCGGCGATGCGGTCGATGTTCGGCGTCTTCGCGTCCTTGTTTCCGAAGCAGGAAAAGTCTCCCCAGCCCATGTCGTCGATGAAGACCATGACGACGTTCGGCTTCGCGATGAGGAGCGAAGGCAGCAGCAGGAAGGCGAGGAGGAGTCTCATGAGGTTCAGCGTTTCGCCAAAGCGCTCTCGATGCTCGCGGCGACGGCCGTGGCG
>Ga0154020_10009615_pt1 | contig 11126 bp, 13 predicted proteins | sample Klosneuvirus_201_FD_109709 | JGI IMG/M metagenome (GOLD analysis project Ga0154020, IMG submission 109709) | Active sludge microbial communities from wastewater, Klosterneuburg, Austria - Klosneuvirus_20160825_MG | ecosystem: Engineered > WWTP > Aerobic digester > Activated sludge | place...
ACCTCCATCCGTTTCAGTGATTCATCCACTGCCGGGTATTTCCCCGCGCACGTCTCGGCCTTCGCTGGGCTGGCGAACAACGCAAGTGCCGTCGCCATCAAAACAAAAAATAAAATCTTTTTCATCACGCCACCTCCGCCGTCTCGAACGTCGCGCTCTGCCCTGGGTAATACAAAGCCCCCGCGCTCAGTTCCTTCATTGCCACGCCGTCCTGCGCGGCTTTGCGCACATACAAGTTCAGGTCTCTCCCCGGCCCGTCATACGCATCGTTTGTAAACCTCACCGTCAACGTGTGCTTGCTCTGGCTCGCCGTGTGGCGCACAACCACCTTTTGCCACACATCGTTTTTGCGGATGGCCTTCGCGTCCACCCGCACGTTTTTCTTCAGCGCCACGCCATCCATCGCAACCTCAAACTCCGCGTCTCGCGCATACCGGTCTTGCGCTACCAAAAAAGTGAACTCCGTCAGCCTGCCCTCAATCACAATATCGGGCGGCTTTTGCATTTGTGGTTCTGGCGCGGGCGCTCCATCCAGCCGCGCAAAAAACTTCTTAATCGGCGGCCACATCTCCAAATGCAGGCTGGGCATATCGCCATCGCTTCCGGTTTTGTCCTCGTTCAGCCACGCGTAAATCCCCACGCCCTTCAGCAGGCCGCCCAGCGTCTCATCAAAAACCCGCAAATACATCTCATATAGCGCGTCCCCAAACACCACGCTCCGCGCCTGCAATTCGCCCACGCACCGCGTCATTCGAAACCCCTGCACGATAAACATCACGCCCTGCCCGCGCTCGGCGCTCATCCCAGATGCCTTAAACACATCGGCCAGCCACACAGCCGCCGCCCGCACTGTTTTCTCCGTGTTCACATAGCTGCAATCGCCGTTTGCGTTGCAATACGCATCCGTGCTGAGATATGTGATGTAAGGCGCCAGCGCAAACGCATACGCAACGTTCTCCGCGTCTGCCATCAGGTTAGCCACAATCGGCTTGTCCGTCACCTCGCGGATGGCCTTCGCCATCTCCACCATCTGCGCCGCCGTGATGCCATTCGCGGTGGGTTCGTCTGCCAGCGCGATCACCGGAATCCGCTCGCCAAAATCGCGCACCCACATCCGCGTCAGCTCCTTCACCTCATCCGCCTTGCGGTAGCCATCCAGCTTGGGGATCACCTGCCCCTTGCTCTGGCGTATAAACGACCGCGCCCCCTCGTCACAGATGTGCGTGATGCGCACGTCATAGCCCCGCACCCCCAGCGCCGCGCACGGGTTGCCTCGCGCATAGCTGTCGTCATAGCAAAAAGCGTATGTGATTAACTGCTCGCCCATCTCGTCCTCCGCATCAACGAGAGAAAAACAAAAAACGCGGCAACCTCGTTAAAGAGATTGCCGCGCGTTTTTCGCTCTGGCCGCGCTTGTTCAGCGCGTATTAAATTACATCGTCAAATTCATCTCGGTCTGACAGTTTGTTGAACCTCGCTCGCTCGCACGAGCTGCCCCGTTGTTACCCGCTCAGCGTGCGCATGCTCCGGTGTCAGCTCCACATTTGTAAACTTCAAATATGGGCTGTTATTGCATTCAGCCTTTGCCTTGCGCAACAAAATCAGCCACATCAGTTCCTGTGGATTCACCAATTCGCTCACCAATTGCGGTGCATTTCCTGCCACGTCATAAATATAGCACAGGCGTTCTGCAAATTCAACCACCCACCGCGCCCAAAGTCTTAGCGTGGCGGTGTTGCTTTACATCTTTCCAATCCATACAATTAACCGCGATGAATAGCCAAACAATAAACGGAAAGACCCTAACTTTTTTTGGCGCTCCAGACGAAGGCGCTAAAACCCAGGCGATTAATTGCATGGGCGAGGCCGACGCCTTTTGTCTCATGGGTGACAACCACAAAGGATACGGTATGCCCGTGGGTGGCGTGGCGGTTTACAAAGACAAAATCTGCCCTGCCGGGGTGGGGTTTGATATTGCCTGCGGGAACAAGGCGGTCAGAACCGATATGCCCTCAAACAAACTGACAACCGCCATGCTCTTGGAAATTTCCAAAGAAATCTCCACCCAGCTTTCGTTTGGCGTTGGCAGAAAGAACAAAGATGCAACAGACCATCCCCTTTTTGCCAGCCCCATCTGGGATGACTTGGGCATCTACAAGGATGGGGCCATAAAACAACTGGCCAGAGAGCAACTTGGCACAATAGGCTCAGGCAACCATTACGTAGATGTGTTCTATGGCGATGATGGATACGTTTGGGTCGGCGTTCACTTTGGCTCCCGCGGCCTTGGCCACAAAACCGCCTCCCACTACATGCAAATCGCTGGAGACAGGCCAAGCATCATGGACGAAACACCGCACACACTAGACGCAAACAGTCAGATTGGCCAGGAATACATTGCGGCCATGACCCTTTGCGGTCAATATGCCTATGCCGGGCGCGATTGGGTTTGTAACAAAGTTTTATCAATTTTGGGCGCAAATTCAATAGATGAAATTCATAACCACCACAACTTTGCGTGGAAGGAACAACACAACGGCGAATCGGTCTGGGTTGTCCGCAAAGGTGCCACCCCCGCCTTCCCAAATCAAAAAGGGTTTGTTGGCTCATCAATGGGCGGCAAATCGGTCATTCTTCAAGGTGTGGATTCGCCAGAGAGCAAAATCGCCTATTACTCAACAGTTCACGGCGCAGGTCGCGTCATGTCCAGAACCGAGGCCGCGGGCAAAGCCAAATGGATTAACGGCAAACCTGTGCGTGTTGGTCAGGGCAAAGTTAATTGGGACGCCGTAAAAAACAGGCTCGCCAATGACGGAGTTATTTTGATGGGTGGCGGCGCGGATGAAGCCCCCGAAGTTTACAAAGACCTGCGTGATGTTCTAATTGGGCAAGGAAACACCATCACCGTGCTGCACACGCTCACACCTGTAATTGTTTGCATGGCCGGCATAGACGAATTCGACCCCTACAAAGATTAGCCCACATTCCAAGCACGGCCCATACTAGCACCTGAGCATTGCTCTGCTGCAATAACAAATATCCCCTCAAACCTCTCTTTGAAGTTTCTCCAGCGCTGCGTTCATTCTTGCGACGGCTGGGTAATATGCCTGCGTAATTCTGTCATTTGCCATTGCAAAATTCTTCAAAAACTCTCCAATAAATTCACTATTAACCACAAACACACCTCTTTCTTGTTGCTTATTTATTCTTGCAAGTCCAAACAGAGATTCGTTTCTGTCTCTTTCTTGTTCAATGGTGCTTTTAAGCGCTTTTTTAAACTTAATCCATTTCACCGTCTCAAACCGAGGGCCGTCATCTTTCAGTTTCCCCTCAATCACATCAACATCCTTACCTTTAGTTATGCATGCCACTAGTTTAGCTGTAGTTATTATCACTCCCCCATAAATACGGCTTTTCTCTATCCAATCATCGTTTTCATTAAGAGTTTCGCATCTTGCAGACTCTTGCGCCGCGATACCTTCAACAGAGAGAATGCTCTCCGAGGCTGTTCTTTCAAGCAATGGCCTATCATGTCCGCTCTGGCCTTGCATAGTGCAAAATGCCGATTCGTAACACTGAGGTTTTATCCCAAACCGATCCCACATCATGGCTGACCTTCCCCTGTGATCTCCAGTATAAGGATTTGCCGTCACGGCCCATAACATGGGCATAACGCTATTTTGTAGATCAGAATCAACAAGAAACACCCAGTTTTTGCCAGCTTGTCGCTTGCATTCAATAATCAATCGCACATTACCATTCTCAATAAGAATATCGGCATACCCTTCTGTGTCCTCATCAAGACTCCAAAAATGCTCTCGCGCTACGAGATCCCACCCGTGTTCCGATTTTGAACTTCTTATTTCCTCTTCAACTCCCAATTGAAAAGCAAATCCTGAGGAATTTATATAGTTTCTATACGATCCTTCGTCTTCTGGCATCCAGTTCATCTCCCTAATCTAAAACCTAAACGCCTCTGTTGAAATGTTTATTGACCGACAACATATAAGCATACGGGTTATCGTCAAGTGATTTCTTTCTCTCTAGGTTATATAAAACTCCAGACGAAGCAAGAGAAATACCTGCCCCCACAAACAAAGCTTGCGGCACAGACAAGCCCAATGTAGTCATCACTGAAGTTGCTGTTGTAGAAAGCAAAGCCACTTTGAGAAAATTTTCTGTCGCCCACTTAATCCCAGAACCCGTTAACCCCCGCTTGAGAGACTCAGTTGTTGGAACTATTTTATTAAGACATATATCAGCCAACTTTTGATGCATTGCTTGCATAGGCATTTCTTCTTTCACTACCTGAGTAAGCGAATCAATTTCCATCCGAAACTTCCCCAACTCGTCCGAATGAGTTTCCCTAAACCCCAAAATTTTATCGACAGGTGTTTCCGGATCAATCTTCACTTTTTCCAAAATCATGTTGACCAGCATCCCTTGCGCAAGATATTCTGGGGCCATTCGGCGTTCACCGAAAGCCGCGTATTCATTCCATCGCCGTCTCATTGTGGCAATAGTCCCAGACATCTCCGCGTCTAATCTTGTCGCTATTGCGAGCCTGTCTGCAATCAGTTCATGAGAGAGCAATCCAAATCCTAATCTTTCGGATAGACGAGTGGCCAATAAGGTCATATAAAAATTTGCAAACTGGTTTGTGGTTGTATACCACCCATTCTCATTCCCGTAATTTTTGTCGCTAGTATTATTCAATCTATACTTTATGTCTGCTGACAACTTGTCCGGGTGAATATATGTAAACCTATCAAGAGTGCTTTCTGTTCTTTCACCATACAAAATATAACCTTTGGAATTACCCTCACTAACCAAGTATTGAGCTCCCTCTTCACTATTAATATATTTGATGACATCCCTGGATAAATTTTTTATTTCCTCTATTTCAGAATTTACCCTGAGCGGCATAAGACAGTTGGCATTTTGTAATATCTTTCCAGTTTGTGTTGTGTATGGATGCTCAACCGATTCTGGCACAATCGTATATATTTTGTCCCAATAAAGTAGCGCACTTTTTAACCAACCTTCATCGGTAATATCTATAAAAGGGTAAAACAGCGCCTGTGTAAAAGCCATCTCATTTCCTCCGTATTAAAACAATAGGCCCAAATTTAAGGCTCAAATCAAATAATTTTCGTAATTCCTAATTGCCTCACGGCGTGCACGTCTCAAGCCATGTCGCCACGCCCCCGTGATGACTACACGCCCCGCTTCCGGTGGCGTTGCTATGCGTCCCATCCCGGCACGTCGCCCCCGTGCGATAGCACACTCTCGCCGCGGGCACCGCAGTCGCGGGCACAGCCGTTGGCGTGCTAAACGCCACCACATCCGCAAACTTCACCTCGCCCGCTACCCGCACACTGCTCGCCTTCAGCCAGCCATTACGCCCGTTTACAAACACAGCCAACCACTGGCTATCCTTCGTCCGCCCCGTCACCACCGCGCTCCGCCCCTCGCTCAGCGTGCTCACCACCTGCGCCCCATCCATTGGGAAGCCATATACCGCCGCCCCGCCAGGCGGTGCGCTGGCCACCGGCTGAGGCGGTGAAGTCGGATACGGCCTCGGCGTATTCGTGGCTGGTCTCGGCGTGCTCGTCGGCGGTCTCGTCGCCGTCGCCAAAAGCGTCGCCGTCGCCGCTGGCCTCGGTATATTCGCCGATGCGCTCGTTGGCGTGCTCGTGGCCGCCCTGGGGGTGGGCGCAACCCCTGCCGCCACCATCGCCACCGGCGTGTTTAGCCTAGACGTTGTAGCCGTTGGCGGCGCGGCCAACACCAACGGCGCAGATGTCGCCGCCACATCCGCTGGCTCCAAATTCCGGCGCGCCACCGTCGCCGTCACCGGAACAATCGTCACCCCGGGCGCTCTGGCCGGTGGCCGCGCCCCTGCCATCCCCATCCCCAGCGCAAAACTCACAACCGCCGTCGCGCCAATCCCCCCAAGCACAACCAGCTTTTTCATAAAATTACCCCGCTACTTCGTCAGCTTCTCAATCTCCCCAACTGCCTTTTGCATATAACCCGCAATGGCTGTCATATTGTCATTCCCCGCCAAAATGCTGTTCTTGTCCAGCTTATCAATCCCCTTTGCGTAGAGCGTCATTCTTCCTCATTCACGTATTCCCACGCCCCTCCAGAACCGCCGCATTGTGTGCAGTTTCCAGAACCTCCACAAACTGAACACCGAACATCTCCAGTGGAAGTATTAATATCCCACGAAGATGGATGTGGGTTAGTCGTTTTTGCATTGCCACTTCCGTCACAAACCTTGCACCGTCTACTTCCATGACACACACTACATTCAACCCAGATACGTTTGGTTTTATTGCTCATATTTATTAGCTTCTCCAATGGGCTGCGCCGCATTCGCAAAAACATCTTTTTTTACGCGCCGCTAATCGCCTTCCTAATTTTTCTCACTCCCCTCCACAAACGCCGCATACCCGTCCGGCGTCCCTTTCACATCCACCGTCACCTCATACGGCGAATCCCCGCCCGCTGGGATGGCGTTCAGCTTGGCAAAGCCCTCCCCAACCCCAATCACATTCTTCCCCTTGTCATACACCACCACCACCACACTCACCAGCTCCGCGGCCTTGGCCCCGCCGTTCTTCACCGTCCCTCCATACCGCATCCCAAAACTCCCCGCGCTCGGCGCACTCTGCGCCAGCGTCAGCCCTTGCGCCCTCGGAAACAACTCAAAATCACCCGCCTTCGCCGTCTTGCTCACAAACTGAAACTTCACACCCTTAAACGCCGGTGGCTTGTCAAACAACAACTTAAACGGATACGCCTCCCCGGCCTTAACCCGGCTCCGCCCCGCCAAATTCACCGCGCTGCTCCCCACCGTCTTCCCATCCCCATCCACCAAACTCACCGCCAGCTCAATCCCGCTGGCCTCCCCACTCCCCGTGTTAACCGCCTCCCCAATCACATACAAGCTCCCAAAGCTTGTGTAGCTCATCCAGTTCCGCAGCTCCAGCTTCGCTTCCCCCGCCTCCACCTTTGGCGTTGCCGTAGAGGGCGCTGCGGTCGGCGGCACAACCCGTGTCACCTCAACCACCCGCGTCACTTCCACCACACGGGTTACCTCCACAGGCACGGCCCGCGTCACCTCAACCGTTTGCACAACCGGCGTCCCCGCCGCGCCCCCGCACCCTGCCAAAACCATCCCAATGCAAACAACACTGCCAAGAGACATCTTTAGCATGATTCACCCCTCACAAAGAAAAACAAAAAAGCCAGGGCACTATTGCCCCGGCCAAATTACAACCCCGTGTTCGCCCCTGTCACCGAATTTTCCCCGCCACCCGCTCCGCCACTTCTGCGTCCTGCCCCGCCAGTCTTAATATTTCCCGCAGGTTTATCTCCGTTTTTATCCTTGCCTTCAAATCTTTCAACGCCATACCTGGCTTCTGCCAAAAGCCGCTCACTCTCTTCATATTGGTATTGCGGATCATCGCCGAGCGAACGAACATAGCGCTCGATGTCTCGAAGGTTTTCTTTCCACTTTCCCTGCGGCGTTTGCGCGGCTTTGTCATGGTTAGCCGAATCATAATAGAACAATTGTTCTACGTCAATACCCAGAGCCATCGCAATACTCCCAACAGTCGCAGGCAATGCGCCTTTATTGGCAAGTATGTTTCCAATGGTGTTTTTGTTTACAGATGCCTTGCTTGCTAGTTCTTTTTGACTGAGGCCAGTTCTTCCCAGCCACAATCTCAAACCACGCCCTAGCGCAACTCTCTCTGCCTGCTCGTCAACAGTCACATTGACATTATCACACTGTTTTCTGCTCAACCTTAAATTTATGATTCAATAGGATTTAACATTGACAAATCCTATTGAATCCTATAAAATCCTGTCATATAACATGACAGCAAATACGACAAGCGGAGCAACTCCCACCACCAGCGCCACCAGCATCAGCCAGGTCATGGCGCTCCTCGGCCAGGCAGAAGAATCCCGCAACGCCGGTCTAAACCTGCCCCAGTCCGACATCGCCTTCTTGGATGACGTCGTAACCGAACTACGCAAAACCCATCCAAAACTCACCCGCTCCAAACTCGCCCGCGCTGTCATCCGCATGTTTCGCGCCCAGTGGGAATCCACACCCACCGCCGAGCGCCGGAGGTTACATATCGAAATATAAAAAAACTCGCCGCGCTGTTTTGACGAGCAGGTGCGGCGAGTTTTCAAAATCACGACAAAGGATAAATCCCCTGTCAGCTACCCACAAATGGTAGCACAACCGTTCTAGTAAATCAAGAGAGGAGTGCAACCAAAAATGAAATGCGCAAAATGTAAACACCGCACAGACAGTAGGCATCACCAGTACTACTGTCTGGGTCGCCGCGGCACCCAAATCAAACACCGCGCCGCCAGCCGCGCCGGGTCAGGCGCTGGCCGCCACACCGCCGCCAGCGTTCTCACCTTCAGTTGCGCCGCCAGCGGCCCCATCGCCTCCGCCTCGTTCTACGAAGATCGCAAACCCACCCAGGCGGTGCAATCGTGAAGACAAATTGGGTTCGCAGCATCCGCATCTCCAACCGCGATGCCATCGTGTCGCGGAGCATTCGCCGCAAAAGCGGCCTGGAAACCATCAAGCGCACATACCGGCGCATCAGCGCGGCCTCGCAGGGCCGCATAAAAAAGGTGCAACCGTGACCACCCCCGTCATTCCCGCGCCAACATCCCCCCTCCCTCCGGGAGGGGCAGGGGGTGGGCAAGACCACCTCGACCTAAACCTGCCATCTGTCTGGTTCGATGACGAAACCCGCAACCAGCGCGCCGCCGCCTACCTCGCCCAACGCGATGCCAACAACACTGGCGATGATGAAGCCCCCGTGCTCTTCGAGCTATCCGGCCTGCCCCTCACCATCGTCGTCATCCTCTTCGCCCTGGCCATGATCCTCATCGCCACCTACGCCAAACTGCCATGACCCAAGCCCAGCGCGCCATCCGCTACGCCCAACTTCTGGCCGATGGCTGCCCAGAAGACCTTGCGTGGCAAATCCTCCAACAAGAACAACACGAACAAGATTCAACCCTTGCACAGGAAACACAACCATGAACACGAACCAAACACCAACCGACACAATTGAACCCCCCGCGCAATTAGAACTGGTGTCCATGCGCGAAATCGAAATGCCAACCATTTCCCCAGAAATGTTCGATGCGCTCCCAGACATGCAAGAAGGGTTCAGCCTGCAATCCGCCTATCTAAAATTTGAGAACGAGGGCGATAAACACCGCGCCTTCTTCGTGGGCTGGTCAGAAATGCGCTCCCCCACCAAAAACGAGAACATCCCCGCTGCCGTCTTCCTCTGGAAAGACCCCGAAACCGGCTCCGTCAAGCGCGTCATCAACGCGGGAGATAACCTCTGCAAACAACTCCAAAACCTGCCCTTCCAGCAAGGCGATTCAGTCCCCGTCGAAATTCGCTACCTTGGCCTCAAAAAATCCAACGGCGGCAAAAACTACAAATCCTTCGACGTGATCGTTCTCAATGGCGTCACGCGCAAATCACACCCCCTGGCCGATGCCGCTGCTCAGTCATCGCAACCCGTCAACATTCCCGCCCTTCGCGCCAAAATCGAAGCCAAGGCCGAGGAATACAAAAAAACAAAACGCGACCTTCCAGAACCCACCGACACCGCCTTGTTCCTGCTCATGCGCGAGGCATCCGGCAACGACGAAGCCCGCCACGCCCTCAACATCGCCCTCACCGGCTACGAGAGCTACACCAAAACCCCCGCGCACTTCAAACTCGCCATGTGGGATTACCTAAAGCCCTACAAAAACGGCGATGGCAAATACCACATCAACGCCGAGGTTTCAGATCAGCTCAAATCCATCATTGCCGAGTTCACTAAACCAGCCAACTAGCGGGTTCACTCCTCCTCTTTAGCGTTGCCCCCGCCAATCGTGGCGGGGGCAGGGGCAGGAACACCAACCACCATGCCGCTCTCAGAATCCGCAATCCTCGTGCTCTACGCCATCCAAAACAGCGCAGATCACAGCTACGCCGCGCTCTGCCAGCAGGCGGGCAAATCTCGCGGAACAATTGCGCGGGCACTAGAAGAGCTGATCGCCGCAGGTTCAATCACAGCATCAGCGCGCAAATTCCAACAGCCCATCGCATACAGCATCACTCATGAAGCCGCAGGCAATAACAGCACAGCTTCGCTCCCGCAGTCCAAAAGTCTAAAAGTCCAAAAGTCTAAAAGTCTAAAAGTCCAATCCATTGCATTGCATGATGATGAAAATGTACTTAAAGAAAATAATTCATCATCATGCAATCCAAAAACTTTTGAACTTTTAGACCAGCGCCCAGACTTTCGCGCCCAGGTATTCAACCTTTTGGGCGAATGGAAACTCGCCGGGCGCAAACGCGAGCAACTCGCCGATGCCATCGCCAACCTTTCCGGCACCCCAGAATCAATACTCTCAGACATACAAAACATCCGCGCTGGCGCAGTCCAGCGCGCCACCTCAAACCCCGCCGGTCTCACAGTGCATATCCTCACCGAATACACCGAGACCCGCCAAATCGCCCTGTTTGATGTGCCCGTGCCAGAAAGCTACCGCGGCAAGGGCCGCAAGGGTGGCCTTCAGCGCCGCCCCCAAATTCACTACACCGATGAGCAGCGCGAGCAGGCCAACCAGCGCGCCGCAGAGTGGGCGCAAAAACACGCCCAAGAAAATCTCGCCCGCGCCGCTTCCCCCCTCCCCGCGCCAACATCCCCCCTCCCATCGCGAGTAATCTCGCGCGGAGGGGTTGGGGGTGGGGGTTGCCAGCCACTAACATCACAACACACCCAGGCATGGGAAGCCGCCAAGCAAACTGTAGCCGCGCAAATGAACAAGGGCAACTTCCTCGTTTTCCTGAGCGCGGCGAAACTCGTTGCGGTAGATGGCGACCGCGCCCACATCGTTGCGCCCAACCAGTATGCCGCCGATTGGCTCACCCACCGCGCCGCTGGCCCGCTGGCCGCCGCGTGGCAAACCCACACCGGCGCACCCATCACCCTCACCTTTTCCGTCAAGCAGTTGGAGGTCGCCCGTGTGTAACGTTTGCCACAACCAAAACTTCATCGTTGGCGCAGATG
>Ga0154020_10009616_pt1 | contig 11125 bp, 8 predicted proteins | sample Klosneuvirus_201_FD_109709 | JGI IMG/M metagenome (GOLD analysis project Ga0154020, IMG submission 109709) | Active sludge microbial communities from wastewater, Klosterneuburg, Austria - Klosneuvirus_20160825_MG | ecosystem: Engineered > WWTP > Aerobic digester > Activated sludge | place...
CGGCGCCACCCCGATCGCCTTCGCCTGAGCCGGGCGCTGGTCCGCCCGGCAAGCTCGCGGCGTTCTCGCTGGCTCGCCCGCAGGCGCTGGTGGTTGGGCGCTCCGGCACTCGGGATCCAAAATGGGCTCCTATTTGAGGCGTGGTCGCCCACTTTGGATCCCGAGCACCAGAGCTCCCTTGCCGGAGCGAGAAGCTACCCTCTCACTGGGCCTCTCAGATCTACCGACGAGGGCTGGCTGGCGAGCCTCGGACCTCTCTCTTTTTCTCTCTCGAATCTACCCACGAGGGGTGGCTGGACCGAGGGCTCCCATGGGCCCGGAGCGCGCTTCTTCAGCGCGAGGACCCATGGGAAGCGGGCCAGACAGGACCCCGAGCGCACGGCTTTGACGACTCGCCAGATACCCGAAGCAAGGGCTCGCCCCGAGGCTTGAAGAAAACCGGTCTTCCGCTACGGCTTCTTGCCCGGGGTCTTGCGGTCGTAGGTCGCGGGCCGGTGGCAGCCGGGGGCGCAGGAGCCACCGTCGTCGCTCGGCACGAACTTGATCGGCAGCTTCCAGCTGCCGAACGCGACGCTCTCGGCGATCAGGGCGTCGTTCGTCCCGCCGTGGAGGTTGTGGCAGAGGACGCAGCTCCTGCCCTTCTGCGCGTTGTTGACGTGCAGGAAGTGGAGGTTCCGCTCGCCGTCGCGGAAACCGGTGGCGAACGAGGTGTCCGGATACTTCAGCAGGTCGCGGTCGTGGCAGGTGAAGCAGAGCGCGTACGCGGCATCGGTGTACGGCACGTAGGCGGTCGCGGGGAACGAGTCGACGAGGAGCTTCGTCTCCTTGCCGCCGTGCGGCTCGTGGCAGCCGGTGCAGGAGCCATCGCGGATCGGACCGTGAAGCACCGTCATCGCCGCGGTCACGACCTCTTTGTGGCAGCCGAGACAGCCGTCCTTCTCGGTCTCAAGGAGAAGGCCCTTTTCGTCGGCCGCGTGCGGCGAGTGGCAGGAGGCGCAGCCCTTCGTGGCGGCGAGGGCGGCGTGCACGACCGGCGACTTCTGGACCTTCTCGGCAATGTCGTCATGGCACTGGAAGCAGAGCGCCGGCCCGGCCTCGGCGAGGAGCTTCGGATGCTCGCCGCCGTGCGCCCGGTGACAGGAGGTGCAGCCGTCGTCGAGCGCCGCATGCTTGACCTTCTTCGCCGCCACGAGGTCGCTCACGTCGGAATGACAGTCGACGCAGAGCGCGTCGCCGGTCCGGGCGAGGAGCGCCTTGTTGTCGGAGGCGTGAGGAGCGTGGCAGGCGGTGCAGTCGCCGGCCTCGACCGGTCCGTGGGGGAACTTCGCTGCCCCCGGCTCCGAGTGGCAGTCGGCGCAGAGCTCCTTCTGCGGCTTGAGGAGCAGGTGGGCGGTGTTCGAGGCGTGCGGCGAATGGCAGGTCGTGCAGCTGCCGTCGGCGACCGGCGCGTGGACGTGGGCCTTCCCGGCGAGAGAATCGTGACAGCCGGTGCAGAGCGCCGGCTCGGCGTCGGTGAGCTTGAAGGTCGCCGCTCCCTTCTGGGGGTGCGGCGTCGCCGTCGCCTCGTGACAGGTGTCGCAGCTCTCGGCCGCCTCGTGCACGGCGCTCCCCTGGACGAGGGTCGCGTGGCACTGCGCGCTCTGGCAGCTCTCCTGCGCCGATCCGGAGCTGGGGACTAGAAACAGAAGGCTGCACAAGAGCAGCGGGATGGCGCTTGCGAGAAGGCCCTGCCGGCGTCCGGACATACTGGCATCATGGTATCAACCGGCCCGACTTTCGCCACCCCGACGGGCTGTGCGTGCCGGTGTCGGCGCGCCCCGACCCTTTGGGTGGCCGAGGGCGGGACCCACTGTTGCTATCGTCGCCGCGGGAAGGAGTACCTCGACATGGAATTCAAGAACGGAACTCTCGGAATGACCGTGCTGACTGCAGCGCTCCTGGCGGCTGCGGCCACCGCGACGATGGCCTGCAGCAAGGAGCCACAGCTCAACGTGCAGAACGCCCCGCAGGAGACGGCCGCTAGCGCTCCGGCCGTGGAGGCCGCGCAGACGACCCCGGCCGCCCCGGCCGGCGAGCTGCCGGCGGGACATCCGTCGGTGGCGCTGCCCCCGGGGCATCCGCCGGCTGGCGGCATGGCCGGCGGGATGCCTGGCGGCATGCCTGGCGCAATGCCCGGCGGCATGGGTGGGATGGACGCCTCCGGCATCGCGCTGCCGCCGGTCGATCCGCAGGGCGGCCTCGGCGCCGCCGGTCTGGTCTGGGACGTCCCGGCGAGCTGGGTCACCGAGCCGCCCGCGAACCCGATGCGCCGGGCACAGTACAAGGTGCCGGGCACTGCGGGCGACGGCGAGCTGGTGGTCTTCTACTTCGGACCGAACCAGGGCGGGCCACCGCTCGACAACGCGCAGCGCTGGGCGCTGCAGTTCACGCAGCCGGACGGCGGCGATCCGCTGGCGGCGTTGAAGACGCGCAACGGCGACATTCGCGGCATTCCGGCGCTCTTCGTCGAGACCACCGGGACGTACAACTCCGGCACGATGAGCGGCGGACCGGCGGTGGCGAAGGAGAACTGGGCCCTCCTCGGAGCGGTCGCCCAGGGCGGCGACGCCAACTGGTTCTTCAAGTTCACGGGTCCCCGGGCGACGGTCGAGGCCGAGCGCGCCAACTTCGAGTCGATGCTCGGCTCGCTGCGTCGCGGCAGCTGACACCGGGGCAGCCGCGGGATTCGGGCTAGACTCCAGACTTCCTCACCGTCGAGGCAGGAGGGAGAGACGCTCATGTTTCTGCGGATCATCCGGCTGCGAGTACGGGAAGCAGAAGAGGCCGCGTTCACCCGCTTCTACGAGGAGCGGGTGATCCCGGCGCTCGACGCCACCCCGGGCTGCATCTACGCCGGGCTGCTCGCGCCCTGGCGCGGCGAGGCCCACCAGTCGCTGACCATCTGGGACTCGCCAGCGAGCGCCCGCGCCTACGAAGAGAAGGGCCCTTTCCACCGCCTGCTGGCCGAGGCGGCGCCGTTTCTCTCCGAGCGCACCGAATGGCGCGTCCGTCTGGCCACCGACCCGCTCGCGACTTTGGATCCGTCGCGGCGCGAGATCGCCTCCTCCGGCTACAACGTCGAGGCGGAGAGCGGCAGCGAAACCCTGGACGGCCAGCGCCGCTCGGCGTTCGTGCGCATCGTCTCGCTGCGTGTCGCCGCCGATCACCCGGGCGACTTCGCCGCGATCTATCGCGAGAAGGTCATCCCGGCATTGCGCGCGGTCCCCGGGTGTCGCAGCGTCTTTCTCGCGGAGAGCGACCACGACCCGAACGCCATCCTGTCGATCACCGTCTGGAACCGCGAAGAGGATGCCGTGCGCTACGAGATGAGCGGCCTCTCCGAGCAGATCACGGCCCATCTGCGCGGCACGATCTCGCCGGTCTACGACTGGCGGCTGACCGTCGACGGAGCGGAGGCGGGTGGCGGCAGCGGCCTCGAGGTTTCGAGCTACCGCCTGGTGCGCGGCCGGCGCCTCGACCCGGATGGCCCCAGCCGCGCGGATGGAAAGAAGGGGGATTAGGAGCACGTCGATGTCCCAGATCGTCCTTGCAGTGCGCGATCCCGTCTCCGCGACCACACGCACCTTCGACCAGAACGAGATTCTGGTCGGGCGCGCCGAAGAGAGCGACGTCGTGCTCGCCGACCGCGCCGCCTCGCGCCGGCATGCCCGGCTGGTGCGCGACGGCGGCGCCTGGTGGATCGAGGACCTGGGGTCGCGCGCCGGCACCCGCCACAACTCGACGACGGTGACCGTCCGTGAACCGCTCGCTCCCGGCGACCAGATCGGCGTCGGAACGAGCCTCCTCGTGGTCGAGCGCATCGCCGACCGCGACGCGCCACGCGCCAGGCCGGTCTCGACCAACTCCGCGCCCGCACCCGGCACCTCCGTCTTCATGCGCGCCGCGGACCTCCTCTCGAGCTCGCGCGGCGGCGACCTCGACACCGACGCCCTGCGCCGGCGCGCGGATCGCCTGGAGCTGCTCAACGAAGTCCACCGCGCTCTCGGGCGGTCGATGGCGCTGCCCGAGCTACTCGAGCTCATTCTCGACAACGCCTGGAAGGCGCTGGCGCCCGAGGAGGGGGTCATCGTGCTGCGCGACGGCCCCGGCCGCTACCGCCGGGCCACGGCGCGGCGCGCCCCGGGCTCGCGCGCCGAGGCGCTGCTGTCGCGCACCCTGCACGAAGAGGTGATCGAGAAGCGCCAGGCGGCGCTGGTCTGCGACATCGCCGCCGACGAGCGCTTCGGTCATGCCGCGAGCCTCATGATGTCCGGCATTCGCAGCCTGATCGCGGCGCCGCTCTTCGACGACCAGGGTCCCCTCGGCATGATCGCGCTCGATTCGCGGGCCCATGTACGCAGCTTCACCGCCGACGACCTGGAGCTCCTCACATCGCTCGCCTCGGTCGCCGCGCTGCGCATCCGCAACATCGCCCTGGTCGAGGAGTCGGCCGAGCGCCGCCGGCTCGAGGAGGAGATCAAGCTCGCGCGGGCGATCCAGGTAGGGCTCCTGCCGCGCGAGCTGCCCGCGCTCCCGGGCTGGTCGCTGCACGGCGGCAGTGTTCCGTCGCGCGGCGTTTCGGGCGACTACTACCTGGCGACGCTGCGCCGCGACGACACCGAGCTCTTCGGCATGATCGTCGACGTCTCCGGCAAGGGCATGGGCGCGGCGCTCCTGACGGCCTCGCTCGAGGCGCTCGCCGCCAGCCCCGTCCAGAACGGCATGGCGCCGGGCGAGATCGCGCCGCTGGTCTCGAACCTGCTTTATCGCCGCACCCCGCTCGCCAAGTACGCGACCGCCCTCCTGGTCTCGGTCGACATCGCGGGTACCTCGAACGGTCGCCTCGGCTTCACCAACGCCGGCCACAATCCGGCGCTCCTCGTGCGTGCCGACGGCGCCGTCGAGCGGCTGGGCGCCACCGGTCCGCCGATCGGCCTGCTGGCACAGGCGAGCTTCACCGAGCAGGAGCGCTACCTCGCCCCCGGGGATCTGCTGGTCCTCTATACCGACGGTATCGTCGAAGCCTGCGATCCCGACGACGAGGAGTTCGGCCTCGAGCGCCTGGAAGCTTTCGTCGCCGCCCGGCGGGCCACACCGCTCGAGGAGATCTCGGAGGGCCTCGATCAGGCGCTCGAGGAGTTCGTCCGCGGCGTGCCCTACGCCGACGACCGGACGCTCGTCATCCTGCGCCGAGACGCCATCCCGGCCTGACCGCATCTTCCAACTGGCCGCGCCCGGCGTGTTAGCGTCCTCTCCAGCCATGGCGCCGCCCTCCGTCTCCGTCATCGTCAGGACACGCGACCGGCCGGCATTGCTGCGGGAGGCGCTCGCGAGCCTCCGCGCCCAGACGCTCCGCGACTTCGAGACCCTGGTGGTCGCCGATGGCGGCGAGGCACCGCCGCCGGAGATTCTGGCGCCGCCCGGAGAGGGAGGCCTCTCGCTCCTTCACCGCGTGCCCCCGCACGGCAGGGCGCGGGCGCTGAACGCCGGGCTCGACGCCGCACGCGGGCGCTTCGTCGCCTATCTCGACGACGACGACCTCTTCCTTCCCGACCACCTCGAGACCCTGTCGCGCTTCCTCGCCGGCAGCGACTCCTACCGCGTCGCCTACACCGACGTCGAGCAGGTCTCGCAGCTGCTGGGCGAGGACGGCCGCTACCATGAGGGGCCACGGCTGGTGGTCTACGGCCAGGCTTTCGATGCCGCTCGACTGCTGTCCTCGAACTACATCTCGCTCATCGGGCTGATGCACACCGCGACCGACCTGCGCTACGACGAGAGCTTCGACATCCTCGAGGACTGGGACTTCATGATCCGCCTCGCCGAGCGCGGGCGCTTCCATCGCATCGCGAAGATCACCGCCACCTATCGCGTGCGTGACGATCAATCGAACGCCACCACCACCTCGCCCTGGCACGGTGCCGAGGCCGAAGCGGCGCGCCGGAGGCTGTTCGAGAAGCACTGGCACCGCCAGAGCGCGACCTCGCAGATGGCGCTCGTCGACAGCTTCCAGAACGAGGCCTGGCTGCTGCGCAGTGAACAGGCGGCAAGCGCAGAGCAGCTCGACGCCGAGCGCGCGCGCACCGCCGGCCTCGCGGCCGAGCTCGAAGAGCTTTCGCGGCGGCTGGCGCGGGTCGAAGCGGAGCTCACCGCCTTTCGCGGCGACGCCTCGCGCCAGCTTCAGGCCGCCGGCGAGCGCGAGAGCGCGCTGCTCTCGACCCTGCAGCAGATCTACGGTTCGAGCTCCTGGCGGCTGCTCTCGCGGTGGTGGCGGCTCAAGGCGCGCCTGCTCGGCCGATGACCGTCAAGCTCGACCTCGTCATTCCGGTCCACAACGCGCTGCGGGCGACGCGCGACTGCCTGCGCACCGCCCGCGCCCACGCGCCGGCCTGGGCGAGGATCCTCGTGGTCAACGACGCCAGCGACGCCCGGACGACCGAGTGGCTGCGCGCCCAGGAGGGCATCACCCTGCTCGAGAATCCGGTCAACCTCGGTTTCGTGAAGTCGGCGAACCGCGGGCTCCTGTTCTCCGACGCGCCCTACGTCTGCCTGTTGAACAGCGACACCCTGCTCACTCCCGGGGCGCTCGAGCGCATGGTCGAACGGCTCGATCGCGAGCCCGGCATCGGCATGTGCTGCCCGCTGTCGAACAGTGCGGTGAACCTGTCGGTCGCGATCCCGCCGGGCGAGGACGTCTTCTCGTTCGCGCGCCAGGTCGCCCGCCGCAGCCCGGGCCTCTATCCCGACGTCACCACGGTGGTCGGCTTCTGCCTCCTGGTCAAGCGCGAGCTCATCCAGACCCTTGGCGTCTTCGACGAGGCCTTCGACCGCGGCTACTGCGAAGAGACCGACTTCCACTTCCGCGCCCGCGCCGCCGGCTGGCGCTGCGTGGTCGCCGACGACACCTTCGTCTACCATCGCCAGGGCGCGAGCTTCTCCGACACCGACGCGCGCTTCGCCAAGAACCGCGAGCTCCTGATGGCGCGCTGGCGGCACCTCTACGAGACCGAGGTGGCGGAGTTCAACCGCCGGGACGAGCTCGGCGTTCTGCGCGATGCCGGGACCTGCGCGTGGCGCGGGGAGCTTTCGACCGAGCCGTTCGACGTGCTCTTCGTGCTGCCGATGATGGGGGTCTTCGGCGGTGTGGCGGACGTCCTCGAGCTCACCAACGCGCTCATCCTCGAAGGCTTGCACGCCGGCGTCGTGCTGCTCGAGGAGGTCGCGAGCGAGATCGGCCTCGAGCTCTTCTTCACCCCCCTCCGCCTGCCGGCCGCCCGTTTCCCCGAGGGCCTCCCGGAGACTCGCGTGCTCGTCGCCACCGCCTATCAGACGGCGCCGCCGGTCGCCCTGGCCGCGGCGCGCCGGCCGGGCATGAAGACCGCCTACTTCCTGCAGGACTACGAGGGTTGGTTCGGCGGCGACCCGGTCGAGGTCGTCGCGCAGACCTACGACCTCGTACCGCGGATGACCGCGATCTCGACCTGGCTCGCCGATCTCGTCGCCGAGCGCCATGGGCACCGCCCGGCCGTCGTGCCGATGAGCGGCGACCCGGAGGTCTTCTACCCGCGCGGCGACCGGGCCGGGAGCGGCCCGATCCGCGTCGTGGCGATGCTGCGCTACGAGGAGCGCCGCGGCTTCCGCTTTCTCCTGCCGGCGCTCTCCGCCGTCGCCGCTCATCCCGGCGTCGAGATCGTCCTCTTCGGCGCCCACCGCTTCGAGGAGGAGAACTTCCCGCACTCTCACGCCGGCGTCCTCTCCCGCGACAGCGTGGCCCGGCTCCTGTCGACGGCCCACATCGTCGTCGACCCCTCGCTCTTCCAGGGATTCGGTCTGGTCGGGCTGGAGGCGATGGCCTCCGGCGCCGCCTGCGTGCTGACCGACTCGGGCGGCGTGATGGAGTACGCCCGGCACGACGACAACGCCCTGGTCGTGCCGCCCGGCGACGAACAGGCACTGGCGGCGGCGATCCTCCGCCTGGTCGAGGACCGGCCGCTGAGGCAGCGGCTGGCGGAGTCCGGCGTCGCGACCGCCCGCCGCTTCACCTGGCACAGGAGCGCCGAGGCCTTCATCGCCTTTCTCCGCGCGCTGCCGGTGCCGGCGCCGGTTCCGGCCCCCGAGCGCGCCGCGCTCGAGCTCTATTGGCAGCTGCGCAACCGCGACAGCTCCGAGATCGACGCCCTCGCGCGCAAAGTGGCAGAACAGGCCGCCACCCTCGACGCGATTCGCGAGTCGACCTTCTGGCGGGCGGCGGAGCCGTACTGGCGCCTGAAGGCCCGGCTCACGGAGCTCGGCGGGCGACGACGCTGACGAAGAGGTGGAAGCGGTCGTCGTTGCGGATCGCCCCGAACATCGTCGAGTAGGGCTCGATGCCGAATTCGCTGAACAGGAAGGCGCCGACGACCTCGGCGGAGAGGTCGCCACCAACAGCGCTCCAGGTCGCCGGCAGCTCGCGCTCGACGGTCCGGCCGCGAATCGTCAGGCGCAACCGGACGTTCCATCCGGCTGCGGGCTCCGCCGCGCGGCGCACGAGCCCGGCGACCTCGGCCCGGATCTCCGGGAACTTCTCCGCGTCGAGCTGGCTCGCGCCGAGCATCGCCGTCCGCACCTTCCGGCGGTCCGAGTCCCCGACCGGCGGCAGTTCGCCGGAGTGCATGCCGAGCTCGCGGAATCGCCCCTTCCAGGCCGCCCTTGCCGCCGGTGCGTCGATCTCGAGCCCTTCGGCCGCGACCGTGAAGCGGAAGCTCGTCGCCTCCGGCTGCGCGGGATCGAACCGGAGCTCGACCGTCGGCCGGGGGGCCACCACGAGGTGATCGTGCGCCAGCCCCGAGCCGATCCCCGCTTTGTGGGTGAGGACCGCGAACAGTGAGCGTTCGGCGTCGATCGCGTAGGCCTCTGCCGGCAGTGCCGCTGCGGGCGCCGGCCCGTGCATGGCGAGCGCGACCGAGAGGAGCGTCACCGACCAGCCGGCCCGCCAGGCAGAAGTGCTCTGTCTCATCGTGATGCTCCCGGGACCGCAGGGGAGAGAAGCTGCGATCACTATCCAGGAGGATAGACAGCCCGGGCGGCGCGCGGAACTGACCAAAGTGAGACGCCGCGCCCGGCAGCGGTCGGGGACCGGAGCCGAGCGCGGCGCAGGGAACGGCGACTCTTGTGGCCGGGAGGCCGTCAGTTCGATTCGTCGGATCCGTCCTCGTCCTCGATCTCGAGAACGATCGTCCGGGCGCCCGGCTCGCCGGTCACGAAGGTGCCCGCCTTCGGGGCCGTCTCGCGCAACGCCTCGAGGACCCTGGCGCGGGTCGCCTCGTCGAGCTCCTGGAACTTCGCCGAGGCCTGGAGGCGCGCGATCGTCGCCTCGACCGGGAGCGGCAGGGCCGGCAGCTCGCCGCCCTCGGTGGTGAAGGCGAAGGCGTGGGCGTCGCCGCCGCCGGCCGGAGTCCGCCGCATCACGACCACCCTCCCGCCGTCGCCGTCGGCGCTTTCTGTGATCACCGCGCCGTTCTCGTCCACCGCCACCTTGTTGCGCAGGATCATGACGTTCGCCCCGCCCTCCCCGGCGTCGGCGCCATCGGCGCCATCGTGAACGATGATCCGCTTGTGGAACTGCGTCGTGCCGTCGGCGCTCGTCCACGAGCCGCCTTCGGGCTCGCCGGAGAAGTGGTCCATGAGGCGGATCTTCTTGCCGTCGAGGTCGATCTCGAAGCCCTGCTCGTCGCGGGTGACGACGACCGGCGTGCCGCTCTCGGTGGCGAGCGACCGGCTCTCGCCGACCGCCATCTCGTGAAGATTGGCGAGCTCGAGGCGCTCGGCGCTGCCGTCGTGGTCGAGGACCAGATTGATCTGGCTGCGACGGACCTCGGCGGTCTCGTCCGAGGCCTCCGCGAGATCGACGCCCGCGGCTTCGGCCTCGCTCGCGGCCGCATAGGCGAGGCCGGCGGCCGTCGCCAGGAGAAGGGCGGTGAGGGAAGGGACCATCCAGCGATTTCGGTTGGGCATCGGTTTCACTCCTCTGAAAGTTGTGCGGCTCCCTGCCGCAGTCACTCTTCTCAAAGGCAAGGACGGTGCCAGATGAAATCGCCGGCAATCTCGCAATACGCCTCCCCATTTGGGGAAGGTGCTGCTCTCTTCGGGAGCCGGCTCAGCTCTCCGCCGGCTCGGGCTCCGCCAGGCCGTGCTTCTCGAGCCGGTAGAGGAACGCCTTGTACGGCAGGTCGAGCAGACGCGCCGCGCGGGCGCGATTGCCGCCGGCGAGCTCGAGCGCCTGACGCAGCGCTTCGCGCTCGTGCGCCTCCCAGGAGAGTCCCTGCGCCGGCAGCCGGAAGCCGCCCTCGCCCTGCGGCCGGCCGGAGAGCTCGGGCGGCAGATCCTCGAGCTTCACCTCGCCGGCGTCGGCGAGGAGCGTCAGGCGTTCGACGACGTTGGCGAGCTCGCGGACGTTGCCCGGCCAGGCATATTCGATCAGCGCCTTGCGCACCGCAGCGGGGAAGCGCGCCTGCGTGAGACCGTGGCGTCGCGCCGCGCGCGCCGCGAAATGCTCGGCGAGGAGGGGGATGTCCTCACGGCGGTCGCGCAGCGGCGGCAGCGCCAGCGGCACCACGTTCAGACGGTAGAAGAGGTCCTGCCGGAAGCGCCCGGCGGCGATCTCGACGAGGAGATCGCGATTCGTCGCCGCGACCACCCGCACGTCCACCGCGATCTCACTGTTGCCGCCGACGCGGGTGATCCGGCCCTCCTGCAGGGCGCGCAGGAGCTTCGGCTGCAGGGCGATCGGCAGCTCTCCGATCTCGTCGAGGAAGAGCGTCCCGGAGTCGGCGGCCTCGAATCTGCCGGCGCGCGTGCGGTCGGCGCCGGTGAAGGCGCCGCGCTCGACGCCGAAGAACTCGGACTCGACCAGCCCCTCCGGAATCGCGGCGCAGTTGACTGCGACGAACGGCCGCGCGCGGCGCGGCGAGAGCTGGTGCAGCGCGCGCGCCGCGAGCTCCTTGCCGGTGCCACTCTCGCCGGTGAGGAGGATCGTCGCCTGGGTGCCGGCGAGGCGCTCGACGCGCGCGAAGAGGGTGTGCATCGCCGCCGAGCGCCCGATGAGGTC
>Ga0154020_10009617_pt1 | contig 11124 bp, 18 predicted proteins | sample Klosneuvirus_201_FD_109709 | JGI IMG/M metagenome (GOLD analysis project Ga0154020, IMG submission 109709) | Active sludge microbial communities from wastewater, Klosterneuburg, Austria - Klosneuvirus_20160825_MG | ecosystem: Engineered > WWTP > Aerobic digester > Activated sludge | place...
GGGGGAAAGGGGTGTTCTGTAAAACCAAAAGAGAGGGGGGGGCAAAACCGGGAAGCCCCCACAATCGCCCCCCCTCCCCCCCAAAAAAAAAAAAAAGGGATTCTGAAAGCCCCCCCCCCCCCCCCCGAGTAGTTCTCCTCACGTCTGAGAAATGCACCTAATACTCGAAATAGGTAAAACATGTGGAAAATTGAATGGCATGATCCAAAACTTCAGCGCGAGGGATGAGGATGAGTTAGAAACGAAAGTAACCAACAAAGTAGCACCACGACAATGTTCAGCCGAAAGAGATATGACCCATGTCGTAATTAAGTCATAAATTTATCGACAATCATCTTTTCAACAATTATGAAGATTTTGGGGACCCGAAAGAACCGAAACAAACGAGAAAACACAAGCGACAAAAATGCGTCGAAATCCCAGCACGACAATGTTCGGCCGCAAGAGGTCTGACCCGAGTCGTATTTAAGTCATAAATTTATCACCAATCACCTTTTCAATAATTATGAAGATTTTTAAACCCCTAAAGAGCCGAAACAAACGAGAAAACACAAGTGACGAAAGTCCGTCGAAAAGACTGTTCAGCCGCAATGGATCACTCAAGTCGTAATTAAGTCATAAATTTATCGACAATCATCTTTTCAACAATTATGAAGATTTTGGGGACCCGAAAGAACCGAAACAAACGAGAAAATACAAGCGACGAAAATGCGTCGAAATCCCAGCACGACAATGTTCGGCCGCAGGAGGTCTGACCCAAGTCGTATTTAAGTCATAAATTTATCGCCAATCATCTTTTCAATAATCATGAAGATTTTTAAGACCCTAAAGAACCGAAACAAACGAGGAAACATAAAAGACAACAGTCCGTCGAAAAGAGTCAAAATCAGCACGAGCCGCAATAAGTATGACCCAAGTCGTACTTAAGTCATAAATTTATCGCGAATCATCTTTTCAATAATTGTGAAGATTTTTAGGACCCAAAAGGGCCGAAACAAATGAGAAAACGCAAGCGACAAAAATATGTCGAAAAGACTCGAAAACAGCCTCGTCAGAGCAACGATGAGGTCCGGGTTCAAACCGCTAGATTCTTGAAGAGCAGGGTTAAACATCATACCGTGATAATTATTGAAGTGCGATATCGGAAACGTAAGGCAAGGAACTCTGGGCGAAAAAAAAAAGGATAACGCAGAAAGGAAACTCATTCAAATAACATCCGAGGAGCTAACCGAGATACAGACCATCACGACAATACCGACGAGCCCACGGATAGTGCGGACTCGGGTAATCGAGGACGGAGGAAAGAAATAGACAACAAAAAAGAATGAAAAACGGGATGACACAGAGACAGCGGTGGGTACCATATAGTACGGACGATATACCTCACCTCACAAAATAACTGAACCACCTATCTTCAAGTGTAGCGATCACTCCCCTGGCCAAAATTGAAAGAATGGCTCTTCTTCCATGATAAGGACGAGCTTCGATGACCCAAAACCCCAGCAATAGGGTTCACATTAGGAAATTAGAACCAAAAAAAAAGGTTCTAATTTCCTTATGTGAACCCTATTGCTGGGGTTTTGGCAAGGACTTCAGGCTAGTCACCAAGGCAACCATCCTCTCGACACTGTGGCGCAGCGTGAGACACGAAACATACACATACCAACGAGAAGAACAAGGTTGCTACCAAAACAGCAAATGAACGCAGGCCTTTCGAAAGGTTGGGATCGAAAGCGGAAAGACGAAAAGATATACAATAACGGCGACCTCAAGGTGGTCCCATGTGGCAGTGCTCGGTACTCGGAGTACCACAAAACAAAAAGTCACAAGAGATCCTCTATTAACCAAAGATCTCGTACCATACTATGAAAGATGGGTCGACGAAATGAGATTCCGAGGTCGAATCGCGCCGTTGACATGACGAAGCTGCGGGATATGAGCCACCGATGATGTCTCATGATTGCCGAGATTAGAGCTGATTGCGGTTCCAGGAGCCCACCGAATCCAGCTTGGGAGAGGCGTCCGCCTGCCCCCATAAGAAACAGAAGTCAGGAACAACGGAGGTGCCAGCGACGGATATGCTGATGAAAGCGAAATCCCATACGCTGCCAATGTTCAAAGAGTGGCCGAATAGTCTCGTGGCGTCGAGGATCTGCTGGTTTGCTCACTACCAAAGGATTTGCAACCATTCGTGCAGCTCCTATTGATGAAAAGGAGTGAGCAGCCGCGAGAGCTTGGGGAAGGCAAGAATCAACACAAAGTCGAGGGTGAAGAGAGTCCTCCCGGAAGGCCCCGCCCCCCACAAACAGGGAGGAAAAACACAGAGGAAGACAATAAAAAATATTGCGCTCACAAATAAGCAAAGGAACAGCGGAGGGGCGAAAGGGAAGGAGGCGCGAACGATGCGGTCGGTCGAAAGAAAAAACATCGCCCCGCGCAGCTCCTCAAGCGCTCCACACCCCACAAAAGCACGTACAAAACACAAAAATTAAGATCGAAGCAGAAAGACCGCACAAGGGCCAGCGGGAAGCGAGGGCAATCTGCAGAGAAGAGCGCGTCGGGCCGCGATCAGCCGACAGCCGACGCAAACCCGCTCGCTGCCAACAGGACAATGACAAGACGAATTCGGCAATGCGTCCACTTTCATTCACAATTGCGCTCCCGTAGTCGAGAGTGCGCCTGGCCGTTTGGAGGCAGCGCTTTCGAGCTCGGTTGTGGTGAAGAAAACCCCTCGCACCGAAAATTCACCAGCGCGGATAGGTTAAGCGCGGAGAAATCACTCATTTCGGCCGAAATCTGCTTCGAAATAGCCGAGAGATCGACTCTTCAAGGTGCCATCACATCCCAGGGAGCCGAAAAGATTGTCAAAAAAATGGACATCAACAACAGATCCATTTCCTTACGTCCAACGTCTCAAGTAGTCCAATATTATCTATCTCTTGAGGGTCTCGATGATCTGAGCAATGAGGCTGTGCGTGATTCCAGGCTGGACAGCCTCGGCGGCGTCGAAGGAGTTCTTGAGTTGGGTCAACGTCTTCACGACCTCATCATCTTTGGCCTGTTTCAACAATTTACTACAAGCAGGGTCAGGTCCTCATTATCAGTAAAGCTGACAACAGGGAAGCGCACCTAAGGGCGGGATAGATAACGGAAGTAAGAGCAGAAGGCTTGGCAGGGTCGGCAAGCTTCGTGGATGACGAGGAAGCCTTGGCGCTGCTGCTTCCGGACGTCTTGGCTGACTTGTCCTTGTCTCCCTTATCTTTGCCTTCCTTGGAGTCCTTGGCCGGGTCTTTCGCGGGGTCTTTATGTTTCTTGTCGGCGTCCTTAGAAGAGGTCGGCTTCTCGTCCTTAACCGACCTGACCTTCTCGCTCGACTTTTCCGTCTTCATACCCTTGGCCTTCTCAGCCTCGCGAGCCTTCGCTTGCGCCTCCTTTTCGGCGCGCTCGCGATTCTCTCGCTCCACGCGCTCCGCCTCCTCCTTGGCGGCTTGAGCTTGACGAGGATCGCCCTTGACCGTCGCGTCCCACTCCCAATCGGGCAGATTGCTCGTATCAGCATCATCATTGGCACGGTCCTTGTCATCATCATCTTCTTTTTCAATGGGAGCCCCATCTTGAAACTTCTTTTTGCGCTCCATCAACTCGACCAAAGCGTTTGGCTTGCGAGATGTGCGAATAAAGCGATGCTTTAACAATTCCTTGGCGGGCATACGCTACAGTATCGAATCAGCAAAGAAATGAGAGACAATGACTCGAGGATGATCGCGAACCTCTTCTGGAGCTTTCTTGAGGCAAAGAGAGACAAACTCCTTGAAAGCCTTGGAAAAGTTGCCCTCAAGGGTCGGAGGAGGGTTCTTGGGAATCAAGAAGAGGACGCGCATGGGGTGGAGATCAGCATACGGTGGCTCGCCTTTCGCCATCTCAATCGCAGTGACACCGAGGGACCAGATATCAGCCTTTGAGTCATAGCCCGTTTGCTTGATCACCTAGGAAATCACATCAGCGACAGGTCGAGAAGGGGGAGAGCAGTGGCGTATTACCTCAGGGGCCATCCAGAACGGCGTGCCGACAAAGGTATGGCGCTTGGTCATTTGATCAGTCAGCTGTCCGCTCACACCGAAGTCAGCAAGCTTCACATCGCCGTTGCCCGCAAGCAGAATATTGGCAGCTAGACATGAACAATGAGGAAAGAGACGCGGACACAAATCAATAGAGCATACCCTTGATATCGCGGTGGATCTTGCCCTCTCCGTGAAGATACTCAAGAGCTTTCAAAAGCTCTTTCAAAATAATGGCGATGTGGTCCTCGGGAATCGGGCCTGGCTTCATCTGCATGGCAATCACATCAGTGACGTCAATGGCAGGGCTCGCTGAGGAAGAACTGGCCGCAGGATGCAGAGAAAAGAATCAAATAGTGATTTCTCAAGAAATATCAAGCGCTTTCAGGGGAGCCCGGTAACGAAAGAGGAAGGAACGTAGAGAAAATCGACGAGGGATCGAGGGGTCACGATGAGGTACCAGGTCCAACACAGAGCCGCCGGCGAGGAATTCCATGATGATCCACAATTTGGTTCCCTTTAAATATGAACCAAAATATTTGGTCACGTGGGGATCCTCGCACTGGGAGAGGACGGAAATCTCTTGCTGAATGTCTTCGATCTCGTCTTCAGCGTCTTCGAGGTCGATGATCTTGATCGCCACCTCGGATCCGTTGCGCTTATCAAGACTGAAATAATACAAAAATAAATTTTCAACAAGAAAACCAAGAAGTTCAATGCGAGGCGGGCCCTTTGAAGACCTCGCCGAATGAGCCTTTTCCGACTCGGGCCAGCTTTTCATAGATTTCCTCTGGATCGCTCGTCTTGCCCGCCTACGCCCAATGTTAGGAACGCAAACAAAATAACAAAAAAGAACGACTTCGCGGACCATGTTATCTTTCGCGACCAAGGAGAGGGAGGGAGGAGGAATAAGCAAGCGACAAACGCCTGGTCAGATGCTCCGCAGACGGCCCTAATACAATGAACCAGGAGGTAAGTCAGGTAATCCAAGTTTTCCAACCTTAGATCGCGCTACTAGAACGGGGACGACGTTTGCGGAAGGAGACGCAGCAGGTTGCAGCTGGAATCGGTTTGCAAGCCAGCGTCCCTTGGGCCTTCCGACCCGAGCAAGGGACATCATTAGCAAACGTCTCTAATTATTACACAAAGCCCAGCTCTGGGCTCTTTCGTTCACGCATACACGATTCTAATAGGAGAAAGGAGGTGGGACGAGCTGCAGCTTTTGCTGAGGGACGGTGGCAAGGACGAGTTTCTTGAGAACCGCCGAGGCTGCTTGCGGCATCTGATGGCGAGCAAACTCGTCAGGGTGAAACTTATCCAGCAATCTATCAATTTGTCGAATGTTCACTTTGGGGAAGAGAGTATTGTTCTGGAAGTCGAAGTCGCCTGTGAAGGTGGTCTTCTCGATGGCAATCACATTCGCAGCGCTGATTAGGTGTTCGAATTGGTCGCTAAAGGCCAGAAAGTGACAAAGAATAAAACTCACAAGACCACAAAAACGTAATGATGGCGAACCGAACGAGGGGAACAAGTGATGCAGCCGTGACGAGGGAGTCAGCTGTGGACGCCCACTGTTCGATACGACTTATGCCGTTTTTGATACGATAAGCGTTCTTTGCGGTCAGACGGGAAACTTCCAGCAGACCATTGAAAACCACGCAATTGATGACATAAAAAACTTGCGAGATCGTGCGAACATACCTACAAGAGGAATGACACCAAGTCGCGAACAGCGCTGGTCGCGAATTCATATCAATCGTGAAATCTAGTACAGTGAACGAGGGATGTCGCGGTCGGTCAATTCTTCGTCTGCCAAAGAGAGCAAATCAATGATCGTTTCAAAATCGTCGTCATCATCGCTGATGAAAAGCTTTGTCGGGTTGTAAGCCAGGAGGCCAAGAAGAACGTGGCTAAAGGCTTCAAGAGCTTTGGCATAGCCAACGTTTACCTGGAAAAACCGCTCAAGGAAAGAATCATCAGTGTCAGGAGCTAGGAATGAGCGGAGCGGACCCCTTGAGGTGCCTCAGGAACTTCAACACTCTTTCTCCACTTGTGCTTGATTTTCCCAAAGGTGCTGCCAATGATTCCAGACGAAGATTTCTTCACCTTGTCGCCTTCGGCTTCGTCCTCAAAGGGGTTGAGGGCCTCCGGCGGATTCCGAGGGCTCTTCGAATTTCCGCGAACCTTAGGCTCGCTATCAAAAGAGTCGAATGGGTTTAGGTTCGCGCTGGAGGCATTCGGCGAGATGGGCGCCCTTGACGACGGGGATGGGCTCGTAGTCGATGAGCGGGGGCTCTTCACCGAGGAACGACCTTGGTGGCAAAGTCATTGGAATCAGAGGGAAATACGCAAAAAAGGGAGTACCATGACTCACTGATATCGACGAAAAGGACTTGTCTGAGCCCTTCCGAGAAACAGCATCGACCGAAGAGAATCCGACGGCTATACAAAAATTGTTGAAGACGCGGAACTACAAACACCGATCCCCAAGAACGCACATTTTGAGCCCGATGTTTTCAATGAAGCTGAGCTTGAGCTTGAATGGGCTGCCAGATTGGGGTTGCGACGCATTTCCGACACGGAAACGGATTCGCTAAAAGACAAGTAGTCGGCGTCGCTCTCGCTCGTCGACATATTCGATTCGGACATGGAGATGCTATCCTCCTCAGAATCTGCGGTGGAGCCATCGGCGAGCTGGCAGAGCTTAGAATGAGCGCAATGTAATGGGAGGAGGCAGAGGAGCAGATAACCTTCTTGGATTTGGCAGTCGCTGGGTCTTCAGGATGTCCGACGACTTTCAGTGTCAACGTCGGGACACTTTCGAGCACTAATAAGTTGCCAAAAACTTTGCAATAGTTTAAACTAAAAGGGCGTACTTTGGTTTCTTTTTCTTCAAGGCCTTTGAATTCAGAGTATGTTCGATAAGCTTCGATTCGCCTTGGTCGAAGAATTTGGACAAATCGAGGACGAGCTTTCCAACGATCGCCTTGTCCTTATCTGATTTCACTTTGTGCGACTAGAACAACAATTTAATGAACGAACACTTCGAAGATCGAGCTTAGAATAGCGTCGACGCAAAAACAGCGTGCGGCGAGGTCGACGAGAGGGTGGGAGGCCGTACATCAGTTAAGCAGACAGTGAATGAAATATTCTTGGGTTCAAATTGGTGGGTTTTGATATTCCGCAGCAAGGTGCTGGTGATGGAGACGGTCTCGTTGAAATCGACCGAGCCATCGGGATTCAACGGAACCACCGAGGTCGTGCCTTTATTCGACGATTTATCGCCGCGCTTGTACTTGACGTAGGCTGAACCAGTCAACTACAATAAAACAATGAACTCGAGTTAGAACGAATAAAAAGGAGACTCGTCCGGGGCAGGGTAAAACGAAGAGCATGAGATCGAACCTTCTCGACATGGCATACGCTGCCGATCGTGATGGTGAATCGCGTGCTCACCTTCTTGCTCATTTCAAGAGAAAATCAAATAATTTTTAATATTGCAATCGCTTGCGGTCAATGGTGTCTTCCTAGGCTGCAAGGATAATGATTAGCCCGAAAGACATCACGTCAAACCGTTCACTTCCAGTTCTGCGAGTCGATCCACCTCAGCGAAGGCCAGAGTCCTGGGCCCATGGTTATTGAGTAGTGTGGATTGTTAATATTTCGCGTGAGCGAATCCAGGTGCAACATCGGCACCGCGCGTGGCCATGACCTCAAAGGCGGTCCAGCCCGCAGCCTCGAGCAGCGTGCGGATTTCCAAGGTCGTCCCTTCGGCCGTCCCCGCGCAGGTCGTGGCCCAAATTCAAAACATTATCAATAATCTCTCAAAGAAGAATTTCAAAGCGAGCGTGGCTGAACTCAGCTCGGTACGCGTCTGCTTCTCGGTCCTCTTTCGTGCGGTGTGAAAGCTGGAGCCAATCCCCTTCTGCCCTTTCATTACAAAACAGGTTTAATTTGGAATAAAATAGTATATTTTAATTTCAATTATATTTTGACGGTCCTCCCTCAAGCTCTCACAGATCCGACCTGCTTTCAAGTCGGCGGACCGTGCTGCTTTGTCGATTCCTTTTATTTGCCTTCCTAACGATTTCTTTCCAGCTCCTCTCCTCTCATGAGGCCGACCTCGTGGAGACTGAAATATTGAAGCTTCTAATTACTCAAATTGATTGGAAGAACACCAAGGTACCAAAGGACCAGAACAAGCTCGCGCTGTTGCAGCAACGAATCGCTCAGCTGGCGAATGCCCCAAACTTCGCCTCTTTGATTTGTACCTATTTCCTTGTGAAAGATCGAATGTTCTGTTTAAAAATTCTTCCCGTGTTCTTTATGCCTTATTGTTGATTGCATAGCGCCAACGCCCTTCCGGTCTTTTTTCTTATTATTTTCTGGTAGGTGCTGCACTCGAGGATAGCATTATGAGTGACTCATTCGTGGCCTCCTTTGCGTCGACTCTGAAGCTCTCGCAATCGCAATCGCTGACGATCGCATTGGGAATGGCCTTGGCGCAATCACAGGTGATCAGAGCGTCTGGCACCAAATATTTGCACCAGGTCGTGACAGCTCTCACCTCCTCCGGTTCCTTCGGTGTCGAGGGCCTGCCTGACGCCGTCGCCCACGACCTCATCACTTTTATCAGTACAAAGCTCTCTCGGGTTATTATCGTTTCTTCATAGATCTGTTTTCTCACCACTTCTTTGTAGTCGAAGACACTACCTTCCCTGGTAAATCGAGCGTCCTCAAGGCCTTCCAGAGCACTTATGGAAACATCCCCGCCTTTGCTCCTCTGCTGAGCGCCGATCCTCTAAGGAACGACTCGAATCCGCGAGAACTCGGAATTGACAAGCTTTTGAGTGAAGTCCGAAGTGCGATCACGGCTGCCAGCGTCATCGAGGATATGGGTTTCTCATGCTCTGCCACTGCCGACTCCTTCAAGAGAGTGTTGTCCCAGTTCCCTCTGCCTCTTACCCCCAAGTCTGCGGCTGAGATACTCGCAACCGTCTCTCGGACAGCGAAGCGTGCCTATAGGTCTCCTTCTATGTCTCTTTTTGATTTCCCTTGCAATCCGAGGTTCACGACCCTCTTTTTTTTTGCAGCGATGCCCCAAACATGTCGACGTGGAATTTTGCTGCGATTGCTCAAGGCATCTACGAAACCTCTCCCGATCTTCCGTGGCTGAGCGTCGCAGAGAATTTGGATTCCCCAGAATGCCGCATTCCCGACGCTGACGCACTCAAGATCGTCGTCGACATCTTCCAACGAATTACCAAGAAACCGTTCCCTTCCGAGGTTTTCGTTCGGAAATGGCGCAACCCCGATGTTCAATGGTCGTTTGTTCGAGCTGCCCTCTCGTCACCGGAGCAAATAGTGTTTTGGGAATCTTCCAATGAGGTCCTCATAATTGCAGAGGGATTGGTGCCTCCAGTTCCTCCAGCTTTGATGAATTTCGTCCAACCCTATACGTCGATCCCGTTGGGTATGACTCTGTTTTCAATCACTTGGGTCGCTGTTTCCTCGTTCTAATTGATGCTTTTGTTAGTCCATTGCATCCTCCGCCTCAGCCAAGACTCCCCAATTTTGTATAGCGAAATATGGAATCTCTTCGGAGAAGGCCCAGTCGCCCATTGTGCTTCGCTCCTCCTGCTGAGCGTGGCGATCTCACCATCCAAGTGCACAATGCGCGATAAGCTAATCCAGGCTCTCTTCTTTCACATCCTGCCCGTCAATTCGCACCACCAAACTGCTGCTGTTGTGGTACGATTGTTGCTAATGAATTTCGAAGGTTGTTTCCTTCATCTCAGCCGCGTTCTAGGCCCGGCTCTGGCGTCTGGACAAGGAACTCGTCTATGGTGCCTTCTTGGAGTCATACTCCCGCGACCCGTCAACCTTGTCGCGGTTGCTGGATATTGCCCTTGAAGTTCAAGAGCTCAAGGCGATTTTGGATTGGAATCCCCTGCAGCAGTTCGCCATTGACCTCGCTTGCCTCGCTTCGTTGCGTGACGCCCTCGACCTGTCGAGGTGGGTGGATGACTGTTTGCAGCGTCTTGGCGCTTCGTTCGCCGAGGTATGCTTCGAGGCCCGCTTGTCTCATTATTTGTCTGATTCACTCCTTTCTAGACTTCGCTGGTGTTCATGAAGGATCGGATCGAGCGCCAGAGGAACACTTCTCCCCGCGCCCGCACCGCTGATGGTCGGCCAACTCATGCTGTTGTCGCCCCTGAAGCGATTCAGACTGTCTTAGATCGCCTTCGCAACGCCTCGAGGTAAGATAACTTCTTCACACCGCGTTTTTTCTTTCTAGATGGATGATTGTCTTTGGTTATAGCTTGCTGTCCCCTTCGCAAGTGGAAGAACTCACTCGGGTCCTCCAAAGTGCCTCGGAGCCTGCCGGCTTTTCGCCTGATATCGAGGAGGAAGCAAACAAAAAGTTCCAGATGATCTACTCTGGCGCGATGAGCATCGAGGACGCGATCATACTCCTCCGCAACTACAAGAGTTCTCAGGTAGCTCGCGAACAAAAGGTGCCGCGGTTTGCGTCTTCTCGTTGTCTCGATGTGGAATCATTTTTGTTGCGCAGATCTTCCAATGCATGATTCGCAATCTCTTCGACGAATATCGCTTCTTCCCTAAGTACCCGGAAGCGGAGTTGCGCCTCACTGGAATTCTCTTCGGCAGCCTCATTCAACATCAGCTCGTCTCCTTCATGTACCGATTGGTTATTTGTTTTAGTTGTTACCGTGGAATAACCTTGATTCTAGCCCACTCGGAATTGCGCTTCGCTACGTCCTGGAGGCCTTGAAGAATCCTCTCGGATCGCGCATGTTCATGTTTGGTGTTGTAGCTCTGGAGCAGTTCACTTCGCGCCTTACCGAGTGGCCTCAATACTGCATGCACTTGAAGCAGGTAAAACGTCCTCCCATTGCATCCCCCCCCCCCCCCCCCCCCCCCCCCTTCCCTTTTTTTTTTTTTTCCTTCTTTTTCTTCTTCTCTCTTTCTCTTTTTTTTTTTTTTTTTTTTTTGGTTATTTGTTGTTTTTTTTTTTTTTAAATTCTCATCAAATTATTTCTGA
>Ga0154020_10009618_pt1 | contig 11124 bp, 12 predicted proteins | sample Klosneuvirus_201_FD_109709 | JGI IMG/M metagenome (GOLD analysis project Ga0154020, IMG submission 109709) | Active sludge microbial communities from wastewater, Klosterneuburg, Austria - Klosneuvirus_20160825_MG | ecosystem: Engineered > WWTP > Aerobic digester > Activated sludge | place...
GGAAACGCTGGGTGCGGTAAAACGGATCCGTGCGGTATCCGAAACCGGATCCGATGTGGTCCAGCTTCTTATTGGCAACGGGTTGTATGGCCGGTATGCGTGACAGGTATTCTTTCTTGTTCTGAGCCATAGACAGAAGCTGGTCGAAGCTCTGGTTCTGAACCTTAAAGCGGTTCTGCAACTGATCCAGCCTGCTGCTCAGTTCCACCAGCAACTCCGAGTTCGGCAGTTTTCTCAGTTCGTTGTACTTTTCCGACTGTTCAAAATTCTGCTGCCATACCTTTTCATTTACCGGCTCACTCTCGTAAATAGAACGGTAAACGGTGTTGTCTTTGATCCGTATCTTATTCAGTTCGTTGCTTAGGGCCGACACCCGCTGGTTCAGGTTGTCCAGTTCTGCCGTCAGATCTACGTTGGCCGACTTTTCTTTCTTCTCATCGGGTGTATCCACAAAACGCGAAAAGATGAGGAAGAATATAAAACCCAGTATGATGGAAAAGGAAAAAACGCCAATACCCCTCAGGAACAAGACCCATCTGCTGAGTTTGTATTTCTCGTAACTCAGGGTTTTGGGATTAAAGAAATATTTGGTCTTGGCCATGCGTTTTACTCTGATGCTTTTTGTATTTTCGCGGTTTCCATATTCAAACGGTCAAAAATAATAGAATATTTCAATTTAACATGAACTCTGCCAGAGAAATACGACTTACTTTCCTAGAATTTTTTCAGAATAAAAAACACAACATCGTCCCGTCTGCGCCGATTGTCGTTAAAAACGATCCGACGCTGATGTTCACCAATGCCGGCATGAATCAGTTTAAAGACTATTTTCTCGGCAATAAAAAAGCACCCTATACCCGGGCTGCCGATACGCAGAAATGTCTGCGCGTAAGCGGTAAGCACAACGACCTTGAAGAGGTGGGCGTAGACCATTACCACCACACGATGTTCGAGATGCTGGGCAACTGGAGTTTCGGCGATTATTTTAAGAAGGAAGCCATCGCCTGGAGCTGGGAACTGCTTACGGATGTATACAAAATTGACAAAGACCGCTTATACGTTACAGTTTTTGAAGGCGACGTGAAAGAAGGCCTTGAATTCGATCAGGAAGCCTACGATCTGTGGTCGGCACTTACCACACCCGACCGCATTCTGAGGGGCAATAAGAAAGACAATTTCTGGGAAATGGGCGATACAGGCCCCTGCGGACCCTGCAGCGAAATACACGTGGACATGCGCAGCGATGCCGAAAGAAAAGCCATTCCTGGGGCTGACCTGGTGAACAAAGACCATCCCGAGGTGATCGAGATATGGAACAATGTGTTCATGGAGTTTAACCGCAAAGCCGACGGCAGTCTCGAGAAATTACCGGCTCAGCACGTAGACACCGGCATGGGCTTCGAACGCCTCTGCAGGGTACTGCAACATAAGTCATCCAACTACGATACCGATGTGTTCCAGCCCATTATTAAGGAACTGGAAACCATTACCGGCAAAACTTACACCGGCAGCGACGAGAAGAAAGACATTGCCTTCAGGGTAATTGCCGACCACATACGCGCGGTTGCCTTCTGCATCGCCGACGGTCAGCTGCCCTCCAATTCGGGTGCCGGCTACGTGATCAGACGTATTCTGAGACGCGCCTTGCGCTATGGCTACAGCTACCTGGGTATGCGCGAACCGTTTATGTACCGCCTGCTAAATGTCTTGTCGCGCGAATTCGGAGCGGTGTTTCCCGAACTGGATTCTCAGAAGGATTTCATTGCCCGTGTGATACAGGAAGAAGGCAACACCTTTCTGAAAACCCTGGCCAATGGCCTGGAACGCATACAAACCCATTTAAACAGTCCCGTTAAAACGATAGACGGCAAGACGGCGTTTGAACTGTACGACACCTTCGGTTTTCCGATCGACCTGACCCGTCTGATCGCCTCTGAACACGGCTTTGAAGTGGACGAAAAGGGCTTTGAAGATCTGCTGCACGAACAGAAAGAACGCAGCCGTAAAGATGCGATGAAAGAAACCGGCGACTGGCAGTATCTGCTGGACGACGACAATGAGGAGTTTATCGGGTACGACTACACCGAAGCCACGGTAAAAATAGCCCGGTACAGAACCGTAAAGGTTAAAGACAAAATGCAATACCAGCTGGTGTTCAACATCACACCTTTCTATGCCGAAAGCGGCGGACAAGTTGGCGACACCGGTTTTATGAAAGGCATAGCCAACGGCGAACACATAGACATTCTGGATACACAGAAGGAAAACGACCTCATCATCCACTACGTGAAACAATTGCCGAAAGACAATGTACAGGCGTTTGAAGTAAAAGTAGATGCCGGTAAACGCCGCCACTGTGCCAGCAACCACAGCGCCACACACCTGCTGCATGCCGCGCTGAAAGAAGTGCTCGGCAGCCACGTGGCCCAGAAAGGCAGTCTGGTTACCCCCGATTACCTGCGCTTCGATTTCAGTCATTTCTCTAAGATGAGCGATGCCGAATTGCTGCAGGTAGAACAGATTGTAAACCGCAAAATAGCCGAAAACATAGCCCTCGACGAAAAACGTATGGTACCGATTAAGCAAGCGGTGGAAGAACTTGGCGCTACGGCCCTGTTTGGCGAGAAGTACGGCGACCTGGTAAGGGTTATTACCTTCGACAAGTCGTATTCGGTTGAATTGTGCGGCGGTACCCACGTGCGGAATACAGGCGAGATACGCCGCTTCAAGATCAGTTCTGAAAGTTCTGTGGCTGCTGGCGTCAGACGCATTGAAGCCATCAGCAACGACGCAACAGATGCCTACTACCAGAACCTGGAAACACAGTTCAATGCCCTGCAGGCACTATTGGGCGACCCGAAAGACCCGGCGGCTGCCCTTCAGAAGCTGCAGGCCGAGCGCTCAGAACTGCTTAAAAAACTGGAAAAGATAGAATCGCAAAAAGCCAATGAACTTAAGTTAAAGCTTATCGATAAACTGATCAAGTCAGCAGACGGCACCCATGTATTGTACGAGCGGGTTGATGGCATCAGTGCCGATCACCTGAAGAACATTTGTTTTCAACTGCGCTCAGAACACGCACCGGTTTTTGGCGTCATCACCTCACTCACCGACGATAAGCCCTCTGTAACCGTATTTGCATCCGACGATGTGGTACAGAGCAAACAGTTCAATTGCAGCAACATAGTGCGCGAACTCGGCAAACACATCAGCGGCGGCGGCGGCGGTCAAGCCTTCTTCGCCACCGCAGGCGGCAAAGACGCCGGTGGCCTCGAAGCGGCACTCAAGGCCGCAAAGGCACTGGTCTTGGGCTAGTGCTACGCCTCACATCCACTCTCACATTCCCTCTCCCTCTCCCTCTCCCTCTCCCTCTCTATTCGTTATTCGTATATGATTCGAGGCTACCGACTGAAGTCGGTAGTTAGTGGAGCCACCGCCTTCAGTCGGTGGGGTTGTGGTGTGGACTTTATATTGCGCGCAATCTCCATGGAAATATCCAAATTTTGATTTATCTTTGGATAAACTAAAATTATGGCACATGTAGAAATTTACGTCCACGTTGTGTGGGCAACCAAAAAAAGGGCTAGGATACTGAGCAAAAACCAAAGAGATCTTCTGTTTAAGCACATCGAAGAAAATGCAATGGAAAAATCAATCCGAATCGATTGTATTAACGGGTACCTGGACCATGTCCATTGCCTGATCAGGCTTGCAGCCGATCAAACAATTGCTAAAGTTTTACAACAGATAAAAGGTGAAGCTTCACATTGGGCAAACAAGAATGAAATATTTCCTTGCAAACTGGACTGGTGTGAAGACTATTATGCGGCCTCGGTAAGCAAATCTCATCTCGGCAAGGTAAGAGCGTACATCTATGCTCAGGAAGCACATCACCGAGACGACACCTGTGAATCTGAATACGAGCTCAAGTAGCGCACCCACTCGCTACTACCATCTCCATCCAGGCACAACTAACCACCGACTTAAGTCGGTGGGCACTCGCGTGCACGAACTCACACCCATACTGCGTCTCGTCAACGCCATCAACATCCTGGCACGTCTCTGTCGGTGGGCGCTTACGTGCTCGACCTCACACCCTCACCCCGTCTCACCACCACCATCTCCATCCTGGCATACGACTGGGGAGACATATGGGGTTGTGCGGTTTCGATCTGGGTCTACCGACTGAAGTCGGTAGTTAGGCGGAGGCACCCTCACATCCACTCTCACATTCACTCCCACTCTCCTTCAGTGGTGGTATCCCGTGCCCTTGATAATGGTAAAGGCTCTGAACAGTTGTTCGCAGAGTATGATGCGCACCATCTGGTGGTTAAAGGTCATACCCGACAGCGAGAGTGCCTCGCCTCTTTTCTTGATGGTTTCCGATAAGCCGTAGGATCCGCCGATGACAAATGCTATGCGCGAATAATCGGTGCTTTTCCTTTGCAGATAAGTTGCAAATGCAGGCGAATCAAACTGTTTGCCGGTCTCGTCCAGAAAACAGACAAAGGCTTTGTCGGGCAGATGCAAGGCCAGCAATTCAGCTTCGGCATCTTTCAGGCGATCCGCTTCCATTTTATTGCCGTTCTTCACATCGGACAATTCTTTCCAGTCCACTTTGCAGTATTTGCCCAGCAGTTTAATGTATTTGTCAAGACCTTCGCGCACGTATGACTCGTTGGTTTTGCCTATGCTGATGATGCTGATCTGTAACATGCGGATGGGTTTTAAACAAAGACAGGTTTCACCGTCAGATGAAACCTGTCTTTGCAAGGTAATTGATTTTTATTGTGAATTCAGGATGGAGAGCAATTCATCCAGTTTCGGTGTCAGAATGATTTCGGTGCGTCTGTTTTTGGCGCGGGCTTCCGGGGTGTTGGCGGTATCGATTGGAAACGATTCGCCTCTGCCGGCCGATGTCACCCTTCTGGGGTCTACAGCACCTTCAGTGGTGAGTATACGTGCTATTGAAGTGGCCCTCAGCACACTCAGGTCGAGGTTGTCTTTGATGGTGGTCGATTTCATAGGCACGTTGTCGGTGTGGCCTTCTACCAGTATGCTTACATCCGGATTCAGGTTGAGCGCTTTTGCCAGTTCGAGCAGAGCAGACTGACCTTTCGGATCAACCGCAATGCTGCCCGATTTAAACAGCAGCTTCTCTTCCATGCTCACATACACCTTTCCGTTGCGGGTTTCTACCGTCAGACCCTGGTTCTGGAAACCAAGCAATGCTTTCTGAACAATGGCTTTCAAAGCCATGGCTGCACTGTCTTTGGCTCTGAGTATGGCTTCCAGCTCGGCAACGCGTTTTTCGCGGGTTGCCAGATTAGACGACAGCTCACGGTTCTTATTCTGAGCCATCATCAGCGAAGCTTCTTTATCGTTCAGTTCGCGCTCCTTGTTCTTAAGCGCTTCGTTTTTGGCGTTCAGATCGGCCGTCAGACGGCTGTTTTCGTAGCGGTTGTTGTCGATGATCTTCTGGGCGGTCGATTCAGACTGTTCGTACAGTTTGCGGGTTCTTTCCAGAGACGTGTAGCATTCCAGTGAGTCGGCCTGCAGACCCAGCATGCGGGTTTTGAGCGCGTTGTTGTTTTCGTTGCAGGCTTCCAGATTTGTGCCGGCGGTTTTAAGCTGATCGTTGCATTCTGTCTTCATCTTCTGACAATCGTCGTACTTGGCTTGCAAATCGTCCAGTTTGCGCTGTGGAACACAGGCCATAATCAGGCAGGCGGCCGCTAATATTTTAAACGATGGTTTCATGGTTTGTGTGTTGGATTAAAACAGAATCAAAGGTAAGTCAAAGCGCCATAAGGATACGCGCGACTTGTGAACAGCGCGGGGGCTGTGACCTTTTTTGCAAACAGGCCTTATTAAGCAGTAATAAATGTGCTCAGCTCAGAGAAACGGATCACTCCACTTGCTGTCTGTGTATAGATTAGAACCGGTAAGGGTTTTCAGAAACGCAATAACGGCATTTACTTCGGCAGCATTCAGGTTCAGCCGCTGTCCGTTGCCTGCGGGCCTGAGCCGGGGATCCAGCCTGTTGTTTCCGGGGGCTATATTGATGGCGCCGTAATGTCCGATCAGCGTCTGCAGCGTGGTGATATTACCGGTGTGCATCATCGGCGTGTTCGGATTTCCGTCGGCGTTGGTGAGATCTCTCAGCGAAGGTGCGCATTGTTCACATCGATGCCGCTGCCGTTCAGGACGCCTATAATGCCGTTGTTGCCCGAGTTGGGATCAATATCGAACTCAGGTGCATTGTGACAGCCGTTGCAACCCAGTCCACCGCCGGTTCTGCTGCCCGTTCCGTCGAATACAGGCGCGGTCAGAAACAGATTTTTCCCCATGTTTTCCTGAGCGGTAAAATTCGGGAATGCGGCATTGTCATTGGCCACCTGCGCCCTGCCGGCATCGTACCTGGCGTCGAACGACTGTATGCTGAGTATAAATTGAGACAGGCATTCCTGTAAACGGAACTCCGTTACATCGGTATTGCCATAAACAAACTGAAACAATTCGCGGTAATAAGGCAGAGCACCCAGCTTGCTGAGCAAAGCATCCAGTCCGGGGCGCCCGTTAACACCGCTGTAGCCCATTTCGGCGTGGTCTTTTATCGGCATGGTGGTTTGCATCTGCAAAGTAGCCGCACGTTCGTCCCAGAAGAATTTGCCTTCTGCCGCAAAGCGCGCATTTACGAGCCGCATGGAATGCCGACCGGTTAATCCGCCGCTTACGCCCCTGCTGGCTATGGCCGTATCGCCGAAGGCAAAACTTTGACGGTGGCAGCTGGCGCAGGATATGCTGTTGTCTAAACTCAGCTGTTTGTCGTAGAACAATATCCGGCCAAGAGTCGCTTTGCCATTGTTTATGGCATTGGGTCCTGCATTGTCTTTTCTGAGGTAAGCCGGCAATGCCTGATTGCCGTAATTTGCCAGGCTGTTCAGATTGATCTTGCTGCCAAATGCGGCTGCAACAGCCTCGTAAGTCTTGATTTCGGCAGCCGGATCATCTGTTTTCCTGGCACAGCGTGAAAACAAAAGCATGCTGGTAATCAGTGCAAGGGCGAGTGGGAATTTTAAGTTCATATATTGAATCTGTATCCCGGAAAAAGCCGGATGCAGGTTTAGACCTTCCAAAATCCAAAAGGTTTATTGGTCTTAAAAATAAATTACACTTGCTTAAGCATTGGAATTAAAAGAACCGTTTAGACGCCTGAGTACTTTCGAGTACGCTTTGTAAGGTGCGCAGCAGGTAATAGCGGCGACTGCTGTTCAGGCCTGAACCGAAGCTTATCCTGGTTTTGCCTTCCAGCTCCAGTCGACCGTTTTTGCTGCCCGGATAGTGGACAGACAGGTCGGATTCGCGCACAGCACGCACATCTTTCCAGCTAAACCTTTTCTTGATGCCAATGCGCCCCAGTCCTGTAAATATGGTACCGCCCTCAGAATCCAGGGTCAGCTCTACTTTACCGGCAACAGACATAAGGGCGAAAGTCCAGAATATGAAGGAACCAAGTATAAACGGAATGCCAAAAAGCGACATCATCAGATCAAATTCACCGTTGAAAATCTGGGTGCCGTATATGCCACCAAGGGAACCGCCAGACCATACCAGCATGAAGGGGATCAGAAAAAAAGCAATGGCAGAGCGGGTGCTGGCGCCCACCACCAGTTGGTTTATTTCAGGCCGGTACCAGCAGCCGGATGGCGGCTGTGCCGGGTCAAAACCATCGTTGTAATGCGGCGTTGCTGAAGTTTTGATTCCCTTCACGGCTTCAGACAATGAAAACAAAAGCTGACAATTCTGACAACGACCGACATCTGTTTGCACATTGATGTTTTCTGGCAACAATTCGGTTTGGCAATCCGGACATTTCATAGTGTAGGCATCAAATTTAGAACAATGCCGACTATTACCCAAAAAAAGACGCCTTGCGGCGTCTTTTCAATAATTTTATTTGACTTAAAAAAGTGCTTATCCCCTTCCGATGTAAAACACCCTTGAAATGTTAAAACCAAAATGCACACCGCCTTTCAGCCAGTTGCCTTCGGTTTCGGCAATAAAGCCTTTCTCGTTGAGTATGCGGCTGTTGGTAAAATGCAGTTGGAATACGTGTCCGCCGGTTTCAATGTCTACGCCTATAGAAAGTGAATTGTAGTAGGTTTCTTTGATCTGACCCGGAAACACATAGAAGTATTCGTAGGTTAATGCGGTTTTGCGGGTAATTTTATTGCGGCCGCCGATGCCAATGCTGAACACATCGTTTTTATACTTCTGCGAATCAATCAGATTGCGGTGTATCAAAGAAGGCATAATCTGTAAAGAGAAGTTCTTATTGAACTTTTTGGCAAAGAGCAACTGATGGGTGTAGTACAAACGGTGCGTCTGGTAATACGGATCCAGCTGGGTGTTGGCATTCTTTTCGTTCTGGTAGGCGATGTTGCTGACAAGGGCAATGCTGATGGGGCGTTTTTTATCGCCTTTGGCCTGGCGCATAATCTTCCATTTGATGCTGCCGTCGTATATCTTGCGCACATTGCTGCGGCCAATTTCAACGTTCAGCAGATCGCTTATCCCATAGGTAAAACTCATGCGCTGGAAGGCCTGATCAAGTCCCCAGAGTTCGTAGTGCCCCTGGTTTACCAGACCAAATCGGTGGCAGATTCTGAAATCCAGATTCTGTTTGCCAATCATTTCGGTGCTCTGAGAATTGATAACACGGGTACCTTTAAATGTATTGGATTCAAAGTCGGGTTCTTCTTCCACATCCATCAGATCGTCCAGCATGCTGCTGGTATCGGCTATATGGCCGGGGATGTCTGAAATCACATCAGGCACCCTGACTATGGTATCGGGTTTCAGTCGCGGCGAATCGATCTGTGCGTTTGCGTTCAGCAACAGACCCAAGAACAATGCACTTAGAACAATCCTCATGGTTTAAGCGCGTAGTCCATCATAAGGTCGACACTGATTTCTTCAGCAATTTTGGCTGCTGCAGTTGCCGGTATGGCAATGTTGTAATCGGATGGCTTTATTTTTAGGGCCGTTGTTGCGGTAACCTTTCCGCCCTTTATTACGATAACGGCTGTTCCTTTAATGTCTTTAGTAACGTCTTTGATGGTCAGTTTTCCGGCATAATTCACCGTGTAGCTGCCGTCTTTCTTGAAATCCACCTTTGAAATATCGGTAACACTGCCTTTAAAAGTGGCTTTCGGAAACTTATCGCTTTCGGCATAACTCTCATTAAAATGGTCTTCCATCAGCTGATTGGTGAAGTCGAAGCCCTTCATCAGCAGGGAAAACTCGAGCGCGCCGGTCTGGCTGTTGAGTACGCTGACCACCTTGCGGTTTTCCGCTTTTATGTCTTCCAGCGTGGTGTGTGAGTAAAACTTAATGGTGCCGGTTTTAGTGAAGTACAACTGGGCACTGATGCCATTGCTTATGAAGGCAAGTACGGCGATTAAAACAATTTTTTTCATATATCGGTTGTGGTTTTCTGTTAAGCGTATTACAATTACTCTGCCAATTTGCAACGGTCCAGGTAAACGTCCATATTGATGCCGTTGCAGAAGCCTGCAATGCTTACCTGATCGCCGGGCTTGAGCACTTTTACTTTGGCATTTTCGGTCGAGTCCATTTCGCATAAAACAGTGCCCATAACGCCGTTGGTTTCGTAGAACACAGAGTAGCGGCTTTCTTTCAGATCAATGCTTGCCACTTTGCCGCTCACCTTAATCACTTTGCCCAGATAGAGGACATTGGCACTGTCTTCCTGACTGGCATAGAGGTCGTACAGTTGCATTGCAGAAACGGTCACCATAGAGGCCGACTTCAGCGGATCTTTGTGTTTTGCACCGAAATAAAAGAGGTAAAGATAGACAGCGCTGCCTGCAACAACGCCGATGATTAAGAGCCAGATGATGATTTTTTTCATGTGAGTGGGTTTAATTTTCTGGTGTTCCGCGGTTTATCCAGGCTTCTACTTTCAGCACATCGCAATCAGACAGTTTGCCTGTCGGGGGCATGTTCTTACTGCCGCCGGAAATGTATTTGAGTGCATTCAGCAGTTTGGATCCGGGAACGGTTTTTTTAAGTTCCGTATAGGTTTCAAGGTTTACTGCGCCGTTGGGATTGGAGGCAGTATGACAGCCTTTATCGAGGCAATTGGTCTTCATGATGGGTTGTATTTTTGCCGTATAGGTCATACCCGCTGTATCGCAGGCTACCTGATCCGGATACAACTTGTCAGCCTTGTCATAATAGCAGGCCGTAAACAGGAATGGGATAAAAAAGATTGGAATAAATCGTCTCAGCATACGTTTAATTGTTCGGGGCTCCTGCGGCTATCCACTTCTGAATCTTATCCATATCGCAGGCCGATAGAAATGTGTTGGCATTGGGCATTGGCTGATAGCCGGGCAAGTGTTTTACCGCACCCCAGAATCGACCGTCGTCTACACGGGCCTTAACGCCTGCATATGAATTCAGGAGCACATTGCCGCTGCTGTGGCAAGCCACGCAATTGGTGCCTATGATTTTAGAAATAGCCGCCGAATAGGTATAAACGGTGCTGTCGCAGGCCGATTTGCAGGCATTGTTTCTTGCACCCTGCTCTATCCATTTCCTAAGTTTGTTGATCTGATCCTGAGTAAGGTTCCCTGCCGGTGGCATGCGTTTATCGGGATCAGTGGATGTAATCACCTTCATGAAATCGCCCTCATTGGGTTGTCCAGGACGGATTTTGCCTGTAGACAAAATGTTGCTGTAATTATCGAGTTGAACGCCATCCTGACGGGAGCCGGCGTCGTGGCAACCTGCCTGAGCACAATTTGAATTGATGAGCGGCAGTATTTCGTTCACAAAATACACCGTATCCGGGCTGCACTTGATGCTGGTGGTGGTGGTATCGTTGTTACCGCTTCCGTTTGAATTCTTCACCGGCGGCTGGTGTTCGCATGCCACTAAAGCCGCACAAACACCCATTAAAATAACACCGTCTTTAATTCGTTGCAACATATTTTTCAATACAAACATACTAATTATCTTTTAATTTTCTATCTGATGAAGGTCAAAAGGCATACCAAGATATTTTACTTTAACAGCCAAATTCGTAAAATAAAA
>Ga0154020_10009619_pt1 | contig 11124 bp, 5 predicted proteins | sample Klosneuvirus_201_FD_109709 | JGI IMG/M metagenome (GOLD analysis project Ga0154020, IMG submission 109709) | Active sludge microbial communities from wastewater, Klosterneuburg, Austria - Klosneuvirus_20160825_MG | ecosystem: Engineered > WWTP > Aerobic digester > Activated sludge | place...
GGCACGCCGGGCTTCCACTGGATCAGCGTGGTGAACCAGATGATCGCGCGCCGCGATCTCTCGGCCGCCGAGGCGGCGGAACTGTACGCGCTCACGTCGATCGCGATCGCCGATGCGTTCATCGGCTGCTGGACGGAGAAGTACCGCTCGATGGTCGTGCGGCCGGTGGCGTACGTGCAGCGCGTGTTCGATCCGGCGTTCCGCACCCTGATCCCGACGCCGCCGTTCCCCGAGTACACGAGCGGTCACTCGGTGCAGTCGGCGGCGGCGGTGGAGGTGCTGATCGCGGCGCTCGGGGACACGATCGCGTTCGATGACTCGAGCCAGGTGGACGTGGGGCAGCCGCCGCGGCGCTTCGCGTCGTTCACCGCCGCGCGCGACGAGGTCGCGTGGTCGCGGGTATACGCTGGCGTGCACTACGTGCCCGCGGTGTTGGACGGCATGGCGCAGGGCATCTGCATCGGCGAGCGGGTGCGCGGGCTCCGCACGCGGGCCGCGCCGTGAGGCGCCTCGCGCTCGGCGCGGCCCTGCTCACGCTCGCCTGCGGCGAACGTGCGCCGCAGGTCGGTGCGTGGCAGAACGGGGACGGATTCCGCTGGCGCGAACTCGACGTGCACGGCGGCGCGGCGCGCGCGAACGACGCGCGCGCGGGCTTCACGGCGCTCTCGGCCGTCCGTACGGGCGTGACGCATCGCAATGACGTGCTCGACGCGCGCGCGCTTCACGATCGCGGACTGCTGATCGGCGCCGGCGCGGCGATCGGCGATGTCGATGGTGACGGACGTCCGGATCTCTTCCTCGCGGCGGTCGAAGGGCCGGCCGCGCTCTACCGCAACGTCGGCGGATTCCGGTTCGAGGACTTCACCGCGGCGAGTGGCGTTCGGATCGACTCGCTCTCGGTCGGTGCGACCTTCGCCGACGTCGACGGTGACGGCGACGTGGATCTCGTGGTCGGGACCTTCGGCGGCGCGGTCATGCTCTGGCGCAACGACGGGAAGGGGCGCTTCGCCGATGCGACGGCCGCAAGCGGGCTCAGCGGCGGCTACGCCGCGACGACGCTGACGATGGCCGACGTCGAGGGCGACGGCGACCTCGATCTCTATGTCGCCACGTACAAGGTGCGGAACGCGCTCGACCGCTACTCGCCGCAGCAGCGCGCCTTCGATCAGGTCGTCACGCGCACCGGCACCGGCTTCGCGGTGCGGCCCGAGTGGCAGCACGAGTACCGGCTCGAGGACCGCCCCGATCTCGGTGGCATGATCCGCTCGCAGCGGGCCGATCCCGACCTCTTCTTCCTCAACGACGGCGCCGGCCGCTTCACGCGCGCGCCGATCCGCGGTCCGCGATTCCGCGACGCCGACGGACGTCCGCTGGCGACCGAGCCCGACTTCTTCACGCTCGCGGCCCGCTTCTACGACGTGAACGCCGACGGCGCGCCGGACCTCTACGTCTGCAACGACTTCGAGGACCCCGACCAGTTCTGGCTCAACGACGGGGAGGGGAACTTCCGCCTCGCGCCGCCGTGGGCGCTGAGCGCGACGAGCAACACCTGCATGTCGGTCGACTTCGGCGATGTCGACCGAGACGGCACGGTCGACATCTTCACGGCCGACATGCTGAGCGAGACGCGCGAGGCGCGGCAGCGCGGGATCCCCACGCACACGCCGATGCCGAAGGCGATCGGACGCGGAAGCGACCGTCCGCAGTGGATGCGCAACATGCTGCATGTGAACCGCGGAGACGGCTCGTGGGCGCAGCTCGCCGATGCCGCCGGTGTGGCCGCGACCGACTGGACGTGGGGATCGGCGTTCCTCGACGTCGATCTCGACGGGTTCGAGGACCTGCTCGCGGTCAACGGACATCGCTGGGACATCCGCGATGCCGACACCTTCGACCGGATCCGCAACAGCTTCCCGCGCGTGCCGTGGGACGAGGAGCAGGCGCAGTTCCCGCGACTCGCCACGCGCAGCGTCGCGTTGCGCAACAACGGCGATCTCACGTTCCGGACGATGCCGGACGGCTGGGGACTCGCGGACGCCGACGCGATCTCGCAGGGGATCGCGCTCGCCGACTTCGATCTCGACGGTGACCTCGACCTGGTGGTCACGCGGCTCGACGCGCCGGCGCAGCTGTTCCGCAACGACGCGACCGCGTCGCGCATCGCGGTGCGCGCGCTCGGGCCGGCGGTCGGGGCAGTGGTCGAGGTCAAGAGCGGCGCGCGACCGCGACAGGCGCGCGAGGTGACGGTCGGCGGGCACTACCTCAGCGGTAGCGACGCGCTGCTCGCCTTCGCCGCCGATCGCGACTCGGCCGCGACGGTCGTGGTGCGGTGGCGCGATGGCCGCGTGCGGGTGATCGCGGATGCGCGCGCGGATCGCGAATACGAGGTGCGCCCGCCGGACAGTGCGGCGGCGCCCGCTCCGGGTCCGGTCGCGATGTCGCCGGCGCGAGCGGTCGCTCTCTTCGAGGACGCCACGGCGCTGCTCGGTGGCCACCGGCACTTCGAGACGGCGTATGACGACTACCGTCGCCAACCGCTGCTCCCGAACAAGCTGAGCCAGCTCGGACCCGGTCTCGCCTGGCTCGACGCCAACGCGGATGGCCGCGAGGATCTCGTGGTCGGCGCCGGCAAGGGCGGTGCCCTCACCGTCCTGACGCAGTCCGGGGGCCGGTTCAACGCGCACCGGGTCGGGTCGCCGGCGCAGGGCGACCTCCTCGCGCTCGCGGTGCTCCCCGACGGTCGCGGAGGCGAGCGGCTCGCGGTGTCGCAAGCGAACTACGAGGCGGAGGACTTCTCGCTGGCGCTCGGCCAGCCGAGCGTGCTCGCGGTGGATCTGCGCGGCGGGGCGCCGGTGACCGGGGCGACGATCGCCGGCGGCGACAGCGCGAGCGTCGGCGCGCTCGCGGCGGGCGACGTGAACGGCGACGGGCAGCTCGACTTGTTCGTGGGAGCCCGGGTCCGTGGCGGCGCCTGGCCGCTGCCGGCGCGCTCCCAGCTCCTGCTCGGCCGTGCCGACGGAGGCTTCGCGCCGGACGCCGCGAACACCGCGGTGCTCTCGTCGCTCGGGCTGGTCACGGGCGCGGTGCTCGCGGACCTCACCGGCGACGGGCGCGTGGATCTCGCGGTGACGTCGGAGTTCGGTCCGGTGCGGGTACTGCGGAATGTCGACGGCCGACTCGAGGACGCGACGACCGCGCTGGGACTGGGACGGATGCGGAGCCGCTGGAACGGCCTCACGGCCGGGGACTTCGACGGCGACGGTCGGCTCGACCTCGTGGCGACGAGTTGGGGGCGGAACCTCCCGTGGGGAGCGAGCGATGCACGGCCGCACGTCCTGTACGCGGGTCGCCTCGGCGGCATCGCACTCGGGCTCGTGTTCGCGCGCGCCGACTCCGGCGCGACGGACGAGATGCCGCTCGAGAGCTTCTCGCGGCTCGGCGTCTCGTTCCCCGCGTTGCGGGAGCGCGTGCCGACCTACTCCGACTTCTCCAGACGATCCGTCCGCGAGTTGTTCGGGGACGAGGCACGCGGGGCGGTGCGTGTGGGCGCGACGACGTACGAGCATATGCTGCTGCTCAATCGCGGAGACCGGTTCGAGGCGCGTGCGCTGCCGGCGGCGGCACAGCGGGCGCCGGCGCATGGCGTGAACGTCGCGGACTTCGACGGCGACGGGCACGAGGATCTCTTCCTCGCGCAGAATCTCTTCCCCACCGAGATCTCGACCGCGCGGCTCGATGCGGGCGTCGGGCTCGTCTTGCTCGGGGACGGCGGGGGCGGCTTCCGTGCGCTCGGCGTCGGTGAATCGGGGATCGTGGTGCGCGGCGACCAGCGTGGTTCGGCCGTGGCCGACTTCGATGGGGACGGGCGGGTGGATCTGGCGGTCGCGCAGAACGGCGACCCGACCACGCTGTGGCGCAACGTGACGGGCCGACCCGGTGCGCGGGTACGGCTCTCCGGCACCACCGGGAACCCACGCGGGGTCGGCAGCGTGCTCTGGCTCGAGGGAGATGGATGGAAGGGCCCGGCCCGGGCAGTGCTCTCGGGTGTCGGGCATCTGTCCACGGATGGGCGGGTGGTCGTCCTGGCTCGCGCGGTGCAGGCGACGACACTCGCGGTGCGCTGGCCCGGGGGGCAGGAGGTCCGTGTCCCGCTGGGCTCGGGTGCCGGGGAGCTGGTGGTCCGACGGGATCGCTGAGCCCCCTGTTGCCCTTGTGGCCCGGTCGTCGTACAATAGCGCGTCAGTTCCCTTCACCCGATGTGGCGTCCCTCCTGCGCCCACCGGTCAACGTTCATCGGAGCATCCCCACCATGCGTCTGCGCCTCACCGCACCCGCGGCGGCATTCGTGTTGGCGATCGGCACACTCGGCTGTGTCGATCGCGGATACGACATCACCGACCTGAGCGGCAAGCTCGAGGTCTCGCCGCCGTTCTACGGCATCGACGAAGGGCTCCCGGCCGTGCAGTTCGAAGCCACGATCGACGGCGACCCGGTCGCGGTGACCTGGGAGTCGAGTGCGCCGACGGTGGCGAGCGTGTCGAATACCGGCGTGGTGACGCCGCTCAACGACGGCTTCGCCGCGATCACGGCGACGCTGACGTCGAATCCGACCGTCAAGAAGTCGGCGAGCTTCATGGTGAACGAGCTCTTCGGGACGCCACTGGTGAGCGGTGTGGACGTCACCGGAATCGGCGGCACCGAGGGCGATCAGGACCTGATCTACCGAGTCTACGTGCCGGAGGGGTCCACGAACGTCACGTTCACGTTGACGGGCGGCACGGGCGACTTCGACATCTATATCCGCCGGGGTCCGGCGCTGCCGAACTACGACGAGTATGACTGCGTGTCGTGGAACGGCGGCAACGAGGAAGAATGCTCGATCGACGATCCCGCGTCGGGGACCTGGTACGTCTTCATCGATGTCTACACCACGGGCGCCGGCGCGACCCTGCGCGCGGTGGTGACCCCGTGAGGCCGGCCGTCATCGGGCAGGACGCCGTGAGCGCCGCCGGCCGCGTCACCTCCTCACTCCATCCGAGGTTCGTCATGGTTCGTTCTTGGGCCCGCGTGCCGCTGATGGCCGCGCGTGCGATGGCCGCCATCGCGTTGCTCGCCGGGGCCGCGCTCGCACAGAGTGTGGTCTTCACCGGCAAGGTGACGTCGGCCGGCCAGCCGCTGGGCGGCGTGAGCGTCGGCCTCGTCGAGCTGGGCGTCGGCGCGACGACCTCGGTGGACGGCCGCTACACCTTCACCGTGCCGATCGGCCAGAACGCGAATCGTGGCGTGACGCTGCGGGTGCGCGCGATCGGATATACGCCGAAGCAGGCGCCGGTGACGCTTGCGGCGGGTCGGGTCGAGAAGGATTTCGAACTCACCCGCGACGTGCTGAACCTCGACCAGGTGGTCGTCACCGGCGTGGGCGACGCGACGTCGACCCGCAAGACGGCGTTCTCCGTGGGAGTCGTGGACGCGAGCGCGATCAAGGAAGCGCCGTCCTCGTCGCCGCTCGGTGCGCTCGCCGGCCGAGTGTCGGGGGCCAGCGTGGTCACCGTGACCGGTCAGCCCGGCGCCGCACCGGCGATCCGGCTTCGCGCCGGCACGAGCCTCACGGGCCGGTCCGATCCGCTCATCATCATCGACGGCACGATCTCCCGCCTCACCCTCGCCGACATCAATACCGAGGACGTGGAGCGGATGGAGGTCATCAAGGGCGCGGCGGCCAGCTCGCTCTACGGCTCGGACGCGGCGAACGGCGTGGTGCAGATCTTCACCAAGCGCGGCGCGCAACTCGCCGAAGGCCAGACGGTCTTCTCGTTCCGCAACGAGTATGGCCAGAGCTGGCTCCCCAACAAGGTGAAGGGGAACCAGGCGCACGAATTCCAGCTGCTGCCCGACGGCGACTTCGCGCGTGACGGCAACGGCACGCGCATCCCGGAGCCGGACCGCGTCGCGGACAATCCGTACCCGGTCTACTACAACCAGATGGACCAGGTCTTCAAGTCCGGCGAGTTCCTCACGAACTACGTGTCGGTCGGGCAGCGTCGTGGCACGACCAACTACAACGTCTCGTTCCACAACTCCCGCGAGACGGGCGTGCTCGGCGTGCTCGACGGCTACTCGCGGCAGAACTTCCGCATGAACATCGACCAGGCGCTGTCGGACGAACTGACCTTCCAGGCCGGCGCGTTCTACGGCCGGTCGCACTCGGACGACGGCGAGTTCACCGGCATGTTCTTCGGCCTGCGCTTCCTCGAGCCGAACATCGACCTGCTGGCGCCGAACTCGGACGGTTCGCCGTTCAACGCCATCGTGAACCAGCCGCCCAACTCCGGCAACGTCGAGAACCCGCTGTATCGCCTGCAGAACGCGCCGGTGAGCCGCGACCGCGACCGGTTCAACGGCACCTTCAAGCTCACGTACAAGCCGCTCTCGTGGCTCACGGCCGAAGGCAACGTGAACTACGAGCAGTCGGGCCAGATGTACAAGACGTTCACGCCGCGCGGCTTCCTGAACTCGCGTGGCGCGAAGGGCGGCGGCGCGCTCTTCCAGAGCTCGACCGTCGACCGCGCCGGCAACCTCGGCGCGACGCTGACCGCCGTGCGCGAGTTCGAGTGGTTCACCAACACCACGAAGCTGGCCTACGTGTTCGAGGACCAGTCGCTCAACCGGGTCAGCGCCAGCGCGGCACGGCTCGGCGTGGCCCGTGTGCCGGAGTTCTCGGCGGCGACGCTCAACGCCGGCGAGGTGGTGCCGCGGTCGCGCACGGAGACGATCCGTAACCAGAACATCTTCGCGATCACGACCTTCGACATCAAGGATCGCTACATCATCGACGGGCTCGTGCGGCAGGACGCGTCGTCGCTGTTCGGCTCGGAGACGCGCCGTGCGACGTACACGCGCATGTCGGCGGCGTACCGGGTGTCGGAGGACCTGTCGCTGCCGGGCGTCGACGAGTTCAAGCTCCGCGCGTCGTACGGGACGGCCGGACTCCGGCCGGAGTTCGACGCGCAGTACGAGATCTTCCGCCTCGTGGCGGGCAACGTCTCGCCGCTCACGCTCGGCAACTCCTCGCTCAAGCCCGCGTTCTCGAAGGAGACGGAAGTCGGCTTCAACCTGAACTTCCTCCGCGACTTCACGCTCGAATACAGCTACTCGGACAAGGTGACGAGCGACCAGATCCTGCTCGTCCCGGTCTCGGCCGCGACGATGTTCACCAACCGCTGGGTGAATGCCGGGACGCTCGCCGGCCAGACGCACGAACTGGCATTCGGTGCGGTCCTCATGTCGACCGCGGACCGGTTCTGGCGGATCAATCTCACGCTCGACCGGACGCGCCAGGAGATCACGGCGCTCGAGGGCGTGCAGCCGTTCTACGGCGGGCCCGACGAGACCACCGCGATCTTCCGCGTGGCCCCGGGGGAGAAGTTCGGCGTGATGTACGGGTCGCGCTGGATCCGGACGGCGGAGCAACTCGCCACGTCGCTCGCGTCGGGACAGCTCTCCGGCGTCGCCGGCGACTTCCGCGTGAACGAGGAGGGCTACTACGTCCGCACCTCGACGTGGCGCACGGTCGACGAGCGTCCGCTCAAGGCCTACAACGAGGACGGGACCTCGGTCGTGCAGATCGGCGACGTGAACCCCGACTTCAACTTCGCGCTCAACTCGACCTTCCAGTGGAAGGGTCTCTCGCTCAACGCGCTGGTCACGATGGTGCAGGGCGGCGACATCTACAACCTGACCCGCCAGTGGCCGTTCAACGAGCGCCGCGACCCGGTCATGGACCAGCGCGACAAGCCGGAGATCGAGCGCAAGCCGGTCACCTACTACCAGGTGTTCTACGACGGAATCAACGCGAACGACTACTTCGTCGAGGACGGGTCGTACGTCCGGCTCCGCGAACTCGCGATCAACTGGCAGCTGCCGCAGTCGGTGATGCAGAAGGTCGCCTTCCTGAACTTCGAGAGCGCGCGCCTCGGCATCGTCGGGCGCAACCTGTGGACGAGCACCAACTACTCCGGCTACGACCCGGACGTGACCGGCACCTCGGGCCTGCAGGGGAACCCGTTCACCTACCGCGTGGACTACTTCACCTATCCGCAGTACCGCACCTTCACCTTCATGCTCGAGCTCGGCTTCTGAGCCGCGCCCTTCCCAGGAGATCGAGAATGCGTCACACGACCTTCCTTCGGGGGCTCGGCTTCGCCGTCATCTTGACGGCGGCGGGCTGCAAGTCCCTCGACATCACCAATCCGAACGACCCCGACGGCGATCGCGCGCTCAGTGACCCGGAAGCGCTCGAGTCCTTCGTCGGCGGCGCGTCGCAGACCTGGTTCAACACCTTCGTCGGCACGGTCGGCGGCGGTCCGCTCGTCACGCAGGCGCAGACCTACTCGTCGGCGTGGAACAACTCGAACATGCTCTTCTACGGGAGCATCGACGGCTTCGGGACCGCCACACCCAACCGCAACACCCGCGGTTGGCAGAACGATCCGAACTCCCCCGCCCGCTCGAGCATCGAGTGGTACTGGGAGGGCTACTATCGCTCACTCGGTCTCTCGAACCTCGTGCTCCGCGCGATCCGCGTGGAGGGGAAGGAGATCAACAGCCCCGAGGACACCAAGCGCGCCGAGACGTTCGCCGAGATGATCCGCGGCATCTCGCTCGCCGGACTCGCCCTCAACTACGACAAGGCGTACGTCCTCAACGAGAACTCCGACCTCGGGGCGCTCGTCTACGAGAATCGCAAGGTGGTCCGCGACTCGGCGATCGCTTCGTTCGACCGGGTGATCGCGCTCGCGACCGCGAACGTGTTCACGACGCCGTCGGGTTGGGCGAACGGACCGGCGTACACGAACGTACAGATCGCGAAGATCGCCAACACCATGGCGGCATACACCCTCGCCAACTGGCCGCGCGACAGCGTCGAGGCGATCGCGGTCGACTGGCCGCGCGTCGTGACCTACGCGTCCGCCGGCATGTCGGCGGGCCCGCGCGTCGACTTCATCATCAACGCCGACGGCGACGCTTGGTATTCGGACATGCTGTACTGGTTCAACGGCATCGACGGCGGCCGCGTCTCGACGCGCGTCGCGGCGATGCTCGATCCGCTCACGCAGACGCATCCGTATCCGGCCGGCGGCAACCCGCAGCCGAACTCACCTGACCGCAGGCTCGGCGACGGTTCGTTCGGCAATGCGTCGATGGTCGGCGGCTTCGGCACCGTGCCCCGGACCGCGAACGCCGGGACGGACTTCGCCTGGTCGTCGCAGGAGATCTTCGATCCGGCACGCGGCACGTACCACCAGTCGAATATCGGCCACATCCGCTACGACGCCACCGGCGTGCAGGGCGCGGACGGCGCCTATGGCGGAAGGGGACCGACCTACATGTTCTCTGCCGGCCAGAACGACCTGCTCTGGGCGGAAGGCCTTCTCCGCCAGCCCGCGAACCCGAACCCGAACCTCGCGGCGACGCTCATCAACAACACCCGCGTCACGCGTGGCGGGCTCTCCGCCGCGCTCGGTTCGGAGTCGCGGACGGAGCTGCTCGCGAAGTGGTCCTACGAGATGGAGATCGAGGTGCTTGGCCTCGGCGCCGCTTCGTACTACCACCGCCGCCGCGCCGGCGGCGGTCTCCTGCCCGGAACGCCGCGCGAGATGCCGGTCCCGGCCAAGGAGCTCGGCGTCTTCGGTCAGGCGCTGTATTCCTTCGGCGGTCTCGGCGCGGCGAACTCGCCGACGCCTCCCTGATCGCACCATCCCGACGACACCCGGTCGCGTGAACGGACCGGGCGACGAGGGGCAGGGGTAGCACCTGGGGGAACGGTTCGACGCCAGCGCGTTGGACCGTTCCCCGCTCCACTTCCGCCCGTTCACCGCTCGCCCTCCCCCCGATGCGACTCGCCGGACTCGTGCTGCCGCTGGTCACCCTCGCGTTCGCCGTCGCGTCGCCGTCGGCGGCCGACGCGCAGGGGCGATTCGCGCGGCTGCGCGGGAGGGTGGTGGACGCCCAGACGAAGGCCCCGGTCGCTCAGGCGCGGGTCGTGATCGCGGCCACCGGGCGCTACGTGCTCACCGATTCGCTGGGCGCATTCGACGTGCGAGATATCCCGTCGGGCGTGATCCGCTTCTGGTTCACGGCCGACGGGTACCCGCGCGCACAGGTGGTGCTCGCGTTCGCGGCCGGCGAGGTGATGACCCAGGACTTCGAACTCGATGCGGATGCCGCCGCCGACACGACCGACCGGCGCCGGCGCGTGCAGGAGCTTCCGGTCGAGGAGGTCGTCGCGGAGCCGTCGCGGGGCGTTCGCTACGAGGACTTCGAGCGTCGCATGCGGACCGGGCGCGGCCACTACATCACGCGGCAACAGATCGAGGCGGCGGGCTACAATACGCTGCAGGACGCGGCGCGCGTGCTCCGCGGCGTCACGGTGGAGTGCGCCGGCGCGCGTAGCTGCAGCATCCGCATGGTCCGGGCGCCACAGGGGTGCTATCCGCTCTACGTAGTGGACGGGCGCGAGGACCAGTTCTTCGGACCGTACGTCGCCATCCGCGACATCGAAGGGATGGAGATCTACACCGGCGCCAGCGACGTCCCAGGCGAGTTCGCCGGTTCGGGCGCGATGTGCGGCGTGGTCGTGATCTGGACGCGCAACGGGCCGACGCCCACGAAGGCGCCGGCCCGCAAGCCCTGAAACGCAGGGTGCGTTAGAACGACGTGCCGAGCAGCATCGCGTTGAGCACGAGCCGGTCGAGCGCCCGCCACCAGCCGCGGAACATCGGCTCGCTGGAGAACATCACCACGTTGCCCGCCCCGACCTTCTCCTGCGCGATGAAGGTGCTGCCGCGCAGCAGCCGCTCGCTGTTGTCGGGGAACGTGAACCCGCCGCGACGGATCGGCCCGCTGGTCGGGAAGACCGCGACGTTCCCGCCGTCCTTGGAGAGCGTGTAGAAGCTGCTCCCGCCCACGAGCACGGTCTGCCGCTGCTGCTCGAATCCCATGGTGAGCCAGTGCGTCAGGTCGAAGGCGACGTCGAAGTGGCTCCCCGGCAGGTCGGCGATGTCGTCGGCGCAGGCGTTGGGGCTGACCACGGTGCGGAGCGAGTCGATCGGGGCCTTGGCGGCC
>Ga0154020_10009620_pt1 | contig 11124 bp, 10 predicted proteins | sample Klosneuvirus_201_FD_109709 | JGI IMG/M metagenome (GOLD analysis project Ga0154020, IMG submission 109709) | Active sludge microbial communities from wastewater, Klosterneuburg, Austria - Klosneuvirus_20160825_MG | ecosystem: Engineered > WWTP > Aerobic digester > Activated sludge | place...
GGATGGCTTGGCGTCAAACAGCGTCACGCTTGCGCCGCGCGTGGCGGCGACTTCCGCTGCGCGCAGTCCCGCCGGGCCACCGCCAATGATCGCGATCTTGATGCCGAAGCGAAACAGATGCCCCGGCGGCACGCAACGCTTTCGTAATGGGCGCGCGGGAGGAACCAATCGCGTCCGTTCTTAATCTTAATCCCTTCGTCCCGGCTCAAGGGATTAAGAGTAAGATTAAGATTAGGATTAAGAGGGAACGCCGCCGCCCCTCATTGCTCCGCCGTGACCGTGTCGTAGAAGTTCAGGATGTCGCCCTTCTGGCCTTTGAGTTCGGCTTCCTTGAACTTGATGGCGGTGCGCGGATGCTGGTTGAGCAGGCCGGTCAGCAGATACGGCAGATCGTAACCCCACAGCAGTTTTGCGCGCATCGGCTCGATGTGGTTCTGCACGCAGTCGAGCACGGGGCGTAGCTCGTATTTCGGGTTGTGCAGGAAGGCGAGGAGCAATTCCATCGGGCAGTTGCCCGCGCCGCGCCCGAGACCGGCCATCGTCGCGTCGAGGAAGTTCGCGCCGGCGATGATGCCTTCGATGGTGTTGGCGTAGCCGAGCTGCATGTTGTTGTGCATGTGCACGCCGACTTCCTTCCCGGCGGGTTTGCAGTGGCCGAGATATTTCTTCACGAGGTAGCGGATCTGCTCGCTGTAAAACGCGCCGAAACTGTCCACGAGGTAAATGGCCTTCGCCTCGGAGTTGGCAAGCATCTCGAGCCCCTCGTGCAATTCGCGCTCCGGGATGACAGAGGCGGCCATGAGGTTGACGGTTGTTTCGTAGCCCTTGTCGTGGGCGTCCTTCACCATCTCGAGCGCGGTGGGAATCTGCGTGATGTAGGTCGCCACGCGGATCATGTCGAGCACGCTGTCCTTCTTGGGCAGGATGTCCTCCTTGTAATCGCAGCGCTCGGCATCGGCCATGACGCAAAGCTTCAGCGCGGTCTTGTTGTCGCCGACGATGCGGCGCATGTCATCCTCGACGCAGTATTTCCAGCAGCCGTGTTCTCCGTGCTTGATGCCTTTGCGCGACGCCTTGTAACCCAGCTCCATGTAATCCACGCCCGCGGCGACGCAGGTGTCATAAACGACCTTGACGATCTTATCGTCGAAGTGGTGGCTGTTCATCAAGCCGCCGTCGCGGATGGTGCAGTCCACGACTTTGATCTCGGGGCGGTAGGACAACCAGCGGCTGGTGGCGGATTCTTTTTGCTTGGTCGTTTGCTTGGTTGTTTTTGCAGGGCTCATGCAGCAAGCCTAGCAAGCATGAGATTTCTTGGCCATCGCGGAACATGGCCAGTTCTTTTCATACTTTAACCAGTTTTTGCTCACTCCAGCCGTCAAAAAATAAACCAGCAGGTGTGCGCCTGCTGGTTTGGAGCGAGAGAGATCAGCTTAATTCACTTCGCGAAGAATTCCTTGATCACTGCCGCCACGCGCTCGATCTGCGCGTCGGTCATTTCTGGGTAGATGGGCAGGCTGAGGCATTCGCGACCCGCTTTCTCGGAGACGGGGAAGTCGCCCAGCTTGTAGCCGAGACTCGCATAGCACTTCTGCAAGTGCAGCGGCAGCGGGTAGTGCAGCGCACAGCCGACCCCGTTCGCTTCGAGATGTTTTTTGAGATCGTCGCGCTTCGGGTGGCGCACGACGTAGAGATGATATGCGCTTTCAGCCCAGCTTGCTTCACGCGGCAATTGCAGCGGCGTGCCCGCGAGCAATTCATGATAGCGACGGCCCACGCGTTGACGCGCGGCGGTCCACGTGAGGATGTGCTTCACCTTTACGCCGAGCACCGCGCCTTGGATGCCTTCCATGCGGTAGTTGAAACCGACCTCGTCGTGATAGTAACGCACAGTGGAGCCGTGTTCGCGAAGCGCGCGGGCGCGGGCAGCCATCGCGTCGTCGTTGACGAGCAGCGCGCCGCCTTCGCCGGCAGCGCCGAGGTTCTTGCCGGGATAAAAGCTGTAGCAGGACATGGTGCCGAGCGTGCCGACGCTGCGGCCTTTGTATTTCGCGCAATGCGCCTGTGCCGTGTCCTCGACGAGCGGGAGGTTGTGCTTCTTCGCAATCGCGAGCAGCGGGTCAAGATCGGCGGGATGACCGTAAAGATGCACGGGCATGATGGCCTTGGTGCGGGGCGTGATGGCCTTCTCGACCAGCTTCGGGTCGAGATTCATCGTGGCATCGTCAATGTCCACATACACCGGCGTCGCGCCGACGTAGCTGATCGCCCAGCTCGTGGCCACAAAGGTGAACGGCGTGGTGATGATCTCGTCGCCGGGCTTGATATTGAGCAGCAGCAGCGCGATGTGCAGCGCCGAGGTGCCGCTGTTCATCGCCACGCAATGTTTCGTGCCGATGAGCTTGGCGAAGTCCTTCTCGAATTGCGCCACGTCCGGCCCGAGGCAGAACGAGCAGTTGTCGAGGGTGCGGGCGATGGCCGCGTCGAGTTCGGCGCGGATCGGGCGCATCTGCGCCTTGAGGTCGAGGTAGGGGACTTGTTCCATGTGATTCCTTATTGAACGGTCAGGCGCAGCGTAGCGAAATTTCGCGGCGGGGAACAACAACGGATTCAACCAGCGACCGCCGGTCATTGCGGAGGCGAACCGGGAATTACTCGGGGTGGCTGGCGATCCATTCGGAGATTTTCTTCGACCACTGATCCCAGTCCTCGCCGTAATCATCACCCAAAATCACCTCCAGCAGATCATGCGCGTCTTCGGATTTGGGGTTCTCTTTCGAGCGCGCCATTTCCAACATCAGCGGGAGACGGACGTTGTCCGGCCGGTCGATCAAATCGGTCAGCAACGTTTCAATGACTTCCCCCGGTGAGGAGGAGTTGGTCAGCAGGTTGGAAAGTTTGCTGTAATTGGTGTTGGCCACACGCGGCGCGATTTCCACGATCAGGTCCGCCTGTCCGTTCGTCGGCACTTGCGGATACAACTCCAGCAGTTTGTCGGCGATCTCGGTGTCCGTCCCGTTGGACTCCAAAATGGCGTCAACGCGCTTGTCCCAAATCTCCATCGGGTCGGCAGAAATTCCATCGGACTTCGACCGGTCGCGGTGCCTGAAGACGCGCGGCGTCCGGCCGGTGCTTTCGGGTGCTGGAGCCTCAGTCGCCACAGCTGTTGTCGCTACCGCGACCTGCTCGGTGGAGGCGGGTTTGGACCGCAACCCAAGCCAGGCCGCAGCTCCAAGCACAGCAAGCACGGCAATGATGAGAACCAGTTTCTTCATGTGATGTTGCGATTGTTGACTGATGGGTGGCTCGGGGCTCCTCTGGTCACTTGCCGCGTTTCGCCAAGGCCGGGCGGGAGTCTGATTTGGCGGCGGCGCGCACCGATTTGCGAGCGATGAGCGCGTAGCGCGCGTGCGTCAGGCCGTTGAACATCTTGTTGAAATAATACTTCATTCCGCTGGCGAGATTCACACGCTTGAATTCCACCTCCAGCCCGGCGGCGGAAAAGAACCGCTCGTATTCTTCGCGCGAATAGAGACTCCGCCCGGCGCGCACGGCGGCCTCGCTCGCAGCGGAACGCGACTTGAACTTGATCAGTGGACGCACCGGCTCGCGCACGGCGACAAATTTCCCGCCCGGCTTCAACACGCGCCGCGCCTCACGCAGTGCCGTAACCAGGTTTGCTGTGCGGTTCAACACTGCCGCACACACGACGAAATCGAAATGGTTGTCAGGGAAATCCAGCTTGTGCAAATCGCCCGCCATGCGGGTGATTTTCTTCTCGATGGCACCCAGCTTTGCGAAAACGCGTGGCGCATCCTCCTTCAGCCGTTTGGCGGACGTGTCCGTGGCGATGATCTCCACCACGCCAGGCAGCTTGGACAGTTCAGCGCTCAACCACGCTGCGCCCGCGTCGATCTCCAGCACGCGACCACGGAACGTCAGTCCGAACCGCCGCGCGAGATATGGGGCCACCTCCGCCGCGCGCTCCTGCAAATCATCATTCGTCCGTGCCTCCCGCTCGCGGGCGGCGGCACGACGGCCGACCGCGGCGGCGGCCTGTTCGTCGCTTGCGCGTGAACGCGTGACCGGCTTCTCGACGAATCTGGATTGTGGCTGGCTCAAGCAGGCGGAGGGTAGCGCATGCGCGGCCATAAAAAAAGTAGTGAATGCAAAAATGCGGTGACGTGACCGGAAAAAAATTGTGTTCGCCCCGGCGCGCTCTATGTTTTTCAACATAGATGACGAAGACCTTCGCGCAACTTGGCTTTCCCGGTCGCCTCATCGCCGTCGAGGGCCTCGACGGCTCGGGCAAGTCCACGCAGATCTACCTGCTCAAACGCTGGCTGGAATTGCAGGGGCTCAAGGTTTTCTTCAGCGAGTGGAATTCCTCCGCGCTCGTCAAAAGCGCCACCACCAAGGGCAAGAAACAGACGCTGCTCACGCCCACCACGTTCAGCCTGATCCACGCCACGGATTTTGCGGACCGTTACGAACGCCAGCTCGTGCCCTTGCTGCGCGCGGGCTACATCGTGCTGTGCGACCGCTACATTTTCACTGCATTCGGCCGCGATGTTGTGCGCGGCTGCCCCGCCGCGTGGGTGCGCGAACTCTACGGTTTCGCCGCGCATCCGGACCTGACGTTCTTCTTCAAGGCGGACCTGGAGGTTTCGTTGCAACGCATTCTCGTCGGACGACCGGAGCTGAAATACTTCGAGGCCGGAATGGACTTGAAGTTGTCGAGTGACGAAGAGGAAAGTTTCCGCATCTTCCAGGGGCGCATCCTTGACCAGTATCTGGCCATGAGCAGCGAGTTCAAGTTTCACATTGTGGATGCAAACCAGCCCATCGAGATCCAGCAATCACTCGTGCGTGAAGTGGTCTCCGCGCGCATTGACCTGAGTTCCTTTGTCGGCCCGATCCCTTCCGAGCGCCTATGAAAAGATCCCTCGCCAAAGGCCGCCCGCGCGTTTCCGCCATCCGCATCGCTGTGCCGAAGCGGCAACAGCACCGTTATTATGGTCACGGTCTGCCGCATGTTGATCTGGGGCAACTCTCCGGCAAACTCATCGTGGTCGAAGGTGCGGACGGCTCGGGCCGTTCATCGCAGATCGCCGGGCTGGTTGAATGGCTCGAAGGCCGCGGGCACGCGACGATACAAGTCGGGCTCAAGCGCTCGACGCTCGTCAGCGAGGAACTCGACAAGGCGCAGAATGGAAACATTCTCAGCCACACGACGATGAGCCTGTTCTACGCGACCGATTTTGCGGACCAGCTCGAGAACGTCATCATCCCCGCGTTGCGCGCCGGGTTCATGGTGCTGGCGGACCGCTACATCTACACGCTGATGGCGCGCGATCTCGTGCGCGGCGCGGACGAAGGCTGGTTGAAGAATCTTTACAGCATCGCGCTCGTGCCGGATGCGGTTTTCTATCTCAAGGTTTCCCCCGAGGTGCTGGTGCAACGCAATTTCTGCAAGAGTCACACGCTCGATTATTGGGAGAGCGGCATGGACCTCGGTCTGTCCCGCGACATGTTCGACAGCTTCCTGAAATACCAGAAGCTGGTGATCGAGAAGTTCGAGCACCTGCGCCGCATCTATGATTTCGACATGGTGGACGGCAGCCGCTCGCCCGCCGAGATCAACGCCGACCTCCGCCGCCAGATTGAAGCCGTGATCCAGGGCTGACCATGACCCGCCGCGCTGTCATCGACATCGGCACCAATTCAGTAAAACTGCTCGTTGCCGACGTGAGCGGTCGTGACATTGTCCCCATCGAGGAAAGTGCCGAGCAAACACGTCTCGGTCGCGGCTTCTACGAGACGCACATCCTCCAGCCCGACGTGATTAAGTCCACGGCAACGGCGGTTTCCAGATTCGCCAAACAGGCCAGCGAACTCGGCGCCGCAACCATGCGCGTCTTTGCCACCAGTGCTGCGCGCGATGCAAAAAACCCGCAGGAACTGCTTGCCGCCGTCAAACAGGCGTCCGGCTTGGACATCGAAATCATCTCCGGCGAAGAGGAAGCCGAGTGGGCCTTTCGCGGCGTTACCTCTGATCCGTTGCTGGCGCGCCCGCCGATTCTCCTGCTCGACGTCGGCGGCGGCAGCACTGAATTCATTCTCGGGCAGGGCGAGCACAAACATTACCGGCAAAGTTTCCCCCTCGGGGCCGTGCGCTTGATGGAGATGTGGCCGCATTCGGATCCGCCCAAGCCGGAGGAGCTGAGTGGAACGCGATTGTGGCTGCGCGAATTCCTTGCCAAGCGCGTAGTGCCGCAGCTCGAACTCGCCCTCGCGCGCGAACGCAGCCAGGGGCAGTTGATCTTTGTTGGCACGGGTGGCAGCGCCAGTGTTCTGGCCGGCATGGAAACCGGCCTCAGCAAATTCGACCGCCGCAAGATCGAAGACACCCGGCTGAGTATTGACCGCGTGCGTCACTGGGTTGAATACCTGTGGAGCCTTCCGCTCATCGAGCGTCGCGAGATCCCGGGCCTGCCGCGCAAACGCGCCGACGTCATGCTCACGGGCGCGGCGATCTACGAGGCGGTCATGGAGCAACTGCGCTTCGCCGAACTCCGCGTCACCACACGCGGCCTGCGTTTTGCAGCCTTGATGGATTTGGATTGATTGCAGCGGCGGCAAGTCGTCCATCTGGCGCACTCGCGCTGTGCCGGAAGTTCCCGTAGAATCCCGGTTGAAATGATGAGCGCCGACTCACAATCCACAACCACCGAACTCGCCGTCACCGGCATGACTTGCGGCAACTGCGCGCGCAAGGTCACGGGCATCATTCAGGGCTTCACCGGTGTCGCCAGCGCGTCCGTTTCACTGGAACAAGAGCGGGCCACCGTCCGCTGGTCATCAAACACGCAACCTGATTTACCTGCCTTGCTCGATGCGCTCAACAACGCCGGTTACACCTCCAGCGTCATCGAAGCCGGAACCGCCGCACCTGTGAACAAACTCGGCGGCTGGGCGGTGAACCTGATCCTTGGTGTTCCGGTCACGCTCGTGTTGATGCTGGGTGAATGGGCCTTCGGATTGGGCGAGGCGCGCTGGTTCGCGTGGGTTGGCTTCGCGCTCGCGGGTGCGGTGCAGATTTTTGCCGGGGCGAAGTTCTATCGCGGCGCGTGGGCGCAACTTAAGGCGCGCAGCTCGAACATGGACACGCTCGTCGCGCTCGGCTCGACGACGGCGTTCGGCTACAGCGCATGGGCGTTGCTCGCGGGCTGGCCGGGACACTTCTATTTCATGGAAGCCGCGTCCATCATCACGCTCATCAGCGTCGGCCACTGGATTGAAGCGCGCGTCAGCGACAAAGCGGCGGGCGCACTCAAGTCGCTGATGACGCTCGCGCCCCAGACTGCGCGACGGCTCAGCCGTCCCCCGTCCGGCAGTAAACCCGCCCCGGCGTCATTCGACATTCGGCATTCGACATTCATAACCAGCCCCGCTGCGTTCGCGCCCGTTGCCGCAATCGAAAAGGAAGTCCCCGTCGCCCAACTCCGCATCGGCGACCAAGTGGTGCTTCGTCCCGGCGACCGTGTGCCGGTGGATGGCGAAGTCGTCGAAGGCGAATCTGCCGTGGATGAAGCCATGCTCACCGGCGAATCGAATCCGGTAGAGAAAGCGGCGCGGAGTTCGCTCTATGCCGGCACCACGAATTTCAATGGCCGCCTCGTCATGCGCGTTACTGCCACCGGTGAAGCTACTGCGCTTGCACACATCATCGCCGCCGTGCAACGCGCGCAAAGCAGCCGCGCCGACATTCAGCGCCTCGGCGATCGCGTGAGCAATGTGGTTGTGCCGGTTGTCATTTGCGTCGCGCTCGCCACGGCGCTGTGGTGGGGGCTGGCTTACGAAAGCGCGATGCGCGTGACGGCATGGCTCAGTCCGTTCCTGTGGCACGCTCATCCGCCAGCATCACCTCTCGCCGCCGCCGTCATCGCTGCGGCAGCGGTGCTCATTGTGGCGTGTCCGTGTGCGATGGGTCTGGCCACGCCCGCCGCCATCATGGCTGCCGCCAACGCCGCCGCACGGCGCGGCATCCTCATCCGCGACGGCGTAGCGTTGGAAAAGGCCGGGCAAGTCACCGCCGTGCTGTTCGACAAGACGGGAACGTTGACGGTGGGCAAACCGGTGTTGGTGAAATTGATGGGGTTGCGTGGCGGAGTGAATGCGCGTTCTGAAATTGTGATCGCCGTTCCCCCTCACCCCAACCCTCTCGCTGAGGGAGAGGGTTGGGGTGAGGGGGAGGGCGGCGTTAAAATTGAGGAGATGGAGATTCTCGCCCTCGCCTCTGCGCTCGCTGAGAATTCGACCCACCCTATCAGCCAAGCCATCGCGAAACGCGCCGATCCAAAGGCTGAACTCACCGACTGGCGCGAAGTGCGCGGCGCAGGCGTGGAAGCCAAGGCGAAGATGGAAGATGGAGGATGGAAGATGGCCCGACTCGGTTCGTTGCGCTGGCTGCGCGAAGCGGGCGTGGATTTGGCGGCGGGCGATGCGTTCGTCAAAGAATGGTCCGCGCAGGGCGCGACGATTGTCGGCTTCGTGATTGAAAATGAGTTGCGTGGCTTGTTTTCCGTGCAAGATGCCTTGAAGTCCGGCGCAGCGGCGGTTGTCCAGCAATTGCAGGCTGGCGGACTGAAAACATTCCTCGTCACCGGCGACAATGCGGCCGCGGCGGCGGGCATCGCGAAGCTGGCGGGCATTCCGGCGGAGAACGTCTTCGCCGAGGTGCGGCCCGAGCAGAAGGCGGAGTTTGTGAAACAGCTTCAGGCGCGCGGCGAGCGTGTAGCCTTCGTCGGCGACGGCATCAATGACGCGCCCGCGCTCACGCAGGCGGATCTCGGCATCGCCGTGAGCCGCGCGAGCGACGTGGCGCGCGAGGCGGCGGACATCATCCTGCTGAAATCGGAAATCGAAGCGGTGCCGGAAAGCCTCGGCCTGGCGCGGGCGACGTTGCGGACGATCAAACAGAATCTGTTCTGGGCGTTCTTCTACAACGTGGCGTCCATTCCGCTGGCTGCGCTCGGTTTCATGAGCCCCGTGCTCTGCGCGGCGGCGATGGGTTTCTCCGACCTCATCGTCATTGGCAATGCACTGCGGCTGCGGCGCTGGAAGTTGAAGTGACGCGTGAGAATCGCGCCGGATGCGTGGGCTTGAAACGCGCAGCGGATGCTCTCGACCGGTTTCATGCCTGAATGTGATGGGCATGAGTTATGCAAAGCGTGACACCATGAGAGACCATCCACATTTCCCACGCCGCACCAATCTTGCCTTCACGCTGCTGGAATTGATGTTTGTCGTCGGTGTTCTCGCCTTGATTGCTTTCCTCCTGTTGCCGGCTCTCCCTAGGTCGGATCGTCGTCGCGCATACTACCGCATCAACTGTGTCAACAACCTCAAGCAGGTCGGCCTGTCATTCCGTCTATGGGGTGGGGACAACGGGGAAAAATATCCGATACATGCGACGGTCACCAACAGTAGTTCGTTTCAGCAGGAAGCTCTCCGCGACGGCACCGGCGCAGCTTTCGTGTATCAAGTCTTTCAAGTGATGTCGAACGAGCTCGGAGCGCCCAACATTACGATCTGTCCGGCGGATAAGGACCGCAATATGGCTACGAATTGGGGCGGCCATCTCGATGCTCTTGGGAATACCGGCATTTCCTATTTCGTCGGCAAGGACGCTGACGAATCGAATCCGCAGCAATATCTAGCAGGTGACCGGAACATCGGCGTCAAGCCTGCCGCTGGCTGGTCCGGAAAAGATCCTGACGGAGGCGTCACGGGCTTTTCTCCGAATTCTGGCAAGGCTGGGAGCTATCGGTCATTGGCGGCCTATGCGACAAATGCAAATCTGCTGTGGACTGAAAAACTGCACGATTCGAGAGGCAACATCGTCCTTTCTGACGGCAGCGTGCAGCAATACTCCTCGTCCAAGATGCGTGCGGGCATCACCAATGCCGGTGACGCGGATTGGACATATTTTCCCTGAGACCCCACACGCTTCTTGACGGCCATGCCCGAATAAACTTGGAGCAGACATTATGAATGCAAACACAAGACGACTACTGAAAGCCTTCACGCTGCTGGAGTTGGTGATAGCCGTTGCGGTCATCGCTATCGTCGCGTTGCTCCTGTTGCCCGGGTTGGTGCCGGCGCACCACCACAATCATGATCCAATCATCCGTTGTGTAAACAATCTCAAACAAGTCGGTCTGTCATTCCGCCTTTGGGCGGGTGACAACGACGAGAAATATCCGATGCGCGTTCCGGTGGCCAAAGGCGGGACCATGGAATTGGTAGACGGTGGCATGGTGGCTCCGCACTTTGGCGTCATGTCAAACGAACTTGGAACTCCCAAGATTCTTGTCTGCCATGTGGATTCAAGTCGCGAGATGGCGACCAATTTCGCAACTCTCCAAGATTCAAATGTAAGCTACTTCATCAACGTTTCAGCAGCGGAGGACAAGCCTGACATGTGGCTCGCGGGGGATCGGAACCTGACAATTGGCAAGTCGCCAGCGCGCGGCATGATTGACTTCAATTCAAATACCCAAGTTGATTGGTCCGAAGCCATGCACAACAGGAAAGGTGCCGTGGCATTTGCTGACGGTAGCGTGCAGCAGTTGTCCTCGCGCAAGCTGCTCGAATCGCTCCGTGCGCAAACCAACATCACATCACGGCTGGCGTTTCCTCAGTGAGCTGGCACCTCGGTAGCCAGGCTTGAACCATTTGCTAACGAACACATCACTCCGGCTGGCGATGCCTATGCCGTAGCGCGTCGGATTGCGAAAGGATGTTCGATATCAGGCGGACTCTGCTTCCTCGTGCTGTTCGGTGAAATCGTGCCCGATGGCGCCGGCCTCTTCGCCTTTGTGTTCCTTGGCGAGCAGGACGTAGATCGCCGGAATCACCAGCAGCGTGAAGATCGTTCCCAGTGCCATTCCGGAGACGACGATAATGCCGATGGAGTTGCGCGCTGCTGCGCCTGCGCCGCTCACCAGCGTCAACGGGAAGTGACCGCAGACGGTCGCCACGCTGGTCATCAGCACGGGACGCAGGCGGACGAGCGAAGCCTGGCGCGCGGCCTGAATTTTTGTGAGCCCGGTGCGCTGA
>Ga0154020_10009621_pt1 | contig 11123 bp, 9 predicted proteins | sample Klosneuvirus_201_FD_109709 | JGI IMG/M metagenome (GOLD analysis project Ga0154020, IMG submission 109709) | Active sludge microbial communities from wastewater, Klosterneuburg, Austria - Klosneuvirus_20160825_MG | ecosystem: Engineered > WWTP > Aerobic digester > Activated sludge | place...
TCGACGATCACCACCTCGCCGTTCTGCACCACGTACTGCTGGTCGCGATGGAACAGGTTGTGCGCGCGCAGGGCGGCGTACAGATGGTGGATGAGCAGGATGTTGGCCGGCTCGTAGAGGCTGCTGCCCTCGGTCAGCATGCCCAGGCGGGCAAGGATTTCCTCGGCTTTTTCGTGGCCGGCTTCGGTCAGCAGCACCTGATGCGCCTTGAGGTCGACCGTGTAATCGCCGGTGTCGGCCTCGCCCTGCTCCTTCGCCGCCTCGCCCTTGGTCAGCAAGGGTGGTACGGAATTCATGCGGACATACAGATCGGTATGGTCTTCGGCCTGGCCGGAGATGATCAGAGGCGTCCGCGCCTCGTCGATCAGGATCGAATCCACTTCATCGACGATGGCATAGGCGAGGCCGCGCTGCACGCGCTCGGCGGCGGAATACACCATGTTGTCGCGCAGGTAATCGAAGCCGAATTCGTTGTTGGTGCCGTAGGTGATGTCGGCGGCGTAGGCCGCCTGCTTTTCGTCGTGCGGCATCTGCGAAAGGTTTACGCCGACCGAAAGCCCGAGGAAGTTGTAGATGCGGCCCATCCATTCGGCGTCGCGTTTGGCAAGATAGTCGTTCACCGTGATGAGGTGCACGCCCTTGCCCGGAATCGCATTCAGATACACCGCCAGCGTGGCGGTCAGGGTCTTGCCTTCGCCGGTGCGCATTTCGGCGATCTTGCCGTAGTGCAGCACCATGCCGCCGACCATCTGCATGTCGAAATGGCGCATGCCGAGCACGCGACGGCTGGCTTCGCGCACCACGGCGAACGCCTCCGGCAACAGGGCGTCCAGCGTCTCGCCCTTTTCATGGCGGCCGCGGAACTCGTCGGTCCTGGCCCGCAGTGCCGCGTCCGGGAGCGCGGCGGTAGCCGCTTCGAGCGCGTTGATACGGGCGACAGTCTGGGAATACTGCTTGATCAGGCGGTCATTGCGACTGCCGAAAATCTTCTTGAGTAGGCCGGTGATCATGGGGTACGCAGCCGCAAGTCGGCCGGTAAAAGCAAAGCGGTGATTTTAGCATGGGGGAGAAACCTCCCCCTGGTCAGCGCTTTGCGGCGAGCGGCGGTTGCGCGAACGGCTTGCCGGCGTTCTTCGCCAGGCGCAGGAAGCGGTCGGGGTTCTGCGCCATACCACGGATCCGGACTTCGAAATGCAGATGCGGTCCGGTGGAGCGGCCGGTGGAACCCACTTCGGCGATCTTCTGGTCGCGCTTGACCAGTTGTCCCGGCTTGACGAGGATTTTCGAGGCGTGGGCGTAGCGGGTGGTCAGATCGTTGCCGTGGTCGATTTCCACGAAGTTCCCATATTGTGGATGGCGCTCGGCGCTGACAACAACTCCGGAGGCGGCAGCGGCGATGTCAGTGCCGGTTGGCGCCACGAAGTCCACGCCCTCGTGCAGGGCCCGCTCGCCGGTAAAGGGATCCACGCGCCAGCCATAGGCGGACGCATTCCACTGCGCCTCGATGGGCAGGCTGGTGGGCAAGAGGCTTTTCCTGATCCTGTCTTCCAGTAACTGCGATTCGATCATGGAAATCGCGTCGGACTTTGCTTCCACCTGGGTCGCCAGGACGTCAACGGCTCGTTGCAGTTCCGTCGCCGACATCGCTTCGGGACGCACCAAGGGCCCGCCGCGACCACCGGGTTTGGCCTCGAACGTCTTGAGGTCCTGGGGTTTGACGCCGGCCATGCCGGCCAGTCGCTCGCCAATGGTATCCAGGCGCAGCAACTGCGCCTGCATTTCGCCCAGCTTGACCGCCATGGCGTTGAGGTTTTCACGGGCAAAATCCTTGGAACGCTGAGCTTCCTCTGCATTCATCACGCGCAGCAAATCCTGCAGGAAGGGCAGGCGGATTTCCGCCGCGTGGCGGACCGTGACATATGAGAACAACGACGACAGCAACAGGACCGAGCCAAACATGGCCGCGGCGAACAGGATTGCATGCCCCCAGGTCAGGGAAATGCTTCTTGCGGTTGCCAGCCGGTCAGAGACGAGAATAATATGCATCCCTTCCCTCCCATCAGGTTCGTTTCAGTGCCGGCATACCGATCGGCCAGCACTGAAACTTCATTTTCGATGACATCGCGCAGCCTCCAGGACCACCTAGCCTCCGGCGACAGCATGGCGCGGCTTGCAGCCCACGCCCAACGCCTGCTCCAATTCCAGCGTCTGTTGGAAGCTGCGCTGCCGGCGGCGCTGAAGCCGTATGCCAGGGTCGCCAACTTCCGTCTGGGGAAACTTCTTATCCACGCCGACAGCGGCGCGGTCGCTGCGAAGATCCGTCAGTTCGGACCGAGGCTCGCCAGCGATTTATCCAGTAAAGAGGCGAAGATTACTCAAATCGAGGTCCGAGTGCAAGCCCGAAACCGCTCTTCTGCCTTGGCTCCAATGGAAAGACCCTCTCTTCCTGGATCAAAACAGAAGCAAGGGCTCACTGCTTTAGCCCGAAAATTGCCTCAGGAGTCTCCCCTGAAGGGCTCGCTGGAGCGACTGCTGCAAAGTATCAAAGAATGATCAGGCGCTCTGCCGCCATCAGGACCAGAACCAGCAGCGCAAAGGCCAACGCCGCTTTGGCAACGCGCGCCGACAGAACGAGATAGCGCCGGTCACGGGTAAACAACCAGGCAACGAGGCTGCTGCCTATGGTGATCGCCAAGAGTATGCCGACGATCCGGAGCAGCAGCACGGGAAATCCCTAGATCAGTTGTGGATACAATCGCGCGACGGTTCCCGGCGCTTCCTCGGCGCTTTGGAAACTGGCGAACTGCCAGGCCGATACGTCGGCCAGCAAGGCCCGCAGCAACTGGTTGTTCAAGGCATGGCCGGACTTGTGGGCCGCAAAGGCGCCGAGCAGGGGATGCCCGGCAAGGTAAAGATCGCCGATGGCGTCGAGGATCTTGTGCTTGACGAATTCGTCGGCATAGCGCAGGCCGTCGCTGTTCAGGACCCGGTATTCGTCCATCACGATGGCATTTTCCAAGCTGCCGCCGAGGGCCAGGCCCTGGTCGCGCAGGGTTTCCACATCCTGCATGAAACCGAAGGTCCGCGCTCGCGCCACTTCACGCAAGTAGGATTGATCTGCAAAATCCACGTGCGCGCGCGAGCCGGCGCGATCCACCGCCGGGTGATTGAAAACAATCGAAAAATCAAGACTGAAGCCGTCATACGGGGATAGCCTCGCCCATTTGTCGCCGTCTTTGACTTCCACGGTCTTCAGCACGCGGATGAATTTCTTCGCCGCGTTCTGCTCCGCGATGCCGGCCGACTGCAGCAGGAACACGAAGGGCGCGGCGGAGCCGTCCATGATCGGCAACTCGGCCGCATCGACATCGATATAGATGTTGTCGATGCCGAGGCCGGCCAGAGCGGACATCAGGTGTTCAACGGTGGCGACCTTGACCCCGCCCGATTCAAGGCAGGAGGCCATGCGGGTATCGCCGACGCCGAACGGGTCGGCCTTGAGATCGACCGGCGAAGGCAGATCCACGCGGCGGAAGACCACTCCGGTATCCGGTTGCGCCGGTCGCAGCATGAGCGTTACCTTGGCGCCGGAGTGCAGACCAACGCCGGTGGCCTTGACGACGGATTTCAGGGTGCGCTGACGAAGCATGGTATGGCGATCAATGGGAAATGGTGCGTAGCAAAATTTTAACATGCAAGTCCGACCGGACGGGAGGGCGAGGCGGGGTTTCGCGAAGCATGCTTCGCGCCGCCGCAGCCAGGCGGCTGTGCAAAGCCGGCCGTGGAGACCCCGCCCGCCCGGCTTGCGTCAGCTCTCGCCTCAGTCCGACTGGCGGCGCAAAAAGGCCGGGATATCGTACTTGTCCACTCCCGACGCTGCCATGGCTTCCGCCTGCGGGTTACGCGGTGCGGAACTGCGGGCGCTGCTGGTCACGCTGGACAGGTCGATTCCGGTGCCATTGCTGCCGGCTTCGAATACCGGAACGTTGTCCGTGCCGGTGCGCAGGCCCAGGGTTTCGACCACGTGCATGACCGGCTTGGCTTTCTCGGTCGTGGCGACGATACCCAGACCGGTGGCGACCACGGTGACGCGCAGTTGGTCTTCCATGCCTTCGTCGAACACGGTACCGCAGATCACGGTGGCCTCGGGCGCCGTGTATTGGCGGATGGTCTTCATCACCTCCTTGTACTCCTTGAGGCCCAGGGTACTGCTGGCGGTGATGTTGACCAGCACGCCGCGGGCGCCCGACAGTTCGATTCCCTCGAGCAGCGGACTGGCCACCGCCCCCTCGGCGGCGATGCGGGCGCGATCGACCCCGGCGGCGACCGCGGAACCCATCATGGCCTTGCCCATCTCGTGCATCACCGTGCGCACGTCCTCAAAGTCGACGTTGACCAGGCCCGGCACGTTGATGATCTCGGCGATGCCGCCCACGGCGTTGCGCAGCACGTTGTCCGCCGTCTTGAATGCTTCGAGGTAGCTGATCTCCTCGCCAAGTACTTCCTCGAGTTTCTCGTTGAGGATCACGATCAGCGAATCGACGTGCTTGGCCAGCTCGGTTACGCCCTCTTCCGCCACGCGCTTGCGCCGGCCCTCGTATTCGAAGGGCTTGGTCACCACCGCCACGGTCAGGATGCCGAGGTCCTGGGCCACCTCGGCCACCACCGGACCGGCACCGGTGCCGGTGCCGCCGCCCATGCCGGCCGTGATGAAGACCATGTGCGCGCCGCGCAACGCATCGGCGATGCGTTCGCGATCCTGCATGGCCAGCTCGCGGGCCTTTTCCGGCTTGCCGCCGGCGCCAAGTCCCGGGCCGAGCTGCAGCTTGACGTGCGCGGCGCTCTTCTTCAGCGCCTGCGCATCGGTGTTGCAGCAGATGAATTCGACACCGCTGACGCCCTCGCGAATCATGTGATCGACCGCGTTGCCGCCGGCGCCGCCGACACCGACCACCTTGATCACCGTCGAGTTGGCCTCCGCTTCCTGCCCCGCTACTTCCTCAAGTTCAAACATTTTCGCCTCCTGAAAAGAACAACCACATCAAAAATTCCGGGAAAACCACGTCCGCATCCGCGCCAGAACCTGCTTGAAGCTCTTCGGACTTTGCACCTTCATGCCCCGGTGGCGCTGCGCCACCCCTTCCTGCAACAAACCCATGGCCGTGGAGTAGCGCGGATTGCGCACGTAATCGCGCAGGTTGCCGTCGTAATTCGGTGTTGACAGCTTCACGGTCGTATGAAAAACCTCCTCGCCCAGTTCGGTCATGCCGGGCATCTGCGCCGCCCCTCCGGTGAGCACGATACCCGCACGCAGCAGGCGCTCCTTGCCGCTGCGCTGGAGCTCCTCCTGCACCTTCTGGAAAATCTCTTCGACGCGCGGCTGGATGAAACCGGCCAGTGTCTGTCGCGAAAGCTGGGTCGACGGCCGGTCGCCGACGCCGGGCACTTCGATCATGTCTTCCGGATCGGCCAGCTGCTGCAGCGCGACGCCGCAGCGGATCTTGATATCCTCGGCATCCTGGGTCGAGGTGCGCAAGGCGATGGCGATGTCGTTGGTGAGCTGGTCGCCCGCAATCGGGATCACAGCGGTATGACGGATCGCCCCCTGCAGGAAGATAGCGACGTCGGTGGTGCCGCCACCGATGTCCACCAGGCAGACGCCGACATCCTTCTCGTCTTCGGTCAGCACCGCATAGCCCGAGGCCAGCGGCTGCAACACCAGGTCGACCACCTCGAGGCCGCAACGATGCACGCATTTGACGATGTTCTGCACCGCGGTCACCGCGCCGGTGACCAGATGCACCTTGACGTCGAGCCGCCTGGCGTCCATCCCTATCGGCTCCTTGACCCCGTCCTGGCCGTCGACGATGAACTCCTGCACCAGCGAATGCAGGATCTGGTCGTCGGCGGAGATCGACGTGGCGTTGGCCGCTTCGATGGCGCGCTCGACATCGACCTGGTTGACCTCCTTGTCGCGCACCACGGTCATGCCCATCGAATCCTTGCTCTTGATGTGGCTGCCGGCGATCCCGGTGTAGACCTCGCGCACCTTGCAGCCGGCCATCATCTCCACCTCGGCAATCGCGCGCGAGATCGAATTCACCGTGGCCTCGATGTTGATCACCATGCCGCGCTTGAGGCCGCTGGATTCCTGGGTGCCGATCCCGAGCACGCCCAGCCGCCCCTCGGCGTCAAGTTCGCCGACGATGGCTACGATCTTCGAGGTGCCGATGTCGAGGCCGACGATCAGGTCGCGTTTGGTGTCCTTGCTCATGACTGTCCCGCCGCCCGCGGCCGCAGTGCAAAGCCATTGGGATAACGCAGATCCACCGTGCCGATGGTCCGCATGTGGCCCTTTGCCGCCTCGCTCACCGCGGCGTAATTGTTCGTCAAGCGGGTCACACGCTCGGCCAGCGGATGCCTGGCCTGGTCGCGCCCGAGCTCCAGCAGCACACCGTCGTCGAGCCGTATCTGCCACGCCTCGCGCGCCGAGAGATGGACCGCCACCGGCTTGCGCCCGATGGCGTCCAGGCGGTCGCTGAACTCCGTGTAACGCGCCAGCACCCGCGACGCCGATCCCTCGGGGCCGGAGAATACGGGCAGCGCTTCGCGCGACGACGCGAGGAACACCTCGCCATGCGTATTGACCAGGCGCGGCTCGCCTTCCTGCGGCGTCCAGCGCGCGGCGGCGCGATGCTCTTCGAGCTTGAGTTCGATGCCGTCCGGCCAGAGTCGGCGCACCGTTGCCGTGCGGACCCAGGGCATGCGCTCGAAAGCGGCCTGCGCCGTATCCAGATTCACGCTGAAAAAGTTTCCGGCAACGGCGCCGCGCGCCGTGTATTCGATCTGCGCCCGCGAGACCTGCCCGAGCGGTGTCGCCACCACCAGTTGCCTGAGCGGAAACACCGGCAGGCGCTGCAAGGCCATGGTGGCGGCCCAGGCCAGCAACACACCCCCGGCCAGCAACAGCAGGTCCGCCAGCAGGTTGATCAGCACCGGTCGATCCCAGAAGCCATCGCCGCCGGTCGAGCCGTTGCGCCTGGAGCTGCGGACCGCGCCCGCCCGTTTGCGGCGCGCACTGTCTTCGGCCACGGCACCCCGCGCCGCCCGCCAGGGGGGCCGCGCAACCGTCTTGGCGCGGCCCGGCGACAGTTGCTCAAGCATAGCGGGCCTCCTCGAGCAGCTTGAGCACCAGTTGCGGAAACGCAATCCCGGCCGACCTTGCCGCCATCGGCACCAGCGAATGGTCGGTCATGCCGGGCGAGGTATTCGCTTCCAGGCAGAACATGCGGCCCGCGGCATCGAGCATCAGGTCCATGCGGCCCCAGCCGCGACCGCCGAGCACGGCGAAGGCGCGCAGCGCCAGATCACGCATTTCGCGTTCGCGCTGATCGCCGAGGCCGCTCGGGATGCGATATTCGGTATCGTCGCGCAGGTACTTGGCATCGTAGTCATAGAACTCGGTGGCCGGCACGATGCGGATCACCGGCAGGGCCTCGCCGGCAAGGATGCCGACGGTAAACTCGCCGCCGCCCAGATACTGCTCGGCGATCACGCATGGGTCGTAGCGGGAAGCCAGCTCGAAGGCCGCGCGCAGGCCACCCGCCTGCTTTACCTTGCTGATGCCGATGCTGGAACCCTCGTTGGAGGGCTTGACGAACAGCGGCAGGCCCAGGCGCGCCTCCACGGCCGCGAAATCGCTGGCGCCGTCGAGCACCATGTAATCCGGCACCGGCAGGCCGCTGGCTTGCCAGACCAGCTTGGAACGCCACTTGTCCATCGCCAGGGCGGACGCCAGCACGCCGCTGCCGGTATAGGGAATCGCCAGCAGGTCGAGTGCGCCCTGCAGCGTGCCGTCTTCGCCGCCGCGCCCGTGCAGGGCGATGAAAACCCGCCGGTAGCCCTCGGCATGCAGCGCTTCGAGCGGCTTATCCCGCGGATCGAAGCTGTGCGCATCGACGCCGCACGAGCGCAACGCCGCCAGCACGGCGGCCCCGCTTTTCAGCGAGACCTCGCGCTCGGCCGACTTGCCGCCCATCATCACCGCCACCTTGCCGAAATCCATCAAGCTCCTTCTCTTTCCTGCCGGGACTGCCGGTCGACATCACCCACGATTCGAACTTCGCGTACCAGGGAAATGCCGAATTTTTCAGCGACTTCGGCCTGAACCCGGCCGATCAGCATTTCTATCGCAGTAGCGGTCGCCGCGCCGTCCCGATTAACGATGAAATTCGCATGCTTTTCGGAAACCCGCGCGCCGGCGATAGCTGCGCCCTTGAGGCCGGCGGCCTCGATCAGTCGCGCCGCATGATCATCGGGCGGGTTGCGGAACACCGAACCGGCATTCGGCAAGGCGAGCGGCTGCGTCGCAACGCGTCGTTGCAGCAGTTCCTTGATCCTCGCGCGTGCCGCATCGGGATCGCCGGGCGGAAAGCGGAACCAGGCACCGGCGAAGATCTCGTCGGTCGAGGTTTTAAGCCCGGCGTGGCGGTAGCCGACGGCGAAGTCCTCCGGGCCGCGAATGATCCGTTCGCCACGACGGTTCAGCATCAGCACCCGCTCCACGTAGCGCCAGGTCTCGCCGCCATGGCAGCCGGCGTTCATCGCCAGCGCACCGCCCACGGTGCCGGGGATTCCCGCCAGGAACCCGGCTTCGGCGCAGCCCTGTTTGCCGGCGAAGCGGGCGAGCTTGGGCGATGCGACGCCGGCCTCGGCGAAGAAACTGCCATCGGCTTCGCGACGCAGGCTGGCGAGTGCGCCGTGGGTGAAGATCGCGGTACCGTCGAAGCCGCCGTCGCGCACCAGCAGGTTGCTGCCCAGGCCCACCAGCAGCAGCGGTTCGTCGTGGCGCACGGTACCCAGAAAAATCGCCAGGTCGTCGAGGTCGGCGGGAAAGAAGGCGCGCGCCACCGGGCCGCCGGCACGCCACGACACATGCGCTGCCATGGGTTCGTTGGCTTTGATCGGGCCGCGTAGTTCAGCCATCGACCAGCTTCCCCGGCACGCCGCCGATGGAACCGGCGCCCATGGTGATCACCACGTCGCCATCCTTCGCCGCGGCGAGGATCGCGGCCGGCATGGCGGCGATCTGCTCGACGAAAATGGGTTCAACCTTCCCCGCCACGCGCAGCGCACGCACCAGCGAACGCGAGTCGGCGGCGACGATCGGTGCTTCGCCGGCGGCATAGACTTCCCCCAGCAGCAGCGCATCGACGACGCCCAGCACCGTGACGAAATCCTCGAAGCAATCGCGCGTGCGCGTGTAACGGTGCGGCTGGAAAGCCAGCACCAGGCGCCGGCCGGGAAAGGCGCCGCGCGCAGCGGCCAGTGTCGCCGCCATTTCCACCGGGTGGTGGCCGTAGTCGTCGACCAGCGTGAAGTGCCCGCCGCCGGGACAGGCGATCTCGCCATAACGCTGGAAACGCCGGCCGACACCCCTGAACTCGGCCAGCGCCTTGATGATCGCCGTGTCGCCGACGCCGACTTCCGTGGCCACTGCAATCGCCGCCAGGGCATTCAGCACGTTGTGGCGTCCCGGAAGATTGAGCACGATGGGCAGCCGGGTGACCTTGCCGTTGGTGCGCACGCAGGTGAAGCGCATCGTGCCGCCGTCGGCCACCACGTCCTCGGCGCGGAAATTGGCGTCGCTGTCTATGCCGTAGGTGACGATCTGCTTGGCCACGCGGGGAATGATTTCCTGCACGTTGGGATCGTCGCCGCAGACCACGGCCACGCCGTAGAAGGGCAGGCGGTGCAGGAAATCGAGGAAGGCCTGCTTGAGCCTGGCGAAATCGTGGCCGTAGGTCTCCATATGGTCGGCATCGATGTTGGTGACCACCGAAACCACGGGTGACAGGAACAGGAAAGAGGCATCCGACTCGTCGGCCTCGGCCACCAGGAAATCGCCGCTGCCGAGTTTCGCGTTGGCGCCCGCCGAATTCAGCCGCCCGCCGATGACGAAGGTGGGATCGAGCCCGCCTTCGGCCAGGCAGCTGGCGACCAGGCTGGTGGTGGTGGTCTTGCCGTGGGTGCCGGCGATCGCGACGCCCTGCTTGAGGCGCATCAGCTCGGCCAGCATCTGCGCGCGCGGCACCACCGGCACGCGGCGCTCGCGCGCCATTTGCACTTCCGGGTTGTCGTCCTTCACCGCGGTCGACACCACCACCGCGTCGGCCGTCGCGGCATTCCGCGCGCTGTGGCCGATGACGACGCGGATGCCCTGCGCCGCCAGCCGGCGCGTCGTCGCGCTTTCCGCCAGATCGGAACCGCTGACCTCGAAGCCCTGGTTGGCCAGCACCTCGGCGATGCCCGACATGCCCGAGCCTCCGATGCCGACGAAGTGGATGCGTTTGACTTTATGTTTCATGGGCTGCCTTTCACTTCGCGAGCTCCGCGCAGGCCTGCGCCACGACCGCCGTGGCTTCCGGCCGTGCCAGTTCCCGCGCCTTTTCAGCCATCTGCGCCAGCTGCCGGCGCGACAGATTGCGGATTTCCGCCACGCGTTCCGGAGTGAGTTGATCCTGCGGCAGCAGGATCGCGGCCCCGGCCGCGCTGAGGAAGCGCGCGTTCGAGGTCTGGTGGTCATCCACCGCATGCGGGAAAGGCACCAGCAGGCTGGCGACACCGGCCGCGGCCAGTTCCGCCACGGTCAGGGCGCCGGCGCGACAGATCACCAGGTCGGCCCAGTCGTAGCCACCGGCCATGTCCTTGATGAAGGCCACGCAATTGGCCTTGACGCCGGCCGCCTCGTAAAGGGCTTCCAGCGTGGCCAGATGCTTCTCGCCGGCCTGGTGCACCACCACCGGGCGCTCATCCTCGCCCAAACGCGCCAAGGCTTTCGGCAGGACTTCGTTCAAGGCCTGCGCACCCAGGCTGCCGCCGACCACCAGTATCCGCAGGGGGCCCTCGCGCTGCTCATAGCGAAGCGTCGGCGCCGGCAAGGCGGCGATTTCCGGGCGCACCGGATTGCCGACCCACTGTCCCTTCTTGAGCGCCCCGGGAAACCCGGTCAGCACGCGGTCAGCCACTCCCGCCAGTACCCGGTTGGCCAACCCGGCGACCGAATTCTGTTCGTGCAGCAACAGGGGCACGCCCCGCAGCGACGCCATCATGCCACCCGGGAA